>Ga0187893_10000713_pt1 | contig 85251 bp, 84 predicted proteins | sample MA1701074metaG_FD_139574 | JGI IMG/M metagenome (GOLD analysis project Ga0187893, IMG submission 139574) | White microbial mat communities from a basaltic lava cave in the Kipuka Kanohina Cave System on the Island of Hawaii, USA - MA170107-4 metaG ... | reverse complement strand
TGGTTCAGATTCATCAATTTATACTGATCCAGGAGTTGTTGTCGGCAATGGTAGCGGCGACAGACGTTACTACATTGTTGCTTTCGACAACCAAAACAATCATGCGACGGCGTCAGATGTTCTGATTGTTGACTGTTCCGCAGTCGATTGGAGAAACACGTACAACCCAGTGGAAACGGAAGAACTCCCACGAGAATTTTCCCTCAGCGAAAACTTTCCGAATCCATTCAATCCCGTTACGACCATCAGGTACGCTCTGCCAAAGGATGTTCATGTCACGCTGACGGTTTTCGACCTGATTGGGCGTGAGGTAATTCGTCTCATCGATGAAAGTCAGGTGGCAGGTTTCAAGTCTGTCGCGTTTGACGCCACAAATATGGCAAGCGGCGTATACCTGTATAAACTCACTGCGGGCTCGTTTACAGACACTAAGAAGATGATCGTGACGAAGTAAATCGTCAGTCCGTCGTTTCACTCAAACGCCCGTTGGCCGAAAGGTTGACGGGCGTTTTTGTCCGCGGTGATAGGGAACGTTTTTCATTGACGGCGCGCTTTCATTGCTCCTCACCGCCATCTTTTCTATATTCAACAATCATTTCCTGATCATTTGAAACACCAAAAGGCACCATGAGTAGATTGTATATCGAGGACCTTTCCCGCCACGTGGGAGAGGTTGTAACCTTGCACGGCTGGCTCTACAACAAACGATCCAGCGGCAAGATCAAGTTTGTTGTCATGCGGGATGGAACGGGACTTATGCAGGGAGTCATCGTGAAGGGTGTTGTGAGCGACGAAGTGTTCTCCCGTTTTGATGAGTTGACTCAGGAATCTTCATTCACGTTGACCGGGACCATCAAGAAACAAGAGAGAGCCCCGGGCGGATATGAAATGGACGTGACCGACCTCCAGATTATTAGCATCGCAAAAGAATATCCCATCACACCAAAAGAACACGGCGTAGAATTCCTGATGGATCGTCGGCATCTCTGGCTGCGGTCCAGCCGTCAGCACGCGATTCTTCGTGTCCGCCATGAGATCATTCGCTCTATCCGCGAATTCTTTGACAACCGCGGTTTCGTCCTGATGGATGCGCCGATTTTCACTCCGGCCGCATGTGAAGGGACATCAACATTGTTTGAAACCGACTACTTCGACCTGGGCAAAGCATATCTTACGCAATCGGGACAGCTGTATGGGGAAGCTGGTGCGATGGCATTTGGAAAGGTGTATGTTTTTGGCCCGACATTTCGCGCCGAAAAATCAAAGACGCGCAGACACCTAACTGAATTCTGGATGGTAGAACCTGAAGTCGCGTTCAATGACTTGAACGACAACATGGAACTCGCCGAGGAATTTCTTGAGCACATCGTTCAGTCGGTGTTGAAAAACCGGGCAGAGGAACTCAAGACGCTCGAGCGAGACACAACGTTTCTACAGAACGTCCGGAAGCCGTTGCCGCGCATCAGCTATGATGAAGCAGTCGATCTTTTGAAAAAGAAAGGCATTGACTTCACCTGGGGCAACGATCTCGGCGGCACTGATGAGACTGTGATCTCAGAACAGTTTGACAGACCTGTGATGGTACACAGGTATCCTTCCGAGATAAAGGCGTTTTACATGAAACGTGATCCGCAGAATCCTAAGGTCGCTCTTGCCGTTGATGTGCTTGCGCCGGAAGGGTATGGGGAAATTATCGGTGGTAGTCAGCGTGAAGATGATTTGGATGCATTGATTCGCCGGATCAAAGAACACAACCTTCCTCAGGAAGCGTTCGATTGGTATCTTGACCTCCGGCGCTTCGGCAGTGTTCCCCATGCGGGCTTCGGACTTGGTGTTGAGCGCACGGTGTCATGGATTTGCGGGCTTGACCACGTACGCGAAACAATTCCTTTCGCCCGAATGATCTACCGTCTTTCTCCCTAGCGAAATCCTCCTCCCCGCATGCTGAAGGCCACAAATCTCAGGAAGCAGTATTCCAACGTCCTCGCCGTTGACGGCGTCTCGTTTGAAGTCGGGCGGGGCCAGGTGCTGGGCTTACTCGGGCCCAACGGCGCAGGCAAAACAACAACGATTCGCATCGTGCTGAATATCCTGCAGGCGGATGCAGGCGTTGTATCATATGATGGCCTGCCATTCTCTCCACAAACGCGAAATCTTGTCGGTTATCTTCCCGAAGAACGCGGACTCTATCGCAAGAGCCGTGTCCTTGATACCATTTTGTATTTTGCTCAACTAAGAGGGATGTCTGCCTCCGTTGCAAAAGCGGAAGCGTACAATTGGCTTCGTCGATTCGGATTGCTTGAGCATATCGGAAAAAAGGTTGAAGAACTCTCCAAAGGCAACCAGCAAAAAGTTCAGTTCGTTGCTTCGGTCATTCATGATCCCGCGTATGTTGTCCTCGATGAGCCGTATTCCGGACTAGACCCCGTCAATCAGATGCTGTTTACCGAGGTCTTCATGGAGCTGAAGCAACGCGGAAAGGCAGTGATCTTTTCAACGCACCAGATGGACGCTGCTGAAAAGCTGAGCGATCATCTCTGCCTGATTAACTCAGGGCAGGTGGTGCTAAAGGGGAGTGTCCGCGATATCAAGAAGCAACATGGGAGAAACTCGGTTCATCTGGAGTTCGATGGCGACGGCGCGTTCCTGAAGTCATTGCAAGGCGTGCGCAATGCAATCGTGTACGAACATTCTGCCGAGCTTGAACTCCTTGACGGTGTCGGCACCGGTGCGATGCTCTCATCTCTCATTGGGAAGGTTGACCTTAGAAAATTTGAGATCCGGGAACCGTCGTTACACTCAATCTTTTTGCAAACCGTCAATATGGGGCCGAACGCAACGCGATGAATAAAGCATTCGTTGTTGCCACATGGGAGTACCTGGAGAAGGTCAAAAGCAAGGCCTTTCTCATTTCGCTCATCATGACTCCGGCCATGATGCTGATGTTCGGAGTGCTGCCGACATTCTTTGCGCAACAGGAAGAAAATGTAACACAGGCAATCGGAATTGTTGATCAATCCGGCAACATTGCTCCGCAGTTTTCGGAGCGATTGGAGGACCGTTACCGTTTACCTGACGATCAGCCACGATACCTTGTCCGCTGGATTCGCGAGGGAAAGACAACTGATGACCTTCGTAAGGAAGCGGACCGGATGGTGTTTCAGGATGAGATTGTGGGGTATCTGGTCATTGGCAACGTGGCACATGGTGATTCCGTTATCGAGTACCGGGCGAAGCACACAGGTGATTTCAGGTTGAGCAAGCGCGTGGAGGATGTGCTTCGACAGATTCTGACTGAACAGCGCATTGCATCAAGAGGGCTTGATCCCAAACTTGTTTCGGACCTGAGGGTGCCGCTGGATCTGAACCCTGTGAAGCTGAGTGAATCGGGAAAGGAGGAGGAAGGAGGGTTCGAGAAGGTGTTTTTCTCTGCGTACGTGTTCCTCATGATGCTTTTCTTTTTGATCTTTACTTCGGGACAGCTTCTCGTGAGGAGTGTCATTGAGGAAAAATCCAATCGTATTGTTGAGATTCTTGTTTCGTCCTGCTCGCCAACCGAACTCATGGCGGGAAAAGTTCTCGGATTGAGCGCTCTTGGATTTACGCAACTTGCCTTTTGGGGTATCATGGGATTGGCCCTTTCACTTCAGTTCGGATTTGACCTTGTGGACCCCGTTCACGCGCTGCTGTTGACCGTGTACTTTGTGCTGGGATATTTATTCTATGCGGCGGTGTTTATCGCGCTTGGTTCGCCACTGACAACCGAGCAGGAAGCACAGCAGGTGAATAGTTATCTCGTCATTGTGTTGGTGATTCCTCTGGTTCTGGCGCTCCCGGCAATTCAGAATCCAAATGCCGGATGGATTTCCATTCTTACCTACATCCCGTTGCTTACACCGACGATGATGGCTCTTCGTATTCCAATTCAAATGCCCTCTGGTCTGGAAATACTTGCAACGATACTTCTCATGCTCGTTTCGATTTATGGTGCGATGTGGACTGCCGGCAGGATATTTCGTATCGCCATCCTTTCGACGGGTAAGAGGCCTTCCCTACGGGAATTGGTCGCGTGGGTTCGGAACGGGTAAGCCCGGAATTCCCCAAATCCCTTTGATTCTCTTGATCTTTTTTCCTAACTTGACCCGTCCTAAATCCATGTCACGCATTCACTTCTGACTCCTTGCTAGAACCGGTCCTCTTTTACGTTTTCGCATTGTGTGCAGTGGCTTCCGCTGTGTTAATGCTGTTTCAGCGGAACCCCGTTATGAGCGCCATGTGTCTGATAGCGAATTTCTTCTGCATCGCCTCGTTGTACCTTCTCCTCAAAGCCCAATTTCTGGCCGTAATTCAAGTGGTTGTATACACAGGAGCCATCATGGTGCTTGTGGTTTTTGTGATTATGCTTCTTAACCTGGGCGAGGAGCAGAAACTCTCCGAAAAACTCGGCGCCGCAAAGGTGCTTGGTTTTGCGCTGGGTCTTGGCTTCATCGCGGAGATGGCGTATCTGTTCTCTGTTTCCGGGCAAAACGACATGGCGCTTTCGGGCCAGGCTGAAATGATCGGTTCAGTGGAGGGAATCGGATCGGCATTATTTGGGAAATACCTCCTTCCGTTTGAAATAACTTCGTTGCTGTTGCTTGCTGCCATGGTTGGCGCTGTGATTCTCGCAAAGAAAAAGATATGAACGCCGACGCTATATCCATCAATCATTACCTGATGCTGAGTGCCGTCCTGTTTGCCATTGGTGTGGCGGGAGTGTTGACGCGCCGAAATGCGATTGTCGTTTTTATGTGTATTGAGTTGATGCTCAACTCGGTGAACCTGACCTTGTGCGCCTTTTCATCCTATCTTGGCAACTCAGCCGGACAGGTTCTTGTGTTTTTCGTGATGGCAGTTGCCGCGGCGGAAGCTGCCGTGGGATTGGCAATTGTTATCTCATTGTTCCGCAACAAACAAACTGTGAACATTGATGAAATTAACATTCTGAAATGGTGACCCGGATTTCGTAATGCACCAGTTCATCGGCTACGTAATTGCTCTTCCTCTCGTCGGCTTTCTGGTCAACGGATTGCTGGGACGGCGGATCAAATCAGAGGTGATCGTTGGAGCGATAGGGAGCGCAACTGTCGGGATTGGTTTCGCGCTCTCGTGCATGATGTTCTTTGAGATGCTTGGCGCGCTGCCTGAGGACCGGTCGCATGTGGTGACACTTTTTCGCTGGGTTGGCGTCGGAGCGCTCGACATCAACATTGCGTACCAGGTTGACCAGCTTTCCATCCTTATGTTATTGATTGTAACCGGGATAGGTTTTCTCATCCACCTTTATTCCATCGGATATATGCACGGCGACCCGGGGTTCTGGCGGTTCTTTGCTTATCTGAATCTCTTCATCTTTGCGATGTTAAACCTCATCATGGCAGACAACTTTCTGTTGATGTTTTTGGGATGGGAGGGAGTCGGTCTTTGTTCCTACCTGCTGATTGGGTTCTGGTACGACCGAAAATTCGAGAAGGGAACAACCGGCGACGCAGCGAAGAAGGCATTCATCGTTAACCGCATTGGCGATGTGGGATTCCTGATCGGCATGTTTCTGATCTTCGAGACATTCGGCTCGCTGAAGTTTGCCGACGTCTTTTCGCATGCCTCGACATTGAGCGTTGGAGCGCCGATTGCCCTGTGGATCACACTTGCGCTGTTTGTTGGGGCGACCGGAAAGTCTGCGCAGATTCCGCTGTTCGTCTGGCTTCCCGACGCAATGGCCGGCCCGACGCCGGTCAGCGCATTGATTCACGCGGCAACGATGGTGACAGCAGGAATCTACATGATCGCACGTTGCTCCGTCTTATTCGCTCTTGCCCCCGTGACCATGGACATCGTGGCAGGGATCGGAGCCCTGACAGCAATTATTGCGGCTAGCATAGGCCTCGTGCAGAATGACATTAAAAAGGTTCTTGCCTATTCAACGGTGAGTCAGCTGGGATACATGTTTCTGGGCCTGGGTGTTGGGGCTTTCTCTGCCGGACTTTTCCACGTCATGACGCACGCATTCTTCAAGGCACTGCTCTTCCTCGGATCCGGTTCCGTCATACACGCAATGCACGAGGAACAGGATATCCGGCACATGGGGGGTTTGAGAAAGCACATGCCCACAACGTACTGGACATTTGTCGCCGGGATGATTGCGATCGCGGGTATTTTTCCGTTTTCCGGTTTCTTCAGCAAGGATGAAATTCTCTGGAAGGTTTTCTCGAGTGGTTCTATGTTGCTCTGGGTTATCGGACTCGCCGGAGCTGGTCTGACAGCGTTCTACATGTCGAGATTAGTTGCACTGACGTTCGAAGGACCACCGAGATGGGACCACCACAGCAAGCATCCGCATGAATCGCCGCGGATCATGACAGTTCCGCTCATCATTCTCGCCGTTCTCTCTGTCGTTGGGGGATTTGTCGGGATTCCCGCAGCGCTCGGAGGGTCAAATCATATTGAACACTGGCTTGAACCGATCTTTGACGCGGCTCAACAGAAACTTCCTTCCGCCGGTTACCATTCCCACACTACTGAATATCTCCTCATGGCGGTCTCTGTTATGATTGCGCTGGGAGGCATATTCCTTGCCCGACGATGGTACCTGGAACATCAAAATGTTCCGGAGAGTATTGCCCGTCGGTTCCCACGCCTCTACAGCTTACTGATGAACAAGTATTATGTGGATGAAGTGTATGATGCCGCGGTGGTTCGGCCGATTGTGAAGGAATCAGACAAGATTCTGTGGAGGATTGTTGATGTCGGGCTTGTGGATCGCTCGGTGAACGCGGTTGCAAAGTTGGTGGGTTGGATCAGCGTCCGGGCAAGAGTCATTCAGAACGGTGCAACGCAAAGCTATGCCGCCGTAATTGTTGTCGGTGTTATTATTATCATAGCCATGATGTTGGGACAATAGCGTGATGGAATCCGGGTTTCTGCTGAGTTTAATTCTTCTCCTCCCGCTTGTCGGAGCTGGAGTAATTATCGTGCTTCGCAATTCTTCGCCGACGATAATTAAGTGCCTTGGTTTGGCTTTCTCGCTGGTCGCGTTCGTAGTTTCTGTTGTTGTCTTTATCAAGTTCGACGCGTTGAATCCGGCAATGCAATTTGTCGAAAAATATCCCTGGATTGCCGGCCTCAGCGTTTCTTATCATCTCGGGATTGACGGTATTTCGCTTCTGTTGGTGGTTCTCACCACATTCCTCACACCAATCGCGCTTCTCGCTTCGTGGGAATCCATTGAACGCCGGTTGAAAGCGTACGTGGGGCTCATGTTGTTGCTTGAGGTGGGAACGCTTGGCGTGTTCATGGCTCTGGATACATTTTTATTCTATGTTTTTTGGGAGTTTGTCCTGATCCCGATGTACTTTATCATTGGTATTTGGGGAGGCAAGGAAAAAACATACGCTGCAATCAAGTTCTTTCTTTACACCATGGCCGGAAGTTTGTTGATGCTTGTCGCAATCATCTGGCTTGGTTACCATGCATCAACGTTACCCGGTGGACATTTCACGACCGATCTTCTTGAACTGTATACGACTGCACCTTCGATTCCGATGGCGATTCAGGCGTGGATGTTTCTTGCGTTCGCATTGAGCTTTTGCATCAAGGTTCCTTTGTTTCCATTACATACATGGCTTCCTGATGCGCATGTTCAGGCCCCGACAGCTGGTAGCGTCATCCTTGCCGGAGTTTTGCTGAAGATGGGCACGTATGGCCTCGTACGATTTTGTCTCCCGCTTTTTCCGTCGGCGACGGTCACGTTCTTGCCATACATAGCTGGCCTTGCCGTTGTGGGCATCGTGTACGGTGCGCTCGTGTCAATGGTTCAGTCAGACTTAAAGAAGCTTGTCGCGTATTCATCAGTGAGTCATCTGGGATTTGTTGTTCTCGGAATTGTGGCTCTGACAGAAGAGTCGATGCAGGGAAGCGTGATTCAAATGATCAATCATGGGCTTTCGACCGGCGGATTGTTTCTTTTGGTTGGAATGATTTATGACCGGCGGCATACGCGCACCATAACGGATTTTGGGGGCGTTGCGAAGATCATGCCGGTGTTTGCAACATTCTTCATGATCGTAATGCTCTCGTCGGTAGGACTTCCCGGGCTCAACGGTTTTATCGGTGAGTTCTTGATTCTCATCGGATCATTCAAATCGCAATCGCTTGGATCGCCGTGGTACTCTATCATCGGATCAGCCGGTATTGTGTTTGCAGCGGTGTATCTCTTATGGAGCTATCAACGGGTATTCTTTGGAAAAGTAGAGCATCAGGAAAATGCCGGCATCAAGGACATGAGCCTGCGTGAGTGGGTTGTCCTTTTGCCGATTATCGTACTCATCGTCGGGTTGGGTGTTTATCCCTCAGGACTTCTGGACAAATCAGCGCTTGCTTCAAAGCAAATTGTTGAACGCGTGATACAAGCCCGTCAAGGCATGGTTTCGGTGTCATCCGAATCCGGATTCGTCGAGGCGTCGAAATGATGGTAGCGAGGATCTTGTAATGATCATGGCTCCAAACCCGTGGATGATTGCTCCGTTTATAGCATTGCTCCTCGCAATCGCGGTGATGCCATTTATCAACAGGCATTGGTGGGAACGAAACTATCCCTATGTTTCCATCGGGCTCGCCTTAATCGTGGCGCTGTACTATGTGTTCGGCTTGAAAGAACCATCGCGGCTTCTGCACACAGGTATTGAGTATCTGAGTTTCATATCGTTGATTGGGTCGTTGTTTGTTGTCGCCGGCGGTATTCTTATCCGCATCAAAGGCAAATCAACTCCTCTTGCCAATGTCGTTCTGCTCGGCATTGGCGCGGTCATCTCGAATATTGTCGGGACGACCGGGGCTTCGATGATTCTGATCCGTCCATACTTGCGTGTAAACAAATACAGGGTGAAGCCATACCACGTTGTCTTCTTCATTTTTATTGTGAGCAATCTTGGCGGCGCGTTGACGCCCATTGGAGATCCCCCGCTCTTGCTCGGCTATCTTCGTGGAGTTCCGTTTTTCTGGGTGGCAGAGCATCTTTGGTACAAATGGTTGATTGTGCTGGCGGGCATTCTTTTTGTTTTTTATATCATTGACAGGATGTCGTTTTCAAACATCTCAGAGATGCTTCAGGAAAAAATCGAGGAAGAAGGCGAGCAGGGGGAGGTTGCCGGCGGTGTCAATGCGTTGTTCCTTTGCATTGTTGTGGGGGCAGTGTTTGTCACTGACCCGCCATTTCTGCGTGAGGCGATAATGATTACAGCCACGGTGGCTTCCTATCTTACGACGAAGAAGGATATTCACGCGAAAAATGAGTTCAACTTTCTCCCTATTAAGGAGGTGGCAATACTCTTTGCGGGAATATTTGTCACAATGATCCCGGCGCTCGACTGGTTGCAACTGAACTCGCGGGCAATCGGCATCACAACCGTCGGTGAGTTTTATTGGATGACTGGTGTCCTTTCGGCTCTTCTGGATAATGCGCCCACATACTTGAATTTCTTGAGTGCCGCCGTGGGATTGTTTGTTAATACTGAGATCGTATTGGAGGTGCAACACCTTATCGAAAGCCGCGGTTCTGATATCGCGCAGATCATGGGCGGGCATGCAGGAGAAGTGAAGGCTACATTCCTGACCTTGCAGCGTTATCACAACGATCTGATCCTGACCGGTAAAGTCTCGTTGGATCAGATCAATATTGCCTATCTGATCGGCAACCACAATGAGTACCTGCAGGCAATTTCAATCTCGGCAGTTTTCTTCGGCGCAATGACGTACATCGGCAACGGCCCAAACTTCATGGTCAAATCAATCGCGGAACAGGCAGGAGTGAAGTGTCCGTCCTTCTTCGAGTACATTGTGAAGTATAGCTTGCCGTTCCTGCTTCCTCTGTTTGCAATAGTGTGGCTGTTATTCTTTCTGGCGTAACGGGTGAGGATGAATGTATTCTGATATCGTTGCGATAGCCCCGGTTGCCATTGTTTCGGCTGGCGCTTTACTTGCTCTCACCATCGAAACATTGTTTCAAGGAAGCGAGAGAATAAACACTCTTGTTTCACTGATTGTTCTTGGTGTAGCGGGTGCGTTCGCATGCAACGGCGTATCGTCAACCGGAACCGCCTTCTCCGGAATGGTTTCCACCGGAGGATGTGCAAACTATCTCGCGCTCATTTTTTGCGCAGCGGGGATTCTCGTCTTGATGATCTCTGAACCCTATCTAAAAAAACACGGCCTTGTTCATGGGGAATACATCGTTCTCGTTCTGAGTTCCATTGTGGGAATGATGTTGATGGCTTCAGCCGCCGACTTGATGGTGTTCTTCCTTGGTCTTGAGCTGATGTCCGTCTGTTTTTACGTGATGGCAGGTTTTGATCGCAGCCGGCTTACAAGTAATGAAGCGGCACTGAAATATTTTCTTCTTGGGGCGTTTGCAACCGGATTTCTATTGTACGGCATCGCATTGGTATATGGAGCGAGTGGAACGACGGACCTCGAGGGTATCATCTCCCACCTCAGAGGAGCGGGAATTCAGCCGTTGATGGGCGTTGGATTGGCATTACTTCTTATCGGACTTGCATTTAAGGTTGCCGCCGTTCCCTTCCATATGTGGGTTCCTGATGTGTATGAGGGTTCGCCTACGACCGTAACTGCATTCATATCCACCGCCGGAAAGGCGGCAGCCTTCGCATCAATCCTTCTGATAATTTTTCCGATTATCCGATTGAGTGCATCATCGCTCGCAAGCGTTATGACCATCATTGCGGCGCTTTCGATGATTGTTGGAAACGCTCTGGCAATTTCCCAATCCAGTATCAAGCGAATGCTGGCATATTCAAGCATCGCTCACGCCGGGTACATGTTGGTTGGCGTCGCTGCGGGGAACGCATTTGGTGCTCAAGGAGTCCTGTTCTACCTTCTTGCTTATGCATTGATGAACATTGGAGCATTTGCCATCCTCTCAATGCTGGAAACTGAGGGAGGAGGAAATCTTTCGTTTGATGACTATTCAGGTCTTTCAAAGCGTAATCCGCTTCTCGCCGCGTTGATGGCGATCTTCATGTTCTCCCTCACCGGACTTCCGCCGTTTGCCGGCTTTCTTGGAAAGTACTATGTTTTTGCCGGCGCCGTCGAAGCCGGTTACACTTGGCTTGCGATTGTGGGCGTGGTGATGAGCGTAGTCTCCGCGTATTATTACCTGCGCCTGGTTACCCTGATGTACTTTCAGGAAAGTGACGCTGCGGTCCAGTCCTCACATTCCCAACTCGCTCTCACAGCCGTGGTACTCTCCGCTCTTGCAATCGTTGTCCTCGGTATTTATCCGGCGTTCATTCTCGACCTCACCTCGGGTCTTTTCTAGGAACACACCATGCAATTCCTCGCAACCGCTGAGGAGATGCGTCAGGCAGATGCGCACGCCATAAAGAAACTGCGTATTCCGGGACTTGTCCTCATGGAAAATGCCGGAAGGGGATTTGTTGATGTTCTTGAACAGGTCACCGGTTCGGTTCGCGGGAAACACGTGGTTGTCGTGTGCGGCAAGGGAAACAATGGTGGAGACGGCTTTGTGATCGCACGACATTTAGCAATCCGCGGTGCCCTTGTTTCTGTGGTATTGCTTTGTAAGCAAAAGGACTTGAAGGGTGATGCAAGGATTAACTTCACCGCACTTTCTGCAATTGTCCGTGTCAAGGGGAGCGGCATCACACTTCAGGTCATCTCATCTTCACGTCAGTTCTCCAAACTTCCTTCCGCCGAGCTCATTGTTGATGCCATATTCGGGACAGGCTTTTCCGGAACCGTAAAAGGAATTGCGGCGGACGCGATTCGTTGGATCAATCGCCAGTCCGCTCGTGTTGCCTCAGTTGATATTCCATCAGGTGTTGATGCAAACTCCGGCACTGTTAGAAATGTCAGCGTAAAGGCGAGACTCACGGTCGCAATGGGGATGGCGAAGGTCGGACACTATCTTGGCGAGGGACGAACATGCTCGGGAGAGGTGATTGTGGTTGATATAGGGGTGCCAGAAGTTGTCTACCGGCAACGGAACACGCTGGCGCGCATCCATGCTGGTGACGTTGGCTTACCTTCCAGACCACACAACATCCATAAATACTCTGCGGGGAAAGTTCTCGTCGTAGCCGGTTCGCGTGCGTACACCGGCGCACCTGTCTTGACGGCCCTTGCCGCAATGAGAGCAGGAGCAGGCTTCGTACGGTTGGTAATCCCTGAATCCATCCACGGCATCGTGGCGCGGAAGCTTACCGAAGTGGTAATTGCCCCGGTTAAAGAAACCGTTGCGGGCTCGATTTCGCCTGACTCGGTTTCTGAAGTGATCAAACACGCGAAATCCGCAGATGTCGTCATTCTCGGTCCCGGTCTTTCACTTGAACCGGAAACTCAAAAAGCAATCCGATCCATGATTTCGGGAGTTACCTGCACGCTGATTCTTGATGCTGATGCACTAACAGCAATCTCAAATCACAAAACACTCATCCGGAGAAGAACAGGTCCGACGATCCTTACTCCACACGTAGGTGAGCTGTCTAGGCTTACTGGTGTACCTGCAAAAGCGTTGGAACTTCAAAGAGCCGTCATTGCCGGTCAATGGAGCCGCAAGCTTCATTCGGTTGTCGTTTTCAAGGGTTCACCAACGTTGACTGCATCACTTAACGGAAAGATGTACTTGAACTCCACAGGAAATCCAGGGATGGCAACAGCCGGATCTGGAGATGTCCTGTGCGGCGTTATCGCGGCTTTGGTTGCAGGAGGAATGGAACCAACGCAGGCGGCATACTCCGGGGTTTTTATCCATGGTATGGCCGGTGACCTCGCTGTGAAACGACTCGGACAGCGGAGTCTAATGGCTATGAACGTTCTTAAAAAGATTCCTGCTTCGCTTCTTCACATGGAAAAACTCGCAGATGAAAAAGCTTCTCCATAATCACTGGCCAGCTCTCGGGTGGGCCCTCCTTATTTTCATCAGTTCCTCCATCCCGGCGGAGAAGCTGCCCGATGTCGGCAAGTCCGGGGTTGATAAGATTGTTCATTTTGTCATGTACTTTGTTCTTGCGGCTGCGATTCATTGGTCGGTTAGGCATCAAGGTGTTTCCTCATGGGCGCGCAAATATGAACTTGTCTGTACCATCCTGCTGACAACGACGTATGGCCTCACGGATGAGATTCACCAGGCATTTGTGCCTAACAGAAACACGAGCATCCTGGATCTCGTGGCAGATATTGGCGGCGCCACGTTGTACGTGGCGGTGTTCTGGCTCCTATTCAGGAAAAAGCTCTTTGATCCCGGGTCATGACGTGTCCGGTTTGATTCGCAATGGGCAAATCTCTACCTTTTAGCACGTGGTATTCACGCTGATTCATACCGATGGGCGTGCCCGTGCCGGCACCGTCTCGACCTCTCATGGAACATTCGAAACGCCGGTCTTCATGCCCATTGGAACACAAGGAAGTGTCAAGGCAGTTGGACCCAGGGAGCTGGAGGAAATCGGGGCGAGAATAATCCTTGGGAATGCATACCACCTGTATTTACGCCCAGGGCTTGACGTTCTTCAATCGGCTGGCGGGTTACACCAGTTTGCGGGATGGAAAAGACCCATTCTCACGGATAGCGGCGGGTATCAGGTTTTCAGTCTGTCAGATCTACGGGGGATTACCGAGGATGGGGTCGAGTTCAAGTCCCATCTGGATGGCTCCAAGCACCTGTTCACTCCCGAGCGTGCGATAGATATTCAACGCACGATCGGGTCGGACATTATGATGGCATTTGATGAATGCACGCCATTCCCTTGCGAAGAGAAGTATGCCTCTGATTCCAACGCGCTGACTATGCGATGGGCGGAGCGATGCAAGGAACACTGGCTGAAGACATCACCTTTGTATGGAAATGATCAGAGCCTGTTCGCGATTGTTCAAGGCAGTACGTTTCCTGGAATTCGGGAAGCATCAGCGCGAGAACTGACGACAATGGATTTTCCCGGTTATGCCATCGGCGGGTTGTCCGTAGGTGAACCCGCAGAAATGATGTATGCCATGACCGCCGTTTGTACGGAGATCCTTCCTGAGAACAAACCCCGCTATTTGATGGGCGTCGGGACTCCGGAGAATATTCTAGAGTCGATTGAACGGGGGATTGATATGTTTGACTGCGTTCTGCCGACCAGGAACGGAAGGAATGCCGTGCTCTTCACGCGGAACGGGAAGTTGAACATGAGGAACTCGGCGCATGCAACGGACTTTACTTCTCCCGATTCCGAGTGCGTCTGCTACACATGCAGAAATTTTACACGAGCTTATTTAAGACACTTGTTCAAAGCGCAGGAACTTCTGGCGCTTCAGTTGGCTTCGATTCATAATCTGAGTTTTTACACCTGGTTGTGCGCTTCGGCTCGCGAACACATTCAGGCAGGGACATTTGCCGAGTGGAAATCCGGTCAGATAAAACGACTTGCACAAGAAACAATGTTACCGTCATAGAACAATGGAGGATGTGTGGTACAGCAACTGATTCTGGCAATGACTCCGCCGCCGGGCGATTCGGGCGGTGGAGGAATAATGAGCACAATGCTTATGTTCGCCCTGATCATCGGCATTTTTTATTTCATGATTCTTCGCCCCCAACAAAAGAGACAAAAGGAACGGGAGAAATTACTTGGGGCAGTGAAGAAGGGGGATAAAGTTATTACTGCAGGTGGATTGCACGGGACAGTTGCCGGCGTGGACGACAAGACCATTCTTTTGCAGGTCGGGGACAATGTCAAGATGAAATTTGAACGCTCCGCGGTTTCAAGCATTGTCAAAGAAGCTGAAGCGGAAACAAAGTAAGTGGGGAGGTAGTATGTCCGGCAAATCAGAGACGCGACATTTCAACACGATCGACGAAGCTATCGCGGACGTAAGGGCTGGCAAGGTCGTCATTGTTGTTGATGACAACGACAGGGAAAACGAGGGTGATTTTGTTTGCGCGGCAGAATATGTTACCCCGGAGGTCGTCAACTTTCTTGCCACGCACGGGCGCGGGATTATCTGTGCCCCGTTGGAAACAGCGCGCGCCAAGGAGCTTGCCCTTGACCTTATGGTGGAGAGCAACACTTCGCTCCACGAGACGCCGTTCACCGTTTCCATCGATTATATCCACGGAACAACTACCGGCGTTTCCGCGCAGGATCGGGCGGCAACAATTCGAGCGCTCATCAACCCCGGGACCAAACCTTCCGATCTTGCGCGACCGGGACACATCTTTCCCTTACGCGCTCTTGATGGCGGAGTGCTGCGCCGCGCCGGGCACACCGAAGCAGTTGTTGATTTGGTGAAGTTTGCGGGTCTGTTTCCGGCGGGGGTGTTGTGCGAAATCATGAATGCCGATGGCACTATGGCAAGAGTGCCTGAGCTTATGAGTATCGCAAAGGAATTCAAACTGAAGATCATTACTGTTCGCGATCTTATTGAATACCGGATGGTTCGCGAGAAGCTGGTACAGAGAATCGTTCAGACCCACCTTCCAACAAAGTATGGAGACTTCGATCTGGTAATGTATCGAAGCGAAACTGACCGGAAGGAACACATTGCGCTTGTCAAGGGAAGTATTGATCCCAACAAATCAACGCTTGTGCGGGTCCACTCCGAATGCCTTACGGGAGATCTCTTCGGATCACTGCGATGCGATTGCAATGAACAGCTCCTGACGGCGCTGACAATGGTCGAACGCGCAGGTCAGGGTGTTGTGTTATACATGCGACAGGAGGGACGAGGCATCGGGCTTCTAAACAAGCTCAAGGCATACAAACTTCAGGATGAGGGTCTTGACACGGTTGAGGCAAACGAAAAGCTTGGTTTCAGACCGGACCTTCGGGACTACGGAATTGGAGCCCAGATTCTCAGAGACTTAGGTGTCGGCAAGATATCACTGCTCACCAATAATCCGAAAAAAGTGGTTGGTCTGAGCGGTTACGGGTTGACTATCGTGGAACGAATTCCCCTTGAGATGAACCCAAACGACGTCAACAAGAAATATCTGCAGACAAAACGGGATAAACTTGGGCATTTGATCCTTGTCGATCCGAAGAAGAGCATTGGCAAATGACTTGCTTTTGTGATGTGAGTTTCCTTCTTTCATAAGAGAGTTTTTTTGGTTGTGGACTAGCCACCATTCGCATTATGCGGATGATGGCTATTATTTTTGTCAGATAGTGTGGAGGTTTCATGTCTGCTAATGGGAAAAGCGAAACCGTTTACCTTACGCGGGAACGGTTGGTGGCGCTTGAGCAGGAGTTGCACGAGCTCAAGACGAACGGCAGAAAGATAATGGCGCAAAAAATCGCAGATGCAAGGGGGCATGGTGACCTCTCCGAGAACGCAGAGTATGATGCGGCCAAGGAGGAACAGCAGCATCTCGAGTTAAAGATTTCGAAGTTGGAACTCACACTCTCCCGGGCAACGATCATTGAAGCGAAGGATCTCCCCAATGACAAGATATACATCCTTAGTCGTGTAAAGTTAAAGGATATGAAAAACCATGAGGTATTTGAATATCTGCTCGTATCCCCGGAAGAGGCAAATTACGAGGAAAACAAGATTTCGGTAACTTCACCCATCGGAAAAGCGCTTTTGGGACGGACGCCGGGTGAAACCGTGGAAATCAAGGTTCCAGCGGGTCTTTTAAAGTATCATATCCTGGATATTCAGCGCTGACATCAGCCTTGATTTTTTGATGTGGCTCCGGTATATTTTTGCCAAGCGCATCGGCCGTTCTTAGCTTGCAATGACAGTGCAACTTTCGTATATTTTTCTCCGCCGATGCGGGAATAGCTCAGTTGGTAGAGCGCAACCTTGCCAAGGTTGATGTCGCGGGTTCGAATCCCGTTTCCCGCTCTGTCTCGGTAACACACGGGACGAAGGGGCGGTCGGTAATCGCACCGAACGTTCCTTGTAAATACACTTCCTCTTAAAGTGGCCCCGCCGCCCCAAATCCCACCAGGTGGCGGGGTTTATTTTTTGAGAGAGGGGTTCCGATGGCTGTCGGCGCCGTACCCAAGTGGTAAGGGAGAGGTCTGCAAAACCTTTATGCGACGGTTCGAATCCGTCCGGCGCCTCTCAATCCGCAGGAAGGCAGAAGACATCAGCGCGGTTTACCCCGCCGGGGTGGCGGAACTGGTAGACGCACAGGACTTAAAATCCTGAGGACCGAAAGGTCCGTATGGGTTCAAATCCCATCCTCGGTACAAATGAGAATCTTACGGGCGGTTAGCTCAGTTGGTTAGAGCGCTACCTTGACATGGTAGAGGTCACAGGTTCGACTCCTGTATCGCCCACAGTCATGTTGATTTTTTCCGCGTCCGTTTGTTGGACGCCTTTTTTTTATCTGAAATGAGTCAAATTCAAATAACATTTCCCGATGGAGCGATCCGGTCATTCCCCGAGGGAGTCACCGGGATGCAAATTGCCGAGAGCATTAGCGCCGGATTGGCGCGCGCAGTGCTTTCGATTTCAGTCAATGATGAGACGTGGGATTTATCGCGTCCCATCCATCATGATGCCCGGGTGCGATTGCATAAGTGGGAGGATGATGAAGGAAAGAGAACATACTGGCACAGCTCGGCGCACCTGATGGCGGAAGCCATCGAAGGTCTTTTTCCGGGCACCCAGTTTGGAATTGGACCTCCGATCGAGAATGGATTCTACTACGACATTGATATGGGAGATCATTCTCTTGTTGCAAGCGATCTCGAGAAGATTGAAAAGCGCATGCAAGAACTGTCAGCAAGGGATGTTCCCTATAGGCGGGAGGTTGTCGAGTGGTCCGATGCCGTCGCCTACTTCAAGAAAAAGAACGATCCCTATAAGCTTGAGCTTTTGGAGGGACTGAAGGGCGAGCAGATCACATTCTATCACCAGGGTGATTTCACTGATCTTTGCTTCGGTCCGCATATCCCTTCCACCGGACGAATCAAAGCCATTAAACTTCTCAGTGTTGCAGGTGCATATTGGAGAGGCAGTGAGAAGAACAAGATGTTGCAGAGAATTTACGGCGTCACCTTTCCGACAAAGAAGGAATTGGATGAACATCTCTTCCGGCTCGAGGAGGCAAAGAGGCGGGACCATCGCAAGCTTGGGACTGAACTGGAGCTTTTTCTTCTGACTCCCAAGATTGGAGGAGGTCTTCCTGTGTGGCTTCCGAAGGGAACCATACTGCGCGAGACACTCGAAACATTTCTGCGGGACGAACAGAGAAAGAGGGGCTACCTGCCGGTAGTAACACCTCATATCGGCAATCTGGAATTGTACAAGACCAGCGGTCACTACCCATATTACAAAGAGAGCCAATTTGCCCCGATCAAGATTGAGGATGAAGAATATCTGCTCAAGCCGATGAATTGTCCTCACCATCACCAGATCTATCTCTCGAAACCACGAAGCTACCGTGATCTCCCCTTGCGACTGGCAGAGTTTGGAACGGTTTATAGATATGAGCAATCGGGTGAGTTGAACGGATTAACCCGGGTACGGTCGTTCACGGTGGACGATTCGCACATGTACGTGCGGCAGGATCAACTGCGCGAAGAGTTGTGCAGTGTGATCGAGTTGATCCAACTTGTGTTTACGACTCTTGGGTTTAAGGAGTTCAAAACCCGGTTGTCCTTCCGCGATCCGAAGAACAAGGAAAAATATGGTGGCGCGGATGAGCTGTGGCAACAAGCTGAACGCGACATCCAGAGCGCCGCGGACGAAATGAAACTGAAGTATTTTGTTGGGATAGGAGAAGCAGCGTTTTACGGACCCAAGATCGATTTTATGGTCCAGGATGCATTGCGACGAACCTGGCAGCTCGGAACCGTTCAGGTGGACTATGTTATGCCCGAGCGTTTCAATCTGGAATACATCGGGAGCGACGGGCAAAAGCACCGGCCGGTAATCATTCACCGGGCTCCGTTTGGCTCTTTGGAGCGCTTCATCGGCGTCCTGATTGAGCATTTTGGCGGTGATTTTCCGCTTTGGCTTGCCCCGGTACAATGTGTAGTTCTTCCGATTACGGAAGCTCATCTTGATTACGCGAAGAAAGTTTGCGATACTGTATCAGTATCCGGGTTGCGCGTTGAACTGGATGACCGCAACGAGAAGATTGGCTACAAGATCAGGGAGTGGGAGACCAGGAAAACGCCTTATATGCTGGTCGTTGGCGAAAAGGAGAAATCCTCAAAAGCTGTTGCAGTCCGCCAGCATACCAAGGGTGATCTTGGCACCATGCTTTTGGCTGATTTTGTCTCCAAAGCCGTGAAAGAAAACCGGGAAAAAACGGTCACATCATAGGAGGTAACCATCAGTAAAGAAAAACAGGCGCGTGTCAATGAAGAAATACGGGTTCCGCAGGTTCGTGTCATAGACCATCACGGCGGCCAACTTGGCGTCATGTCGCCACGTGATGCAATGGCGATGGCTCGCGAACGTGATGCGGATCTTGTAGAGATTGTCCCCGGAGCAAATCCACCGGTGTGCAAGATTATCAACTTTGGAAAATACAAGTATGAGCTTGCAAAGAAGGACAAGATTCAAAAGAAGCATCAGCACGTTTCGCTATTAAAGGAGCTCCGTTTCCATCCTAACACGGATTTGCATGATTTCGATTTCAAGGCGCGACACGCACGCCAGTTTCTTGCCGATGGCCACAAGGTCAAGGCCGCTGTTGTTTTTAAAGGACGTGAGATCACATACGCGCAGCAGGGAGAAGATTTGCTGAACCGGCTTGCCGAGCGACTGAATGATGTTTCGAAGGTTGACCAGGCTCCCCATCTCGAAGGGCGCAGCATGAGCATGATCTTCGCCCCTGATCGCAAGAAAAAATCCGACTTAAAACAGGATAAAACCAAGGAATCAGTACATGCCAAAGACGAAAACAAAGAGTAGTGCCAAAAAGAGATTTCACGTTACGGGTTCGGGCAAGGTAAAGCGTGCGACAGCGTATCGAAGCCATATCCTCACGTCGAAGTCACGGAAGCGCAAGAGGAATCTTCGCAAAGGGAAACTCGTTTCCGAGCAAGATCAGGCAGCTGTAAAGGTCATGCTTGGTTTGTAAGGGCACAAGGTTGTAACTAACGTAGTCAAAAGACTGCATATTCATTCATAGCATCAAGGACCAAGAGCAACTATGCCACGTTCGCAGAACAAGGTTGCCTCCCACCGCCGCCGCAAGCGCATTCTTGCGCAAGCAAAAGGCTACTGGGGTGCGAGAAGTAAAGTTCTCACTGTTGCAAAGCATCACGTCGATAAGGGGCTTCAATATGCCTACCGTGATCGCAGGGCAAAGAAAAGGACGTTCCGTCAACTCTGGATTGCGCGCATTAACGCCGGGGCCAGACTGAACGGGACCACGTACTCCAAACTCATCAACGGTTTGAACCAAAAGAACGTTGATATCAACCGAAAAGTACTTGCAGAACTTGCAGTCAGCAGCCCGGGAGCATTCACCGAGGTTGTAAAGTTCGCAGTTTCCTGACCAGCGTCCCCGCGCCTTTTTAGGCGCGGGGATTCTCTTTCCCACCCCTCTAATGGAATCGAAGATACAGGCAATCCGCCGGGAAGCAGAGGCGGAAATAACCTCTGTTGCTACAGCGGAACAGCTTGAGTTGTTCCGTGTGAAGTATCTTGTGCGCAAAGGATTTATCGCCGGTCTGTTCGACCAGATGAAATCCGTTGCGCCAGACCAGAGACCCCTGCTTGGCAAGCTTCTGAACGAGCTTAGGAATGCGGTTCAACAGATGCATGATGACAAAGCGCTGTCATTCCAGAAGGGACCGACTGAGGGCAAGACAGTTGATCTCACTCTTCCGGGGCGGCAGAGGTTCCTTGGTTCACAGCATCCCCTGACGAAAACACTTGAAGAAATCAAGGACATATTTGTTTCGATGGGCTTTGGTATTGCTGACGGACCCGAAATCGAAGATGATTACCACAATTTTGAAGCATTGAATTTTCCTCCGGATCATCCTGCAAGGGACACCCAAGATACATTCTTCCTTGACAAGACCACGGTTTTGAGAACCCATACCTCACCGGTGCAGATCCGGGTTATGGAGAATCATAAGCCTCCTGTTCGTGTCATATGTCCGGGCAAAGTTTATAGAAATGAAGCAGTTAGTTCGCGCAGCTTGTGTATGTTTCACCAGCTTGAGGGTTTGTACGTTGATAAAGGAGTGACGTTCGGGGATCTTAAGGGAACCCTCGTTGCCTTCATCCAGAGATTCTATGGAACCAACCTGAAGTATAAGTTTCGGCCAACTTTCTTTCCTTTCACAGAGCCAAGCGCAGACATTTACATCACCTGCTTCATATGCTCCGGCAAGGGATGCAAGATGTGCAAGCAGGGAGGATGGCTGGAAATCCTTGGCTGCGGAATGGTTGACCCCGAGGTATTCAAATTCGTCGGGTATGACCCCGAAGTGTATTCCGGTTTTGCGTTTGGGATGGGTATCGAACGCATTGCCGCTCTCCGTTATGGCGTTGAAGACATCCGAATGTTCTATCAAAATGACGTCCGCTTTCTCTCACAATTCTAATCTGAAGAATTAGCATCATGCGGGTTTCTCAAAAATGGCTTCGCGACTATATCGATTTTCGTTTTTCGCCAGGAGATCTCTCCGATCGCCTCTCCATGCTTGGAGTGGAGATTGAAGGGGTTGAGGACCTTGGTGCGAAGTACGATAAAATTGTCGTTGGGAAGGTAACTGAACGGCGACCGCATCCCAACGCGGATCGCCTATCTGTGTGCTCCGTTTCAGTTGGCAGGGAGGATCTGCAGATCGTTTGCGGAGCACCGAATGTTGCTGCAGGACAGAGGGTTGCTGTTGGCCTGGTTGGTGCAATGGTCCCCAGGAATCAACACGATCCGGACGGGAAGCCGTTCATGCTTACGAATGCCAAAATTCGCGGAGTGGAATCGCATGGAATGATATGCTCTGCCTATGAGCTTGATCTTGGGGATGATGTCAATGGAATTCTGGTTCTGGACCAAGCCGCAAGAGTTGGTTCACCACTGGCAAAGCACTTGGGTTTGGATGATGTCGTGTTAGATATTGAAATAACTGCAAATAGACCAGATCTCCTCAGCCACATTGGAGTTGCGCGCGAAATCGGGGCGCTGACAGGAAAATTACCTAAACTGCCGAGTGTAAAACATAAAGAGACAAATCGGGCAACAAGAGATCTCATTCGGGTCAAAGTGTATGATCGTGAAAACTGCAAGAGATTTGCAGTTCGACTGATTCGGAATGTCAAGGTTGGCCCGTCCCCGAAATGGATGCATGATCGGCTGGTCCCGGTTGGACTGAGACCACGAAATAATGTCGTGGATGTTACGAACTACGTCATGTATGAATGTGGTCAACCCCTTCATGCGTTTGACTATAACCTTGTGGAAGGAAGTATACTTAATATTCGTCGCCTCCAACATTCCGTTAGCCTCACGACGCTTGATGGAAAGGTGAGGTCAGTGCCCGCGGGAGCAACCGTAGTGTGTGATTCCGAAAAAGAAATCTCCATAGCCGGAATTATGGGAGGAGCCAATACCGAGATCAACGATTCAACGGTTGATATTATTCTTGAGAGTGCCTATTGGAATCCCTCAAGCATCCGGCGAACGAGAAAATCACTGGGTCTTATCACCGATGCTTCCCAGCGATTTGAAAGGGGAGCAGATCCAAACGCGACCGATTTTGCCCTGGACAGGGCGGCTCAACTTGTAGCGGAACTTTCCGGTGGAACCATCCTCAGGGGTAAGGTTGATGATTACCCGAACAGAATTCAGCCCCGAAGTATCCCATTGCGACCCGAACGGGTAAATGCGATGCTTGGAACAGATTTATCAAAGGTCCAGATTTCAAGACACTTGCGTTCATTGGGGCTCTTGGAAAAGAAAAAGGCAGGGAAAACCGTCTTCTCCGTTCCAACATTCCGCGTGGATTTGGAGCGCGAGATTGATCTCGTGGAAGAGGTCGCTCGTGTTTATGGATATAACAACATCGCGGTGTCACAGCGACCGACGGTAGACCTCAAACAATTATTCCCAATTGAAAGTCCGGTCGAAAAGGTACGTTCAGCGTTAATAGGGTTTGGTTACCAGGAAGCTCTAACAGTTTCACTTACGTCACCCGAAAAGCCTTCCCCCCTCAAAGTCGATCAAGCGAGGGTTCTCAATGCACAGAATAAAGAGATGTCTGTGCTAAGAACAAGTCTGGTTCCCGGGCTCCTCTCATCAATCGCATACAACATCGACTTCGGGAGCACCGATATCCGACTTTTTGAAATCGGGAATGTTTTCTCGCTTGACAGGTCCTCCAGGATGAAGATTGTAGGGGATTTTCTTGAAGAGGAGCGCGTTTGCCTTGCGGCAACCGGGGCAGCATCACCGCTTCATTGGAAGTCAGAGCGGAGACCCGTTAATTTCTTTGACCTGAAGGGAGACATTCGAGGACTTCTGGAAAGCATTGTTCTTGACAAGAGTCGGTTTATTTCTTATTCTACCACCGAAACTTTATGTGATGATGCTCTAGCCATTGAAATCAATGGAAGTTATGTTGGTTACCTTGGCAGAATGAAGTCCGAAGTTTTGAAAGCCTTCGGCTTGGAACAAGAAGTCTTTGTTGCCGAACTTTCAACCGTGGCGTTGCACAGTGATGACACAAAGCTGCGATACACACCGATCTCGAAATTCCCCCGTGTTGCGCGGGATATAGCGGTGGTCGTGCAGTCTGCGGTTGACGCGGGCAGGGTGCAAGAGGTAATAGCAAAGGCTTCGAGTTCACTCGTTTATTCGGTGGTGTTGTTTGATGTGTATGAAGGGGAGAAGTTGGGGGCGGGGCTGAAGAGTCTGGCATTCCGGATTGAGTTTGTTTCACCGGAAAGGACACTGCGGGACGAAGAGGTTGACGATGACGTTCGGAAAATTGTCGGAGCATTAGAACAAGAACTCGATGCTTCGCTAAGGAGTGTTTGAAACCGTGCCATTATCTACTGACGTGTAGGAACCCGAACCTTGGATCCGCAATCTACCGAAAAAACCACCATCCCTCCGCCATCTGACCTTCGATCAGTTGAGAACTCCCTGCGGGGTTTGTGGGACCGTGTTCGACAAGCCGGGGAATTGATTTCCAGTTTGAAGGAAGAACGCGGCGCTCTCCAATCACAACTGCAGGAATTGGAAGCCCGTGTTCAGCATCTTACACGGGAAGTACAACAGCGTGATGAAGCGCTCAGGTTCCAGGCGGCCGAGAAACGGGCGTCTGAGGCGAACGGTATTATGGTCGCAAATGGAGAGCGTGAGGCAATGGCGGCGCGCCTCAAGGATCTCCTGGCAAGAATTGACGCGTATTTGTAGCGGTAAACGAGCACATCGCTCTCTTATGAAGGCGGAGAATCGCTCATGACAACAGACAGAAAAAGCATCAAGGTAAAGATATTCGGTTCTGAATATCCTCTGCGCGGCGAAAGCGAGGAATTCACCCGGCGCGTGGCAACGCACGTTGATGATATGATCGGCGCTGTCCATGCAAAGATTCCTGATCAACCGACGCTCACCGTGGCGGTTCTGTCTGCGTTGAACATTACGGAAGACCTGTTGAAAGAACGAGAACGGACCAGGACTACGATGACGGCATTAGACGGAGAAGTTGCCAAAATGGTGAGTTATCTTGATCAGTGCTTACGACAGGAATAAGACAATCTACCGTAATGCAACAATGAGAAAGGATCCATTTTTCTTTACATAAGGTACGACGGGTTCGGATCGAAAAGTCCGCACGGTCAGCCGTTACAAACACTACAGTATAAAGAACCAACACTGATATACTAGGGAGCCCGACTCATGGGCGTCGATTGCAGGCCACTCCCGGTTTCCGGGATCTTGCGATGATGTTCCGCCTAGCGGAGCGAGCGAGAGTGTGGAAGTAAAAGGCGCTCAGGCGAGCACCCACTGTGTTTGGAAAAAGGTTCTTTATAACCTTTTTGTTGTACGGATGTGCAGTGCGGATTTTTTGTTTTTTGTAAGGGGTGATGATTTGAACACGGAGGCTGTATGGAAATGAACGTTGTTATGATTCTTGGCGCGGTTTGTCTTTCTGTGGGCATTGGTCTTGGCTGGTTTTTGAATGCACGGTCAGGCCAGAACAAGATTTCTTCAGCGGCTGAACGCGCCGCGAAGGTCCTTTCCGATGCAACACGCGACGCGGAAGCGCTGAAGCGTGAAAAACTGCTCGAGGTAAAGGACGAATGGTATTCCAAGAAAAAAGAATTTGACAGCGACATCCAGCAAAAACGCAACAAGCTCTCCACTCAAGAAAAACAGCTTGAATCCCGCGAAGAGAGCATCGACCGCAAGGTTGATTTGATTTCGAGAAAGGAACGCGAAATCGGGGTGTGGAAGAAGGAAATTGATGACCAGCGAAGACTGCTTGACCAAAAGCATTCGGAACTGGACCGTCTCGTTGCCGAAGAAAACATCAGACTGGAGCGAACGTCAGGAATGGGGAGAGAAGAAGCGAAGCGTTTGCTCATGGAGAACCTCGCGAACGAAACCCGTGCGGAAGCCGCACATCTGCTCAAGGAGCTTAGGGACAAAGCGCGCGACGAGGCGAAAAAGGAGGCGCAGAAACTGGTTGTCCAGGCAATTCAAAGAACTGCTGCGGACCACTCTGTTGAGACAACCGTCAGTGTGTTGAATATCCAGAGTGATGAAATGAAAGGCCGTATCATCGGTCGGGAGGGAAGAAACATCAGGGCATTCGAGTCCGCTACGGGCGTTGACGTTATTGTGGATGACACGCCCGAAGCAGTCATCCTTTCCGGCTTTGATCCCTTCCGACGTGAGGTTGCGCGGATTTCATTGGAACGTTTGATCGCCGATGGCCGAATTCATCCGGCTCGCATTGAAGAGGTCGTGGAGAAGGTGAGGGAAGAACTCGAAGAGGAGATTCTCAAAATCGGAGAGAATGCTCTCCTGGAAGTGGGACTGCACGGGGCTCACAAAGAAATCCTCCGTTTGGTTGGACGGATGAAGTACCGCTCAAGCTACGGTCAGAATATGCTCCAACACAGCATCGAAGTTGCCTTCCTTACAGGCATGATGGCGTCGGAACTGCATCTTGACCCTACCCTGGCGAAACGGGCCGGACTCTTTCATGATATCGGTAAGTGCGTGGATCGATCTATTGAAGGACCCCATGCTCTCCTGGGCTATGAGATTACAAGGAAATACGGAGAACATGCTATCGTTGCGAATGCTGTCGGTTCGCATCACGACGATATTCCAATGGAATCCCCAATCGCTGCTCTCGTGCAGGCCGCGGATGCGATCAGTGGAGCACGGCCGGGAGCGAGGAGGGAGTCCATTGAGGGCTATGCAAAACGCCTCGAAAAACTCGAAACCCTTGCCCAGTCCTTCCAGGGCGTGGCGAAGACGTACGCGATTCAGGCAGGACGCGAAATCCGTGTTGTCGTCGAACACGAAAAGGTTGATGATGCTCTCGCGGATCAACTTGCACATGACATTGCGGCAAAAATTCAACAGGAGATGGAGTATCCCGGTCAAATCAAGGTTATTGTCATTCGGGAATTTCGCTCGGTTGCTTTCGCAAAGTGAGAAAGAAGACCCCACTTTCACACCCGCTTAAGCTCCCCCTTGTCGGGGTTACAGGCGGCATAGGAAGTGGGAAGACTACAGTTTGCAATCTCTTCAAGGCGCTTGGCAGAAGGGTCATTCATGCCGATGATATCGCGAGGGATTTGACGAACAACGACCCCGGTGTTCAGGCAGAGTTGCGAAAGGCATTTGGGGAACAGATATTCTCCGGAGCCGGCAAGCTCAATCGCAAAGCACTTGCCGATCTGGCTTTTTCAAGTCCCCCGTCCCTCATGCGACTCAACAAGATTGTTCACCCCCATGTATTCCGAGCAATTGATTTGGAAGTCGAGCAGCTTCCGGAGCATTCGCGTCGGCCGTATGTCCTCATCGAAGCCGCCCTTATTTTTGAATCTGGGATGCACAAGAAACTCGACCGCGTAATCCTCGTTAGTGCGTACGAAAGAAACCAAATTGAACGGGTTACAACGCGTGATAACGCCTCCGAAGAATCTGTTCGCGCACGCATGCGATTTCAACTTGGCGATAAACAAAAGGCGGAGATGGCAGATTTTATCATGGCGAACAACGGAACACTCCAATCACTGAAAGAACGCGTTGAGTTCTATGATCGTCTCCTGTCAACCATAGCGGGGCAACCGGTAGAATGAATATCATCGAGAGAGAACACCGTGACTTTTTCCAGACCTACAAGCGATTCAACCTCATTCTTGATCGTGCCGAAGGAGTCTATTTGTTTGGAGCGGATGGGAAGCGCTACCTCGATATGTTTTCCGGTTTGGCGGTGAATGCCCTCGGTTACAACCATCCGGCTGTGAACGCTGCCATCGAGAAGCAGATGAAGAGGTATCTGCATGTCTCGAACAGTTTTTTCCAGGATGTCCAGATTGAATTTGCTGAGGAGTTATTGCGTGCAGCCGGTTACGAGAGACTCTTTCTCACCAACAGTGGTACGGAAGCAATGGAGGGAGCTCTCAAACTTGCTAAGCGATGGGGTCGGCCCCAGAATCGATCGATGATATTTGGATTGAGCAACTCATTTCACGGGCGATCGTATGGGTCGTTGTCTATTACGTGGCGTGATAAGTATCGCGATGGCTTTGAACCGTTCCTGCCCGGCACAGGGTGTCTTCCGTTCAATGATGTTGACGCATTGGAAAAAAATGTAAACGGGTCAACCCTTGCTGTCGTGTTTGAACCGATTCAAGGTGAGGGTGGCGTGCGACCCATCTCACAGGAATACGCTGATGCGTTGGCAACCCTCAGAAAGAAACATGGGTTCCTTCTGATAGCTGACGAGATTCAGACGGGAGTTGGAAGGACCGGGAAATTTCTAGCGGTTGAGCATTACTCCCTGAAACCCGACCTGGTCGTAATGGCGAAAGCCATCGGGGGCGGATTACCGCTGGGCGCGTTTCTAGCGAAAGAGGGACTGGCAGAGACATTGAAGCAGGGCATTCATGGAACGACCTTTGGTGGCAATCCACTTGCGTGCGCAACGGGACTCGCAACAATCCGTGAAGTGCTCAATGGCTGCTGGATGACTAACGTGAACTCTGTTGGGGGATATCTGAGGGACTCCCTGCAGAACTTGGCTGATCAGCATTCCGATAAGGTCGTGGATGTCAGGGGCTTGGGTTTCATGCAGGGGTGCGAGCTAAGGGTTGATGCCACCAAGCTCGTGGAACAGGCGTTGGAAGATTGTGTCCTGTTGAATGTCACCAACTCTAAAGTAGTGAGGTGGCTCCCACCCTTAGTCGCTGAAAAAGGGCACATTGATGCTGCTCTCGAAGCATTTTCGAAGAATCTCTTGCAATTGTAAAACGTGTAAATAAAACACGTTGTACGCCACACCTCAACATTTATAACAAAATCTTTCCCGAACTCTTGACATTCAGGGGAATCTGCTGTTATATTCTCTCCGCTTTTACTAACTAACGTTCAACACTAGGAGGTTCTGTTATGATGAAACGCCTTGCTACAACTGCAATCGTCTTGGCGATTGTGAGTAGTAACGTTCTCAGTCAGGCAAAGAACGGCGGTATTGCCCGGCAGATAGCGATGGGTGGATCCAACGTCGGCACCAGTCTTGTACTTAATCCCTTCCTCATGGACGACCCGGCCTTGATGTATCTGAACCCTGCCTACCAGGCAATGTACAAGGATTATGGTTGGTTGAATGTTGCGGGAGGAGCTTTGAACGGCAACTCAGCAACTCCCGGTGTTTCGGACAACGGGTACGGGCACCAGCATGCGGGGATCTCATTCGCGCTTAACAACGAATGGGCACTCGGTATGATTCTGAGCTACGATCCTTCGTTCGCAGGTCCGGTGGCCACGCTGTTGTCGGGCGCAACCATTCCGGGAGTTGGGACTCTCCCAGCTTTTATTACTTCGCGTACTCCCCAGGCAATTCCCGGGATTGCAAATACGTGGGAGCTTGTCACGTCGTATGACGCAGGTGAGATGGATCTCGGATTTGCGTTCATGTACGGTTCCTCCAACAGGGAAACCAAGACAGCAGCGACAGGTGGTACCTCAACTGAAACCGAGGCATCATCAAGCGTTATGGGATTCCGGGGTGGCATAAACATGGATCTTGGGTCAGGCAATTCGTTTGACGCATCAGCTGCCTTCCGCTTGGACAAAGCAACAGATGATGTAAAACCGAGCACGGGCGGAACCAGCGAGTACTCAGCAACCGGAACGGAAATCCAGATCACCGCAAGGTTAAAGTGTAAGGTGTCGAACAAGTTCAGTTTTGTTCCTTATGCAGCGTTCTCAAGCGTCTCAGCCGAACCGAAGGAAGATGCAATTCCAACTGGTGGAACACCGGTTGCGTTCTCCGAGAAGCTTACGGGAACTGCTATTGCGGCGGGTGTTGGTGGTGAATTCCGTACCCCCACATTCTACCTTGCCGGTGGTTTGAGCTTTCAAACTGCGAGTCTGAAGTTGGAAACAACTCCGACAGGAGCCCCCGGATCAACGGCAAAGCTGACCTACACCGCATTGCCTGTGTTCAACATCGGCGGCGAGTGGTGGTTTACCGACTGGTTGGCTGGACGCAGCGGTTACTATCGCGCGCTTGCATCAGCGAAGAGTGAGACGTCATCTCCGACCGGCTCGTCGGAAACAAAGTTGACTATCCCGCACAGTTGGATTGCGAACATCGGCGCCCTCGGCCCGTCAAATTACGATGGTCTCGTAACCCTCGGCGTCGGCTTTGCGTTCGGCGGTTTCGCGCTCGATGCAACCGTGAGCGAAGAAGCCCTTCGTCGCGGTTTGGGCCTGATCGGTTCGCAGGACAACATCAACACGTTCGGATACATAACGACCAGCTACAATTTCGAATAGACTTCACCGGGCATTCTGCCTGTTTAAAGGCGACCGATGCGATACCGGTCGCCTTTTTTGTTATCTTCCTGAAGCACAACATCGTTCAGCCCCATGAAACATCAGTTTGATTTCCTCGTTCTTGGCAGCGGCATTGCCGGGCTTTCGTACGCGCTCGAGGCTGCGCAACATGGAACCGTTGCAATCATCACAAAAAAGGAGCGTGCAGAGTCCAACACGAACTATGCCCAGGGAGGCATCGCGGCCGTGATGTCGGAATTTGACTCGATTGACCTGCATGTTTCAGATACACTCACGACCGGGGTCGGACTTTGCAACAAAGCCGCAGTTGAAATAATGGTGAAGGAGGGACCTTCCCGGCTTGAGGAACTCATTGATTTGGGTGTTCAATTCACCAGGGTGCGCGGTGCGCTCGATTTTGCCCGTGAGGGCGGGCATTCTGTTAACCGCATCGTTCATGCAAAGGACCTTACAGGTCGTGAAATTGAAAGAGGTCTTCTTACCGCAATCGCAGAATCAAGAAATATTACAGTATTTGAGAATCACATCGGGATTGAACTTCTGACGGAGCATAACACCAGAAAGGAGATTCCGGCAAAAAAACCTATTCACTGTTGGGGCGCATACGTTTTGGACATTAAGGAGAACAAAGTTGAGACTATTCTGGCAAACATTGTCTTGCTCTCAACCGGCGGCCTCGGTCAGGTCTATCTTCACACGACCAACCCACTGATTGCAACAGGGGATGGTGTTGCGATGGCTTACCGTGCCGGGGCGAGGATTGCCAACATGGAGTTTATTCAGTTTCATCCCACGACACTGTACAACTCCGGCTCCCCATCGTTTTTGATCACTGAGGCGGTACGTGGTTTCGGTGGCATCCTGAAAACCAAAGATGGTCAACCTTTCATGCATCGCTATGACACACGTGAGTCTCTCGCCCCGCGTGATGTTGTTGCCTACGCCATTGATACCGAGCTTAAGAAGCGTGGAGAAGACTATGTGCTCCTCGATCTCACGCATCTTGACCGATCGCAGTTAATCGAACACTTTCCCAATATCCATTCCCGCTGTCTCGAAACCTTTAGGCTTAATATCACTCGCGAACCGCTTCCCGTCGTCCCTGCCGCCCACTATTCTTGTGGAGGGGTTGTGACGGATGTGAATGGATGTACGACGATCGCCGGTTTATATGCCGCGGGGGAAGTCAGCATGACGGGAGTTCACGGGGCGAACCGCCTTGCAAGCAATTCGCTACTGGAGGCATTGGTGTTTTCGCGTCGAGCCGCTAAGCATGCGTTGGGGACAACAGAGGGACACAGGGAAGCAATCCCCGAAATCAAGGATTGGGATGACAGTGGAACGCTGAACAGTGAAGAGTGGGTTGTCGTTTCGCACGACAGAAGGGAAATCCAGCAAATCATGTGGGACTATGTCGGCATTGTGCGTTCAAATCTAAGGCTTGAGCGTGCCCGTCGCCGGGTTGAATTGATCCGCAATGAGATTGAAGCCTTTTACAAGAAGACCCGCGTCACGGAAGGTTTGGTCGAATTGCGCAACCTGGCATTGTGCGCGCAGTTGATCGTGGAATCCGCGTTGAAGAGAAAGGAGACGCGCGGTCTCCATGTCACGACCGACTATCGTGAACGGAATGATGAGGATTTTCTCCACGACACAATCATCGAGTAGCTTGTTTGATGTAACGTCAGTATATTTGCGTAGCTTTTTTCCCAATCCTGAAGAACATCGTGTATGAACTTCGATAAACCACATTGCCATTGCGCAGTCTTTGGTGTATATGGACATCCATCGGCGTCGCAGTTGACCTACTACGGACTTCTTGCCCAACAGCATCGGGGGCAGGAGGGATCCGGCATTGTTACTTGTGAACGCGACACGAAAACCGGCAAGCCAAGGTTTCTTGCTCACAGGGATTTTGGACTTGTGAACGACGTGTATCGGGATGACCGCATTTTCACCGAACGCTTGCGCGGCTCGATGGCAATTGGTCACAACCGCTATTCAACAGCTGGTGCTGCGGATAATAAGGCCAATATCCAGCCATTTACAGTCATCTATAAAAATGGATATGTTGCCGTCTCACACAACGGAAACCTTACCAACTTCAAGATTCTTCGCCAGCAATTGCAGGACGAAGGGACGATTTTTCAGACAACCTCGGATACGGAAATCATCCTGCATCTGATCGCCAGGAGTAAAGAGTCACAACAGATTGACCAGATCCGGGACGCTCTTTCCCAGATTCGCGGCGCATTCTCACTAGTGTTCATGACCGATAATGCCATTGTTGCCGCGCGTGACCATTCCGGGTTCAGACCCCTCGCAATTGGCAAGCGAGGAGGAGCGTTTTTTGTCGCATCTGAAACCGTCGCGTTTGACATTATTGATGCAGAGTATGTTAGAGATGTTGAACCGGGTGAGGCTGTTGTCATTGATGAGAATACAAAGTCCAAAGGAGAAGTAACGTCGCTTCGAATTGACAGCCGATCAAGCGCGCCACACCCGTGCATATTTGAGTACATTTATTTCTCGCGCCCTGACAGCCAGATTTTTGGTCACAGTGTCGACAAGGTTCGCCGCAAGCTTGGGAAAAACCTTGCAAAGTCGAAGCCGGTAACACCAAAGTATCCCGCCGAAAAACAGGTGGTTATTAATGTCCCTGATTCCAGCAACACTGCCACAATGGGCTTCGTGCAGCAAACGAAGAAAGACGGCGGAAACGCGAAGCTTGAAATCGGCTTGATACGCAGCCACTACATCGGACGGACATTCATTCAGCCGAAACAGGACGTTCGTGAAAACAAGGTGAAGACTAAGTTCAACACCGTGAAGGGCGTTCTGAAGGATAAGGTTGTCGTGATTGTTGACGATTCCATCGTGAGAGGAACAACATCGAAGCAGCTTGTACAGTTGATTCGTCAGGCGGGACCGAAGGAAGTGCATTTCAGAGTTACTTCGCCCCCTATCAAGCATCCTTGTCATTACGGCATGGATTTTCCGACTCCTTCAGAACTGATTGCGAATCAATGTGGCGGTGACGTCAGGAAGATTGAAAAAGAGCTCGGAGTGGACAGTCTGGAGTACCTCGAAATGAACGAGTTGCTTACTTCCGTGCCGGATGACTCACATTACTGTACGGCGTGTTTCAGCGGCAACTACCCTGTACCGATTGATGACAGCCAATCGAAACTTGGACACGAGGGTTGATGGCTTCGGGCGATACCACCAATCGCTTTTTTACTGTCTCCAATATCCTCAGTCTTTCCCGCGCAGTATTGGTGGTTCCGTTTGTGCTCCTGATGTTCTCGGACATTCCCCATGCACGGCTCTATGCATGTCTGGTTGTCGCGATCGCCATAGTAACGGACAAACTTGACGGGGTTTTTGCCAGGAAGTTTCATGAAGTGACCGAGTGGGGGAAGACTCTCGACCCGGTTGCCGATAAGATTGCTGTGGCGGCGGTTGCCATCGTGCTTCTTATCAAGGGAGAGTTACCTATGTGGTTCTTGACAGCGGTTGTTCTGCGCGACGTTTTGATACTTGCAGGTGGGATTTACGTCAAGCGACGCAAGGGAGTCCTTCTTGCATCGAATGAGCTTGGCAAGTGGACCGTGGGGGCGATTGCGCTTGTCCTGTTCGTGATTTTGGCCGAACTCCCCCCAGTGTACATAGACGTATCAATGTTTATTGCCACAGGAATGATGATTTTCTCGTTCATTTCCTATGCGCATCGGTTTGCCGGAGTAATGAAGAATTGATTTTTTGGTGCAATAGGATTACGTATGAGATTATTTGACAAACTCGGATTTACGAAGCTCAAAGAAAGTCTTACAAAGACGCGTGACGGAATCTTTGCGAAGGTTACCCAGCTTGTCACGGGGAAATCCGTCATTGATGAAGAATTGCTGGATGGACTTGAGGAAACTCTGATTGCCGCTGATGTAGGAGTTGCTTCGACGGAAGAGATCATCAAGGGAATCAGGCAGAGAGTGAAGGAGGAGGGCAGGACTTCATCCGATCAACTGAATGACTTGCTGAGGGATCAACTACAGAGGCAGTTTGCCAGAGGAACAAACGGAGCGGCGTATGAGAGCGTTATGACGGACAAACCGCGCGTAATTATGGTTGTGGGAATTAACGGCGTAGGCAAAACAACAACGATTGGAAAGCTGGCGAATCTTCATGTGAAGGCGGGCCGTACTGTTGTGGTCGCAGCGGCTGATACATTCAGGGCTGCGGCGGGTGAGCAGCTGGAAGAATGGACGCGTCGCGCCGGCGCTCAGATTATTCAGCAGGAACACGGTTCCGATCCCGCCGCTGTTGCGTTTGATGCGCTTGCCTCGGCAACGGCGAAAAGAGCTGATGTCGTTATAATTGACACTGCAGGTCGCCTTCATACCAAAGTAAACCTGATGGAAGAACTGAAGAAAATCAGGCGCGTCCTGGGAAAACAAAACCCGAATGCTCCGCACGAAGTTCTTCTCGTGATTGACGCCTCCACTGGCCAGAATGGGATCCAACAAGCGCGGCAATTCAGCTCGGCTGTCGGTATTACCGGACTTGTTCTCACAAAACTTGACGGAACCGCCAAAGGGGGAATCGTTCTAACAATTTCCAAAGAGATGAATCTTCCTGTTAAGTATATTGGTGTCGGAGAGAAGATTGATGATCTCCAGCCGTTCGACCGCAATGAATTCATCGAAGCGCTTTTCAGTCGCTAGCATGCCGCGAATACAGGTTCTTCCGGAACATATTGCCAATAAAATCGCCGCGGGCGAAGTTATTCAGCGGCCTGATTCGGTTGTAAAGGAACTCCTGGAGAACTCGTTCGACGCAGGCGCAACGGAAATCACCCTCGTCGTGGAAGAAGGCGGCAAGAAACTTATCCAGGTCATTGATAACGGCATGGGGATGGATGAGACGGATGCAGTGAGCTCGTTTCTTCGCCACGCAACCAGCAAAATTAGCACGTATGAAGATCTCGAAGCCATCAACACGTATGGTTTTCGCGGTGAAGCCCTTGCTTCAATCGCCGCCGTTGCCCGCGTAACGCTAAAGACAAGACAAAAAGAATTTGATGTTGCAACCGTCGTTCAGATGGAAGGCGGCAAACCACGCGTCACGAAAGAAGCCCGTGAACCCGGGACTACCATCAGCGTTCACAATCTCTTTCACAACGTTCCCGCCCGACGAAAATTTCTGAAGAGCAATACCACAGAGTTTCGACATGTGTACGAAACCGTTCAGCGGATGGCGTTGAGTCATTCGCATGTTGCCATTGATTTCGTCAGCGACGGGGAAGTCGTTCTCAGTTTGAAACCAGCGGGACTAAAGGAACGCATCACTGATATCTTCGGGGAGCGCGTTACCGAAGGCATTGTTTGGATGGAGGAACGGACCGAGTATATCGCCGTGTGTGGTTTTATCGGCAAGCCGCAATTCGGACAGAAAACGCGATTGAATCAGTTCCTGTTCCTTAATGACCGGTTCATCAACAACCGTAATATCACGCATGCCGTATTCTCTTCGTACGAAAACCTTCTGCTCAAAGGCACGTTTCCATTCTTTGTTCTCTTCATTGAGATTGATCCGCATCGCGTCGATGTCAATGTTCATCCATCAAAAATGGAAGCAAAGTTCGAAGACGAGCATGCTGTGTATCACTTTATTTCGACGTTGGTGCGTCGAACCCTTTCCTCAAATGAATTGATTCCCGCAATGACCACGACGGCACAAGGTGCAGAAGTCGGGTTTGCGTTTACCTCGAGTCAGCATTCGTGGCCTGAAAATCGGGGAGCACATCAGGCAACCGATTGGGCGTTCCCCGCGCGTCAATCAAATGTCGGCCGGGAATTTGCAGACCGGTTGCTTAAACATCCGTTTCAGGAACAAAGTGTTTCTCCGGAAGCGGCCGGTTTCCCAACCACATCCGCGCCGGTTTGGCAAATGCACAACACATACATTCTGATACAGATTGAGAATGGCCTGATGGTGATTGACCAGCATGTAGCGCATGAGCGGGTGTTGTATGAGCGAGCATTGAGCCGGTTTGCCAGTGCCAATCCGGTAACACAGGAGGTTCTTTTCCCGCGCACAATGCAACTCACGCCCGGGGATTACGTACTTGCGAAGGAACTGTTGCCGCATTTCAAGAAACTAGGCTTTTCCTTGAACCCCTTCGGGAAGAATACTCTGATGGTGGAGGGTGTGCCGCCGGACCTGAAGGGCGTTTCTGAAACCAATGTCCTCCAGGATGTGCTTGATTTATACCGCGAGTATCAATCAAAAGGAATCACGGATGCGCGGGATGCCCTCGCCAAGTCATATTCCTGCAAAGCGGCAATCAAGGCGGGTGACAAGATGAATGATGCAGAGATGCGTGCGTTAATCGATCAATTGTTCCAAACGGAGATGCCGTACGTTTGCCCGCACGGCAGACCCGTTGTTCTTAAGATTTCCATTGAAGAGTTGCACAAGAGATTTGGAAGGCAATAGATGAAGCGTTCGGTTCTGCTTATTCTTGTTCTTGTTCCGTTCTTTTCGTTTGCGAGGGATCCGTTCACGATTGAGCCGTACACCGAATTCCGAATGTTTGGCTGGAAGGAATTCGGCGATGACGGATCGGAGTTGTTAAAGGAAAGTGGAACGTTGTACAGTTTTGGCGCTGTCCCGCGGTTCTACTTCGACGAGAAAGGACGCATTTTTGCGCAAGCGGATGCGATGGTGTACTTTGGTACGGTGGATTATAACGGGTTTCTTCAGGATAACCTTGGGAACAGAACTCCATATAATACTAAGACTGCATATTTTGGATTCGAGCTTGCTACTTCGGCCGCATACGTCCTGCCCCTCTCACCCAAATTTGACCTGACGCCGCGTGCAGGATTCGGTTTTGAGTACTGGAACCGCGACCTCGACAATGGTGGCGCAAGCGGCTACGATGAAAAATACACAGTAATCTACTTTGAAGCGGCTGTTGGCGGCGATTACAAGGTCAACAAATCGATACAGTTCTTCTCCTCATTTGGTATGAAAATTCCATTTTCGATCTCCGAGTCCATTGACCAGGCGTCTCGTGGACAAGGCGGACCATCCAACATTTCACTTTCTCCCGGGATCTCACCGCGGTTCAGGTTTTCAGCAGGAACGATGATTCACAATGCAACGCTTGAGTTCTCATACGAAACATGGACTCTTGTGAAGTCGAACCAGGATCAGGGATTTCTCCAGCCGGAATCCACGAGAAAGATATTCGGGATTCGGTTGGGATACGTGCTGTAGGATTTCCCGCGATGCCCCCTCAAAGCGATGCCCGCGAATGGATAACCGGAATCCTGATGTCCTGCTTCGCATTTCATTGAATTGGCTCGGCAACTTTAGCGAAGGTGGTTTGGACAGGAAAAATCAACTCGTCGGAGTACTTGTTGTATTGATTCTTCCCCTTCAGTACTTTTTCCTACGTGAACCAAATGGTCTCACAGATCCCGCGGGAGTGGCTGTAACAATTGTCCAGTGGATTCTGCTGACCGTAGTGAGGAGGCCATTTAGAGCCAAGCAGTGAAAGCTCTGTTAGCTATGGTATTGTGGGTGTTCCCGAGGCGTATGGTTTTAAGGTGGCATAGATGGCGAAATTCATCGGTACCGCAATCCCGCACTCTTGTCCAAGTCGCACTACGGCTCCATTCAAGGCCTCCAATTCCAGGCGCCTGCCAGCAACAAGATCGTAGTACATTGAACCGTACACTGTTCCAGAACGAACCATGGATCGTTTCTGCACATCGGCTGAAACACCGACGCCTTTTGCGCGTGCCACAGTCTCGACTTCTTGCAGTGTCTGTTGAAACATCGTCCTGCTCTCAGGGCTTTCGAGGATCGAACCCAGAGGCAGTCGCATGAGAGCGGTGAGTCCGCTGATGCCGCAAATGGCGATAAACTTTTCCCACAGGGCCACGTGAATATCCGTGTGCAATTCCGTCCGGATACGAGCCCGCTCGAAGACTGTGCATAAGCGTTCCGTGCGTTCACTGCTTCCGCCTGAAAGCTCGCCGAGAACAAGCCGCCCGCCGGCTCTGTGAGAGATCACCCCGGGTGACTCAACTACAGAAGAAACATAAGCGGCACAGCCGACGACCGATTTCGGCCCGAGCAAACGGGTAAGCTCAGCAGAGCTCCCAATACCATTTTGGACAGACAGCACAACGGTATTAGGACCGATGAGAGATCGGACTTTGTCAACGGCAGTCTCCGTGTCATAAGTCTTCACGCAGAACAAGACCACATCAACAGTTCCGATGGAACCGGGATTGTCTGTTGCTTCGACGCGTACAGTACCATCACCATGTTGCTCAGACTTTACCGTCAGACCATGATTACGAATAGCTTCAAGATGTGCGCCGCGGGCAATGCAAATGACCTCTTCTCTGGCTTGAGCCAGCAATCCGCCGTAGTATCCGCCGGTTCCTCCGGTTCCCATGATGGCGATGCGCATTCGTCTATGCTCTTTGACCGGGTCGACCAGAGTTATCCCTTGGCCTGACTTCTCATCTCAAACCCCGTCATGATGACGTAAGCAAACAACACCACAATGAAGAACGTAAGCAACAACCAGGCGTCACTGCTGAGCGTGTTGATTACACAGCGGTAAATCTCTAAAACCCAGCGCTCCGATGTGAGTTCGGGCGGGATGACATCGGCCCTTGTTGGATTCACATACCGCTCGAGGTTGTGGATATGTACTCCACCCGAGATTCCCACGACATTGATCGTGAAAATGATATACTTGCTCCAGGCAAGACTGATGTCTTCCGAGATCAGTCGTTGGTAGATGGCTTTAATGTGTTTTTGAAAGATCGTTGCTACGATAAAACATACAAGGGTTGCGATAATGAGATCGACGAGCAGCAGCGTGATAAACATGAGCTTACTTTCCTTATGGTGGTAGGAACATGACCCGTTTGGTAAGGCGATTCCCTAACTCATCTCGCTCTTGCGGAGTGTATGGGCAATCCGGGTGATCTTGGCAATCTCATGGTCATCGTGTTCAGCAACGAACAACACCATGTCCACGAGACGCATCTGTACCTTCAGTCTTGGATGAAGCGAGGTTCGTGACAACACCTCGTCCTCGAGAGACTCGAGTCTGGTGACAAACTCATCGCGATTGCGCCGGAACAGTTTAAGAGTGTCCGCGACCTTTTGGTTGTTGAAATTCGCCTCGGCTGTTTTCTTGTTCGTCATGTCCGCGGCACGAAGCGTATCCTTCCCGGTGAGAAAATCCTCGATGCGTCCGTAATGAAGTTCCTCAAGTGTCGCGAGGTGACCAATGATCTCCTGAATGGACCACTTGTCGTTGAGCCGGACAGTAAGAATCGCCGGCAGGGTGGCAATGAGTTCCTCCAATCGCGCCGGTGTTCCGCGGACGCGTTCAAGGATACAGGGGAATACTCCGATCGAGTAGTTGAAATTGAACGTACGTTCAATCCAGGGGGTTTGTGTGATCATGGCTGGTCCTTTCTGGCGCAGGTGAAATTATTCGAATGTGGGATTTAGATGCAACAGCTTGGAAATGTTGTTGCTTGTTTTGCTCGACCCTCCACTGCAGGCAGGCCTGGCCGCTCCCTCTGACCAGTGTACAGACCGGAGAGATGGCTTACGGGTGTTCGGAGACAAGGTTTACACATTGTGATGAGTTTTGTTGTTTAGGTCAGCGTGAGACGTACATTTAAATATTGCCTCTCAACACAAAAACTCGTTCGTTGAAACTCCGCCCATGACCAAAAAAACCCAAGCTGAGATCGCCCTTCTTTGCACCACTGTTATCTGGGGCGGTACGTTCATCGCGGTGAAGATGAGTATTCTGGAAATCTCCGCGCTCACCTTGATCGCGGTTCGCTTTAGTGTAGGGTCGCTGTTCTACGGAGTATTCTTTGCTCGACAAATCTTCCCGCTTTCAAAGACCCAAATCCGGAACGGCGCAGTACTCGGTTTGTTATTGTTTGGCGGGTTTGTGGCGCAGAATGTAGGGTTGCAATACACCTCTGCATCAACATCCGCGTTCATTACCGGAATGATGGTGGTGTTCGTGCCGATGCTTCAAATTATCGTGGAAAAAAAAGCGCCGATGCTGGGAAGTGTGATTGGTGTTTTCATTGCTGTCGCCGGACTCTGGCTTTTGACCTCTCCTGAAACATCAGGGTTTGGAATTGGAGAGCTTCTGACACTTCTTTGTGCAGTAATCTTTGCAGGATACATTATTCATCTTGATATCGTCTCACACCATATGAATGCGTTGCAACTCACGTTCCTTCAGATTTTCTCCTGTGCTGTGTATGGGTGGATCGGTGTTTTCTTTACGGGCGGATTCACGCTCGCGTGGTCTGCCAACTCCATCGGTGCATTGGCATATCTCACGTTCCTCGCGACGATTTTGACAACGTACGTCCAGACTCGCTACCAAAAGGACACCACACCGACAAGGGCCGTCCTGATTTTCACCATTGAGCCGATTATTACTGCCGTTGCCGCGTCATGGATACTCGGTGAATACCTCGGAACCGCGGGAATCATCGGAGGAGCAGTGATCCTTGTCGGCGTTCTTCTCTCCGAGCTTTCTGATGGGATTCGCGGGCTCAACATCCCAGTGGGTGGGCGGAAATGATTGCTTTTCTTGGCTCATCCTTGTATGTTCAGGACGTATTCTGATGGATGTTCATGTTCGGATCGTGGCAAAAGGACTTGTGCAAGGCGTCGGGTTCCGATGGTTTGTCTCGCAACGCGCGCAACGACTCGATCTGAGGGGCTATGTCCGGAATACGCGTGATGGAAATGTTGAGATTGAAGCCCAAGGCAACCGCTCGCTTGTGGAGGAGCTGATCAAGGATGTAAAGATCGGCCCACGATCCGCGCGAGTATCCGATGTTTCCATCGAATGGATGAAAGAGAACAAAAATCAGCTTCCTTCAGGATTTGAGATAAGGTAATGACACATCCCCGCATCGGTTTTGGCTATGATGTTCACCGGCTCGGTGAAGGGAGGAAACTCATCCTTGGAGGCGCTGAGATTCCGCATCATCTTGGACTTGCCGGCCATTCGGATGCAGACGTTCTCTTGCATGCGATTATGGATGCACTTCTTGGAGCGTCAGGTCTCGGCGACATCGGCAAGCATTTCCCTGACACTGATCCACGGTACAAGGGCATCTCAAGCATGCTTCTGTTGAAACACGTTGGTGATCTTCTGATACAACACCGGTTTACCATCGGTAACATTGATGCAACAGTTGCTCTGGAGAAACCAAAGATAGCACCTCATATCCCGGCTATGCAACAGAACATCGCCGGCGTTTTGAACATCACTTCGCAACAGATTTCCATCAAAGCGACATCGCATGAAGGACTTGGCTTCGTCGGCACTGAGCAGGGAGCAGCGGCCCATGCCGTTGCTCTTCTCGTCCAACAGTAAAGCGCATCGTGCAAGAGATCATTTCGTTCCTCCAATCGCTGGACCCGCTTCTGGTGTACGGGGCTGTATTCGCCATCGCCTTTATTGAAAACATCTTTCCCCCTTTCCCCAGTGACGTTGCGGTTGTGTTCGCCGGTTCCCTTGTCGGATTGGGTGAGGCGAGTTTTTTTATGACTCTTGTTTGCGCAGTTGCCGGCAGTACTCTCGGGTTTCTTACGATGTATAAAATCGGACAATGGTTTGGCAACAAGATTCTTGAGCAGGGGAAGATCAAATTCATTCCCAGGTCATCGGTGGAGAGAGTAGAGGAGTGGTTCCGGAAGTATGGCTATTGGTTGATCGTTGCGAACAGGTTTCTTGCGGGAACGCGCGCAGTTGTTTCGTTCTTCGCCGGCGTTTCAGAGCTCAGCCTCTCCAGAGTCACGGCCCTGTCATTAGTGAGCGCGCTTCTGTGGAATGTTATACTCGTGTTTGCCGGGTATTCACTCGGCAAGAACTGGGAACAAATCGACTCATATCTCTCTACGTACAGCCAGATTGTTACCGGCGTTATTATCGTAATCGCGCTTGTGGTCACTGCACGTTTTTTCTTTTTCGGAAAGCGTAAGACTGCGTAGTGGACACACTACTCTCCATCGATACTGCAGTTTTCTTCTTCATCAACGGGACGCTCAGCAACCCGGTGATGGATTTGCTGTGGCCGGTGATCACGGATTACGACAAGTTCCTTGTCACAAGGATTATTCTTGTCGGTATCTGGATTTGGTTGGTCTGGAAAGGCGGCAGAAATGGAAGGACAGTTGCCGTTCTTCTGATTCCGCTCATCTTCATCAGCGATCAACTCAATAGTTCATTTCTCAAAGAACTCTTCGGGCGTCCGCGTCCGTGCCATGTGCTCGACGGGGTTCATCTTCTTGTCCATTGTGGCTCCGGAAAATCTTTTCCGTCCTCCCATGCGGTAAACAATGTTGCCATTGCGACGCTTTTTGCCGCGTACTTTCCACGCGGCAAGTGGTGGTTCTTCAGCGCGGCCGCAGTTATTGCGCTCTCACGGGTCGGCGTCGGAGTTCATTATCCACTTGATCTGATTGCCGGAGGGTTCGTTGGTTTCAGCGTTGCCAGCCTGCTCATCGTACTCTGGTCTTGGATAGAACGATACGTGAGTAAGAAGCGGAACCAAAAATCTCTTCAGCCCCAACCGTGAGTTCCTCCGCAAGAAAGATCCTCCTCTGTATTGTTTCCGGAGCCATGCTTGGCTTCTCATTCCCCCCGTTTGAACTGGGGATTCTCGCCTGCTTCGGACTTGTCCCCCTGCTCGCCGTTCTTGATGAGGTTGAAGGTGTTAAGGGATCACTCCGGTGGGTGTATCTTTCGATGATGATCTTCCACATTGTTGTGATTAACTGGACCGGCGGATACGAACACATGAATGATAAGTACATGATGATTGCCGGCGGGATAACCATGTTGTGGCATCCTCTTTTCTATTTCATTCCGATGTTGGCCTACATGTACGTGCGGAAATACATTGGCCCTCGTGAGGCGTTGGTATCGCTTCCGTTTTTGTGGGTTGCTTATGAATACAGTCATTCATTGAGCGAATGGTCATTCCCCTGGCTTACAATCGGAAACAGTCAGTCCTACAACCTTGCGCGGATTCAATTCATCAGTGCCACGAGTGTCTTCGGGTTGTCATTCTGGATCGTCACAATGAACATCCTTGCCTTTTTTCTGTACAAGCAAGTGTCGGTCGGCGTCTGGAAGTTGTTCTCCAAAGAGAGCGCAGTGCTGGCGTCGGTAATTGCTCTTGTCTATGTAGCGCCCTCGATTTACGGATACAAAGTGCTGTCGCATGCTCCTGCGAATGGGATTGAAGAAGGACAACCAACAATCACAATCGGGATGGTTCAATCCAATATCGATCCGTGGGAAAAATGGAAAAACCAAAACGCCCGTCATCTCGAGTATTATTTGTCACGCACGGAATCATTGTCGGCAGGGAAGCCCAGGCCCGATCTTGTGTTGTGGCCGGAAACTGCCGTGACGTATTACTTCCTAACGGAGCAAGGAGCCGGTGTTCTCCAACAGCTGCGTGAACGAGTTTCGGCGATGAACACGCCAGTACTTACCGGACTTCAACATGCCATTTTCTATGAAGACTCAACCACCGCTCCCCCGAGCTCAAAACGGTCGAAGGTGACCGGACAGCGTTTCGATGTTTTCAACGCAGCGGCTCTTGTTGAACCGAACAGCTCTGAAGTCCAGTGGTACGGCAAGACGAAGATGGTTCCGATTGCGGAACGGGTTCCATATGCGGACGCATTTCACTTTTTGGATTTTCTTCGCTGGGATGTTGGCATCGGTGGTTGGCAACTCGGACCTGAACCTACTATCTTCCAGGAGGAGAAAACAGGAGCGCGATTCAGTGCCATGATCTGTTATGAATCAACCTATCCCGAGTTTGTAGCTTCATTTGTGAAGCGGGGAGCAGAGTTCATTGCCATCATCACGATTGATAGTTGGTGGGGAAGGATGTCGGGCGCGTTTCAGCACCATCAGTTTGCAATCTTCCGCGCCATTGAGACACGACGGTGGATTGCGCGCTGCGCGGTTGGCGGCATGTCATCCTTCATCGATCCTTACGGCCGCGTGTATGGCAAGACTGAACTCTTCACAGAGGCTCTTCCTCTCCATACCATCGGCAGATCCCGGGAATTGACTCTCTTTGCAAGACTCGGTGATTGGTTCTCACAAATATGTGCAATCATTTCAATTATTCTGGTGGCAACAGCAGTGGGCGAACAATTCATGAACAAGGAACCGGATGAGCACGCAAACAATCATTGATTTGCGTAGTGATACAGTGACTCGCCCATCGCAGGCCATGCGCGAAGCAATGGCCAATGCGCCTGTTGGTGACGACGTATTCGGGGAAGATCCGACGGTGAACCTACTTCAGGCGAAGGTTGCAGAAATGCTGGGCAAACCCGCTGCGTTGTATGTTCCGAGCGGATCCATGGGCAATCAAATTTGCATCAAGGTGCACACAAAGCCCGGCGATGAGATCATTGCCGAACGCGGCGCGCACATTTTCAATTATGAAACAGGAGCGATCGCGTTCCTTTCCGGCGCCCAAACGAACCTGATTGATGGTGAATCGGGAGTGATGACAGCCGAACAGGTGAAGCGTGCAATCAGACCGCGCGTGTATTACATGTCCAGGACATCGCTGATTTGTCTGGAGAATACACACAACCGCGCAGGTGGAACAATCTATCCTCTTGAAACCATTAAGAGTATAACGAACGTAGCGCGCGAAGAGGGCATTCGTATGCACCTTGACGGAGCCCGGCTGTGGAATGCTTGCGTTGAGACCGGTGTTTCACCGCGCGAGTATGCTTCACACTTTGATTCTGTTTCTGTTTGCATGTCCAAAGGACTGGGTGCACCGGTTGGCTCAGTCATCGCAGGTACTCCGGAGTTCATAGCAGACGCGAGGCGATACAGGAAAATCTTTGGAGGGGGCATGCGACAAGCAGGGGTTATTGCGGCGGCTTGCTTGTATGCTATCGAAAACAATATTGCCAGGCTCAAAGAAGATCATCGGAAAGCCAAACACATAGCAACGGATCTCTCACGAATGAAAGGATTGGCAATCCATCCACAGGGTGTGCAGACGAACATTCTCATCATCGGCTTGGAGAAAACGGGAAAGACTCCCGAGCAGGTTCTCTTAATGCTCAAGGAGCGCGGCGTATTGCTGACGCCCGGAAACTACATGAGCGTCCGTGCAGTAACCCACATGGATGTATCAATGGACGACCTCAAGCGCGCTGCGAGCATTATCGGGGAGGTGTTCCGTTGAAACAGAGTGACGCGTCCGTTTTCAAATTCAAGACCCAGGTAAAGGTACGCAACTACGAAGTTGACTGGCAGGGGATTGTGCACAATGCAAATTATCTTCTGTACTGCGAACTCGGGCGTGTCGAATATCTTCAGCATCTCGGCCTCGTTCTTGATGTGAACACCATTAAACACGGAGCTCGCGTTGTGGTTGCCCGCAATGAAATCGATTACCTGTCGTCGGCTCACTATGGTGATATGATTGATGTTCACACACGGATTTCCTCCATCAAGAACACCAGCTTTATTTTCGAGGGATTGCTGAAGGGTGCCCAGACTGGAAGGGATATTGCCGCAAACGTTTCAATCCATGTCTGGTTAAGTGATACGAATGGCCAACCTATGCCTGTTCCTGACGAATTTCGGCGGACTGTGCAATCATTTGAAGGGAAGAATGCGGCGATTCATTGGCCAACTATTTCGACCTGACCCTTGCTTTTGGGGTCGTCTCTCCCTATCTTGATCACGCCTTCCGATGTAGCCCTTCTGGGGCTATTTTTGTTTGAGAATGGTGGGATCTTGCCGGGAAGTAAAGTTTTCGGGGTAAAATGAACAAGCAATTGCGCGACCTGATCGAGGGTTGTGTTCACTGTAAAGCGGCGCACCTGATTGATCTCGTTGTACGCGGCGCACACGCAAAGCCGATTTTGGAAGTATTCATTGATTCTGAAAATGGCGTTACAACAGATGTTTGTTCGGCTGTCAGTCGTGAAATTGCCGAAGTACTGGACTCAACCAGAGTGATCGCACGTGACTACACGCTCACGGTCTCTTCACCCGGGATTGACAGGTCTCTTCGTTTTCCATGGCAGTATCAAAAGCATGTGGGCAGAATGTTGCGGGTCAAAACGAAGAAAGGGGAACAAACTGAGGAACTCAACGGCGTATGCAAAGCCGCCGATGAAACCGGTGTAACAATCGAGACGAAGAACGGTCCGGTTGTTCTTGCGTATGATGCGATTAGCGAGGCAAAAGTAAAGGCGCCTTGGTAACAAATTCGAATCTAGTGTAAAGCGGAGATTGAGCAATGAATGCAGAGATTGTTGAATCCTTTTCCCAGATGGTTCGGGAGAAAGGGATTGACAAAGATATCCTGACCGGCGTCGTGGAGGATGTATTCTCCATGATGGTGAGAAAAAAGTATGGACAGGATGCCAAGTTTAGTGTTGTGGTGAACATGGACAAGGGGGATATTGAAATCTACCTTGAGCGTCAGGTTGTTGAGACCGTGGAAAATCCCAACACGCAAGTTGATGTCGAAATTGCCCGTGAGTTGTCAGGTGAAGAACTCGAGGTGGGTGAGGATTACGTGGAGATTATCCCGCTGGTGTCATTCGGGCGGCGACTCGTCGTGAGCGCAAAGCAAAACCTGAACCAGCGCATCAAGGAAATCGAGCGCGAAATTATTTACAACGAATACAGCAGTACCATCGGCGATATCATCGTTGGGGAAATCTACCAGCTCCGTCGCACGGAGATCCTCATCATTCATAACAAGAATGAATTGGTCCTTCCGAAGAGCGAGCAGATTTTCAAGGAGCGATACAAAAAGGGCGATACGATCAGGGCGGTCATCAAGGAAGTCAGAAAGAATGTAGGAACGCCGGTGGTGATTGTTTCGAGAGCCGATCCCCAGTTCCTTGCGAAGCTGTTCGAAATGGAGATTCCCGAGATTTATGATGGAATCATCGAGATTAAGCAGATTGCGCGTGAACCCGGCGAACGCGCCAAAGTGGCGGTGGAATCACACGATGATCGCATCGACGCGGTGGGCGCGTGTGTCGGCATGAAGGGCGTTCGTATTCATACCATTGTCCGCGAACTCAACAACGAGAACATCGACGTCATCAACTACAACGATCAACCGGAAGTATTCATACAGCGTTCTCTCGCGCCGTCGAAGCTGAAGAGCATCGAGGTTGACCGCGAAGCCAAGACGGCGAATGTTGTTGTAGCGGCGGACCAGGTGTCGCTTGCCATCGGACGCAACGGGCAGAATATCCGCCTTGCATCACGCCTGACAGGATACAGCATCAACCTGATCAAGGAAGGTGGCGACGACGAGTACGATATCGAGCTCGTGGACTTCAAGCAGGAGCTTGGTGAAGAGTTGTACCTCGCGCTTATCGAAGCGGGATTGGAAACCGCAAATGAAGTCATCAATGCTCCAATGGAGACTCTTCTTGGCATCGAAGGATTGACGAAAGAGCGGATCGATGAGCTTCGCGAAATGATGCGCCGTGACCTTGAAGAAGCGGAAGTAGAGGATGATGAGGAAGAGGAGGCCGATGAAGCTGATGAACAGGAAGCCTCGGCAGAGAAGGAAAATAATGGCGCCCAGCCGACCGAATCGCCTGAAGCTGAGCCCTCCGAAGAAAAGCCGCGCCAGGAATAACCGGGAGCCGAATGGCTGAAATAGCTGAAAAAAGAAAAAAGGTTTACAAAGTAGCGACGGAGCTCAATCTCTCGCACGAAACCCTTTTGGAGTTTTTGCGGAAGAAGGGACACGAAGTGAAGAGCCACATGTCCTCCGTTGATGACGGTATGATGAGGGACATCCTTCTCCATTTCAAGAAGGAAAAGGATGTTGCCGATAAGCATCATCGCAAGCTCACTGAGATTCGAGAAAACAAGAAGCGAATCGAAAAGAAGGAGGAAGAGATCAGGCAGGCCGCAGTTGTGCAGGCGCGCGAAGAGCGTCCGCCGAAAACTGTCGAGCCAGTTGCCGAGCCCGAACTGACGCCACTCGTAACAGAGCAGGTAGGCACTGCTGTTGTCGAGGAATCATCAGTTGAGGAAACTTCCGAGGTTGCCTCCGAGGTCGAAGAGCACCCGGTCGAACAGGTAGAATCGGATAAGCAAAGACCCTCAGCGAAGTATCTCTCACCCCTGGAAAAAGAACGGCTTGGGAAAGTCGGGCTCACCATTAAGGGCAAGATTGAACTGGCCCCTAAGAAGGCTGCTGCGAAGAAAAAGGCGGCCACCGCTGAGCCGGTCCAACCCGCCGCTCCCCCTGCAGAAGGCGAAGAGCATCACCGGAAGAAGAAGAAAAAACGCAAGGTTAAAGAAGACGGAGTGGCGCCATCCGTAGTCGAGGCAGATGATCTCGACAGGAAAAAGAAGAAAAAGAAGCGCCTCAAAGGCAGCGAGATAAGTCAGACGGAAGTTGACAAATCAATCCGTCAGACCTTGCAGAACATGACGGAAGATCTGCCCGTCAGTCAGCGCGCGGCGGCCCGCAAACGGAAGCGCAAGGAACGAGAAGAAGAGGAACAGCGCCAAATCGAAGAAGCAAAACTCGCAGAAGGCAAACTACGCGTCACGGAGTTCCTTTCGGTAAACGATCTGGCCAACCTCATGCGCGTGAACGTTGCTGACGTGATCAAGAAGTGCATGGAACTTGGCATCATGGTGTCCATCAACCAGCGTCTTGACAAGGATACAATCACGCTCGTCGCGGATGAGTTCGGATTTCAAATCAGCTTTGCCACGGATATCACGGAGGACGAAGGCCTCGAAGATACACCCGATGAGGATTCGTCTCTCAAGCGGCGTCCGGCCGTTGTCACCATCATGGGACACGTTGATCACGGCAAGACATCTTTGCTCGATTACATTCGCGAAGCAAATGTTGTGGCGGGGGAAGCTGGGGGCATTACCCAGCACATCGGTGCGTATGAAGTAGCTACCGCAAGCGGAACAAAGATAACGTTCCTCGATACTCCGGGTCATGAGGCGTTTACGGCGATGCGCGCACGAGGTGCGCAGATCACGGATATCGTGGTGCTCGTGGTGGCCGCGGATGACAGCGTCATGCCGCAAACGCTTGAAGCCATCAGTCACGCCCAGGCCGCGAGCGTCCCCATTATCATTGCAATCAACAAGGTGGATAAGGCCGACGCGAATGCCGACCGAATTCGCCAACAACTCTCCGAGAAGAACATCCTCGTTGAGGAATGGGGCGGCAAGTATCAGTCGGTGGAACTCTCGGCGCGTACAGGCAAGAATGTTGATTTGTTGCTTGAGAAAATTGCCCTTGAAGCCGACGTTTTGGATTTGAAAGCAAACCCGGATCGATTGGCGCGTGGAACCATCATCGAAGCCCAGCTTGACAAAGGCAAGGGTGTTACGGCAAGTGTTCTGGTCCAGAAGGGAATGCTCCGCGTTGGTGACCCGTTCGTCGCCGGTATCTACAGCGGCAAAGTACGAGCAATGTTTGATGAACGGGGCAATCGCGTTGAAGCCGCAGGTCCATCAACCCCGATCCAATTAACCGGACTCGACGGTTTCCCGCAGGCGGGGGATACTTTCATCGTCACGCCCTCGGACAGGGAAGCGCGCGACATTAGTTTCAGGCGTCAACAGCTCAAGCGTGAGCAGGATTTCCGCCAGATTCGCCTGACGACTCTGGACGATATCTCTAGGCAAATCCAGGAAGGCCAGGTAAAGGAACTCAATGTCGTCGTGAAGGGTGACGTTGACGGCTCTGTTGAAGCGCTTTCTGATTCCTTGATGAAGATTGCTCATAAGGAAGTCAAGGTGAAGGTGATCCACAGCGGCGTTGGCATGATTTCCGAGTCGGATATTGTTCTCGCGGCTGCTTCGGGGGCCGTAATCATCGGATTCCGTGTGCGACCGAATCTCAATGCGCGACGCCTTGCCGAGAAGGAGAAAGTGGATATCCGGGCGTACAACATCATTTATGACGCCATCAACGATGTTCACAACGCTCTCGAAGGAATGCTTGCTCCCGAAAAGAAGGAAGAGGTTACCGGCACAATCGAGATTCGCGAAGTGTTCAAGGTTCCGAAGGTCGGCAATATCGGCGGTGCATATGTGCTCGATGGGAAGATTTCGCGCAACAGCAAGGTACGCTTGATTCGCGATGGCATCCAGATTTTCGACGGCGGTATCAGTTCCCTCAAGCGGTTCAAAGATGACGTCCGTGAAGTCGAAGGCGGATTTGAGTGCGGCATCGGATTGGAAAACTACAACGATATCAAAGTCGGTGATATCGTGGAAGCATACAAGATTGTTGAAACGAAGCGAAAGCTTTGAGGTGATATTCATATGTCAATACGAGCGGAAAGAGTTGCATCGCTTATCAGACATGAGATTGCGACGATGGTTTCGCGGGAATACTCGGATCCGGGCCTTGGTTTTATCACGGTGACAGATGTTCGCGTAACCCCCGACCTGCGGATTGCCCGGATTTCCTTCAGCATTCTGGGAGACCAAAAGCTGAAGGAAGAGACGATGAAAATGCTGAACGGGGAGAAAACAAGAATCAAAAATGTTCTCGGTCCCCGCCTTCAGTTGAAGTTTATTCCGACGCTGGAGTTTTCACTGGACGATACGCTGGAGAGGGTCGAGCGCATCAACACGCTGATAAAGAAGATTCATGATGAGAAGGACCATGCAGAGCACGATTGACCATCCAGCAGGTGATGGCGAGTTGTTGCTCGTTGACAAACCAGCCGGCTGGACGTCCTTTGATGTTGTCAACAAGCTTCGGTATGCAACGCGTATCAGGAAAATCGGCCACGCGGGAACGCTTGATCCGCTTGCGACGGGTCTGCTCCTTGTATGCATGGGAAAAATGACGAAACAGATCGAACGGTTTTCAGGCCTGGACAAGGAATACGAGGTTGGTATCCGCGTCGGGGCAACGACACCCAGCCACGACGCGGCGACCCCGGTTTCGACGATGTCGCGTTTCGACCACCTCACGTATGATGATGTAGAGCGTGCAATCGACTCCTTCGAGGGAGAGTACACACAGCTTCCACCCATGTGGTCGGCTGCCAAAGTGTCCGGAAAGCGTCTGTACGCCTATGCGCGTAAAGGTAAGGTTATCGAACGAAGACCGAGGACCGTCGTCGTTCATCGGATCACAATTTCACGAATTGCTCTGCCGGATGTTTTTTGTACCGTGCGATGTTCCAAGGGCACGTACATTCGAACACTCGTGGATGATATCGGCAGACTGCTTGGTTGCGGCGCGTTTGTCAGCTCGTTGCGTCGGATACGGATCGGGGATTTCAATGTGTCGGATGCGTGGGCGCTCGATGAGATCGCCCGTCTCCGTCGTGTTCCGGTTCCTGTTGCCGCATGATTGTTACCCGGTCGTTGGAAGAAATCCGGCACTACGCGAACACCGTTGTCACGGTCGGTTCCTTCGATGGCGTTCACCGGGCGCATCAGGAAATCCTGCGTGAAGTTGTTCAACGTGCGCGCATGGGAGAAGGGCGAAGCGTTGTTATCACTTTTGACCCCCATCCGAAAACCATCGTTGGTAAAGAACCGGATCAGATCAGGCTTCTCTCCACGATGGAGGAGAAACAACACCACATGCAGAAGGCCGGTGTGGACGTCTTGTATGTAATCCCGTTCACGTATGAATTCTCGCGACTTATGTCGGCGGAATTCTATGAGCGTTACGTTGTCAAAGGAATAGGGGTGAGAGAAGTGGTTGTCGGCTATGACCACATGTTCGGAAGAGACAGGGAAGGCAGTACGGATGAACTTCTCAAGCTTGGACGAAAGCACGGATTTTCTGTTCTGGCGGTACAGCCGGTTCTCATTGATAGTGAAATTGTCAGCAGCACAAGAGTGAGAAAATCTCTTGCAGAAGGGAATGTAGAGAACGCCGCAAAGCTTCTGGGATATTCATACCCCCTTCAAGGCAGAGTAATTCGCGGGGATGGACGGGGAAAAACAATTGGGTATCCCACGGCAAATATCAGCGTGACCGAGCCATTGAAAGTCGTTCCCGGAAATGGAGTGTATCTGGTAGGTGTTCGGCTCGGGACTGGTGAGCACTTCGGCATGATGAATATCGGTGTTCGCCCCACGGTCACATCCGGACAGCAGAGAACGATCGAGGTTCATATTCTCGATTTTGATGGATCCATTTATGATGAACGCGTTGAAATTACTTTTCTTAGTCGTCTCCGCGAGGAAAAAAAATTCGCATCGGTGCAGGACCTTGTAGCGCAACTTGACCGCGACAAGGCCCGAACCCGCGAACTTCTGGTTACGAAACAATTCATATATCAATAAGTTGTAGAGGAAGAAAGGAGAACGCTTTACGTGGCTATTACGAAGGATTCGAAATCAGAGGTTGTCCGGAAGTTTGGCAAGAATGCTCAGGACACGGGATTGCCCGAAGTGCAGATCGCATTGCTGACGGCGCGCATTAACGACCTCGCGCCTCATTTCGAGAAATTTAAGAAGGATCATCACTCGCGCGTCGGTTTGCTCAAAATGGTCGGCAAGCGCCGCCGACTGTTGGATTACTTGCAGGAAAAGGACATTACACGTTACAGGAAAATCATTGCTGACTTGCAGATTCGCAAGTAAACCGCTCTCATAACGGCATTCATTTTTTGAAGGAAAAGAAGAACGATATGCGCATAGAAAAAGAAGCAGTAATCGGAGGAAAGCGTTTCTCTCTGGAGACCGGACGGTTTGCAAAGCAGGCAGATGGTGCCGTTATGGCACGGTACGGAGATACGATGGTTCTTGCGACCGTGGTGGCCGCAAGGGAAGAGAAAGAAGGGATTGACTATTTTCCGCTGCAGGTTGAGTATCGCGAGAAGGCGGCATCTGCCGGGAAGATTCCAGGAGGTTTTTTCAAGCGTGAAGCACGGCCTTCCGAAAAGGAAATCCTCTCCGCACGCCTGATTGACCGTCCGATCCGGCCCATGTTCCCTGATTGGTTTCAGAACGAAACCCAGGTGATCGTCACGGTTTATTCCTCCGACCAGGAACATGATGGCGACACGCTTGGCGCATGCGCCGCGTCAGCCGCGCTCATGATCTCCGATATTCCATTCGAGGGACCCATCGCCGAGGTGCGCGTCGGAAGGATTGACGGGACATTCATCGTCAATCCCACGTTCTCTGAACTTCAAAAAAGCGACATGGACGTAACCGTCGCCGGTACATCTGATTCGATCGTCATGGTGGAAGGGGAATCGCGCGAAATCCCCGAGCAGGATATGCTTGCCGCGCTGGATTTTGCGCACTCATGCATCAGGCAGATTTGTGAATTGCAAGGCGCTCTTGCAAAGGAATGCGCGCGCGCAAAGCGGACCCGGTCGGCAAAAGACGCGAACGACGAACTCGTCAAGGCAGTTCGCGCTGCTGTCGGCAGCAAGATTGCCGACCTTGCCAATACTCCTTTGCTTAAGGAAGAACGCGCACAAAGAACAAATGCCATCTATCAGGATGTCACGACAGCCCTTGCAGAGCGATTCCCTGAGCAGGAAAAAGCGATCAATGCCGTCCTCCATGATATGGAGTATGTCGAAATGCGCGAGATGATTCTCGCAAAAGGCAAGCGACTTGATGGTCGCGGGTTGACGGACATCCGACCAATCACCATAGAAACCGGCCTATTACCACGAACGCACGGTTCGGCTTTGTTTCAGCGCGGTGAAACACAAAGCTTGACAACACTTACCCTTGGCACCAAGATGGACGAGCAAATCATCGACGGCTTGCTCCCGACGGATTCCAAGCGCTTCATGCTTCACTACAATTTTCCACCGTTCTCTGTCGGTGAAGTCGGGCGACTCGGAACCACTGGGCGTCGCGAAATCGGCCACGGAAACCTTGCCGAGCGGTCACTTAAGAACATGATGCCGACCGAGAAGGAATTTCCGTACACAGTACGCATAGTGTCCGACATTCTTGAATCCAACGGTTCTTCGTCGATGGCGACTGTCTGCGCTGCATCTCTCGCCTTGTTTGACGGCGGCGCCCCGCTTAAGAAATCTGTTGCGGGGATTGCCATGGGACTCGTGAAGGAAGGCGATCGCGTTGCTATCTTGAGTGACATCCTTGGAAATGAGGATCATCTGGGTGATATGGACTTCAAAGTTGCCGGAACGAAGGAAGGCATCACCGCATTCCAGATGGATATCAAGATCCGGGGAATTTCGCTTCAGATTATGGCGAAGGCTTTGGAACAGGCAATGGCGGGAAGGATGCACATTCTCGGAAAAATGGAATCCGCACTTGCTTCACCGCGTTCCGATCTCTCCAGCTTCGCACCGCGGCTGACGACACTGAGGATTCCAACCGATCTCATTGGCGCGGTTATCGGCCCGGGTGGAAAGAACATCCGCCAGATTGTGAAGGACAGCGGAGCTGAAGTAAACATCGAAGATGACGGCACGATTACCATAGCGGCCACATCAAAGGAGTCGGCTGACAAAGCAATCAATGCCATCAACAAGATTACAGAACTGCCTGAAGTCGGCAAAGTCTACACTGCCACAGTGAAGAAGGTAACGGACTTTGGCGCGTTCGTCGAGTTCTTGCCGGGCAAAGAAGGCCTCGTCCATGTTTCCCAGCTTGATGTCAAGCGCGTAAACAAGCCATCTGATGTTGTGAAGGTTGGCGACGTGTTCGAAGTAAAGATTACGGAAAAGGATGATCAGGGAAGGTTCAAGCTGAGCCGGAAGGTGCTGATGACTCAGGAACAGCGGAAGGAGCCCAACCCGGTCGAGTCCTGAGAAGTTTGATGAGTTGTGAAACAAGAAAGCCCGGTCATGGCCGGGCTTTTTTCATTCTGCCGAGTTTACAACATTAACACCTGGTGCTTGAATGCGGAGATGTCCAGCTCTCCCATGAGCCACCGAATCAAGTCGGGACCATACTTGTTCATGTAATGAAGAATACTTACCTCGCGCTCCTGCAATGATCCGCGCGGAAGGAGTGCAGAGGCGGCCTTTTCAATCTGCCTCATAGCGACTTCATTCTTCCGTTTCTGCGCCCCCAGCGACTTCTCTTTGAGCACACCAAGGTTGATATCAAATTTTGACTTTACGCCATCCAGTGTTGCGAGCAGGGTGGAATCAATCTCCTTGATACCGTAGCGCAGTTCGTTCAATGCATCATGGGCTCGTGTGCCGGCTTCCTGGAAAATCTTCTCGACCTTCACTTCTTCGATTCGTTCGACGACGACAGACTTCACATGTTCCGGGTTATCAAAGAAGGCGGTGATGTCGAGTGCGTACTTCTCCATCGCCCTATGAACCCGCTCTTCTACAAACGATGCACTTGCCCGCGGATAAATAACGGGCTGTCGAATACCAAAATGCTGGTACACCGGAGTAAGTTGTGCATGATACGCGATTTCAGATGGTCCCGCGATGTACGCAGCCGTTGGAAGAATCGTATCTTGGGCAAGTGGGCGCAAGACAACATTCGGGCTGAGAAGTTCAGGGGTTTCCCTGGCGATTGTAAGAAGTTCTTCCTTCTGGATGAAGTGCCGTGTCCCGCGCAAACTGAAATCATGCTCACGAGGCTCAATGCCATAGCGTCCGCCCTTGTGAAAGAGAAAAAGGTTCACCGACTTCGCTTTGACTTGCGCGTGATACTTCTGTTCCAGCTCGGCACTTCGTGCCACAACGAGCTGTGACGTCTTGGGGAATTGTTCGATCTCTTTGACGAAGAGAGGAGAGAGGGGTTGCTTGAGGCGCGCGTCGTTCACAGAGAGGAATACGAGGCCATACTCTCCGAAGAGATGGTTCATCCACGAGGCGAAGGCAACGTTAAACGTGACGCCCGGCTTGTAGCAATCGCGCAACGAGTGAATCAACGGCGCTGTGAACTCAGTTTTTTGCAAGCCGGATTCAAGTTGAGCGAACGTAGCATCCAGGGTCGCATCAAATTGAAGCTCGCCCACGGCGCCAACATTCCGATCAGGCAGCAATCCGCCGGGAAGGTATTGAATCTGTAATGCCTTTGACTCTCCGTCGAGAATGGAAACGTGGTTCATCTCGGCGAAGTCATGATCCTCACCTTCAATCCAAAAAACCGGGACAAAATCATAAGCGGGATGTTTTGCCTTCAAACTTTCGGCGAGTTTGATAGCCGTGATGGTCTTAAATACTGTGTATGACGGCCCGCCGAAAAGTCCAACTTGCTGACCCGTCACGACGGCAAAGGTAGTTTCTTTCTTCAGGAGATCAATACTTGCCATACTTTTCGGGTGGCTGCCGAACGTTCTGTTTTGTTCAGCCAAGACGGAGGTGACTAATTCCCGGGACCGAGCATCGAAGCTCTTTGTTACCTCAATAGGGTCAATCGAATCATCCCTGAAGTTTCGTTCAAAGAACTGTTGTACTTCCGGGAAGTCATAGAGATAATCAACGAAGAGCTCGGAAAATTCTCCAGCTGCAAAAGGGAGTTGGCGATAGTCAATCCAGTTCATGAAAGGGGAGTACTCATTTTGTTGGGAGAAGCCCTCAGCATGACATCGAGGGAGCCGCGGAATTCCAAAGGCCGCTCGAATATAACAGAATGGCTCGGGAGAAGCAAGGTGACGCGTGCAATGATTGGTGTTATGCACTGTGGTTATTGACTTTAGAAACCCGCTTTTGTATCTTGAAATCGCTCACCGATACAGAATCAGCATTGCGAGGGTATTGTTCCAAAAATGCTTTGTATCTGACATTTGAAATTGATCACGCACCTTCCCTTGAAGTGTAATCCCGTGTTGCGAGTTGCATTTATGATCGATGGACGGGAATGTTTTCACGTTCGCATAGGAACTGAGAATGGCTCCAGAGAATTCATCGGGTGACGGTCCGAAAGAGCCGTCGAAACCGGCTGTCCGACCTTCGCTACCGCCGTTAACATCGTCGCGGCTCGCATCTGGCTCCCGTCCGGCATCCTCCGCGCCAGCCCTGCCAGCAAGACCTGTAGCGCTGCCACCTCCGAAGCTAGCGGCTCCGGCAGAACCCGTAGCGACCGCACCGGCAACTTCATCTGCTCCTCGAGCTGCACCCGCTCCGAAACCCACGGCCGCCGCCAAGAAGCCAAAGCAGGACAAGCCGCCGGAGAACGATCAGGGTATCTGGAGGATGAACCGCAAGAACTTCCTCAACGTTGCCGGGTGGATGGCGTTCATCAGTTTTCTGGTTACAGCGACAGTTGGAGCCATCCGGTTGATGGTTCCCCGCGTGTTGTATGAAGCACCTTCGGCATTCAAGGCAGGATTTCCTGCTGACTATGTAATCGGCGAAGTGAATGAAAAATACAAGGATGAATTTCGCGTGTGGATCGTGCGGGATCAGGATGGCTTCTACGCGCTTTCGGCAATTTGCACGCATCTGGGTTGCACTCCGCGATGGTTGCCTTCGGAATCCAAGTTCAAGTGTCCTTGTCATGGCAGCGGTTACTTCAAGGATGGCGTGAACTTTGAAGGGCCGACGCCCCGTCCACTCGAGCGACTGAGAATAACGCTCGCTGATGACGGACAGATCCTCATTGATCGCAACATCAAGTTTCTTTATGAAAAGCAGGAATGGTCCAAGCAGGATGCATTTCTGAAGTACGCTTAGTATTCAGCAACAAAGGCCGGAACCCCGATGCTTGGCATTATCGATCAGATGAAGCAGAAAATGGAGCGGACCGAAATCTACCGCTCGATCTTCAGGCATGGTTATGAGGACACACAGCGCAATCGCGCTTTGCAAATTGTCGACAATGTGTTCCTTCATCTGCATCCTGTCCGTATCAGCAGGCACGCGACTAATATCGGGTACACGTGGGGAATGGGTGGCATTACATTTCTCCTTTTCATTGTCCTGACGGTCACGGGAGTAATCCTGATGTTTTACTACCGTCCTGCCGCGGAATACGCGTACGACGACATGAAATATCTAATGAATGACGTTGCGTTTGGTCCGCTTATGCGGAACATGCATCGATGGTCTGCCCATGCCATGGTCATCACAGTGATGCTTCATATGTTCCGGGTCTTTCTCACGGGCTCGTACAAAGCCCCCCGGCAATTCAATTGGGTCATTGGCGTCATTCTTTTAACACTCACTCTGTTCCTCAGTTTCACCGGATATCTTTTGCCGTGGGATCAGCTTTCAATCTGGGCCGTTACGGTGGGAACCAACATGGCGCGCGCAACTCCACTGCTCGGCCACGAGGGCCCGTTCGGACCTGAACTGGGGATGAAAATCGATAATGACGTTCGTTTTGTACTGCTTGGCGGCACGCAAGTTGGCCCACCGACACTCCTTCGGTTTTATGTGCTTCATTGCATTTTTCTTCCTCTTGTTGGTGCTGTGTTGATGATTGTTCACTTCTGGAGAATCCGAAAAGACGGAGGAATCTCCGGCCCCGCGTCCGACGCAAAGAAATCATAAGCCAAAGAATTTATGGAACATCTGATCAAGATTTTATCGAAGCCGGACAATATCCCGATCATTCTCATGTTGGGGTTGACTGTATACTACACGTGGTACGCGACCGTTAAGGGGCTCAGGAATGACCGGGCCGGTTCTCCCGAGGAAGCAAAACTCACGGACAAGGTTCAAGTTTGGCCTTACCTTGTGAAAGTCGAGTTCCTTGCATCGCTCTTCGTCATGGCGGTGTTGACAATCTGGTCTATTACACTCGACGCGCCTCTTGAAGAACCTGCAAACCCGGCATTGACGCCGAATCCTTCCAAGGCCCCGTGGTATTTTCTCGGTCTACAGGAAATCCTTGTGTACTTTGATCCATGGATTGCGGGTGTTGTTCTTCCAACACTTATCATCATGGGATTGTGCGCGATTCCTTACATCGATATCAACCCGAAAGGAAACGGCTACTACACGTTCAAGGAACGCTGGTTCGCAATCCTGACGTTCCATTTCGGCTTCCTGATCATGTGGGTTTCGCTGATTGTTCTCGGAACATTCTTCCGCGGCCCCGGGTGGAACCTGTTCTTCCCATGGGAGTATTGGGACACCCATCGCGTCGTCGCCCTCACCAATGTTGACTTTACGGAGTTCTTCTTCAATATCCCGACTCGCCTTGTGGATGATTCTTTAAACCCGCTTGCCATGATCGTTGGTTCATTGACAATCATTTTTTGGTTCGGAATCGGTGCGGTATTTTACCTCTGGAAACGGGATTCGGAATACATCAAGAAAATGGGTCCGATTGGTTACAGCCTGACGGCATTTCTGTTTCTGACGATGATGGCAGTGCCGGTGAAGGTATTGCTGCGTCTTCTCTTTAACATCAAGTATATTCTTGTAACGCCATACTTCAACGTCTAACCCTGCCCACGACCGCATGAAATCGCCAAGAGGACTCAACGTTGTTTAAGAAGCGCCTTGAAACCCCGATCGAGTCGCGCAACTTCAGCTCGTACTACATTGTTTTTTCCGGAATTCTTTTCCTTGGAACGATGTGGGCAGTGATTGATGAGGTGGCCACTCGTCGACCATGGAAAGATGAACAGCGGGCCTACTACGAGCTTGCCAAGAACCGCGCGCAGGAGCGGCGGGATCAGGCAATAGTGGATTTTGACTCCGCTAGATTCCTGGAGTTTGAGGTTCAACTCATCGCGGCGCAGGATTCAATGAAAGGCGACCGGTACAACTCGACGCTTACATCTTACAATGAAGCGCTCGAACAGTTGATTAATGAGCAGCGCGAGTATCAGTTTGCCAAGAGCCGTAGTGACGAAGCATATTACTTCTATAAGAAGTCAGTGCATGATGGTAAGGAGGACGCGAGCGAGAAGGCAAAGCTGAACGAAAATGAAACAGAAATGGCACGGCGTCAGGTGGCAATTAAAGAGCACACTCACACGCGTGATTCACTGCTAGGAATCCTTAACGAGTATCGTCAGAGCGTCAAGCAAGCGCAATCTGCTGTTGCCGACCTGGGGAAGAATATTGATAAGTGGGAAACGAAGCTTCGACGGTTTCGTTCGGCCAGCATCGAGATCAAACAAGTGATGATGTTGGACTATGACAGGAACCCCTTCAACGATCCGAAAGCACGCATCGATCGCTGCCAGACCTGTCATTTGGGGTGGAGCGAGGAATTGATGGACGACGAAACCACGCCGCCTCAGTTCAAGAACCACCCGAAACCTGAATTGCTTGCGCTTCACAATCCTGAGGTTTTTGGTTGTACGCCGTGCCACCGCGGTCAAGGCGCCACACTTACAGCGGGCTTTGCCCACGGCGAGGATGATCACTACTGGGAGTTCCCATTGTTACGCGGCAAAGATGTGTACGCGTCTTGCCAGGAGTGTCACGAAAGCCAGAGCACGCTTTCACACGCGCCTGAATTCACGCAAGCGAAGCGCCTCATGATCGAATCTGGCTGCCATGGGTGTCATGAAATAAAGGGTTACACCGAGCTTCCCAAGGTTGGACCCGAACTTGGACGCATTGCGCAGAAAACTAATCCCCAATGGATTTATCGCTGGGTAAGGAACCCCAAAGACTACAATCCTCACACGCGCATGCCGACCTTCCTCTTTACGGACGACCAGGCCGAGGCGGTGACTGCGTACCTTATGGGTCTTTCGAAAGCGAATCCGTTTTCGTTCGCGCGGGGTGCTGCAAATGGAGGAAATTCAGCACAGGGCAAAAAGCTTGTTGAATCTGTTGGCTGCAAGGCGTGTCACGCGATTGGCGAAGACACGCGTGTTCGTGAAGCGCGTGGAACTAGTTTTGATATTGCCCCAGAGCTGACGCGCGTTGGAAGTAAGGTTGGCCCGGATTGGATGTTTGACTGGATTCGAAACCCGCGTCATTACAATCCGACCACCAAGATGCCGAGTTTGCGTCTGACCGATGCTGAAGCCAGGGATATCGTAGCGTATCTTTCAGGCCTGCGGGACGAACGCTCTCTTGAAGCGCGGGCTATTGATTTGGATTCACCGGACAAAATCAGGAGAGGCGAGGGCATCGTTCGCGAATATGGATGCAACGGGTGCCACGTCATTCCGGGATTGGAAAAGGAGGGACGTGTCAGCGTTTCGCTTTCCAATTTTGGACGAAAGAAAGTGGAAGAGATGGACTTCGGCGATGCACATGTCCATCACACATGGTTCGATTGGGTGGAAAACAAGCTGAAAAACTCGAGGGTTTTCGAGACCGATCGGATACCGCAGAAGATGCCGGTTTTTGCCTTTAACGATGTCGAGATTAAACTCCTTCGAATGTTTCTCCTTTCCCAAACAAAAGAGGAACCGGACAAGAAATTTGTACAGGCATTCGACAGGAAGCAACAAAACATTGAAGCCGGCCGTCGACTTGCAACGATGTATAACTGCCAGCAATGTCATCAGCTTGAGGATGCCGGCGCGTACATTGGCGCTACGCTTGAAGATCCGGCCTTCCTCCCACCACCGATTACAGGCGAGGGCGCAAAGGTTCAGGAACCGTGGTTGTACTCATTCCTTGAGAACCCTTCAACTGTTGGCAGACCGAATTCAATCCGCCCGTGGATCGCAACGAGGATGCCGACCTTCCATTTTTCCCAGAAGGAGATCAGCGGTCTTACGCAGTACTTCCTCGGTTTGAGCAACCAGCATCTTGAAATGAGGAATTACACCGACTTTGAGCCGAATGCGGAAACGTTGCCCGTCGGACGAATGATCTTCAATGATTTTCAGTGTGCCAAGTGTCATCCTTCCGGCGATGGGGCCCCAAAGGGCGGAGAAGTCAGTACTTCGGATCTTGCACCAAATCTTGCAAAGGCACGCAGCCGCCTGAAACCGGAATGGATTGTAGAGTGGCTCGCTGATCCGGGAAGGATCCAGCGGGGTACCCGTATGCCGACATTCTTCCCGGACGGTCAGTCACCACTGCCTGAAGTTCTCAATGGCGACGCGCGGAAACAAATGGAGGCGATTCGGGATTACGTCATGGCAATGGGCGGGCCTGCGCGCGCCGGAATCAGTTCCAGAGAATAAATCACTATTTCACTATTGGAGATGCAATGAAAAAGACTCTTGCTTTGTTTATCATCGTGTGTGTCGCAATTCCGGCTTTCGGTGGTGATGTTACCGGGAAGGTTTCATTCGAAGGAACCGCGCCGAAAGGTCAAAAACTCAAGATGAGCGCAGACCCTGTTTGCGCAAAGGCGCACAAGGATCCAGTCGTTAGCGAAGATCTCGTTGCCAACTCGAATGGCACGCTGAAGAATGTTCTGGTGTATGTTAAGGAAGGATTGGGTTCGAAGAAGTATGATGCACCTCCGACGAAGGTGGAATTCGATCAATTGGGATGCGTCTATACTCCGCATGTTCTCGGAATTCAAACTGGCCAGGAACTCGTCGTGAAGAACAGCGATCCAACTCTTCACAATGTTCACTCCCTCTCAAAGGCGAATCCGGAATTCAACGTCGCCCAGCCGAAAAAAGGAATGACACTGACAAAGAAATTCGACAAACCGGAAGTGTTCAGGGTGAAGTGTGAAGTCCATACATGGATGGGCGCGTACATTGGTGTGTTCAGCCATCCGTACTATGCCGTGACAGGAAGCGACGGTTCATTCAATCTGAAGAAGCTTCCCGCCGGTGATTACACGATTGAAGCGTGGCATGAAAAGCTCGGCACGGCCACAGCGAAGGTGAAGATAGCCGCAACCGGCGCGGCGACAGCAGACTTCAAGTTCGCCCTGAAATAAACGTCAACTCTTCCCACCCAAAGGAGTAACAGTGGCACACGATAGCACGCACCATCAAAGCGGGGCAGTGAAGACGGGAGCGCATGATCATGGAGTGCATCACGATGGTCATCATGAATTGAGGTTCTGGAAAAAATATGTCTTCTCCACCGACCACAAGGTTATCGGGGCTCAATACTGTTTAACCGCATTGGTATTCTTGTTGTTCGGGTTCTCTCTTATGATGGTCATGCGGTGGCAATTGGCCTACCCGGGCGAAGCCTTCCCATTGAAATGGCTTGCTGAGCTGTTGGGCGCCGACAAAATGCCTGAAGGAATTATGCTGCCTGAGTTCTATAATCAACTCGGTGCAATGCACGGGACGATCATGGTGTTTCTCGGTGTTGTTCCCCTTGCGGTAGGTGCATTTGGCAACTACGTGATGCCGTTGCAGATTGGGGCGCCTGACATGGCGTTTCCGAAGCTCAACATGGCAAGCTACTGGGTGTATTTTTGCGGTGGTGTCGTAATGCTCGCAAGCTTCTTCATGCCCGGCGGCGCTGCGAATTCAGGTTGGACTTCATATGCTCCATTGTCCGTGATTGCAACAGTAGGTCAAACGTATTGGTTGATCGGCATGGTGTTTCTCATTACATCTTCGTTGCTGGGTTCCGTCAACTTTATCGTGACGATCGTCCAGCTCCGTGCAAACGGGTTGACGTATATGCGTCTCCCGTTTTTTGTTTGGGCTCAGTTTGTCACGTCATTCCTTTTGCTTCTCGCATTCCCTCCTCTTGAAGCCGCAGGAATTCTCCAGCTGATGGACCGTGTTGCAGGGACAAGCTTCTTCATGCCGAGCGGACTTGTGGTAAGCGGCGTTCCCTTGACGAACAGCGGCGGCGGAAGCCCGTTGCTGTGGCAACACCTGTTTTGGTTTCTCGCGCATCCGGAAGTCTATGTGTTGATTCTTCCCGCCATGGGAATCGTCGCCGAAATCATCGCGAACAACACGCGTAAGCCCCTTTGGGGATACAAGTCACTCGTGTATGCGCTGATTTTCCTTGGGTTCATGTCATTCATTGTGTGGGCTCATCACATGTTTCTCACGGGCATGGGAACGGCAATCAGTTCGTTCTTCCAGACAACAACCATGATTATTTCTATTCCATCGGTGGTTATTCTAACGGCGTTGTTCTTATCACTCTGGGGTGGATCAATACGATTTACAACGCCAATGCTGTTTGCGCTTGCGTTTTTGCCAATGTTCGGCATTGGCGGACTAACAGGGTTACCGCTTGGATTGAATATCTCGGACATTCCTCTGCACGATACCTATTACGTTATCGGTCACTTCCATTATGTTGTGGCTCCGGGGACACTCCTTGCATTATTCGCGGGCATTTACTACTGGTACCCCAAGGTTTCAGGCCGGAAGATGAACGACTTCCTCGGTAAACTCCATTTCTGGAGCTCCTTTATTTGTCTCAACGGCGTGTTCATGCCGATGTTCATTCAAGGGCTGGCAGGAGTTTCAAGAAGATTATATGACGGCGGCGAACAATACGCGCACGCTCAGGGCGTTCTCCAATGGAATGAATTCATGTCCATCTCAGCGTGGATGCTGGGATTAGCTCAGATTCCATTTATCATTAATTTCTTCTGGAGTATGAAGAAAGGAGAACGAGTCTCGTCGAATCCATGGGAAGCGACAACACTGGAATGGGCTGCGACTACATCTCCGCCGCTCGCACATGGAAACTTTGAGAAGGCGCCCGAAGTACATCGCGGTCCTTACGACTACAGCGTTCCCGGGCATCCGACGGACTTCACTCCGCAAAATCAACCATCAAAGGCCTGATGACCAATGGATATTCCCTATACCTCAACCGCCCGACCGGACTCGGGGCTATATAATGCCAAACTCGGTGTGTGGCTGTTTCTCGCCTCCGAGGTGATGCTGTTTGGCGCGCTGTTTTCATCATATATCCTCTTGCGCGTAGGCGCTCCGACGTGGCCGCATGGCTATGAGATCCTGAATGTTCCTTTAGCGACGACCAACACGGTTGTCCTCATCGGTTCAAGCGTTACAATGGTCATGGCATGGGCGTCCTTAATGATGAAGGGTTTCAAGAAGTATAGGCTTTACATGGGGCTGACAGTTCTTGCGGGATTGATATTTCTTGTTATCAAATCGTTTGAGTATTCGGCAAAGTTCGAGCACCATCTGTATCCCAGCCAAAGCACGTTTATGGCTATCTATTTCACCATCACGGGCCTCCACGGTTTACATGTTATCGGCGGAATTATTCTCAATGGCTATTTGTGGGGACCGGGAAGTAAGATGTGGCAAACGGATCCGAAGCGCTTTACCAACCGGATTGAGGTTGCCGGGTTGTACTGGCACTTTGTTGATCTCGTTTGGATATTTCTTTTCCCCGTACTGTATCTCTTATAGGAGCCCACATGGACTCAGCACATTCTGAAGACATCAAGAAGCACATTCGAGGATATATCTTCGTTTTTATTTCGCTCATGGTACTCACCGTGGTGACAGTCGCAATTTCCTATCTCCATTTGAGTGTCGGAGCCGCAATCACGGTGGCGTTGATTGTTGCCACGGTCAAAGCGTCACTCGTTGCTTGCTACTTCATGCATCTCATTTCAGAGAAGAAGTTGATTTACCTTTCACTGATCATTACTGCTGTTTTCTTTGTCGTGCTGATGTTTTTGCCAGTTTTTTTCTATCTGAATAATCACTGATTGATGTCTCTGAAAACTATCCATATTGTGTTCATCGCCGTCTCTGTTCTCCTCAGCGTGTTCTTTGGGGTTTGGATGATGGTAGGATACGACGGCGCAGGGGACGCAACATCAATCGTCGTTGCGATTCTCGCATTTGTATCGGCGTTGTTGTTGATTCGATATGGCGTCCGTTTTCTCCGGAAACTCCGTCATGTGAGCTTCCTGTGAGAGTCCTTGCCGTAATAGTTATAGTCATGATCGCGGGAGCGCAGGTCGTCGCTTGTCCGTATTGCTATGGCGATTCCGAATCCTCGAATTCAACCGGAATGACCATGGCAATTGTGGGTTTGCTTGTTGTAACCGGAGGAGTTTTTGTGGCATTTGGTTCATTCTTTTTCTACTTGCGCAACAGGGCGATGAAAGTTCAACGCCTGTTTTTAAACCGGTTGAATTGACCTGGAGACGTATTCATGCAAAACCTGCTAGGCCTTCCGTTCGACGCGTCCGCTCATGGATTCGAGATTGACAGCATGATTGCCCTTATCCACTGGCTCATGGCAATTCTCTTTGTCGGCTGGGGTGCTTTCTTTGTGTACACACTCTTCCGATTCCGCAGGAAGAAGCACCCGAAGGCGGATCATGTTGGAGTTCGGAGTCATGCCTCAAAGTACGTGGAAGCAGGCGTCGCCGTGTTTGAAGGCGTTCTTCTCGTTGGTTTTGCAATTCCTTTTTGGTCCACTTTGGTAAATGATGTACCTGATGAGTCGAAGTCAACGGTTGTGCACGTTATCGCGGAACAGTTCGCTTGGAATATGCACTACGCGGGAGCGGACGGAGTCTTCGGAAAGACCAGTATTTCTTTGATTACTGCTGAGAATCCTGTTGGGTTGGATCGTTCCGACCCTGACGCGAAAGATGACATTACGACCATCAACCAGTTGAACCTCCCGATTGGCAAACCGGTTATTCTGTATCTAACATCCAAGGATGTGATTCATAGTTTTGGTATTCCGGTTCTCCGTGTGAAGCATGATGCCATTCCCGGTGAGCGGTATACCATGTGGTTTACACCCACAAAGACAAATGCCGAGATCCGCCAATCGCTGGCACATAATGCGTCTCTCATCGGCGGCATGACAGCGGCGTTGGGCCGCCTTGTTTCGATGAAGGATTACACTACAAGTGACGGCACTTCGATCATCAAGTCAGGCGAAGTCTTTACGGAGGAGAACGTCCCGCTACTTCTTCAGGCGGGGATTACCGATGTAAGCGTCTCTCCGGATACGCCAGCCGAAATTGCATGTGCGCAGCTTTGCGGTCTCGGACACTATCGCATGAGAGGGTTCGTAACCTTGCAAACTCCTGAAGAGTTTCAGGCGTGGTTAGAGGAGGAGGCATCATATCTTGAATAGCGACGTCCTCAGCGGAATAGGTCTCTTTCAACCCGGACTGCACCGATTCGCTGTTCTGACCGCTTGTGCAACGTTCTTCCTTATCATTGCCGGTGCGATGGTTACAAGCACCGACTCAGGTCTGGCCGTTCCCGATTGGCCATTGTCCTATGGTCAAGTCATGCCTCCGATGGTTGGGGGAATTTTTTATGAACACGGCCATAGAATGGTCGCTACCACGGTTGGGTTTCTGACGATTATCCTTGCCGTGTGGCTGTGGAGAAAAGAGCAGAGACGGTGGCTTCGAAACCTCGGGTGGATTGCGTTGGCGCTTGTTATCACCCAAGGCATTCTCGGTGGTATCACAGTTCTCTTCCTTTTACCGACTCCAATTTCTGTCGCTCATGCGGCCACTGCCCAGTTGTTTTTTTGCCTTACCATTGTCATAGCTATTGCGACGTCGTCGTATTGGACACGCGGGCGAAGAGGTAGCCACGTTCCGGATCGCGTGCGTTCCCTTACATTGATATCAGGGTTATTGGTGTTCCTCCAGTTGATTGCGGGAGCTGTCATGAGACATACGCAATCAGGACTGGCCATTCCGGATTTTCCGCTCTCGTACGGTTCATGGTTACCGCCCTTCTCCGATCTCGTTGTGCCAGCCGTAAACAACATGCGCCTCGCAGACGATCTTCCGCCTGTTACTCTGTCTCAAATCTGGATCCATTTCATTCACCGCATCGGAGCGATAGTTGTTTCGGTTGCAATTGTGATGACAACCCGGGCAATTCTTCGCTTTGCCTCGGAACACCGAGTCTTGCGTGACACCGCTGTCGGAGTCTTTGTCCTGCTGTGCTTTCAAGTATTGCTGGGTATGCTGACAGTGTGGACAGGGAAGAATATTCAAGTGACAACCGCACATGTTGCCACGGGCGCGCTTCTGCTTGGGGGTATGGCAATGTTGATCATGTTAACGTACCCGCCAGTAAGAAATGGAGTCTCGCAACGAGATCATGTTTCATCTCATGTAGAGGGCGTTCCTGCATGAGGACCGATCTGAACTCTGGTGCTGAACTTGTGCTTATCCGATCGCGCATGGCAGACTACATCACGCTGATCAAACCGGAGTTGACTCTGCTGTCCGTTCTGACGGCGTTGGCCGGATACTATCTTGCCTCATCAGATGAGGTAAACCTTCTGATGATGTTATGGACATTTATAGGAACTCTTTTGGTAGGAGGAGGGTCCGGTGCTCTCAATCAGTACCTTGAGAGGGATTTTGATGCGTTGATGAAACGAACGGAGCACAGACCCTTGCCCGCGGGGCGGCTGATACCCTCTGAGGTGCTGGTTTTTGGGACTATTCTTTCCTTGGTCGGCGTTGCCGTTCTCTTCCTGCTCGTTAACGCTCTGACTGGATTCTTAGGCGCTGTAACATCGATTTCATATCTCTTTCTATACACCCCGATGAAGCGCATAACTCCATTCTCTACAGTTATCGGTGCAATCCCGGGTGCTTTGCCTCCCATGATGGGGTGGACGGCTGTTCGCAACGAGATAACACTTGAGGCGTGGATTCTTTTCGGCATTCTGTTCCTTTGGCAGATGCCCCACTTCCTTTCATTGGCTTGGATGTATCGCAAGGACTATGCGAAGGCGGGTTACCCGATGCTCTCCGTCGTTGATGAGACCGGCTCGCTCGTCAGCCGGCGCATAGTGCTCTACTGCGCTGCGTTAATCCCGGTGACCATAGCGGCTTCGTTAGTCAGTTTGGGCGGATCAGTTAGCGCAATCGGAGGGACGCTCCTGAATATCGGATTCCTTCTCTGCGGTTTGCAGTTCCTCTACACGAAAAATATACTTTGGGCACGAAGGGTGTTCTTCGTTTCGCTTGCATATCTCCCGATTCTCTTCGCCCTCATGGGGCTGGACAAGCTCTAGGGGGAGAGATAGAACTTCGCGATTTGCCGACGCTTAATGCCCTGCTCAACGGGATAAGTGCGATTCTCTTATGTGTGGGGTATGGCTTTATCCGGTCGAAACGGATTGCAGCGCACCGCCGGGTGATGCTGGCGGCCTTTGGTGTTTCCATCGCGTTTCTTCTTTCGTATCTTGTATATCACTTCAATGTTGGTTCCGTAAAGTACACAGGGACCGGCATTTCTCGCACGATATACTTCTCCATCCTGATTTCACACACCATTCTGGCGACTTCCGTTCCGGTGCTCGCGGTCATAACGCTTTCCCGGGCGTTATCAAAACGATTTGATAAACACAAGCGTATCGCGCGCTGGACACTGCCGATCTGGCTATATGTTTCCATCACAGGCGTGATCGTGTATCTGATGCTCTATCAGATATGATGGCAGACATGATGGTAGAGGGCGGTTGTTTACAGCAAGACGAGGATGGACCGGATCAGTTGAGAGAACTTGTCGCGAGCCAATGCCCCGACCTCAGTCACTTCAGCATGACTAAGTTTGTCCTTGCTGATACCGGTGGCAAGATTGGTGATGCAAGATATTCCAAGGACGCGGATTCCCAGAGATGAGGCGAGTGAGGCTTCAAAAACTGTCGACATTCCCACTGCGTCTCCGCCCAACCGACGAATCGCTTCAACCTCCGCGGCGGTTTCATATGAAGGTCCTTTGACTCCCACGTAGATCCCTTCTCGGAGTCCGATGCTGTTACCCGAAGCGGCTGACCTTGCTGCTTGCAGGAGTCGCCCGTCGTATGGGGACCTGTGACCGTTCCACACTGACCAGGCGTACGGTTGGGTGTTGAGATTGATATGGTCAGTTATCAGCATAAGATCGCCAGGCAGAAATGACCGATTAATTCCACCAGCGGCGTTTGTTACAACCAAAGTTGAAACTCCCAGGGCATGGGCAATGCGGATTGGATACAGCACGCCATCAAGGTTGCGTGATTCGTAGAAGTGAACTCTTCCCTGAAAGAGAAGCACAGGCCTTTCGGCAACGCGACCGAAAACCAAATGACCCTTGTGGCCTTCAACTGTGGACTGCGGATAGTTAGGGATCTCGGTTGAAGGGATATGGATCGCGTCGGCAATGTTGTCCGCAAATTGACCCAAGCCTGAACCAAGAACAAGAGCAACACTCGGCCGCTCAGCAATTCGCGATAGGAGAAAGTCAATTGATTTGTTTAGATGTGCCGGGAGCATCAAGATAGGATGTGGACGTTAATGACCAGAGTCAGATAGATGGCGGGACAAAACAGGCCCTGCAACGAGCCTCGTAGGAATCCTTGGCCCCGACAAGAACAAGTTCGCTTGCCTCAGTTGTTCGTTGGGTTCTGTCGGCGGGGTTACCACATACTACGCAAATTGCGAGAGTCTTGGTAATATATTCAGCAATAGCAAGTAGTTGAGGCATGGGTTCAAAGGGTTTACCTCTGTAGTCTTGATCGAGGCCAGCGATGACGACGCGCTTGCCTGAATTGGCCAGAGCATCGGCCACATCCACTATGCTGTGGTCAAAAAACTGTGCTTCATCAATGCCGACAACCTGTGCATCCTGAGAGAGCTCAAGGACCCTATTGGAACCATCCACGACGGTTGATTGTAGTCGGGTATCGCTGTGCGACACTATGTGATCCGAGCTGTACCGTGTGTCTATCGATGGCTTGAAGATAGCAACCTTTTGTCGGGCTATTTGAGCACGCCGTATCCGTCGAATCAATTCTTCGGTTTTGCCGCTGAACATACACCCTGCGATCACTTCAATCCAGCCAGTCCCGCGTGGTGAATCGTGAATGGTAGGAACGCTCATCTGGGTTGCTTTCGTGGGGGCTTACGCCTCTGGAGATTCTCAGGTCCGAAAGCCAGCGGGAGCAGGTCGCTGACCTTCATGACGCGTAAATCTCCGTGCTTATTAGTCATGATACAATCAATATCACCCGCAAGGTCCATTAAGACCTGTCTGCATGCTCCGCAGGGTGGGGTGAAACTGGTTTCATCCGTCGCAATTGCAATTGCCCTGAACTTCCTGTGTCCTTCGGAAACTGCCTTGAATATAGCAGTACGCTCGGCGCAAATAGTCAAAGCGTAGGTACTAATCTCAATGTTAGTTCCTGTCCAGAGTTTCCTGCCCCTCGAAAGCAGGGCAGCGCCAACGCGGAAACGGGAATAGGGGGAGTGCGAAAATCGCTTGGCGGCTACGGCCTTCTTTGCGAGTTCTTTGTAGTCCATGGGCTATGAATATAGCCATCAACAAAGTGAAGTGCAAGGGTTTAACTGCCAAACTCACAATGAGTTGAAGTCACTATAGAAGGATTGAAACCCACTAGAAAGAGAGATGTGGCGCCTAGAAACCCTCGTGTCTTGGCGAAGGGTTTACAAGTAGCCTGAGCAGGGCACGGAGTTCGTACGCACCGGCGTGAAACCTGAACTTGTAACGCCAGGAACTTAAAAACCGGAGGATCAGCAGTTTCCACGTTGGGATTACACGATCATTTGTCTTGGGATAGTAGGACTGATGCACGGCGCGGAAGTTAATAATTTTCCGGTACAACCTCTTGGTCAGCCATGGCGTATGCGGATTACGTCTGAGTGTGTACTGAGTCCATTCATGCTCCGCCCAGGCGTCAAGATTCTTTGGATAAGCCAACCCGCCTTCAACAGCTGCATCGTAAATCGTTCCAAAAGGAACGGGTGTATAAATAAAAGGATGCATTTGAGATTTCGGGTTGATTTCTTCCAGTTCATACATCAGCCCGATGGTCGCATCAATATCCTCCTCAGTGCGGGTAGGATTGCTCCCCATTACAAAGGAAAACTCAGACTGCACGTCGTATGCCTTGCATAGGGCCGCAACGGCCTTGATCTTTTCGCGTGTAACGCCTCCCTTATCCATTAACTTGAGTGTATCGTCTAGCCCCGATTCAGCACCAAAGAAGATCATCCTAAGCCCGCTTCTCTGCATCAATTGCCACGTTTGCTTGTCGTAATTCAGAAGCGTGTCAACTCTGCCTTCTGCCCACCACTTGATGTTCTCATCGACAAGAAACTGGCTTAGCTCGAACATCCGCTTCTCCGACGCAAACATCTCACTATCATGGAATTCAATGGAATCCATCCCATACGACCTCTTGAGACGGCGAACCACGGCTAATGTCTGCTCCGGTTTTTCCGCCTTCCACCGACTGTGAAAGACATCGACAACTCCACAGAAATTGCACGTATGAGGACAACCAACACTCGTTTCATGGCAAAAAGTTCGTTTGCCGACAAATGTCGGTAGGGCATACGCCTCCATAGGCGCTTGATGGTACGGAAGCTCCGGGCGGTTGTTTGGGTCGTAGATTGGCATTTCCGCGTTGTGTGTAAACTCAGCGTTGAGTCGATAAGAGAGATTACCGATGTGTTCCACGGGCTGACCATTCAAGAGAGAGTCCAAGAGCACCGGGAGAACAACCTCACCCTGTGCCCTGACAACATAATCAACATAGGATGAATTCAATACCGCATCTGTATGCATTGACGGAAAATAGCCGCCCCAGATAATGGTCAGCTTAGGGAACTGGTTTTTCAGTGCCCTGCAATCGACAATCGCGTTGAGCATCTGTGTTCCTGGCATAACCGAAACACAGAGATACGCGTTGCCATGGTGTTCACGTATTATTCGGGTGAGTGTGGATGTCGGCACGCGATCCACATTTCCATCAACGATAACATACTGATATTTTCCTTCGAGGACTGCTCCCAATGCAAGGAGGGAAAGGGGGATTCTCCCCATGCGGGGAGGTGTGTTTTGCGGATAGTAAAGAATGATCATCGGAGGCAAGAGCGTTCGATACCAAAACTAACGAACATCAATCCCAGTCGCAAGCGAGCGTTTCAGGCGGAGGGCTTTGTTTTGAGCGTGATTACTGTAAGTTCGGGCGGACAATTAAGTCGAAGGGGGAGTCCCACGGTTCCGATTCCGCGATTGATATACATGTGGGTGTTGCCGGAGATGTAGGTTCCCCAAACAAACCGAGAGGCCAGTGATGCGGGTGCAATAATGGTTTCTCCAAACCGGCCAAGTGAAACTTGGCCGCCATGGGTATGTCCGCTGAGAACCAGGTCCATATTCAACCCAGCCGCCTGCTCCAAAAAGTATGGTCGATGACACATAAGAATTCGTGTCGCGTCATTCCGAATTCCCGCGGTGGCTTTCTCCATCAACTCATAGGCGCGCGACGGCCTTCCCGTATCATCAACTCCAAGCAGATGAAACGTCCCCCCATTTCTCTGTATGCTCACATGATCGTTGCGCAATAGCTTCACACCGCAGTCGTCAATGTGCCTGGCAACAACATCAATATCGCGTGTGAAGAAATCGTGGTTTCCCAGAACGCCATAAATCCCGTGTGGTGCCGCGAGCTCGCTGAAGGCTTCCGCGAGAGGATACACTTCATCCACTGAGCTGTTCACAAAATCACCGGTAATGAGTATCAAGTCCGTACCCAGCTTGTTCATCCGGTCAACGTAGAACCTCATTTGTTCCTTGGTCATGAAGACGCTTGAGTGAATGTCGCTCATCAATCCGATAGTGAATCCACCGAGCTGAGGCGGAAGATTCGGTAGCGCAAAGTCAACTTCAGTGATCTCGCAACCAGCGTTTCCAACAAAAACGCCATAAGCGCTGGATCCGAAAGAAATTCCTGCTAACCCCGCAACAGCCGATCGTATAAAAAGTCGTCGGGATTTATTTTGATGAACCGGCGTCGGTTCATCGCCCCTTTCACCTTTTGACCCTCGAAATTGTTTCGACAGCAACGAATACAATCTCAGCGGGAGTTTGAGTATCCACACTGCCGCCAGCACGAGCAAAATCAGGAGAATGCCTCCAAACCATATGGAGAGAGGATAGGAGAGACCAAGCGCAATCCATTCGGGCATTCGTGAAAGCGTCGGTCTGACAATGGCCAGCAGAAGAATGGAAATCATGAATGTCCAAAAGACGGTCGCGACAACGCGTTGCAACAAACGGCGTTGAGGAAACTCCCTACGAACCAATCTCATCGTTTTGTGATAGAGAAGGTATTGGAGTGAAAGAAATACCAGCGGTATGAGAATGCGAAACACAATAAAGCTCCACGGTTGTGTCATTGCGAAAACCCCAAAAGTGTGTTTGCAGGATCCTGCTTATCAGAACGTCGATCGACCTCCAAGAGTTTCACCCAAGCGCACGGACAATGCTCTCGAGCTAACGATGAACATCAGGGTCAGGATTCCCAATCGGGGGTAAGCCAGCATCGTTTGCAGGCCGCCCTCATCAAAATGAAGGAAAAACCGGTATGGAATCCAACCCAGCACGCAGTAGAGCAGAATCAACGCAATTCTCATTCTAACATCCAAAACCGATGGAGGGGACACCAAGAGACCAACAGGAAGCCAGAGAAGAAGAGTATGGTACGTTGCTGTTGCGGGTGAAATCACAAGCATGAAAATGCAGGACAGGCCAAAGAGCGCGTACGTAAGTGAGGCTTCATTCTTGCCATGGACACGGATTCCCAGGTACAGAAGGGCGGCAAGGAGCATCCCGGGTATCAACAATCTGAAAACAGTGAACAACGCGTGGGAATCAACGAACGGATGTGGATTCAATTGCTGATCGAAGACAAACATCCGCCTGAACAAACTTTGAAAAGATTGGAAGGTAGCGCTGAAAGGATCTTGCATCGTGAGATCTCCGGAGAGATGTCGCGGCAGAACATCGATGAGAAAAGTTTGATGTGCTTGCCAGCCAAGGACAACAACACTCAGACAGGAAACAAATCCTATTGTGAAACAGGCACCCAGCACGACGCGCCATTCGCGAAGCATGGCAAAGAACGCGATCAAGACCACGGGGAAAAACTTAATCGGCACGAACACACCCGTTACAAGTCCCGCGAAAAACCTGTACTCGCGTTTATACAGCCAATAGCCTAGAATCATAAGGAAGGACAGGATGATGTAAAGCTGTCCGAGCCGGAAGCAATTGATCAGCCCAAGTCCGGATGTGAAAACGAGGATTCCGGAGTCCATCAATGACATTGATGTACTTTGACTCAGGAGGATGATTGAGAGAACGACGAAGGTGATGTTCACAATGGTTAACACTCTCAAAGAAACCAGAGGCGAATTCAATGCGAGAGGGACTCCGAGTAACGCAGTTGCAGGTGGGAATGGTGCAAACTTTCCCTGCTGCGCAAAGCCAATCCGATTCATTTCCTGTTGGAACCATTCGTCATCATATATCCGGTCAGCCGAGTCTCCGCTGATCACGATCGTTCCTGCTGTGTAATAGTTTGGGAAGTCAGAGCTTATTTCGACGAGAGAAGGAAGAATCCCTTTGTAGGTTACTATAACAACCATGCCGGCGAGTAGAATGCCGGATATCCATTTGGGGAAGGGGAGAAGCGTCACGCGACTGATCGGCTCTCAAGTCCGACTTCGAGCATTGAACGGACAGCCGCAAGTACTTCCTTCGTGCTGATGTCCTGCATGCACTTGGCATTGTAGGGACAAACGAAAGACTTTGCGTTGTACATGCTGAGGCAAGGACTGCAAGGGAGAGATTTGTACACAACGGATGCCTTTCCGATCGGTCCGTAGAACTGCGGTGATTCCGGCCCGAACAAGGCCACGACAGGCGTGCCCGCCGATGATGCTATGTGCATCGGGCCGCTGTCATTCGTTACGAGGAGTGATGCCTTGTGAAGCAGGGCAACAAGTTCACAAAAGGAAAGCATACCTGCACAATTAACAACTCTGCTTGCCAGATCTGTCAAGCCTGAGATTGCCAAAGCAACGTATTCCCGTTCATCGGTTTGTCCGATGAAGTAGAATCTACGCGCAGAATCCTCTTCCGCCAGTGCTCTTACAAGCTCAATGAATCGCTGCGCAGGCCATCGGCGATCCAACGAAGTCGTTCCCGCGTTGAGGTTGATGACGATGGTTTCCCCGTCTGAACCGATATTCAGAGTTTTCAACAGGGATTTGGTTTCGTCCGGGGTTGGAATCAACCGAGTTACCGAGGTTTCCTCGGTGTGAATGCCCAATGGAGTAAGTTGGTGGAGGAATAACCGCGTAACATGTACAGAGTGATCGATGGGTACCGAATGAGTGATGTTCAAGTAACGCCACAGCGTTGGGAGCTCAAATCCGATGCGCATCGGGGCTCCGGAAACAGTTGAAAGCAGTGTCGAGAATTTGGAAAAAAACTCGAGATCAAAGACCACGTCAGGTTGCAGCTTTCGCAGGGCATTGAAGGCTTCAATGAGTGTTTTGAAAAAGGATGTAAACGAGCGCGTCGAAATGATGATCTGTTGATCGAACTGTGGAAGCCGGTTGGCCATCTCCGCGTTCTTCTCAAACGTTATGAAGGTGATGCGGGATTTCGGAAAGCCTTCCCGAAGCGCCGTCAGGAATGGAGTGCTGAGCAGAATACTCCCGATCCCGAAGAACTTCATTACAAGAATTGATTCCGGTTCAACACGTCTTGGGCGTCCCGGAAGAATGCGAGTAACAATTCCTGAAATCCAGCACAGTGGTATTCCTGCGAAGCGATCAACGGCGCGCATTGTTTTTACGGAAATCATTGTTGCCTCTCCAAAACAATGAGCACATGATCTCCCAACCTGTTGAACGGTGGAAGCGAGCATATCCTGTCTTCAATCCATTGCAATGGTTGAAGTATCCATCCAAGGCGGCGGTCTGCGTCAACTGATGCGGGTGGAGGCGTGATGATATTCAATCCCTGCTTGTATCTGATTGTGAAGGTTGGTTGAAAAGCGCGTCGAATCTCTTCGTTTGAGTAGTACCGAATCGGAACGGAAACACCTTGCACGTGCACCGTTGTAGCGGTTGCGTTCAGTCGTCGGCGCGCATCTCCAAGCTTTCCGCGAAGAATGAAGGAAGAAATCTCCCACGGAGAAAGACATCCTAACAAACACACGAGGAGATATCCGCCCGGTTTTATTAGCTTTCCGAGCGATTCAGCAAGGAATGCAAGATCGTGACAACAGTTCAACCCACCAAGGTTAGAGAAAGCTCCGTCAAACGGTCGGAGGTCAGCCGTTCTCAACTTGTCGAAAGGGAGAACAGCTGTTGTTACGAGCGAACTCTCCGCAAAGTCCTTTGCCTTGGCTCTTACTATCTCGACCATTGCAGGCGATCCATCGGTTGCGTGTACCCGAATCCCGTGTCGCGCAAGAAACAACGCATCAGTTCCTGTTCCGCAATTCAGTTCGAGAACCGAATCTCCGGTCTTAAAGATTGACAGCAAGCGGGCCTGAATGAGTGATCGTAGCCGACGTGTGGCCGGGAAGGATTCAAAGTGAGCGTCGTATGATGATGCGGCGGAGTTGAACGCGACCCTTGAAGAATCGTTCAGGGGTGGGGAGGAGGAATCGGTAAAGGACCTCAGGTTCGCTTCCATGCCGTCAACTGCATCCCGACTCGAGCAAGTTTGGACTTCGTGAAGGTCTTTACCATTGTGCCGACCGGTCTTTTCCCATTGTGCCTCATTTTATGGAAGGCAACTTCATTTACCATGTGGCGCGTTGCAAACCAGTAAAACCGTTTCGTGTATCGTCCCTTCACCTCAATGTTTCTATCCGTGATCTTATTCCAGGAATCACTCAGGATGAGATCCCCGCGCACCTCCTCGTAAAATGCTGTTCCCTTAATTGGATATGCGACCGTAGTAAGGTAAACATCGGGGTTTGTCTCTTTGAGGTGATTCACTGTCTCAACGATGTCCTGTACGTTCTCTCCGGGGTATCCCAACATGACGAAGAGGCCGGCTTGAATACCGTATCGTTGTGCAGTACGAGTGATTGACCTGATTTCCTCCACGCTGACGCGCCTCTGCATTGCATCGAGGATTCGTTGCGAACCGCTTTCGGAACCGTACCAGATACGGTAAGAACCGATCTCTGCCATTTTTTTCAAGATGTCTTCGTTCAACCTGTCCGCCCGCGATATGCACTCGAAGGGAATCCTGAGATTCCTTCGCTTCATTTCCTCATAAAACTGATTAAACCACTTGTGATTAATTGTGAAGACGTCATCGGCGAACCAAAGCATATCCGGCTTGTACTCTGCCAGGAGCATTTCGATTTCATCCACAACACGCTTCACAGACCGCCGGCGGTGCGTGTCTCCGTACACACTTCGGCTGCACCATGTGCACGTGAATGGGCAGCCCCGCGAACAAATCAGCGATACGGAACCCATGCCGTGGTGGCGCCGCCAAGTCTCGACGTACTGATGGAGATTGATTGCCTTGCGGTCCGGATCCGGGAGTGAATCAAGGTCGGCAACCAGCTCGCGTCCCGGAGTTCGGATGATTGAACCGTTGTGTTCACGGTAGATAACGCCGTGAATATGGTGCATACCTGTCGGGCCGTGCGAATGCAAATGGGGGAGAAGCTCTGCAATGGTCGCTTCGCCCTCGCCGATAACTCCAACATCCGCGCCGTGGTTGATGAATTCTTCGCCGTAATACGGAACCTCCGGTCCCCCAACAACCACGATACACCCCCTGGATTTCAAAAAGGTGATCATCTCAAGGGTGTTCAGCTTTGTCATGAGATTCACATACAGGCCCACGACAGGTGGTCGAGTACGGTCAATGTGAGCCCGAAAACTTTCCTTTGATTGAAAAGTCGAGTCAAAGACATCAACGGTAAAGCCCCTCAACTTGAGATATGCGGAAATCGAAAGAATGCCGAGCGTCGGGTACGGCTTCATGATCCGTTTCTCGACCTCGTCGTCCTGAAGAAAGTATCCGTGCGTAAGAAGAATATCCAAGATTCTTGTCACACCATTGGTTGATTCAACGCAGTAAGTTGACGCTCAATTTTTGGAAGGGTGGCCCGGTGATACACGCTTGCTGCGATTCGTCTGGCTCGCCGTGGGGTTACACTCCAAGGGCGTACAAGAACTTTTCGAAGAATATCATTGCCCTGCGCAATACGGAAATGCTTGTGGGTCACCTTGTGCAACACGCGGTAGAAATCAGGGTGAAACGTTCCGGCAAACATCATGGCGAGGTCCTGGCTGTCAGTCCAGTTGTGCTTGTCCTGCATTTGAGCCTTCACATTCTCATGGAATTTCGTTCCCGGAAGCGGATAGGAAACCGAAACGCCGATTTCATCAGGAAGACATTCCTTGACCATCTTCAGCGTAAGCTCGATATCCTCCCGATTCTCACCCGGGTACCCGTATTGAAGGAAGAAACCGACCTGAATCCCGGCCTGTTTCAGTTTCCTCGTTGCCTCATATATCTGCCCGACGGTGGTTCCCTTTTCCATGGAATCAAGAATTTTTTGAGAACCGCTTTCCGCGCCAACCCAGACGCTCATGCATCCGGCGCGGGCCAGATTGCGGATCGCATCTTCCTTCAACAGAAGATCAACCCGTGACAAGCATTTGAAGGGAATGGTTGCATTGCGAAGAGTAACTTCATCGCTGAATGCCGCGACCCAGCCCGGCTTCAAACCGAAGATGTCGTCGCAGAACCAGATCCGGTCAGGCTTGATGTTCTGCTTCAGAAAAAGCATCTCATCAACAACATTACCCGGTGATCGTGAATTATACACCTGACCGTAAATGGGTTTTGCGCACCAGTTGCAATGATACGGACAACCGCGGGTCGTTCCCATGTTCACTGAGAAGTAACCGTGCCGGCTTACCCATGCGCGCCGGTATCGTTCAACATCTACCAAATCCCACGCGGGAAAAGGCAGAGAATCAAGGTCCCTGGTGACACTGCGGTCGGGGTTTCTCGTTGCTGTGCCATTTGTTCGATATGCCAGACCATTAATCCGGTCGTGGGATCCTTTGCGATGAAGAATCAATTCAAGAGTCTCAACGAGTGTATGTTCTGCTTCTCCGCAAAGCACGTAGTCCGCACCGTGGTCGAAGTAACGGTCAAGATGATCGACTGGGTCGGAGCCGTGAACGATAACCTTGCAACCCGCGCTTTTTCCCAAAGCTGCCATACGAAACGCGGCTTCGCGCATCCGCGTGAGACACATTTTTGTTAAATAGTTGAAGTCGTCATCGTAAATAACGAGAACCTTCGGTCTGTGCTGTTGGAGATAGATTACGAGCCCTGTTTCATCTTCTGCCAGCATAGTGTCGAACAATGTCACGCTGAACCCTGCTTTCCTCATCACGCCTGCCGCGTAGAGCGTACCCAGGGGCGGGTAAGGCATCATCCCCTTGAATTCCTTCGGATCAAATCTCAAAAAGTACGAATGTGTGAGGAGGACATCCATCTCAATGCCGTCCCTTTTCCGGATCCACGTTAAATTCCTTCAAACTATGCTCGTACAACGCCAGTATTCTTTCTTGAAAGTTTCCGATGTAGGCGCGCGATTCTGTCCTCGTGCACTTAAAGATTCTCTCACGAGTGGCATCGTCATACTCCGGATATGCCTTCGCCCAGTGGTTGCGCATCATGTTCATTAGCCGGATATCAAGCGCCTCAGCATCGAATGCGCGGAAGAAGGATTCCAGGACCCGTTGTATCATGGACTGGCGTTCGCCGGTGTTTGCGCCGGGGGAAACCGTGCTACCAAGATTTGGAAAGAATTCCTTGATCCACGAATTCGCTTCAAGGTATTGTTGAAAAAGTGCGTGACCATACATCGGCTTCAAGGTCGCGATCTCGGTTGCCGTAAAGAGGTTGCGTTCATCAAAGGCGAGGTGATTCGCCGAGGCCAGGTAGTTAATGCAAAAGAATTTTCTGCTGTTCAGCAGAAACGTTTTCTTGAAGAGAATCAGGGCGGTGCGCGTTATCCAAAGGCGATTCGGTTCGGTAATGATGAAGAAGTCAACATCGCTCGATCCTGTAGCGACATTCTTGGAAAGGTCGCCTGAGACACAAACACCGCGGACGAAGGGAAATCGCCTGATGAGTCCGGCCGATAATCGCGCCATGCGCCAAAGCTGTCTGGCACGTTTCTCTTTTTCCAAGCGATGATGGACAACGGATTCGGTTTTCCCTGCAACGAAGTAGTATCCCTTGTGGTGCTTTATTCCCGCATCCTTGGGAACGGAGGACAGCACTTGTTGAAACTCGGGGAAGGTCATTGAATTGACCGGCAGAAACGCGAACAACTCCTCGGCAGTTAACGGATGCTGCCAAATGTCGTAGTAGAGGAGAGTACGAAGGATGTCGGGGTACGGGCGATTCATGCCGGCAGAATCAGGAGATGGAACAAAGCAAGAATAGATTTAGTGGTAGTAATATGCGAAGAATTGCATGGTTCTGCAAGATAATGTGCGACGCATGGGCGCTGTTTGTGATTCAAGCTTTCAATGGGTATATTCATTCGCCTTTCATTTCGGGGACATGAGACGAAACAGAAAACTACTTCTTAAGCGTTTCTCGATAATAGCGGGCGGCCTTTTCCTCCTTTTCGCCCTTGTTAACTATGTGATCATGCCTGCATATGTCAATTCAGGCGGTACCCAAAGCGTTCCTAATGTTGTAGGATTGATGTCCGTTGAGGCGCGCTCGTTGCTTGATTCGCTTGAACTGGAGCCGATTGAGGCTGAAACGAAGCCCGATCCGAAAGCCCCTGTCGGCGCAGTTATTGCGCAAAACCCGCCCTCTGATGCCGTGGTTCGCAAGGGAAGACGGGTGTATCTGACGCTCAGCGGTGGAGAGGTTCTCATTGTTGTCCCGAAGATTCGCGGACTCTCTGCTCGAGATTCGCGTTTCGTGCTGGAACGAAGCGGCCTGCAACTTGGTGAGATTGCCTACGACACTTCTAGCACCTACCCCGAAAACACTGTCATCTCACAGTCCGTTCCTCCGGGCACAAAGGTGTCGCGGGGAAAACGCGTTAGTGCGATTGTCAGCCAGGGGAGGGGCCTGCTGGATGTCGTTGTTCCAAACGTCTTCGGCAAGACGCTCTCTGAAGCGGAGCGGATACTTAATGAACAGGGATTTGGAAAGGGAAATATCACATACCAATCAAGTTATGAGTTGTTGCCAAATACAATCGTTGACCAATTCCCACGCGGCGGCGAGCCCGCGATCCGCGGAGAGAAGGTTGATCTCTTTGTCGTGAAGGGTGGTAAGCCAAAAGATGAAAGTCAGTTTCCGGAGCAATGAACAACGGAAGATGACGCTCATCGCACCCTCATTGTTGTCCGCTGATTTTGCAGACTTGCGCGGACAGATCCGACTTGCCGAGGAGGGAGGGGCCGACTGGCTTCACCTTGACGTGATGGACGGACACTTCGTTCCGAACATCTCATTCGGTCCGCCCGTGATCGCATCGATCCGCAAAGCAACAGATCTCTTCCTAGACACACATCTGATGATTGAAAATCCGGATAAGTATCTCGATGCCTTCCACAAGTCCGGCTGCGATCTGATCACGGTTCATCTCGAAGCATGTCCCGATTCGCATAGAACGATAACGCACATCAAAAAGATAGGCGCAAAAGCCGGCATTTCCATTAAACCCTCTACGCCAGTTTCCCGACTCCGAGAGTTCATTCCCGATGTGGACCTTGTTCTTGTCATGTCCGTTGAACCCGGTTTTGGAGGTCAGTTGTTTATGGAGCAAGCAATTGCAAAGCTTCAGGAAGCGTCCCAACTCATCAAGGCATGCGGTAGACCAATTTACCTCGAAGTCGACGGCGGTATTGACATCTCCACGGCTGTTCGCGCCGTCCACGCCGGAGCCGATGTTCTTGTTGCCGGGCATTCCATTTTCGGATCGAAAGACGTCATTGGTTCGATCAAGGGAATTCGACAGGCAATAGTCTAGCGTTCCCTCCCCGGCTTTTCGCCGCCTTCGTTGACACACCTCCTTTTTTCTAGTTTTCATCTCTTGACTCTCCCGGAATTAGAACCTATATTTATTAGGTCAATCGGTGTAATACCCTAACTAACTTAGGCAAATGTTATTATCAACCTTATGTTGCCATGCCCGATCTCGACTCCATTGACGCGAAAATAATCGACATTCTTCAAAAGAATGGAAGAACGAAACGGAACGATCTCGCAGCGGCCGTTGATCTGACGATTCCTTCGGTGAGCGAACGATTGCGCAAGCTGGAGGAGCAGGGGGTGATAACGGGTTATCACGCCGTTGTGGACGCGACCAAACTTGGGAAAGATATTACGGCCTTCATCATGGTCAGCGTGGATACGTCAAAGCACTTTCATGCCTTTCTGGATCACGTTGAACCCATGGAAGAGATTCTTGAGTGCCACGCGATTACCGGAGAGGGTTCGCACGTACTCAAGATTCGGACGGGGAACACTGCATCGCTTGAGAAGCTATTGGGGAAGATTCAATCGTGGCCCGGAGTTCTTGGGACAAAAACCCATCTTGTGCTGTCGACCTCAAAAGAAACGCGGAGAGTCAAAGTCGACAACAAGAAGACCACTTGAACCAAGTATTGTTTTCACAACATTAACCACCAATTACAAGGAAACACTTTATGGCCAAACGCACCGAGCCTTCGACCGCAAAGGTCTTCAAGATGATCAAAGATCATGACGTCAAGATGATCGATTTTAAGTTCATGGATTTTCCGGGGCAGTGGCAGCACTTCTCCGTTCCGGTCTATCAACTCAAGGAAGATTCGTTCGAGGATGGCTTCGGCTTTGACGGTTCAAGCATCAGGGGATGGAAGGCGATCAATGAGAGCGATATGTTGATCATCCCTGATCCCAAGACAGCAATTATCGACCAGTTTATCGAAGTGAAGACGCTCAGTCTTGTTTGCGATGTGTACGACCCCATTACCAAGGAACGTTACGAGCGATGTCCGCGTAGTATCGCGCAGAAAGCAGAAGCATATCTCAAGTCCACAGGCATTGCAGATATGGCGTACTTTGGTTTCGAGGCGGAGTTCTTCATTTTTGATGACATCCGTTTCGACACGAACGAGCATTCGAGCTATTACTACCTCGATTCTGTTGAAGGCCGGTGGAACTCGGGCCGTGACGAAATGCCCAACCTGGGCTACAAGCCGCGATACAAGGAGGGATATTTCCCCGTTCCGCCAACGGACCATCAGCAGGATCTTCGAAACATCATGACGCAAAACCTGATCGCCGCGGGTCTGGAAGTTGAGGCCCAACACCACGAAGTGGCAAGTGGAGGTCAGGCGGAAATTGATCTCAAGTTTGGTCCGCTCCTGAAAAGTGCCGATGATATGTTGCTGTTCAAGTACGTTCTGAAAAACACGGCACGCATCCATGGCAAGACGGTAACATTCATGCCGAAACCAATTTTTGGCGATAATGGATCCGGCATGCATGTCCACCAAAGTTTATGGAAGAACGGCAAGCCGCTATTCTATGGAAATGGCTACGCCAACCTAAGCGACATGGCGTTGTATTACATAGGCGGATTGTTAAAACATGCAGCGGCGTTGTGTGCCATATGCAATCCAACGACGAATTCATACAAGCGCCTTGTCCCGGGATTTGAAGCACCCGTGAATCTTGCGTACTCACAGCGCAACCGAAGCGCAGCGGTACGCATCCCGATGTACTCTTCAAGCCCCAAGGCGAAACGTATTGAGTTCCGTTGCCCGGACCCGTCATGCAACCCGTATCTCGCATTCTCTGCGCTCATGCTCGCAGGCCTAGACGGCGTCATCAACAAGATTGATCCGGGTGATCCGCTCGACAAGGATATCTATGATCTCGAACCGGAGGAATTGGAAAATGTCCCGTCAACACCGGGTTCATTGGAGGAAGCACTCATTGCGTTGGAGCGCGACCATGAGTTCCTGCTTCGCGGCGACGTCTTTACGGAGGACGTGATTGAAGCGTGGATTGGATACAAAACGGACAAGGAAGTGAAGCCGATGGCTCTGCGTCCGCATCCGTACGAGTTCGGATTATATTACGACGTTTAGGATTCCCCACAGTGGGGGTTCTCGTCGCCGTGGCGGCCCACAGGCGTATCAGTTAACGGTTGCTGTTTTTGATGTAAGTTGTTTGGGATGTTGAAGTTTCAGAGATTTTGCTTTGACAACAGAGTAAAATGGGACTTCAATGGTTAAAAAAACAATGTTCGTCACTGCCCTACGTGTGGTTCCGGTCGGATAAAGCGCAATGGTTCTCGAGTAATCCGGGAGCTTGATAGTGAACGAGAGCGAAGAGTTCTTGTACAGCGGTTTCTGTGTTCTGGTTGTGGAACGAGCTTTTCGTTGCGTCGTCGATCCCGTTGTCGCTACAGCCAGCGTTTTGCAGAAGAGGTTGTGCGTCGACATGTGGAGGGACGCGAGAGTTACCGTGTGATTGCCAAAG
>Ga0187893_10000712_pt1 | contig 85360 bp, 66 predicted proteins | sample MA1701074metaG_FD_139574 | JGI IMG/M metagenome (GOLD analysis project Ga0187893, IMG submission 139574) | White microbial mat communities from a basaltic lava cave in the Kipuka Kanohina Cave System on the Island of Hawaii, USA - MA170107-4 metaG ... | reverse complement strand
GCTGTGGTTTGCCGGGAAGCGTCGCTCAGATACACTCATGTCCTGGTGGGCCAGGAGCATCGAGGCGCTGTGGTTTGCCGGGAAGCGTCGCTCAGATACACTAAGGTCGATTTGATATGCGCCGGCGCGCCTGCTGTGGTTTGCCGGGAAGCGTCGCTCAGATACACTAAGGTCGATTTGATATGCGCCGGCGCGCCTGCTGTGGTTTGCCGGGAAGCGTCGCTCAGATACACTTAGATGGCGAAAGCAAAAGTAAGCGAACTGGCTGTGGTTTGCCGGGAAGCGTCGCTCAGATACACTGCGCTAGCAGCGTTTTGGCCGCGTCGGCAGGCTGTGGTTTGCCGGGAAGCGTCGCTCAGATACACTGAGTATTCATCTGGGGATAGTCGGATGCTAGCTGTGGTTTGCCGGGAAGCGTCGCTCAGATACACTATAAAAAAGGGCTCTCCGGCGCGCCATCTAGCTGTGGTTTGCCGGGAAGCGTCGCTCAGATACACTGGTAATGTCTTCATGGGACGCGGAGCGTCTGCTGTGGTTTGCCGGGAAGCGTCGCTCAGATACACTCGACGATCTTTCCGGAATAGCGGGCGAACTGCTGTGGTTTGCCGGGAAGCGTCGCTCAGATACACTGGTTCCCGCGTAACCCGCAAACCGGCCTCGACTTAGGCGGAGAGGAGGATCAAAAAAGCATGAGCTGCTGAGGGGGTTCCTCGGCGCTCTTGCGCCTTTTTCCAACGTAATTCTCCATCTTGCCGAACTGGCGGTCGGTCACCGCCAACAGTCGCACCTGCCCCTCGTCCGGCAGGCCTGCGCGGATCAGGTCTTTATGCGCCTGGGATGCCTCCTCGCTGGGGCAATATCGCGCGTATACTGAATACTGCATTCTACAAAATCCGTCCGATAGCAGCAACTTGCGAAACTGCGCATAGCGCCGTTTCTGGGCCTTGGTCTGGACGGGCAGGTCGAACATGGCGAAGAGCCACACCGGTCGGTAACCCGAGAGGGCGAACCTATCCTTGGGCATCAGTCAGTTCATTCGGGTATTCCAACCGGTCACTTTCCTTCAGATAGACCTTGGCCAGCGAGACCGCCGTGGTCGCCGCGATGTCGAACAGGGTGCGGACCTCTCCGTCGGCCCGATAGCGCGCCAGGATGGTCTCCAAGAGGGTCTGCTTTACGGCCCTATCCAGCGGAGCGTCCTGGCCGCGAGAGCCGACCACGGTCACGACGGCGGCGTCCACCAGCGGGCGATAGGGCTCCATGAGGTCATCGGCCAGGCAGTAGGGGTTGTAACGGTTGTGGTGGTGCAGGCCGAGGGAGGGGTGCAGACCGGCGGCGCAGATGGCCCTGCCGACGACGGCGCGGAGGACGGCATAGCCATAGTTGAGCTGGCGATTCGCGTCCGGCGCGGCGAACCTGCGGTGGAAGTCGGGATCATCGAACAGCGCGGGCCAATAGCGCCGAGAGGCAACGGCCTCGCGGTTGGAGGCGTCGCCGGAGCGGACCGATCGTGCGATCTCGGCGAGACCGTGGTCGTCGCCGCGCAGGGGACGCAGGAGGTCGGCCTGGGCGAGAATCTTCCGGCGGACGATCTGTTTCCAGAGCTGTTTTCTCAAGGGCAGAGGCGCGGCCGCTTGGGACACAAAACGCTCTGTTTGTGTGGTGTGGCCGGCGAGGGGGAGCATCATGCCGACCGGCAGGCGCGAATCATCGCAGACGATGACCGCCCCGCCGTAGGCCATGAGGCGCGCGAGGACGGGCTGGGAGCATGTCGCCTGTGGGTGGGAAAGGACAAGGGCGGCGACCTCGGATAGGGGGGTGGAGACTTCCGGCTGGTCCTTGCGTTCGACGACGAGCTGGTCGTTCCGCACTCGCAGGTACGCGGCGCCTTCGGCGAAGTCGAGGATACGATCAGTCATTGGCGGGGACAGTCTCCATCGTCGTGGCGCGCGGCGGTCAATGGCGCGCCGCGAAGCGGCAAGCGGTTTCGTGACGGGGCGCTCATCGGGCAGCGCTCCGCGCATGGGGCCAGCCGTCGTAGGCGGTGACGAACGACCACGATTGTGCCGCGAGTTCCTCCTTCACGGGGTTCTGCTCGATGTACGCGACGACACGCTTCACGTCATGGGAGGTCTTCAAGTAAACCTTGTAGGGGCGGTTCGACCAGATCGGGTGATCGTCTGAAACATCCGCGAAGCGGCGAAGCGATGTCCCAGCTTCTTCTGCCAAGGCGCGCCAGATCATCGCCGGATCGTCGCGATGCCGGCGCACGCACAGGTGCGCGTGATTGCCAAGGATGGCACACGCCCAGACCGTATAGCGGCGCGATGCTGCGACGCGCGCGAACGACTCGCCCACCGCTTGCCGCTTCGCGTCGTCTAACCAGAGCAGCGGGAACTCGAGACGCGGCGCCGCGGCGCGGCAGAAGCGGCGCAGTTCGTCGCGCGGGGGTTGAACCCGCTTGCGCCCGTGGTGGATCGGTCCCAGGTCGGCGAATTTCGCTTCGCGCAATTCCTCCGATCCGCTTCCGCGCGGATCGTTGGGCAGCCAGTGACCGTAGCCGTGCAGGATTAGGTGACTGGCGATGGCGGAGAGATCGTAGCGGCGGACGGCGGGCGACGGCGCGTCGCGATGCGGCAAGCGGGCCCCGGCGTCGCTCGCCGGCGGCTCGCCACTCGTTGATTCAGCATTAGTCTCGTTCATGCAACGTATGCTAATTCCTGAGCGGCTTGGGGCGAGTCGGCGACATCGAGTACGCGATTAGTCATTTGCGGGAACAATCTCGCCGAGGTAGGTCACGCGGACCTTGCGGGCTTGCCGCTTACGCATGGACTCGGCGGTCATGTGGATTCGTGCGTCGCTGCCCTTTTTTCGCGCCTCTGATGCCATCCTGGCGTCGTAATGGATACGGCCTTCGTAGGCCCCCTCTGAAAGGGAAAGCAAGCGGACAAGTTGATCGTCGCCGTTCTGATCCTTCAGAAGCAGATAATCATTTGAGGCGAGAGAAAACTTGAAGTTGCCGGCTGGTCCCCAGTCTTTCTGGATGATCGGGTTTCCGGTGGCCTTACGTTGGTGCGCTTCCAGGCGCGTCACACAGTGGTCCTCCCATTTTTTTTCCATTCCATTCTTGTCCAGTACCGCGACAATGACGGAGTGGTGATTCGCCCCCGGCTTGACGTAGCGGGTGCGGGGACCGGCTTTCGGCCCGTCGGCAGTCGGTTCCAATCCGACGGGCGTCACGCTGATGACCTTGCGGATTCGCACGGTCCTTATGGGAATCTGCCGTCCATCGCGGGTCTTGATGGTCGGCGGCGGCGCGACGTCTTTCTTGGTCTTGCCTGCCTGCGCCTGGACCCAGGCGCGGACTTTCTCACGGACGACGGGGTCCACGATGTCCTCGACTTGCGACTCGGACATGCCCTCGACGGATTTACGGACATGGCGCACCGACTTGAGATTGCCGTCCTTGTCGATCCATTGGTATTCCTTGCTATAGTTCGTGTCTTCGTGCAGGTCGCCGGCGATCTTCTTCGCCTGCCTGCGCGAGACGTTGATGGCGAGGATTTTCTCCCGGGCCTGATCGAGGAAGCCCGGCCAGGGCTCCTGCACGCGGGCAAAGAGGCGGCGGCCCTCGGCAGAGGCCCGTTCGGCGGCGCGCTGAAGCTGGGCCACCAAGCCGGGCGACGCCAGGGCGATGGCTAGGGCGTCGACGGCGTGATGGCGGTGGTCCTCGCGGTTTTTTTCGCCCTGGCCCAAGATGCTATTGAGCAACCACTCATTGCGCAAGTGGGCCGTGATGCCGCCGGTGCTGATCTGGATTCGCTGGGTGCCGGCGGCGTCGGAACGTCCGCCGTAGAGCAAGGCGAGATAATCGCCAGCGAGGCGCGAGGCGTAGCGGGTGTCGGCGAGCTGGCGGTTGACGAAATCGTCGGGAATCTTCTCCATCTCAAAGCGGCGCAGCTTGGCCGGCACGGCCCTTCCCTGAAATCCCCTTACGCGGCCGATGACTTCGCGGTATCGGTCGGGGTTGCTTGCGTACGCCTCAAAGGGAGTACGGTTGCGTTTGTGCTGGCGGTTCTCCTCGTGATAGCAGAGGGTCTTGTTTTGAAAGCTGTTGTCTAGGGAGCGGCTGAAGGGCAGGATGTGCTCAACGTCGAATTGCGGATTCTTCCCGAAGAGCGAAGCGAAAGGGATGCTTCGGCCCGTGTAGGGGCACAAGCCGCCGCACTCTTCCCAAAGCAGTGCTTTTTCGACGTCCGAGCGGCGGGGCTGGCCAACGCCAGCTTCACTGAGAATCCTGGCCCGGGCAAAGTCCCTAGCCTTGGTTTGCTCGTCAATCTCCTTGCTGAATCGTTCTCGCTCCTTTCGGGCGCGCTTCAGGTCGCGGGCAAGTTCAATGCGAATCTGCTTGGGCTTGCCGTGGACGCGGACAATTTCGTTGACCAGTTTTCGTAACTCCGTAAGCGTCCGTGCGACGGCTGGATTGCGCAGGGACGAGTTCCACTTGAGGACCGGCGGGAGGCGGTCAACGGGCTCGACCGCCTCGAAGCTCTCCGGGAAGAGCTCACGACGCGCCGTGGCGTAGGGCGTGCCGTCCTCCATTCGGGCGACGAGTTGACGCAGGGCCCGTCGGCTGTGGGCGGCGTAGCCCTGCTCCAACCGTGTGTCCGCGAGGGCCCTTGCCATTGGTTGCTCCAGCCCCCACGCTTTCATAGCGCGGCGGGCCAAGGCGTCCGGATTCTGGAAGCTCAGCACGTCCAGCACGACGGCGTCGCGCTCTTGGTCAGACATCTGTTCCCATCGTTCGCCGAAGACGACTCGCATTTTCTCGTCGGTCCGGTGGCCCGGGAGTTTTTTCTCCTCATCGCGCTGCTCGAAATTGAAGACCGTGCCCTTGGGCAACGCCCTTGGCTTCGATGACAACGCCCCCAGCACGTCCTTGCTCTTGATCTTCGCAAACGTCAAGTCCCCCTGATTCGACAAGGCCTCAATCAGCTTGGCGCGCTCCTCAGGTGACAAGCGTCGGGGTGATTGGCCCGGAAGGGTCACTTCGAGGTCATTGACCTTTTGGAGGAGACGGAAGCGCTGAACGAGCCGATCGGCCAGCGCGGCGCGCCGCGCGCTCGGCACGAGTTCGCATCGGCCGATCAGGCGGCGTGCCGACTTGAGCGGACGTTGGAAGAAGTTCGCCCGAAACAACTCCTTTCGCAGGGCATCCGTCATGATGGACGGGTGATGATGGGCCTGGGCATCCCAGATTCGGTTGAACTCGTCAACGTACATCGATCTCGCCGTCCACCGCCGCCGGATCCTTTCCGCCTCCGGATCGAGGCCGGCGAAATACTCCCCGAGCGTGCGAGCGCTAGCCTTCTCCATCAACGACTGTAACTCAGTGATGCCCTGGTTGACGACGCCCTCGTCTTCATCCTTTTTGAGCGACTTTCGATTGGAGAGAAATCCGCGGCGCTGAGCGAGGTGATAGAATGCCCGCCCGAGTTCAACGGGGGTAAGTTTTCGATCCAAAGCTTCAGTACGAAGGCGATACGGCAGCACGTGTGAAACGACTCGGTCGTTCTTGGGATTGAGTCGTGATCGCAAGTCCGCATCAATTGCCAGCAAGTATTCATGAATCTCTTGCGGGGAGCCGATCTTTCCCGGCGGCAGTAGACCGTGCCGCTGGAGGAGTCGTAGCAGTTTCTTTCGCCGCCGTTGTCTTCGCCAAAACATGCGGCGAGGCATTCGCGCGTCGCGTCGCGCGGCACCGCGGGCCTCGTCGCGCCCGCTTTCCACGTCGCCCTCCACGCCTGCGTCGAATGTGTGAACCCCCGCCTGGAGGATTCTTGCTGGCTCTCCAGTGTCGTCGATGCCCAGGATTTCCCAGCCGATCGATGCGACTCCGATATCCAGCCCCAGCAAATAGGGTTGCGCACGCTTTGACGTAACCATGTCACGGCCCCTTGACAATGAGTTGTGCCCGAGCTAACTTGCGTATCAGTGTATCTGAGCGACGCTTGTCCCGCAATTCACAGTAAGTGGACAAACGTCCGCGTAAGGCAACGCTCCTCGTGAGCGCCCAGGGCGAACTCGAAAGGGTCTGCCCGCTAACGCCCCCCTGTCGGGGCGTTTTTTTGCGCCGCGTTGGGGCGGGGCGACTTGCGGGTAAGTGCCCGTCATCGCGCGCCGGTCCTTTGCCACGATCAACTCCGTCCCGTCGCTCGCGCGAAACGGGGCTCGGCCGGCGACCGTTGCCTGCTTAATCACCGTTCGCGATCTTGGGGCGCTGCGCGTCGTCAAGGGGCCGCGCGGCTCTGGTGCGCCGCGGCTCGTAGGCGCCGCGGAATCGTGAACGGTCATTTACAGGGTGTGGGCCGGGCTGGGCATTTCGCCGTGGATTTTTTGCTGCTGGGACTGCTGGCCGTCGAAGGAGAAAAGGACCGTCTCGTCGTTGATCAGGGCTTGCAAGTGGACGGGGCGGCGCCAGATGGACTGGACGCTCTTGAGCGTCTCGACGGCGTACTTGATGTCCAAATCGACGCCATTGTGTTTGTGACCCAGGTAGAGGTCGCCGCGGTTTCCGTAGTTGCCGTCCAAAACGTAGATGTACGGCTGGCCGTGGTTGGTGAGCATGAAGAGGAGCTGGGCCTTGATCTTCTCGAAGTCGCGGTTGACGACGACCATTCGCCGGGTCGAGGGGTCGTAGCGATAGTGGTACATCTTGAAGCGATCGACGAATTCGGGGGTGAGGAATTCATCGATGAAGGTCACGTCGTTGTAGATTCGGCGCACTTCAAATATTTTCTCTCGCCCCAGGCCGAGCTGCATGTCCCACTTTCTGGCCAGCTCCATGGACTTGCATTCATCGTATTCCTTGCCGAAGCGGCCCTTGTTCCAGCGATCCTCGATGTCGCGGAACAGCTCGACGCCGATCTTGTAGGGGTTGACCTGGCCCGGGGGCATGGCCACGGTCCCGCTGTGATGGTCGGCGTAGGTGATGATCTCGTCGTCGTGGAGGATCTTGGTGGTCATCAGCCGGCTGTGCCAGAATGTGGCCCAGCCTTCGTTCATGATCTTGGTCTGGGCCTGTGGGGCGAAGTAGTAGGCTTCCTCGCGGATCATGGCGAGGATGTCGGCCTCCCAGTCTTCGATCGGGGCGTGGTCCAGCAGGAACTGCAACACGTCGCGCAGGGGGTGGGGAGGAAGCCGGTTCTTCTTCTTTCTCTCCAACTCTTCCATGAGCTGCTTCCGCTGCCGGGTGGCGGCGGCGGGGGGGTTGATCCACGTCTCCAGGTAGGGCTTGCTCTTGAAGCGGACGATGTCCTGCTCCACCTTCCGCTCGGGCGACAAGTCGGACGCCGGCTCCGGCGCGGCCGTGCGCTGCATGAAGGCCGCGTGGGGATCGATCAGGTTGTCTAGTGAATAGCTGATGTCGATGAACTTCTCGACGCTCTCGAAGCCGAGCCGGTCGATGTGCCGGCGGATCCGGGTGGCGTGGTTCGCCATCTCGTCCATCATCTTGCGATTGGTCTTGCTGAACCAATAGTTGTTCTTGAAGAAATCGCAGTGCGCATAGACGTGGGCCATGACCAGCTTCTGGTCCACCAGCGAGTTGTCGGTGACCAGATAGGCGTAGCAGGGGTCGTTGTTGATGACCATCTCGTAAATCTTGCCCAGTCCATAGACGTGCTGCTTCCGCAGCCGCTCGAACTCCATGCCGAACCGCCAGTGGGGGTAGCGCTGGGGAAATCCGCCGTAGGCGGCGATTTCCTGCATGGTCTCGAAGTCCACCAGTTCGAAGCGAGTCTCGAAGAAATCGAGCCCCGCGCCGCGGGCAAGGTCGGCGATCCCCCGCGCGTGTCCGACGAGGTCCGGCCTGGTGTGTTGAATGCTCATCGAGTGACCCCGCTATTTGCCGGGCGAGAAGAACGCCTTGAGGGAATCGTAAATATCGTCCTTGGTGTTGACGCGGCTGGTGACCACGTTGTCGTGGTCGTCGAGATGCTCGTGGATGACGTTGATGAAGTTGCCGCTGCCGTAGGCGCTGGCCACCTGGCAGTAGCCGAACATGTTGATGTGGGGCAGGAGATTCTCCTTGAGCATGCGGCAGCACTCACGCGAGTCGCTCTCGCTGGAGTTGTCGCCGTCGGAAAAGTGGAAGATATAGACGTTCCACTCCGAGGGGTTGTAATGCGTCTCCAGCACGGAGCGACACAGCTTGAAGGCGCTGGAAATCTTCGTGCCGCCGTCCTCGCGGACGTGAAAGAACGTCTGCCGATTAACCTCGGCCGCCCGGACGTCGTGCACGATGAACCGGCTGTCGATGCCCTCGTAGTTCCGCCTCAGCCAGGCGTCGATCCAGAAGGCCTCCAGCCGGACCAGCTCCTTCTGCTCGTCTCCCATCGAGCCGGACACGTCCATCATGTAGATGATGACCGCGTTGGACTGCGGCTTCAGCACCGTCTTCCAGCTTCGATAACGGCGGTCCGACCGCACCGGGAGGATGACCGGGTTCTTGGGGTCGTAGGTGCCGGCCATGAGCTGCCGACGCAGAGCGGCGCGCAGGGTCCGCTTGAAATGGCGCAGAGACTCGGGGCCGGTCGTGCGGATCCCGCTGTAGCGGTCCTTCTCGGAAGTGATCTGGTGCTGCCCCTTGGGTTTGATCCGTGGGAGTTTCAGTTCCTCCCCGAGGATGTCCGCCAGCTCGTCGAGGCTGACCTCAACCTCCATGATGTGAGTGCCGGGAGCGGTGCCGCCCGGCCCCTGATCGCCCTCGGAGCCGTCCACGGGATCGCCGACCTGGGCATCGCCGGCGCCGACGCCGCCGTCATTGTTGTCGCCATAGCGGAAGTGCGGCACGTCGATCCCCCGGACGGGGATGCTGATCAGGTGCTTGCCCTCCTTGCCGATCAGCTCACCGCGGGTGAGGAACTTGCGCAGGTCGCCACGGATCTTGCCCTTGACGATCTGGCGGAACCGCTGGTGATCCTTGTCGATCTTCAGGTACATCAGGATGGTCCCGAGCCCAAGTCTTTCCCCCTACAATTATACGTTGCCCATCGCGGCGGTCTTATGCCCAATCGTGCCCGGCTTCCGGGACGAGGCGTGCGGGCGAGCCGGCCCGAGGAGCCTCGCGGGGCGATCGGTCGCTCAATTGATCCTAGATTGCCGGTGCGGAACCTTCGGATCGCTAGCAAAATATCGGACAGGGGCGAGGGCGGCTGAAGGAAAGCCTGCCACCGTGTCCGGGGCGGATAGGGCTCGGGCAAGCACTTCGGCAGGGAATGGAGAACCCACCCGTGGACACAAGGGTCGTGCTGTTCGACGTGTACGGTACGCTCGCTTGCTGGCCACCTGGGCGGATGCTGCCCATCGACGTTCAGCGGCTCTTGGACCGGTTCGGGGTACGGATCAGCTATCAGGCGTTCGAGGCGGCTCGACAATCGGTCATGTTTCTGGATGGGACGAAACGGCCCATCGAGGGGTGGACGGACTTTCTGGCGCTGGTCTTCGCGAGGATGGGCGTCAGCCTGTCGATCGACCTTCTGACCTCGGTCGCGGCGGAGTACGAATCACGCCATCGGATGCAGCTTCACCCGGAAGCGTCGTCGTCCGTGCAAGCCGTGAAAGCCACGGGGCGAGTCCTCGGCGCGTTCACCACGCTGCCGCGGTTCATGTTTGCCCACGGCGGCGGCGGGGTGCTGCGGGAGCTGGACCACTACTTCGACGCCGCTCTTGTCGGACATGCGAAGGGTCATCCGGACTTCTACCACCGCATCACCGAGCTGCTCGGTGTGGAACCCGCGGAGATTCTCTGCGTCGGAGACGACCCGACCTGCGACGTGGAATTGCCGGCGGCGGCCGGCTGGCGGGCAGTGCTTCTGGATCGTGAAACCACCGGCGACACGAAGCAAGCAGGGCGCTTCCGCGTCATCCATTCGCTGGGCGACCTCGTCGGCCTCATCGAGGACTGAAGCCGGCGATCTATCCCCTTGCTCCAATCAATGAGTGGCCGTCGGCATGGCAGGAAAACCCGGAGCGATCATCGCGGTGTCCGCTCCGAAGGAGAGGCGGAGCGCACGGGCGCGAGGTCGGCGCCGTCGCCCCTGCCGGGGCGATCGGCAAGCGGATTCACACCGGGCCCCGCGCGTGAAGACGCGGATTCGGCGCATGGATCGTTGAGTTTCACGGTGAATGCAAGCGATGACGCGGTGATGACACCGGCGAGACGCCGATGCCACCCAGTTCAGACTCCGGCGAGACGCCGATGCCACCCAGTTCAGACTCCGGCGAGACGCCGATGCCACCCAGTTCAGACACCGGCGAGTCCGGCGAGATGCCGATGCCACCCAGTTCAGACACCGGCTCAGTCCAGTTCGCCCGCCTGACGGCCAAGTTGAAGGAACTGGGATTACCGGTCGAATCACCGCGCCCATAGCGCGATACCGTGATTACTCGTTGAGCGTGAGCGGTTCGGATCGGCGGTGAATGCCCAGGGCCATGCGTGCCCAGGGCATTGGAGCCGGGGCGAGCGTCGCCCGGTGAGTCGCGCACCGCTTCAGCGCATCGCCTTGGAGATGGTGAAGATCGGCAGCAGCAGCGCGAGCACCAAGCCGCCGACGACCACGCCCAGGACCATCACGATCGCCGGCTCGATCAGGGCCGTGACCGACTTGATCGTGGCATTGAGTTCGGCCTCGCAGAAGCCCGCGACGCGTTCCATGACCCCGCCCAGTCGGCCGCTCTTCTCGCCGGCCGAGAGCATTTTGAGCACCGCCTTGGGCACCGCCTTGTATTCCTGCATGGCCTCGGAGAGTTGAGCGCCGGTCTCCAGGCGGTCGTTGACGTCGCTCCACATTTTCTCGTACTGCGGGTTTCCGCTGGCGCTGGCCGTGAGGTGGACGCTGTCCAGCATGGAGACGCCGGATTGCAACATGGCCCCGAGGGTGCGCAGGCTGCGCGCCAGGTAGGACTTGTGGTAAAGCGCCCCGATGATCGGCACCCGGAGTTTGAGGTTGGCCACGACCAGGCGGCCTGCCGGGGTGCGATAGTACCAGACGAAGACGGCCAGGGCGGCGGCCAACAAACCCAGGAGGTATGGTCCGTATGCCTTGAGGTGCTCGCTGAAATTCAGGAGGATTCTGGTGGCCGCGGGCAGCTTGTCCTCACGGCCCGCGTAGATGTTGGTGAACTTGGGCAGAACCCAGGTGAGCAGGAAGATCGTCACGCCGATGGCGAAGACGAACATGACGATGGGATAGGTCACGGCGCCCTTGATCTTTTTGGTCATCTCGAATGATGCCTGGAGATGGTCGGACAAGCGACGAAGGATCGGGGCCATGGTGCCCGAGGCCTCCGACGCCTTGATCAGACTGATGTAGATCGCGGGAAAGACGCGCGGATGCTCGGCCAGGGCCGCGGACAGCTCGCTGCCTCCCTCGACGCGGCGAATGACGTCCTCCAGTGCTTTGGCGAACCGCGGCGAGTTGCCATCGTGTTCGCACGCCTCCAGAGCGTCCGACATCGACACGCCGGTCTCGATCATGACCGCCATCTGATTGGTGAAGAAAATCAGGTCCGTCTTGCGGTACTTGTCCCCGCCGGCCAGGGCGGACTTGGCCCCCGAGGCGGCTTTCGGCTTGGCGGCGGCGGCCTTGGAACCCCGCTGGGCCACGCGGACGACGAACTTTCCATCACCGCGGACGATCTTGGCCGCCTCCATCGGCGAGGTGGCCGTGACGTCTCCCTGCACGAGCTGGCCTGCCTCATCTCTGGCAACGTATGTGAAGACGGCCATGACGATCCCCCTTAGCTCCGCCGGCCGGCGCCCAGGGGCGCCTCGTTGAATGCCGACTTCATGATCGCAATCTCCGCCAGCCTGGCATCCTCTTCCGGGGCGACGTAGCCGATGAGGCGGGCGAGGCGGCCTGGTTCCGGCGTCGCGGCGAGCGCTTCATCCGGAGCGACGCGGCCGGCCTTGACCAGCTCCGCGATGGATTGTTCGAGGGTGTGCATGCCGTGGCACTTTCCCGTCTCGATCATGGAATAGATCAAGTGGGTTTCGCTTTCTCGAATGGCTCGCCTGATGGCCGCCGTGGCCACCATGATTTCCGTCGCCGGAACGAGCATGCCGTTGAGGGTGTCCTTGAGAAGTGTTTGGCAGATGATTGCTTGAAGCGACGCCGCGATCTGCACGCGGACCTGCGGCTGGCTGGCAGCCGGAAACACGTCGATGATCCGCGCCAGGCTTTGGGCGGCGCCGGAAGTATGCAGGCTGGCGAAGACCAGGTGGCCGGTCTCCGCCGCCGTCAATGCCGTCGACAGCGTTTCCAGGTCTCGAACCTCGCCGATGACGATCACGTCGGGCCGCTGGCGCAGTACGTGCCGCAGGGCGGAGGCGAACGACGGACTGTCGCTGCCGATCTCGCGCTGCTCGATTAGGCACGTGCCGTGCCGGAAGGCAAATTCAATGGGGTCCTCCAGCGTAATGACGTGCGCCGAGCGGCCGGCGTTCATGTGGTCGATGAGGGCCGCGAGGGTGGTGCTCTTACCCTGTCCCGCGCCGCCGGTCACCAGGACCAGGCCGTTCGGATAGTCGGCGAAGCGAAGCACGTGCGGTGGGAGGTTCAGGCTTTGGAAAGAGGGAATTTCCGTCGGGATGGAGCGGAACGCCGCGGCCAACGAGCCTCGCTGGTAGTGCAAGTTGACCCGGTAGCGCCCCGAGCCGCCGAGTTCGAGCGCAAGGTCCAGGTCTTTGCCGGTTTCCAATTGGGCGGCCTGCGGTTTGCTAAGCAAGTTACGCGCGCAATCGACGAGCAAGGTCGGGTCGAACGGCTCCGACGACAGCGGGGTCCATCGCCCGTTGAGGTAGGCCGTCGGCGGTGCGTCCGCGACCAGGATAAGGTCGCTTGCCCCGCGCTTCGTGGCGACTTGCAGCAGCGTCGCGACGCCGCAGCCCTCGTCGAGCCGTGCGGCCTGTGGGACCGGCGCCACGGATGGAATCGGGCGGAGCTTGGCAAGGGAGTCGGGAAGGTTCGCGTTAGTCGGCGCAGACACGGAACACCTCCTCGACCGTTGTGATGCCTGTCTTGGCCTTGGCCATGCCATCGATGTAGAGCGACGTCATCCTCTTTTCCTTGGCCAGGGTGCGAAGCCGCTGCAAGGTTGCGCCGTCGGTGATGGCCTGTCGGACGTCGTCGTCGGGCACGAAGAACTCGTAGATGCCGACGCGGCCGCTGTAGCCCGTGCCGTGGCACTTGTTGCAGCCGGTCCCCCGCATCAGGGTCTCGACGGCGTGGCCCGCCTTTTGCATGGCGTGCTTGACGTTCGGCGTCGGCGTGAACTCCTCCTTGCAATGGGGACAGACTTTTCGCACGAGCCGCTGGGCCAGGACAGCGTCCAGGGATGCGCTGATGAGGTAGCTTTCGACCCCGATGTTGTTCAGTCGGGTAATCGCGGCAACGGCATCGTTGGTGTGCAAGGTCGATAGCACCAGGTGTCCGGTCAGCGCGGCCTGAACGGCGGTCCGGGCCGTGTCCTCATCGCGTATCTCGCCGACCATGATGACGTCGGGGTCTTGGCGCAAGAGGGCCCGAAGGACCGTGGCGAATCCCAGCCCGATCTTCTCGTTCACCTGGAATTGATTGATGCGGCTGAGGTTGTACTCGATCGGATCCTCGACGGTGCAGACGTTGCGCTCAGGCGAGTTGATCTCCGAGAGGGCGGCGTAGAGGGTGGTGCTCTTGCCGGAGCCGGTGGGCCCGGTGACCAGGGCCAGGCCGTGCGGATGGGAGATCTGCTGTCGAAAGGCCTTGAGCATCTCGATCGAAAAGCCGAGCGTTTCCAGGTTGGCCAGGGCCTGGGAATTATCGATGATGCGGATCACGACCTTCTCGCCGTGCATGTTCGGCAGGGTCGAGACGCGAAGGTCGATGGGTCGGCCTTCCATGAGAACGTGAATGCCCCCGTCCTGCGGCAGGCGGCGTTCCGCGATGTCCAGGCCCGACATGATCTTGATGCGCGAGACGACAGGGGCCATCATCTGCACCGGCGGGGTGAGCTTCTCGTAGAGGACGCCGTCCACCCGGTTGCGGATTCGCAGGCTCCCTTCGTCGGGCTCGATGTGGATATCGCTGGCCCCCTCCTTGACCGCCGAGTAGATCAGAAAGTTGACCAGCTTGATGACCGGGGAGTCGCCGGCCATGCCTTCCAGGTTGGAGATGTCGTCGGCCTTGGCCTCGATGAGCTCGAAGGTCTCGGTGGAGACGTCCTCGATGATGTCGTCTATGACGAAGACGTTCGCGGACTTGACGTATTGGGAGAGGATGGCCTGGATGTCCGCGGACGTGACGGCGACGACCTGAACGGTGCAGCCGGTGAGACGGGCCATCTCTTCGATTAGAAAGACGTTGGACGGCTCGCTCATCGCCACGGTCAGCACGTCGTGGACCTTGAAGAGGGGCAGCGTCGCCTGCTTTTCCAGGAAACCCTTCGGGAGGAGCTCCAAGGCCTTGGTGTCAACCAGCCGCGGGGTCAGTCTGGCATAGGGGACGTTGTACGCCTCCGCGAGCGCCTCGACGATCTGATCGTCGGTCGCGAAACCCAGTTCAACGACGATCTCGCCCAGCAGTTGGCGGTGAGGGCGCGAGGCCTGTTCCTGCACGGCCAGGTCGATTTGGTCCTGGGTGAGGATCCCCTTGGCCAATAGGATTTGGCCGAGTTGCTTCTTGGCCTTGGTTGCCACGGCCGTCGGCATGGTTCAGCGAGTCTCCTGTCCTCTCGGGCGTCCGCTCACCGTTCGGCTAGGCGAAGCTGCGGACGGCGGATTCCAAGTCTTCGAAAGACGCGAATCGGCGGGCCAGTCGGGTGATCTCCAAAATCTTTGCGCAGTTCGGATTGAGCTTGCACAGCTTCAGGCTTCCCAATTCGTTCTCGCATTGACTCTGAAGGTCCACCAACGCTTCCAATCCCTTGCTGTCTAAGCCCTCAAGCGACGAGCAGTCCAAGACAAGGTCACACTTGCGCTCCTTGATGCAGCGCTCGGCCTGCGCCACGAATGCCCCCACTTCATCCCCGGCCAATTCATCCTTGACGATGAGCACGGCGATGTTGTTGTAATAGGTGGTGGTCGTGGGCATCGCGTCATCCCCAGTCGCTTCGTGTCAATTTCCTCGCGGTCCCCGCCGCCAGTCCGACTCCAGCGACTGGCCGGCGCTCACGTAATCGAGGGCGCCGATGTGGCCAAGCTTCAGGTACGTTCCGGCATCGGCCCGGGCATCGTGAAACACCTTTTGCGGGTCCATCCCGATGAAGACCTCGGCCAGTTCGGAATCGAACTGGGTGCCCGCGCAACGGCGAACCTCGGCGATTGCCTCGGCCACCGGCAGCGCGCCGCGATAGGTCCGATTGGTGGTCATGGCGTCGAAGCTGTCCGCCAGGCAGATGATGCGTCCGAGCAGCGGGATGTCTTGGCCCGCCAGGCGATCGGGATAACCCCGCCCGTCCATCCGCTCGTGGTGGTTGCGCACGCCGGGTATCAGGTCTCGAATCTGCCGGACCGGAGAGAGGATTTTGACGCCGATCTCAGGATGCTTCTTCAGCGCATCAAACTCTTCGTCGGTCAGCTTGCCGGGCTTGCAGAGGATCGCGTCGGGCACGCCGATCTTTCCGACGTCGTGCAGCAAAGCCGATAGATAGACCCGCTCGCAGCCCCGGCGTGGAATTCCAGCGGCGCGGGCCAGGCACCGGCTGATATAGGCCACGCGCTCGGAGTGCCCGTAGGTGTAGGGGTCCTTGGCATCAACGCTGCTCACCATCGTCCTCAGGAGGCCCAGGAATAGATCGGAGAGGTCGTCGTACAAACGCTGGTTTTCCAGGAAGGCGGCAATGCGGTCGGCGACGGCGCGGAGAAGCTGCACGTCCACCGAGGTGAAATCGCCGGCGTCGACGCAATTGATCGCCAGCATCGTCCCCAGGAGCTTCTGCTTGTGGCAGAGCGGAAGGGCGACGACGTGGTTCAGCCATCCGGCCGTCCACTCAAGTTCCGGACGGCTTGCCGCGCTGTTGCGCAGGACGTGCCCCGCGGCGTCGACCGAGGCGACGTCGAGCTGAGTGACCAACCGCTCGAGATCCGAGGGACTGGGCGCGACCCGACCGATTTCGATGATCCGGTCATTCGCCGATAGCTCGTGCACATCGCCCGCGCCGGCCGGGACATCACCGGTCATCTCCTCCGCCTTGAGCACAAAAGCGATGGCGGATGCGCGTGTCACCGGCAGCACCTCGGCTCCGACTCGCTCCAGCAGCTCGGCCGGCTTCTGCGGCAGGCCCATGCGGGCGCTGATCTGGTAAATCAGGTGCAGTTCCTCGTAAGTGCTCTCGATGTTCTGGGTCAGGACGGCAAGTTCATTGTCCTTGTCATCCAGCAGGCGCGCCTGCTCAACCGCCTGCGCCAGGAGCGGCGCCAACTTGCCGATCTCAAGGCCGATTCCCTGCCCAGCCTGTCGGGCCAGGCCCAGCATGACCGTTCGATCGAGGCCGCACTGGTTGCACAGGCGGGTGAACGACTCTCCAAGGCCGTCACCGCGCAAGGCCGCCGCGACCACGACGCCGAGCCCGCGCGTCCGTCGGCGGACCCCCGCAAAGGCCAGGTGAATGTCGGGTTGCCAGGGCCCTGATGCTTGCTCGCCGATCTCAGCGCTTTGGGCCTCGCCGTCGGATGATTCCAATGAGGCGCGGGCATAAGCGGCCAAGGCGTTCTGAAACGTCTGGCCAGCCGTCCAAAGCGCCGTCCACAGCTTGGGGCCTTGCCGATCCCAAGTAATGGGCTGGCCGCTACAGTTCCACAGGGACAGCCAGACGCCCAACGGCCGCCACGCCCGGACGAGTTCTTCGAACCTGGCCTCGCTGAACGGCAGGTCATAGCGCGGAGTCGGCAGGCGGCCCTGGCCTTCCAGCGTGGTTGTTAGGCATTCCTTGATGCTCAATTGACGATTTCCCCGTTGTCGTGCTTCGGTAAGGCCGGCGAATTGTCACTTGGCGTCGGACGGAGCGCGGCCTCAAGGATTTGCCTGGCGGTGCTGAGGACTTCGCGCGGGCTGAACGGCTTGACGAGCACCTTGCGGATGTTGGTGTCGGCCAATTCCTGCGCCCCGAGGGAAAAGCCGCGCGCCGTCAGCATGACCGCAGGGATGCCGTTCGTCGCCGGATCGCCGCGCATCTTCGCGCAAAGCTCCAAGCCGGAAAGAAGAGGCATCTGCAAGTCGGTGAAGACGAGGTCGGGCAGATGGGCCTTGGCCAGCTCGAACGCCTCGGCCCCGTCCTCGGCGGTGATGACTTCGTAACCGGCGTTCCTCAGCTTCGCCGATACCACGTGGAGGATGTGCGGCTCATCATCACACACCAGAACCTTTTGGCCGTTCATCGGTCGATCCCCCGGATTCATGTGCCAGGTTGCCCGGCGGTTTGCCGGCGGCTTGGCACTACTTGACGAGCGGCAGGACGATGCCGAACGTGCTGCCCTCGCCGACCTTGCTTGTGAGCGTCAATTCGCCCCCGTGAATGGTCTCCACGACCTGCTTCACCAGGTTGAGGCCGAGGCCGGTCCCCTTGGCAACTTTCTTGTTGGCCTCGACGCGGAAGAACTTCTCGAACATGCGGGGAATGTCCTCCTGCGGAATCCCCACGCCGCTGTCGGTTACCTCGATGCGGATGCGAGTGTTTTCGTTCTGCGGGATCATTCGCATCGTCACTTGGCCGCCCTCGGGCGTGTACTTCACCGCGTTGCTCAGTAGGTTGAGGACCGCCTCGAGGATCAGGTCGCGGTCGGCCAGGATGCGGTACATGACCGGCGGCAACTCCTCGGTCAGGGTCTGCCCCTTTTCCTCGGCCTGCGGGCGCACCGCGTCGAAGGCCTCCTTGCAGATCATCGAGACCGAGATCGGCTCCTTGTTGACGCGGACCGTGCCGGCCTCAATTCGGCTGATGTTGAGCATGTTGTCGATGAGACGCCCAAGTCGGTCGGCGGAGGATTGAATGATCTCGCAGTATTCCTTTCGGGTCTTCTCGTCGGCCGCCTCGCCATCGACCAGCATCTCGACGTAGGCGCGGATCGATGCCAACGGCGTGCGCAGCTCATGCGAGACGTGGGCGACGAACTCGCTCTTCATCTTCGCCGCCTCGCGCTCCCGTGTGACGTCCCGGAAGATCACCACCACGCCGTGGTTGTGGCCCGCGCCCACCCCCGCGGTAGTCTCCGAGGCCACCGGCGACAGCGTGACGGAAAAGATTCGCGAAGCGATTTCCAGCTCGATCCTGCGGTTGGCGGCGCGGCCGTCGGCTTCGCGCGCCTGCCGAATCGCGATCAGCAGCTTTTCGTCGGAGATGAGCGTGCCGACCGGCTGCCGCAAGGCCTGGTCACGGGTGATGCACAGCAATTCCTCGGCCTGGGGATTGACCATGACCAATTGATCGAAGGCGTCGGTGACCAGGACCGGATCCGCGATGGAATGGAGGATGGCCTCCGCCTGCCGCTTGCGAACGTCCGCCAGGCTCAACTCCAGCCCGAGCTTCTTCCGCTCGTCGAGCAGCTCTCCGAGACGGTGCTGGACGTTCGTGGCGTGCCGATCCATCAAATCCCAAAGTGGTTTGAATTCCGCTCCGATAGGCGAATCATCCAGCTTCGGTTGCGTGTTCCCGGTGTGCCGGCCGATCGAGGCCCGCAGGTTTGCCATCGCCAGATGGCGGACATGTCTGGCATGGATGAGAACGCCCGCTGCCAGGACGATCAGCATGCCGATGCCGATCGCATGGGACCATGAAAGTGATGCGCCGCCGGTGGACCCGATCGCCGCCCAAAGGATCCAAATCAGCGCCAAGCCCATCGGGGCCAGGGCCCAGATGCTCGAGACCTTCATCCAGGCCGCGGGCGGCTTGATGCCGCTCGATGGGAACGATCGCGCGGGCTGAGTCCCGTAGCTCGGCTGGTCCGCCGCCGCGGCGATCTCCACGGTCGCGTCGCCGGTCTCATCTTCGACCTGCGACCAGGGCTTAAGCTCGCCGGTCGTCACCGCTCTTCCTCCTCGGATACATTCGTTGAATCGCGCTGCTGATCGTCCCCGACGGACTCGCCTTGGAGCGAGTCGTCGAATAGGTCCTCGGCTCGCCTGGCATCCATAATGGCGTCCAGCCTGGATCGCGCGGTCCACGATCCGGGGTCCACAGCCAATGCCTGCTCGTAGCTGGCCCGGGCCTCGTCCCAATGGCCCTCCGCCTCGGCGGCCTGGCCGCGCAGGCAGTGCGCTGGAGCGAAATCGGCGTCGAGTTCGAGCACGCCATCGACGGCCGATCTCACGCCGTCATAGTCCGCCAGGTGCAGCGCGGCGAAGGCCGCCATCACCAACGATTCCGTGGTCGGGGGATTGCGTCTGTGGCTGGCCTCCAGGGCCGCGGCCGCTCCCTGGAAGTCGCTCAGCATGATCGACGCCCGGGCATAGAGCAGGCACGGCAGCGGGGCCGTCCGCTCCTGCGGCGTCAGGCGCCTAAGAAGCTGGCGAGCATCTTCAGGTTGGCTGGTTTCTATGTAGGCCCGCGCCAGGCCGAAGACGATGCTCGGCGATCTGGTATGTGATTCTGTCTCTGTCGGCGAGTTCCGCGGAAGTTCGGCCGGGAAGCGGGTTTCGACGATCGGCCGCAGGACGGATTTCGCCTCCTCGTACTGTTCCGCCCAGGTCAGCAGGAGGCCGAGCTGCGTGGAGATGGCCTCGTCCTTTTCGGCGATGCGAGCAGCCTCTCGACAATAATCCACGGCGGGCCCTCGCAGACCGAGGATGCGTGAGATTCGAGACGCCAGCATGCGAAGCGCGACGTTCTGGTCAAAATCCCGAAGGCGCGGCTGGACCAACTCGAGGGCGTCAATCGGCCGATCGAGGGCGATCAGCACCTCCGCCTGGGCCTGGAGATAGTCGGCGACGTTCGGCGCCAGCGCGGCCGCATGGCTGTAGTGCTCGAAGGCGGTCTCCAGGTCTCCGTAGCGTTGATCCACGACGCCGGCCAGATACGGCACCTCGGGCTCATGGGTGGACAGCGAAGCGGCGACGGTGACCGCCTCGCGGGCCTCAGCCAGCCGCCCCTGATCGAGCCGCAGCCGCGTCGCGAGTAGATAGACGTTGGCATCGTCCGGGCACATGGCCAGCGATTCTTCCAGGGCTTTCTCGGCCTCGGGAATGCGTCCGGCCTTCAGGTGTTCCTCTGCAAGCTGGAGTTTGACCGTGCCGCGGACCGCATCCCAGCGATGTCGAGCCTTCGCCGCGCGGTTCTCCTCGGTGTGCATGGACAGCAATCGACTGTCGTAAGGTCCGCACGCGGAGCACAAAATGGCGAGCCCCCCGAGCACGGGAAACCGCGCCATGGCCGTAAGCTGTCGAAGATACGCGCGCTTGCTCACTGCGATTCCTTTTCGTCCTGGGAGCGCTCGTTCGTCATCTCGCGGCCGCTGGGAGCAGACGAATCTTCGTCCATCTCTTCCAAGCCCGACGGACCGCTCATGCCTTCTGGGATGCTGAACGGAGGGCCGGGTCTTCCGAATGCCGGCACGACTTTCCCGGTCTCCTCCTGTATGCGATCGCGGATGAAGGTTCGGATCGACGAGGCCTCCGATTCCCATTCGCGCTTGTCGCGCAGCTCCTCGCTCAGCTTGGCCGCATGAATGTGACCGGGGAGGGTCTGGAGGGCCATCTGCGCGTCCCACAGGGCCTTCTCGGTGTCGCCGGCTGCGAGGTGTTCAAGGGCCCAGCGGTAGTGTGCCTGGCCGAGTTTTTCGCGCCCCAACCACTGAACGCCGTTGCGCTGCCCGACGCGATAACGCTCTATGTCCTCGTAGAGTTCGTCGCCGGCTTTCTCCTCGGCCTCGCCCTTCACGATGTGCACGGTCAGGAGGATGATGACTTCCTCGCGGACCGTCGCGTCACTGGTCCGACGAAAGAGCGCGCCGGCGACCGGGAGGTTGCCCAGGAGAGGGACCTGGCCCCGGGTCGCGGTGGCGACTTCCCGGAACAGTCCCCCGATCAGGATCGTGCGGCCGTCCCTGACCAGCACGTTGGTCGTGACTTCGGTGGTCTGCTCGAACGGCAGGTTGGATTCGGTCAACCCTCCGGTCGAGTCCTTCGGATGGATCTCCATGCGCACGACGCCGTCATCCCCGACGAACGGTCGAAAGGTCAGGACCGTCCCGGTCTCGAGGAACTCCACCGTCTGCACGGCGGTGGTCTCGGTGATGGTGGTAGTGATGTAGCCGTCGCGCCGGCCCACGATGACCTCGCCGACCTGCTTGTTGAGCGCCAGGAGCTTGGGGTTGGCCAGAATGTCGGTGTCGGTGATCTGCTCTAGGGCCCGGACGAAGACGCCCACCTGGTCCTTGAGGATGCCGAAGGTGAAGCCTCCGGCCGGCAGGGCGTCGTTCAGCTCGGTCCGCACCGTGAAGTTCGTGTTGTTGAGGTCCGCATTCGGAATGATGCCGGTCGTGATGGTCTGGGCGGCGGGGCTCACGCTGGAAAGGGTCGAGAAGTCGATGCCGCCGACCGTCGTGAAGTCGATCCCCAGCGAATTGTCCTCGTTCAAGGTGGCCCGGAGGATGGTGGCCTCGATCAACACCTGCTTGGGGCGGACGTCTAGTTCCTTGAGCAACCGCTGAATCTCGTCCAGCCGATCCTCATAGTCGGTCACGATGAGCAGGTCCGGGCTGGCCGGGGCGTCGCCTTCGGTGTCCTCCGGTCCGGTGTCGCCGCCGAGCCCCTTGGTCGAGGCGGGCGTCGTCGCCACCTTGCCGATGGAGCTGAGCAACGGCTCGATGAGCGGCTGGGCTGCCGCGGCGTTCAGGTAGGTCAGGCGGAACACCCTGGAACCAATTCTCCGCTCGGCCTCCCGGAGCTTGGCCAGCTCCTCCAGCGGATGCACATAGACGAAACCGCCTTGCTCGCGGAACCCCAATCCGTTCGACACCAGCATGGCGTTGAGGGCCTCGTCAAAGGTGACGTTGTACAGGCTGGCGGTCACCGCTCCCTCGACCCCGCTGGCCATCACGATGTTTCGCTTCGACGGCTCCGAGAGCATTCGCAACGCGGCATCGAGCGGCAGCCTTGAGACGTGCATGGTGACGCGGTCATCGAGACCCACCTTGACGAACTGCTCGGCTGCCTCCGTCGCGCCGGTGGGCGGCGCGTCCGTCGAGGCATCCTGGGCCATGACCGATTCGCTTAGTCGGCCATGCCAAACGCAAGCGGTCATGATCGTCAGGGCCACGATTCGTGCGCGGGCGGACCGACACCGAGCGCGCGGAGGGAATCCCTTCACCGTCGGCCAGCAACCCGATATTTCTGAGACGATGCGCACGCAAAGACTCCGAGGAATCCCCACTATCAATCGGTTGTCGGACCCAGGGGGTTCTGCTTTCGTCTGGACGACGTGAGGAAGATGGGTGGAATTACTGCATGGTCAGGACGCGGGTAATGCCGGATTTGCGGACCACGATCCGGCGATCCTCGATCCGCACGACCGAAAAGCCCGCAATCGTGTCGCCGGGACGGACCACCCGTCCGGAAACGTAGGCCAGGGGCATAGCGCCGGTTATGGTCGATTGAAGCTCCAGGCCGGCCAGTTCCTCTGCAATCTTGATCATTTCTTCGCGCTGCCGCGTCCCTTGGGATTGCACCCCGGTGAGTATGGTGGTCCAGAAGCCCGCGGTGGATCCGCCGCCGTTCGGGTCCCCGGCGCCGTCGGGCAGTCGGGGGAACTTGCTCAATGACCTGGAGCCGAACGGATCGCGCTTGCTGCGGCGCGGCAATCCATCGACCGCGACCGAGGCGCGTTCGCCGAAAAGCGCCGGGATTTGAGTCACCCCGGGAGGCGAGCCGGCGACGGCCGACACCGGCGAGACGACTGTTGACGCCGAGTTTGCTGCGAGGGCAGGCTGCGGCGCAGGCCGGACCCCGGGCTGAACAGGATCGACGTGCGCAGTGGCCTGGGCGGCCGGGGCGACGGCGACGGAGCCCGAAGCGACCGCTTCGTCCGGCTTCGACCCGGAGAGTACGGCGCGGAGGAAGACGACCAGGAAGATCAGGAGCAAGACCCCCAGCAGGGCGGACTTTTTCTTGTCCGCAAAGAGCTGCGCTCGAAGGCGATTTATTGTTTCCGACTGAAGCATCGACATCTCACATTCCCCAAGCCGTCGTCGGTTGACCGGCTATTGCACCGCCTCCATGGCCCTGTGGTATGTATGCAGTTCCAGCTCGACGCTGATGCGGCCCGGCCGGCCCTCGTCGTTCACCAGGCTCAAGGACTCGACGTGCGAAAGTCTGACCATGCCCTCCATGCGCTCCAGGAAGCCGATCAGGTTGTCGAAGCCGCCCGTAAATGCCACCTTCACCGGCAGGATCGTCGTGCCGTCCACGACGTCCAGCGAATCCGGCAGTTGAGCCTTCCCCAGCGTTTTTTGCGGCTTCGGCTCGACGGTGTATTCCTCGAGTCCGGCCTCCTTGAGATTCTCCGAGAGTTCTCCGAGGAACTCACCGAACTGGCGATCGGCTGGAAGCCGACTCCGAGAGTCCCGGACCTCGCGCTCCAACTGGACGATGCCGGCGTACAACTCGCCGACGTCGCCGACCTGAGCTTGCCGTTCGTGAACCTGCTCGGTTTCCGCCGCCAATTTCGCGCGGCGCTCGTCCAGCTTCTTGAGGCCGGGCTTGAGCAGGCCCAGCCCGAAGCCGGCCGCCAGGACCACCACCACGCCGAGAACCGTCAGGTTCACTTTGAGGCTGGTCATCTCTTTTCCCTCCGCTGGTCCAGGACATAGCAGGTCAGCTCGAATGCCTCGCCGTGGCGGCCGGCCCAAGAGGCGGGCCCCTTGAGGTCCATCTGAACGCGCTCGTAGAGCGGAGAGCGTTCCAGCGCCGCGGCCAGCTCAATCACCGCGCCCGAGTCGACTGCGATTCCCGTGATGGTGACCTGCCGGTGTTGAGGCTTGACGACCTTCGCTGGCTTCTCGCCCGGAGGGACGATCTCGATGGGATTTTTGACGTCCGGCTCGACCGGCTCGGCCGTCTCCTCGATCGCGTAGCGGGCGACCGAAGGGCAGTGTGCGTCCAGCCGGGTGAGCACGATTGACTCCGGCATCCGGCGGCTGATGTCGCTGAGGACCAGCGTGAGGCTGGCTCGGGCTTCCAACGCCGCCAGGAGCTGTTGCCGCCGCTCAAGCTTGCGGCGCTCGGCCTCCATCACTTCTTTCCTTGCGAAGTCGATGTCGAGCTGGGAGTGCTGGTCGGCCACCTCCACCAGCATGGCCTCGGCCTGGGCGACTTGGTGGTGATGGAAAACGGCCCACAGGACGATGATGACGATCATCGTCCCGATGAGCGAGGCGTGGATCCTCACTCGTCCGCGCAGCGATTGGCGCTGATGATAGCCTGTTGGGATGAAGTCGCAGTCGATCACTCGCCGAATCTCCGATCAATTCCTTATGCGACTCCCGCGACCTGACGGCTCGGCGACGCAGGCCCGGCGCCCGTCGCCTGCACCCACGGCGAGGATCGCAGCGCCAGCCCGCCGGCGACTGCCCAGCAGGGTTGAAGTGTCCGCCGATCGACCGTGGGCATCTTCGCGATGCCGGCGATGCCGCGCAGCGGATGGCCGATGGTGCAGGGGATGTCGATCGCCTCGCCGATGAGCTTGCTCAGCATCGGCTCGTGCGCCTCTCCACCGACAAAAGTCAGGCTGTCGGGTCGCTGCCCGCGAAAGGTCACCGCGAAGTAGCGGAGACAGAGTTGGACGTCGCGGCTGATCCGCTCGACCAGCGGTCGGACCGCGTCCGCGGCGCGAATCCTAAGCTCTTCCGGCACCTTGGCCCCAGCGTCGCCGCGAGCGACGTTCGTCTCGCGCATGATGCTGATGCGCAGGTCCGTGGCCTGATGATCGGGAAGCGCAAGGGCCTTGGACACGGCCGCGGTGAAGTGCTCGCCGCCGACGTCTACCACTTTCAGGAACGCGACGTTCGTGCCGCGGGCGATGACGATCGAGGTCCCGCGCCAGCCGACGTCGAGAAAGACGTTCACGGCGTCGGCGTCCTCCACGCGGCGGAGGAACCGGGCAAAGCCGCGGGTCATGGCGCACGGCGCAATGTCGATTGCCAAAGGGCGCAGCTTCAAAGCCTTTAGCATCTCCAGCCGGCTGGAAAGGACCTCGTTCCGCGCCGCGAAGACGATGATCTCCTCCTTGATCTCGTTTCCGTGGCGCACTTCGCCTGCGGGGATGAACCGAAGCTGGCCCGCCTCGGGGCCGAAGTCGAACCGATCCTGGGCCTCGAATTGAACCGCGGAGGACAGCTCCTCGGCCGGCATCTTCGGCAGGCGGATGCTCTTGAGCTGGAATTCTCGTGAACTCAAGGCCGCGACGACGTCGCGCCCTCGGAAGTCGTGGGCGCCCAGCGCCTCGCGGATGGCCCGGGCGATCGCCTCGGCGTGATCATCATAATCGTGCGACGGCCCCTGGACCTCGCAGTGGGCCGCGGCCAATAACGCCGGCCGACCTCCTTCGTCGGCCAGTTGCAGCAGCTTGACGCTCGACGCACCGATGTCCAGGCCGATGGGCCCGTGCTTGGCTCGTTTCCTCAACACCTCGGCCTCCCTGGGCCTCGCGTTCGTTTGTCGCCATCGCCGCTTGCGACGATTCGTTTGGTACTTAGGCTTACAAGCCCAAGGCGCCGCCGACGCCACCCACCGTTCCACCGATGCCTCCGATCACGCCTCCGTCGCCGCCGTTCAAGTTTACGGAGAGCGAATCAGTCACCTTGCTGATCGACGAGGCGGGGGCCACGGCCACTTCGTAGGATGCGTCCCCGGAGGTCAATTGCAGGAGGGCCGACGTGGACTGGTCCAGGCCGCCAGTCCCGTCGAACTTGAGCGTCCCATCGCCCCCGAAGTCGCTGGCGATGATCTGCACTTGGTCCATACCGACCTTGCCGCCGGGCCCGAACCTCACCTCGTAGGGTCTGCCGTCTCGAGGGTGCGGCAAAGGCGTATCGGGCGAAGAGGAATGGGCCAGCCAGTACCGGTTCAGCGTCGCGTCGACCTTGATCACGATGGGATCGTCGGGCCGGGCGATCGATTTGCTGCGGGCGAAGGCGACATCCGTTTCGAAGAGATCGGCGGCCAGCCGCCCCTGTTCGTTGGTTTCGGTTTCGTCATCGGGAGTCGCCACGAGAGTGACGATGGCCACGACGACGACGACGCAAAGGAATTCAATATACGTAAATGCTCGTGCCTGGGTCATGTTCTTCCCTTCCATGTCACTATTGGGGCCATATTCATGCGAGGCCGGCCCATCTCCCGGGCGAGGAGAGCTCACCTCGCCGAGGGCGAGGACGCGGACTTTCCGCCCCTTTCATCGGTTTGCAGTCTCACTCTGATCGGCTTGGATTCCAGATGCCTGAGGATCTGTTCCAGTAATGCATTGGTTCGGCGGGCCTCCTCGAGGAGTTGGTTTCGTTGGAGGCCGCTGTCCGGAATCTGGGCCATCGCCGCGGGAAGGACGCCGCCCCGCTCGCCCCATAACTCCACGGCGACCAACGCGAGCAGCAGCACCAGCGCCGTGAGGATGATCCGCGTCGATCGATCGAGGATATGGATTCGTGGAGGCATCGTGGCGGTCCCTTAGCTTTCCTTCCAGTTCAAGAGCGTGATCGGCTGCGGGTTGGGCGGGTTCTCCAGATCCCAGAAGACCGACCGGCTCGGGTCCCAATAGACGCGGATGGAAAGGCCCGTACCGCCGTTATTGATGGTCCCGCCCAGGATAAAGCTTCCGTACACCGTCAGCGTGAAGTTCTTGGCGCTGTTGACGTTCAGGTTTCCGTTGCAGATCACCGAGCCGTAGATCGTCAGGTTGACGTCGTCGCTGACGATTTTGATGTCCTTGTTGACGACGATCGCGGGGAATTGACTGACGGCGCGAAGGGTCCTCGCGCCCGGCTCGTCCACCAGCAGCCGGTCGCCATCGACGATGATCGTGCCCAGAAGATCCACACCTTTGCGCACTTTGACGTCGCCTTGCTGACAGGCGATCATCCGGCCGGGATTCGTGGCATCCATGTTTATCGCATTGAGGGCCGCCGAATCCTCGGGCTTAAAGTCATTGATGGTGAAACCCGTGTAGGCCTTATAGTTGGTTCCGTTGATTGCATAGTTCACGTACTTGGCCAGCGTGCCGGCGGGGGCGGAGATCGCGGGCTGGAGCGACTTGACCGCCGCCGGGGGACCGGATCCGAGCCAGAGCGCGGTCAAGGTCGCCGAGACGGTTTTCGTGCACCATCCGGAGCCGGTCAGCGCCCCGTTCGCGTGAATGTCGCCGTACACCTGCATCCCGGAAGGAACGCTGAGCGTGCCCTTGCCAAGAAGAGCCTGCGAAATCACCCACTTGGCCGGGGGGGTGATGATCGCCTCGGTGGTGATGGTGTGCTTGCCGCGGATGACGCCGTCGGCGTCGTGGGCCACGCCCGTCGCGGAGATGCGATATAGGTTCAGGTCCGTCTGCGCCGGCGTCCAGCCGTCGGACCGCAGTACGCTGATGTTCATGTAGTCGCTGGTGGCGTCGATGGCCACGCCGCTCGCCCCGCGGTAGTAGTCCGCGGGAGAAACGTTGGTCGGCGGGTACATGACGAAATGACTGCCGATGTTGACGCCGGACTCGGCGAGATATTGGGCCCGCACCGCGTGGGCGTGGTTCATCGCCTCCGGCATGACCGTGCTGTGGCTGTCGACGAAGGACAATCCCAGGGCCGTCACCAGCGCCGTCAGGGCCAGCACCGCGACGAGGATGTAGGCGGGCCGCCGCATCCGCGGGCCCGTCCGAGCATGAATCGTGGTTCCCTTGTCGATCACCTGGTCATCCTCGCGCGTGTACGTTCCGTTCGCCGGTCAATTGATCTGGTAGTAACTGCTGCCCGATACGTCGCCGTAGCCGTCCCAGCGCGAGTAGTGCTTTCGCCTCGGCCGGGCTGAGTTGGGCAGCGGGGCCTGCGTCGCCCCGGATTTGAACAGATAGTCGGCGGAGGCCCGGGGGCTGGCGGCGGCGGCAAAGCTGGTTTCATCCGGGCCGGTGCCGACGACGAATTGGGTCTGCACGATCCGCGTCTCGGTGTAGCTCGGATAGCCGGTGAAGGTGAGGCTCTGCACGCCCTCGGCCCAAACTTCCGACTTTCTGTCGGGCGAGGTCATGAGCGACTGGACCGTGGTGGAGTTCTTGAAGTTCGCGGTGGTCATGGTGGTCGCCGGCTTGGGGTTCGCTCCGGGATCGAGATACTCGTAGATGATCTGCTTTGCCGTCGAGTCGTAGCGGAGCATCGCCACCTCGTACAGGTTCAGTTGATCGTCCCCGTTTGAGTCCTGGACCCAGAGGGTGACGGAAGTGCTCGTGACCTGCCCGACGGAGCGAGCCTCGCGGATGGCCCTGCCGACGCGCGAAAGGGCGAAGTTTCCCGCGGTCTTGGTGGAGCGGATGTCGCGTGTCTGCACCGCCGCGTTGCTGATCGCGGAGGTCATGGTCGCGCCGGCCGCCGCCACGAAGGACGTGACCAGCGCCGCCAACAGTAGCTCAATCAGGCTATAGCCCCGTCGCCCGGCCAATTGGTCCCTTCTTGTCTGATGAGCTGGCATCTAGTCCTCCCGGCTCACGATGCGGTCCAGGACCGCCATGAGCGTCGTGTCGCGCCACACCCGCACCTGAACGTGCACGAAGCTGTTGGTGTCGTTCGGCGCCTGGTTCGGGAAGGTCACGTAACTGACGGAGACCTCCCGCCAATAGCCGCTCTCGGAAGGCGAGGCGATGATCGTGTTTTGATAATCCCGCAGGTTTCCACTCGCCTCGGCGAAGCCGTGAAAGTCGTCGAGATTGTCGAAGAGATTCCGCGTAGATTCTCCCGCGTTGGGGCCTGGAGCGGGGGACTTCAAACCTGGCTCGTAAAAAGGCCTGGCCAGGACCTCCTCCATCATCGCCTGTCCCAAGGCAATGGCCTGGTCGAGGTTCGCCGCCTCGCCGGCTTGCTGAACGCCCGCGACGAAGGGCAGCGTCGCCGTCGCGGCGACGATGGCCAACACCGTGGATGCAAGGAGGGCCTCCGCCAAGGTGAAGGCCTGGCGTCGGAGCTTGGGCTTGTGCTGTCCGGGTACTGCCCCCATGGATCGAGTTCCCTTCCGCGCCTCGTATCGGCGCTGATGAACCATACAATTCGCTGTCGGCCCCGGACAACTCCTTATGCCTTAGCAAAGGATCGGTCCAAGCGGCCCGAAAAAAACAGGACCGGTAATGGGAAGGCGCGTCGCCACCCATACCGGTCCATTGCGATTAAGCGATCGCCCGTCGGGCGTCGGGGATGCGTATCGATCCTAGAGCGTGTCGTGGTTGACGCCGTTGGTTGCTCCACCGTCATTGGCCTTGAATTCACCCGTGCCCTCGTCGTAATACCAGGCCTTGGCCGGACCGGCGGCGGTGTTGGTCACGTCGTTGCCTGTGCCGCCGACGGTGAACGGATTGTTGGGAATCTTCTGCATGTAGGGTCCGTATTTGCCGGAGGGGTTCAGGGTCCCATCCCCGTCGGTCTTCTTGGTCATCTGATCCTCGAAGGCCGTGAGAGGCGGGAAGTTTCCGTTGTGCTGATGCCGGTAAAGGTCGATCTGCTTTCGAACCTCCCGCAGATTGAAGGTCATCGAGCTGAGGCGGGTATCCGTGCTGGCGTCGGTGAACTGCGGGATCACCACCGCCGCGAGGATGCCCAGGATGATCACCACGATCAACAATTCGACAAGCGTGAAGGCATGCTTTCTCATTTGGTTTCCCTTTCTCGATTCTCATCTCGCGGCGGACACGGGAGCTGGCTCTCCCTGCCGCGTACAAGTCATTAGAGCGTGTCGTGTGCGATGCCGTTGGTTGTGCCGCCGTCATTGGCCTTGAATTCACCGGTCGTCCCGTCGTAGTACCAGGCCTTGTTGGGCGCCGCCGCCGTATTGGTCACGTCGTTTCCCGTGCCGCCCGAGGTGAACGGATTGGTCGGAATCTTTTGCAAATAAGGCCCGTACTTGCCCGACGGGTTGACGGTCCCGTCCGCGTCGGTCTTCTTGGTCATCTGATCCGCGAAGGTCGTCTGACCGGGATAGTTGGAATTGTGCTGGAGCTTGTAGAGGTCGACCTGGCCGCGGATGGTCTGGAGGTTGGTCATCAGCGAGCTGAATCGGGCATCGGTGCTGGCATCGCTGAACTGAGGAATGACGATGGACGCCAGGATCCCCAGGATGATCACCACGATCAGGAGCTCGACCAGCGTGAACGCCTTGCGACTCATATTCGTTGCCTCTCTGACGGAACTGTGCACGCCGTTGACTGCTTAGAGGTTCTCGTGTTCCTGTCAGGAACCACGCGGCTCCTGGATGATCGCGCCGGACAGACCCCGTGCCGGAGCCCCGCATGCGCTTGTCAGTGGAGCAGGTATCGGAAGGTGCAGTTGGGCGCTTTAGGTATCCCGTAGACAGGTGGATCAGCGGGCGAAGATTGATCGCATGGAGAGCGATAACTGCGCAGGCCGGTTGGAGAAAGAGGGCTCAGCCGCAGAAACCGCCTACTCGCCGATGTCCTCGTTCCAGAGCCCCGGATTCTGGCGAATGAAATCGGCCATGAGGCGGATGCAGGTCTCGTCCCTCAGGATCGCCAATTCCACCCCACGCCGGCGAACGTATTCTTCCGGACCCTTGAAGTTCTGGTTCTCGCCGATCACGATCCGGGGAATCCCGAACAACAGCGCCGTGCCGCTGCACATGTCGCAAGGCGAGAGCGTCGAGTAGAGCGTCGCCCGACGATAGTCCGCGGCGCGCAGCCGGCCGGCATTCTCAAGACAGTCCATCTCCGCGTGGAGGATGGCGCTGCCCTTTTGCACCCGGCGATTGTGGCCCCGCCCGACGATTCTGCCGTCGATCACCAGCACCGATCCGATGGGGATGCCGCCCTCGGCCAGACCCTGGCGAGCTTCGTCTATCGCCGCTTGCATGAACGGGTCCATGGCGGACGCCTCTTCATCGACCACACCGTCCTCACGCAACGCCGGTAGGCAGGATATCGCGGACGATATCGGCGGGCCAATCGGGCCCTGGCCGCGATCCGCCATGCCGCCGCCTTTTCATTTCACCGCGGTCTTTTTAGGCTACCGCGTCGAGGCCGTCCGTTCAGCCGGTCTCGCGTCAGAAATGTGCCTCGCCAGGCTCAGGAGCATCGGTGACAAAGAGGGTCAGGAAGTGGTTGTCCTGGGTCGTCAAGTTAGGCGTGTGCGCCGCCGCGCTCTGGTATCTGAGCGACAAGATCACGCTCGAAGACCGAGTGCGTCTTCAAGCGGATCCGTCCCGGACGCACCGCCTGCTGTCCGAGAGTCCTGAGACACTGCGCATCGAGTTGGGCGACGCAGTCGGCTCGGTTCAGGAGGTTCGCCGCTCCGAACTGGCCACCGAGGAACAGCTACGCCAACTGGGCGGGGGCAAGCGGAGCATCGAGCGGGGTCTTCAGTCCATCGCCCGCGGGATCGACTGGGGATGGGCCGGTTGGGCGTTGCTGGCCGCCGGGCCGAGCGTGTTTATCATGGCCTGGCGACTGCGGATTCTCTTGGCGACCCAGTCGATCCTGCTCTCGGCGCGCGACGCCATTTTGCTCACCTTCGCCGGGAATTTCTTCAATTTCTCATTGCCCGGCACGACCGGCGGCGATCTCTACAAGGCTTACCACATCGCCCGGCAGACCCACAAGCGGACGGAGGGCATCACCATCGTCCTGTTGGATCGGGTCATCGGCCTGATCAGCTTCCTGCTCATCGCCACCGGCACCATCCTCGTGCTGTGGCTGCTCGGCAAGCCGATGATCGGCGCCTATGGAAAATGGGTCGGCTATTTCATGCTGGCCTTCATCGTCGCGTCGTGCCTGTTCTTCTCCCGCCGGATGCGAAAGTGGATTCGCTACGAGGCCCTGCTGACCAGGCTCCCGATGGCCGATAAGCTGCGCCGCATAGATGAGACGGCCCTGAGCGTTCGCTTTCACACCTGGCCGATGGCGGCGTCGCTCCTGGGCACCTTCGCCAACCACTTGATGATCGTCGCCAGCATCTATCTGCTGGCGCGCGGATTGGGCATCCACCCGCACGGCAATTTGCGGCAGACCGACCTGTTCCTCGCGTGTCTACTGGCCTCCTCCGTCGGCTTCTTGTTCGCGGCGGTCCCGATCAGCGTGCAAGGCTTCGGCCTCCTCGAAGCCGTCTTCTACAAAGTGCTGGTCGAAGGCGGCTGGGCCTCGCCGTCGCAGATGCTGGCCCTGACGCTCAGCTACCGGCTCGTGCAGGTCTTTTGGTCGTTGCCGGGAATCATCGTGCCTTGGCTGGGTTTTCAGCGGCCCTCGGAGGAGTCCCTCGCGGCGACGGTGGACTCGGCGGCCGGTCCCCTCGGCGCAGGCTGAGGCAATCGTGGTCTGCTGGGTCGCGGCCGGTGGACGGCGCGGCGGCGCGCAGATATAGTGCCGCGTCGCACGGACCGCGGTCCGATCCGGCGGGAATTCCAAAGCGAACAAGGGTCGTCATGAGGGCATTGATCACCGGCGGCGCGGGGTTCATCGGCTCCCACCTGGCCGAGAAGCTGCTGGCGGGCGGCGGCGAAGTGATCGCCCTGGACAACCTGAGCACCGGCTCGCTGCGCAACCTCGCCGGCGTCATGGGCCAATCCAAGCTGCGCTTCGTGCAGGACGACGTCCGCAACTCGCACAGCCTGCACGTCCTCGTCGAGCAGTGCGACGTGGTCTATCACCTGGCGGCGGCGGTCGGCGTGCAGCTCATCGTCGATCAGCCTGTGCACACCATCGAGACCAACATTCACGGCAGCGAGGTGGTCCTCTCCATCGCCAACAAGTTTCGCAAGCCGGTCCTCATCGCCTCGACCAGCGAGGTTTACGGCAAGAGCGACAAGGTGCCCTTTAAGGAGGACGACGACACCGTGCTCGGGGCCACGCGCTTCAGCCGCTGGTCCTATGCCTGCTCCAAGGCCATCGACGAGTTCCTGGCCCTCGCCTATCACCAGCAGTTCGGCCTGCCGGTCGTCGTCGCCAGGTTTTTCAACACCGTCGGCCCCCGCCAGACCGGCCAGTACGGCATGGTCATTCCGCGGTTCGTGGAGCGCGCGTTGCGCAACGAGCCGCTGTTGATCCACGGCAGCGGCAAGCAATCGCGATGCTTCGGATACGTGGGGGACGTGGTCCAGGCCGTGATGGCCCTGATGCAGTCGAAGGAGGCCCCCGGGCGGGTCTACAACATAGGGGCCCTGGAGGAAATCACCATCGAGGCCCTTGCCGATAAGGTCATCACCATGACCGCAAGCCGCAGCGAAAAGCGACACCTTTCCTACGAAGAGGCCTACGGGCGGCCCTTCGACGACATGATGAGGCGCATCCCCTGCCTGGATCGCATCAAGAGCGTCATCGGCTACGAGCCCGGGACGGGGCTGGATCAAATATTGAAGGAAGTGATCGCCGAGAAGCGGGCGCTTCTGGCCGAGAAGTGATGAGGAACTGTTTCGTATCGACGTCGAGCCGCGGCCTTCAGGCTGCGCGGCCCTCCCCTACGCGTTGTCCGAATCGCCGAAGTTCAGATGCCACAAGCCGATCTCATTCGGGTCGGCCGGCAGCCCCGACACGCCGGTTCGGCGAAAGACGAAATGGAATCGCTTGCGGATGAGCCGGGGCGGCGCGACGTGGTAGCCTTCGGCGCGCAGGGCCTCCCCCAGGATCGGGCTGGTCGCCTGGCATGAGGAGAGCCCCAGCCCGCGCTGCCGCAGATCGTCCTCGGCGCATCGGATCAGTCCGCGAAGGCTCGACACGCTTGCAGTTGAGACGACATCCATGATCATCCCGACCTGAAATCCGCCGCGCACTCCCCGCGACGTCGCGACGGCCCCAATGACCCGGCCCGCATCCCTCGCGGTGAAGAGCCGATAGGCGGCACGGGGCTTGCTCGCGTATCGCCAGTTCCAATAGTCAGCGGTCCGCAGGATCATCAGCCGCTCCACTCCTCGGGCGTATTGGTCCGCGACCTCGTCCAAATCCGGCGGCAAGCGTTCGACTCGATCGAAGCAAAGACTCTCCCCGGCAGCTCCCCCGCGCCGGCGGAAGAAAAGACCCGGCGCCCAGCAGACGAGATCGCCGAGGACGCCGCCGAGCTTCGATCGCACCATCACCCGTCCGTCGATCACCTTCATGAACAGCGGAATGAGCCCCGGGTACTGCCAATCGCCGAATCGCAAAAAGCCCGGCAGCGACAGCTCGTTGGGCAGGGTCATGCTGAACTGTGCGCCGCGGCGCGCCGCATGTTCGTTGCTGCTCTCGATGAGCGAGCGAAAGATACCACGTCGGCGGTGATCGGGGTGGGTCAACACGCCCGTGTACATCGCGCCCTTCAGACGGCTTTGACCCCATCGCCAATCGAAGATGGCCACGGGCTGAATGCCGATCGGCCGGCCTTCGTGCTCGGAGACGATGATGTCGGCGCGAAACGCGGTGTCGCTCAGGTAGCGCCACCGCCAGTAGGTTTCGTCGATGTGGAGATCTGTGTTGGCGTGGACCGCCTGGACCAGGGCCAGGATCGCGTCGGTCTCGTCCGGACGCGCGGGCCGATTAGACCAGTATGGCGCGGCGTGCGGAGTGCTCACGTGGGGCGTTCCTCGGTGGCATGGGTCGCGCGGGCCGGCTCGGCGCATTCGAGAAACACGTCGAGCAGCCGCTTGGCGATCGCACGCCGGTCGAATTGCTCATAGGCGACCTGCCGCGCGCGACGGCCGACATGCCGCCGCTCCTCGGGATGGTCGGCCCAACGACGAATCCGGTTCGCCAGGTCGTCGGCGTCGCCGGGCGTGGCGGCGACTCCGGCTCCGATCTCCTCCACCAGGTCGGCCGTCGTCCCGGCGAAGTTCACGATGCTGGGCAGGCCGGTGAACATGTAGTCGAAGATCTTGTTCGGCGTGACCCAACGCGGACGGGAAATCTGTTTGAGGATCATCAAGCCGATGTGGCAGGCGGCGAGGATTCCTGGGAGCTGTATCTTCGGCACCGGGTCCAGCAGCCGGACGTTGGTTAGCCGGCGGCGCTCGACGTTCTCGCGGAGCCCCGCTTTCATTTTTCCGTCGCCGATGAGAACGATGGCGATGTCGGGATGATCCAGCAGGCGCTCGGCGGCGTCGAGAACCTGAAAGAGCCCGTTGGCGTCGCCGTGCGCCCCGGTATAGACGGCGATGGTCTTGCCATCCAGGCCCTGGGCGCGGATGTAATCGTCGTCGGGCTTGGCGCTCTTAAACAGGTCGCCGTCGGCGCCGAGGACGACGGTAACGAGCCTCGCGGGATCGAAGCCTCGTTCGAGCAGCCGATCGTGAAAGCCCTTGGAGACCAGGAGGATTTTGCGGGCCTTCTTGTAGCTGAACCGTTCCAGCCATTCCCACAGCTTGTATTGCAGTCCCAGCTTGATCCGGCCGGCGTCCAACAGGTCCTCGGGCCACAAATCGCGCACCTCGAAGACATACGGCACGCGCTTCAAGGAGGCTCCAAGGCGGCCGGGGATGCCGACCGTCAGCGGGGTGCTGGTGGCGAAGATGAGGTCCAAACCCTTCTCGCGAAGGCAGGCGAATAGCGCGAGCATCGAGAACTTGGCGAAGCACCACAACCGAAGGGGGACCCTCAGCTTGTTGCTGTAATAGGCGTTGCAGACGACGACCTTGATGCCGTCGATCCACTCGGTCCGCGTCAGTCGCCACCAGGGCATGGCCGCCAGCGAGCTTTGATCGTGAAGCCCGCAGATCATCGTCACCTGATGGCCCATCTCGACCAGGAAGCGGCTGACGTCGTAACTCCGCGTGCCGCTAGTGCCCTCGTTGGTCACGAAGTGCTGGTGGATGTAGGCGATCTTCATCTGGCCGGGACCCCAGGCAACCCGATCCGGGTCACGAATCGGGCCGGCAGCAGGACCGACGCACGAACCTCCAACGTCGGCCGGGGACTCTTCTCCGCGTAGTAGTGCGAGGTCCATCCGCCGACCTGCCCGGCCTGGTCGCCGCCGCGATGCACCGCCATCCGCAGCCCGTCGGGACCGTCGATGGTCAAGGCCACCGGGCCGCATGGCAACTGCACGATCAGTTCGCGCCGTTCGTGGTCCAGCTCGCAAGGTCCGTCGGCCAGGTGCCAGCGCAGCGTCAGCTCGTGCGACCCGCTGCCCTGGATCTCGTCGAGCACCGACCAGACGCCGTCCTCCAACAGGCGCACCTCGCGGCGATGGATCGCGCGCCACGGAGGCCGATCGTAGCCGTCGTGTTCACCGACGAAGCGGGTCGGTCCGTGCTCTAGGCAGCGGGCCCCGGGCCACGGCAGCCACAGGAAGCGCGAGAAGAGTTCGAGCGGCCCGCTGCCGTCGATCTCGACGCAATTGTGCGCGGCGATGTCCTTGAAGTATCGGTCGAGCGCCGGCGATTCGGGATTGAAATACTTGTAGGTCCCGCTGTCGCCCAGCACGTTGACGCCGCGGTGCCACAGGTCCATGTGCAACATATCGACGTGGGCCGGACGGTCGCGGTACGCGTGGCAGCGGATCAGGCACCAGCTCCGGGCGCCGCGAAGCGTGTAGTAGCCGCCGGCGTCGAACCGCCGAGAGGCCGGCGCCTTCTCAATGAACGGCGCGGCAAGGGCCTCTTTCGCGAACAGCCATGCCGGGGCCTCGTCCCAGGGCCCGTCCGGCAGATTGCGCTTTCGGGCCGCCAGATAGCCTGCCGCCTGAACCGTCGGCCGATAGTCGCGATAGTCGCAGGCGGTCAGCGGCAGGAAGAGCGCCCCGTCGTTCGCCCCGTAGTTCGGCACGTGGCCGCTCTCCGAATCGAGCATGTGAAGAAGAAAGTCCGCCGCCTTAGCCGCGAGACTGGTCACGTCCACGGCAATCGGCAATCCATTCAACTCCGACAGCCGCAGCACCCACAGGCAGTCGTGCAGCAGCACGCGATGGTAGTTCATCGAGTGCTGCACGAAGCTGCCGTCGCCGTAAACCTGTCGGCGAATCTCCCGCTCGAACCACCGCCTGCCCGACGCCAGCCATCGGGCCGCGCCGCGCAGCTCCGGAAACAGCAGGCCCGCGGTCATCAGCCCCGCCGCTTCGCTGATGCCGTGGTTGTTCTTCTGCGAAATGGCGTAGCGGATGTTCCCTGCGATGCGGGCGGCCTGAAACGCGATGGCCTCCACCATGCGGGCGACGCGCCGCGGCGTCGTGGCCGGGCTCCGCCAGAACCCGTACAACGCGAAACACCACGAGAACAGCCGGACGGCGGTCTCCTGACCGCACTTGTAGTTCGGGCCGCGGTTCGGCGGGTTCTGCTCGCGCCAGGAATCGAACAGTTCCCAGAAGCCGCGGGGATATTTCTCGTCGCCCGTCAGGGCGTAGGCCCGCAGGAGCCAGTAGGCGCACGCGAACCGCGACGGCTCCCAGACCTCCTTGACGTCGCCGAGGCCAGGCGAAAACGTCGGGTAATCGCACCAGTGCGTCGTGTTCTCGTGTCTCGTTTTCGAGATCGGATTAAGCAGCCAGTCCGGGGGCCAGCCGAGGTCGAAAATGTGCCGGCTGAAGTAGAGAAACCGCCCTCGGCAAGAGTCGTCGGCGATCTGGATCGTCCGCCGCCGGTCCGCTTCGCCGATCATGCGTTCGAGCAAGGCTCGTTCGGGCGGACTGCCTGGGGGAAAGAAGAATCGGGCCTCGCACTTCTCGCGCCAGGCGCGGTATTCCTGCGGGTCCGATGGAATGCCCTCGCGGAGCAGGTCCTGCAACCGGACCTCATCCCACGCAGGCGTCGGAAAGCGGCGCTTGATCAGGCCGCTGGCTTTCCGCAAGGCATAGCCAGCGCGCCACAAAGCCCAACGCGGGCCCAATAATCGAATGATTTGAAGATGCGACATCAAAGATCGGAGGCTAGGCGTCCTTCTGATCCGAGCCGCGACTCATTTGATCCGAGCCGCCACCGTCAAGGACCGGCGAGATCGGCCGTGTTCAGGCAGCGCCGCGGTGCCCGTGCTGATCCTCATGCGCACGATTTTAGACAATGCCCGGGTGCGGGTATAGCATAATATGCTCCCGCGCCTGGCGACGTTCGTTCATGGAGCGCCGTGAATGCGTCTGGAAGCGTTCGGGCTCGGCGACGGCTTACCGGGCTTATTTGACGACGTCGATCAGGATCATGCCGCCGTGGTTTCGAAACACCCGCTTAATGAGCCAGCGAGGCCAAATCTTCTTGGCGATCCGCACCAGGGCCGACGGGTGACGCTTGCCGACGTTGCCTTGCAGCAAGTCTCCGAACGAAACCTGTGATCGGATCGCGGCGCTCGAAAAGCCCGTGCAAAGCCCTCGTGTTTCCTCAATCGTGTAGGCCTTTGTTCCAGGGCTTTCTAGGTGGTGTGCGTAGATGTCGTCGAGGTCTCGAAACGGTTTACCGGTCAATAGTCCGTAGCGCACCCAGAGCATATAGCCAACGACAGAGTACTTATGATAGATCATGATGCGGGCCGTACCGCCTGGGCGCAGCACGCGCCGCACCTCTTGAAAAGCCTTGGACGTATCCGGCGAATGGTGAAGCACGCCGAACGAATAGACCATGTCGAAGGAGTTGTCGGCGAACGGCAGGTTTTCGGTGTCCGCCTCCCGCAGGTCCGATGTGAGGCTGTACAACGCCAGCCGCTGGCGCGTGAATTCCACGGCCCTGGGAGTGAGGTCGATGCCAGTCAGCGAGCACGGATTCGACCTGGCCCATTCCAGATGGTCGGCCCCCATGCCCACGCCGATCTCCAGAACATCCTTGCCGGCGCCCTCATGGAACCGGGCGAACTCCAGAATATAAGGCTCCAACTCGTACCGCGTGCGGGCCTGGGCTTCGAGCCGCTCCTTCAGGCCGCTCCCGACAGCGTAGGACTCGCCACAAGAAGCCGCATCCCAGAAGTCGCGGACCTGGGCTTTTAGATCAGGTTGATCGCTCACCGAGCCAGCTATCTCCTCTTGAATTGATCCGAGGTAGTGTGAATGCATCCAAGCCGCGCGAGGTGTTCGTTCGGGGAGGGACGATACGGATGACCAAATAGCAGAACCGCGCACAGGCCACCGAGGCCAGCCGGGATGCGATAATGACCGTATGGCTCCGATGGCGAGCGGTCTCTCACAAGAGCCGCGAGAACTATTCCACTTGAACCCCGAGTCACGACATCCGCGCTAGTCGGCGGCGAACGCGCCGATGTCCATCGCCTCTCTGTCAAGCGGTGTGCCATCAAAATCGAATTCGATGGACTCCGAGAAATACGTCTCGAATGTGTCATATACAGAATCATCTGAGCCTGCATCAATGCACGGACTGGTCCCGCTCAACCGCAGATCGAATGTCGAAGAATCCTCATAATCCGGGTTGTCCTCGAGGGAATTATCAGCAAACGCGGTCGACGACTGAAAAGCACTAAGCGAGTTGTACCATTGAATACTCGTCCCGTTGTGGATACCAAAACGGACGTTTTGGTAGTGACAAGTGTAATCGAATGAGAGATTGTCATCACCGAGTTCATTTGCAATCCGCAGATGATGATCATTCGACCCATCATCCGGAGTGTGAGAGATAATGTTATTCAGAAAAACAGTCTCGGTCGTATCGTTTTCTGGCTCCTCGTCATTGAAGAAGGAATCCGGTACATCCAGGCCTCTTACGCAATTGAATAGAGTATTATTTAAAAACCACGTTTGGGTCATACCCGTCTTTTGAAGCGCGACGCCTCCGCTAAACGAATCCTCGTGGTCAAGATCTTCAATATTATAGACGAGATTTCCCAAAACGTAGGCTCTGGCATCGACGGTGGATGGTGGATTCAGCAAGTTGACTCCGTGCGAAATGCCTTTCTCCGAATCATATATCTCGTTAAGAACAATCCAGTTGTTGTCGGAATAGGGCCATGAGGAAGTAAAATCATCGTTCGAGATCCGAACCACGTCACTATTCGACGTCTCGCTATGCCGAAGTCGATGCAGCTTGTTTTGGGAGACAATGCTATTCAGGCCGTGCTTGATGTCTATTGCGTTCTCTTTACAATGGTGGACGTGATTGCGCGCGACATAAATCTTATTGCCCGGTGACTGGTTTGAGAGCGCGCCAACCCTTGTAATGCCTACGCCGTCCCCCTCAACATGGTGAAGATGCGAATCCAAGCACCACCCCGACTTCGCGTTCGCATGGAATCCGACAGCTATGTAATCATCGGTTCCATCGGTGTTGTCGTAGTCGCCGAAATCTCTGATCTCAATGTCGTACACAACCACGTTCTCAGTTCGGTGCGTCGAGTCGTTCGGCGAATCCCCATCATGCCGCACATGCACGGCAATGGCCCATCTTCCTCCGCCGATCCCGGCCGGATAATCATGTATGATGCAATGCCGAATCGCGACGTGGTGGTAGGTTTCCCAGGTTGATGAGCTCAAGTACTTTTCCTTGACTTCGAACCAGTACTTTGGAACTCCAGGAGTAGGATAATCATCGGGATCGACTCCGGAGCAATCGAATTCAAGGTTTTCGCAGATGATGTGGTGCGCTTCCACGCGCATCGGTTGCTTGATCACGGCCTTCGTCGTTGCGTTCGCTCCCCTGACAAACATGGGCCGGGAGCTCGATCCATTCGAGCTCGTTACTACGATCGGAGAATACAAAAAGCTATCCTGAGAGCCATGTACCTCGATGACGCTCCCGAAAGGCAAATCCCCGCTTGGAATCGTCGCTCTTGGGCTCCCCGGGCTTCCGAGCGGATTATCAGTGTCGTCTCCGGTATCAAAATCGACATAATGCGTGTAGGGGTCGCCGTTCGCGGTCGTCCGATACGGCTCAAGCCCGCTACCGTAATCGAACTTTAGGCTCGTATCGAGGTACATCAAGTGTGACTGTTCGATGCCGAAGGACGGCTCTGGAATCCCAATCGGCAGTTCGTAGGTATCACCCAATGTGATTGAAATCGTAGCATCATCATCATTTGTACCATCAGTTGCCTCAAACTCGAACGAATCTGTGCCGGTGTAATCTTCATCGGGAACATAATAGAGATTGGGCGGGGTACCGTAGAGATCGCCGTGACTTGGGCCCGAGGTTATTGTGTAGCTAAGGGATCCTGAGTCTGTGTCAGCATTGTAGGCCCTAAGCCCAATAAACCGTTGCCTGTTTTTAAGGACAAGATACTCATCCGCGTAAGCCACCGTGTCAGCGGCTTCTGTTTTTGTAGTCGCCCAAAGGGTTAGCTGCAAAGAGCTAAGAAAGATTCCCCAAACGGTAGCTCTTGAAAGTCTCATGGCATTCTCCTTGACCTGATCGACCGAGCGAGACATATCTGCGGATTCGTGGTGATTCTGGATTTGCGCGTGCTGGGGGCTCCAGCACATCCAGATCATCAACGACGTTACTCATTTTTTCATTAAGCCCTGGCGGTTTTGTTATTTGTGCCGCGAATACTATACCATCGCTTCGCCCAAGTCAAGAACCGAACAAAGAAGGACCACCGGCGCAACCGATCAGCTTGAACACGCGTCCGTCCATGCCTCGAACGGCCTGTCCGCTCACCACGATGTCCTTTCGATTCGACGCGCCTCGCGGCAGCACCAGCGATCCGTATTGAAAATATTGATGCCCCCAGCGATCCTTCTCGGCGTAGTAGACCCGCCGCCATTGATCACAGTCGCGCGATACCCATAGTCCGGCCTCTCTCGATCGATTCACCGCCGATGGCTCGACGGTCGTCGTCAGCGCATAAAGGCCGCCGCAGCGGCAGGCGTAGATGCAGCTTCCATCCAACTCGGTGCCGCGCTCCACCCGTCCCGTCGCTTTCTCAAAGGAGATTACGGCATTGGGGGCCCGCTCGGAATCCATGCCGTAGATCAACCGATCGCCGAAGTCGAAGACCTCCACGGCGCGATATTCCTGCTTGCCCTTGGCCACCCAGTCAAAGCTGGCCAGGTCTTCACTAAGGAGCCCGATGCCCGGCTCGTGGTCGTGATCGCCCGCCAGCAGCCAATACTTCTTAAGCGCGGCGTCGAACACCAAGTTGTGGACGTGCAGGATCGTCCCCCCCTCGAACACGCGGGCGATCGTATACGATCGCCCTTTGTCGTCCGAGACGTAGACCCGAACCGCCTTGTCCCGGATGTCCCGCGAATCGTATTCGCCCCAGAGAACGCGATCGCCCGGCCCGACGGTCATCGTCAGCGGGGGATAGAGCTTCTGGCCGGCCTCCTCGACTTGGCTGCGACGCATGAGGGGTTCTCCGGGCTTGGCGTGATAGACCCACTCGCGGTTTGTCGCCACGAACGACCCATCAGACAGGACGCCCATTGCCCGGACCTCCAGCCGCGCCAGGCGCGAGGCCAAACGGGAAAGGCCCGCCAGGCGACGAGACAAACGGCGAGGCATGGCCGTGACAAACTCCCAGCCGTCGTCGCCCGTGCGACCGCGGTAGATGTCATAGCCTCTGCCGATATAGACCGTTCCATCCGGCTGCAACAGCAGGGCGCGGCCGAGACCGGCCGGGACAATTTGCAGCTCGCGGTGTGGATGCGGGGCGTCGCTCATAGGCAGACCTCCTGCCCCGGGCGGTCGATGAAGGTCTGGAACCAAAGTTCGAGGTTTAGGAGGGCGTAGATGAGAAAGGCGTGATCCTGCTTGTTGGCGCGGTTCTCCTCGATGATCGTGCCGACGACCCGGGAGTCGAACAGACCCCTGTCGCGCAGCCGCTGCGGCGAAAGCAGGTCGCCGATCAGCTCGTTCAGGTCCTCGGCTATCCACTTGCGCAGCGGAGGGCCGAATCCCGTCTTGCTCCGGTGCAGGATGTCCCTGGGCAGGTAGCGATCCATGGAGGACTTGAGCAGGTGCTTGGTGACGTGGCCCTTGAGCTTGTAGCGCTCCGGGATGCGGGCGCAGAGCCGCATCAGTTCCACGTCCAGGAAGGGCACGCGGACCTCGACCGAGACGGCCATGCTGGACTTGTCGGTGTAGTTGAAATTGTGCGCGGCGAGGAAGGTCTGGATCAGCATGTGTGATCGCCGGTTGAGCTCGCCTTTGCCGACGAAGCTGTCGTAATACTTCAAGAGGGCCGGCGGCGCGACCCGCGAGAGGTCCAGGCCCGCGGCGAAGTCCGGGGCATAGATCCTGTCTCTTGCATCGGGGCTCGACCAGTCCGACAGGGCCATGTAGCGCTGGATGCCGTTGCCGGACCAAGCCCGATGGAATTTGCGGAGCCTCCGAGGGATGGCGCCTTGGGCTCCCATAACCGCGGAGGCAGCAGATGCCGCGGCCGACAGCGCCGGCGTCACCAGCCAGCGGGGCAGTCGATCCAGCTTCTCGAATCTTCGCATGGCCTGGTGGCTGCGATAGCCGAAGAAGACCTCGTCGCCGCCCATGCCGGAGAGCAGCACGATCGTCCCATCCTCACGGGCCAGCTTCGATATCAAGTACGAGGGGAAGACGGTGGGGTCTGCATCCGGCTCGTCGGTGTGGTAGACCATCTTTGGGAGGATGGAGACCACGTCGGGCTTCATCAGGAAGCCGAGCAGCTCCACGTCGAGCAGCTCGGCGACTTTCTTGGCGTAGGGATAGTCCGGCTCGAACTGGTCCCGGGCCATGTCCTGCTCTTCGGTCCAGAACGTGTAGCAGCGGATCTCCCTCTCCGGAAAGGAGCGCCTCATGCAGGCTACGACGCTCGATGAGTCCGTCCCGCCGGAGAGAAACGCCCCAAGCTGCACGTCCGACACCATCTGCCTGCGGCAGGTCCGCATGAAGGTGTCGTGCACCCGCTCCACCCACTCCGCCTCGCCGACCGACTCATCCGGCTCGTAGGCCAGCGAGAACCACTGCCGCGTCTCGATGCGTCCGTCTTTCCACCTCAGATAGTGACCGGGCTCGATCTTCCGAATGCCCTTGAGCATGGTGTGTTCGCCGGGCACCCACAGGAAGGTGAGGTATTCGGGTACGGTCTCGCGGTCCAGCTCCCTGGGAATGCCTGGGATACGAAGCAGGGCCTTGATCTCGGAGGCGAAGAAGAGCCTGCGGCCGTCCTGCCAGTAGTAGAGGGGCTTGATGCCGGTGTGGTCCCTGGCCAGGAGCAACTGCCGCTTGGAGACGTCCCACAGCGCAATGGCGAAGATGCCGTTGAGTTCGCGTACGAAGTCGGGTCCCAACTCTTCGTAAAGGTGGACCAGCACCTCTGTGTCGCTTTGGCTTTTGAACTGGTGTCCCCGGGAGAGAAGACTTTCGCGGTGCTCCTGGAAGTTGTAAATCTCACCATTGAATGAAATCCAAACGGTGCCGTCCTCGTTGCACATCGGCTGGTGTCCCGCGGGGCTGAGGTCGATGATCGACAATCGGCGGTGGCCCAGCCCCACTTGGCCCTCGGCGTCGTGCCAGGCGCCCATGTCGTCCGGGCCACGGTGCTTCATGGCCAGGGCCATCGGCTCCAGGAGCTGGGGCTGATGATCGCCGACGTATCCGCAGATGCCGCACATTCCTATTCGCTCCAGACCGCGGGCCGCGGCGCCTCAGCGCCGGCCCGACGAAAGCTCTCCGCAGAGTTTCACAAATTCATCCACCCAGCGAGCGGAATTGAAGAATTGCCGCTTCGCCCGGACCCCGTCGCATAGGCGGCGGTATAGCTCGTCGTCCTTCACCAGTTTCTGCATGGCCTCAAAGAGTGCGTCCGCGTCCCTGGGCTCGACGAGGATTCCCGATGTGTCGTCCACCACTTCCGGGATCGCCTTCCAGCGCGTGGCGATGACCGGCAGCCCCGCCGCGTAGGCCTCGAGCACCGTGCCGGGGTATCCCTCGCCCACCCAGTAGGTCGGCAGGAGCAGCGCGTGGTAGTCGGCCAAAACGCTCACCGCGGTCCCCGCGGGAACGACTCCGCGATAACGCACGCGCCGCAGTCCCTCAAATGAGGATGCGGTCAGACCGTCGAGCAGGGGGCCATAGACATCGACCGAGACCTCGCCGTCGAAGCGCTCGGCAGCCTCCACCAGCTCGCCGATTCCCTTGGCCGGCTTGACATGGCTAAGGAAGACGAATCGTCGGCACCTTGTCTCGGCGTCCATCGACCGCAGCCGGCTGTCTTCCATCGGCCGGCTGGTGGGATACCATTCGACGCGCGCAAGTCCGTCGCTCTTGGCCGATGCCACAAGTTCCCGCGTTTGGGCCAGGTATAGGTCGCACCGGCGGACCACCCAGCGAACGATCGCCCCCCGGAATCCCGTCAGCTTGCGGTAATCCTGTCCGCCGAACATGCGGATTAAGAAGGGCCGCCTCCACAATCGCGCGGACCACCATACGAACGGCCCGACGTACGGCACGCCGCTCGGCGCGGGCTGGAGACTGACCACATCGGCCCGGGCCGCGCCGACGAAGATGTTCCACAAGACGCGGAGAAACCTGAAGGGCCCGATCAGATGGCTGCCGCGTACGCCCCCGGTGTTGACGACAATCAGGTGTGCTTCTGGGCGGCGGGCGATGGCCTCGACGAGATGTTGCAGCGAGACGGCAGCGCCGCCGATGGGCGGGGGCAGCGTTCCGATGACGAGGATGGTCAAACAGCGGTCAGCCATGGACGCGCGAGAGTTCAGGCTCGAGGCGGTTGCTCAGGTAGTGACGACGCCAGAGAACCAGTTGAATCAGCTTGTAGAGCATAAACCAGTTGTCGCGCCGGCGATCGAGGTGCTCGGCGATGCAGCGCTCCACCGTCTTCCGGTCGAAGAGGCCCCATTCCGTCGTCGTCCGGTCGAGCAGGACCTCGCGCAGGAACCCCGCAAGCGGACCGCGCAGCCAACCGCCGATCGGCACGCCCAGGCCGGTCTTCGGCCCATCGAGGATGAAGTCCGGCACGATGCCGCGCAGGGCCCTGCGGATGATCCATTTCTTCTGGCGGTTGCGCACCTTTAGGTTCGAAGGCAGGGCCATGACGTAGTCCGTCAGGTTGGCGTCGAGCATCGGCACGCGGACCTCGATGCTGTGGGCCATCGTGGACTTGTCCACCTTTTCCAGAAAAGTGTCGGGCAGCAGGATCATGCTGTCGACGTGCAGCATCCGCTGGACCGGATCAAGGTGTGACAGCCGGCCGCAGGCCTCGCGATAGCGCGCGAACGGGTCGGTGGCCTCGACCGCCTCGCGGGCCGATGCTGAAAGGAACGTCGTCGGAGGCCTCCACTTGGGCTCGATGGTCATGTATCGCGCGGTCCGCAAGCTGGCGTCAGGCTCCGCCATCACGTCGAGGAACCGCCTGGCCCGCTGCCCACGCGGACCGCCTGGCAGCAGGGACCCGAACGGAGAGGCGATTCGGGCGAGACGCCGCCACAGCCGCTCGTGGGCCAGGACGTTGTACCGTCGGTATCCGGCGAAGATTTCGTCGCCGCCGTCGCCTTGCAGGATGACCTTCACCGAACCGCGGAGTTCCCTGCACAGAAGGTATAGCGGGATATCGGCGGGATCGGCGAATGGCTCGTCGTGGCAGCGGACCATCGCCTCGATGATCTGAGGGATGTTCTCAGCGGCCACGCGCAGCTCGTGGTGGTCGGTCCCCAGCATTTGGGCGAGTCGCCGGGCCTTGGGAAGTTCGTCAATGCCCTCGTCGAAATCGAAGGCCACCGAGTAGGTCGCCAGCCGCCCGCCGTAGTGCCGGCTGGCCAGGGCGGTGATCGCGGAGGAGTCGATGCCGCCGCTGAGGAACACCCCTACCGGAACGTCGCTGATCAAGTGGTCGCTTACCGCCCGGTCGAGAAGCTCGGCGACCCGGTACGTCGCGGTGGCCACGTCGTCGTGAATCGGCCGCAGGTCATACACTGACCAGTAAGACTGCACCTTCATGCCATGATTGCTGTGTACCAGGTAGTGAGCGGGCAACAACTCGGTAACGCCGTCGAAGAAGGTGCGCTCACCCAACGGGTTGCCGTAGTAGAGATACTCGTGCAAGGCCGCCCAATCCATCTCCCGCCGGACATGGCCGCACGGCAATAGCGCCTTGATCTCAGATCCGAATACCAGGCCCGATTCGAACCGCGCGTAGTAAAGCGGCTTAATCCCGAACCGGTCGCGGGCCAGGGTGAGGGTCTGCTCGGCGGAGTCCCACAGCGCCAGGGCGAACATGCCGTTGAGCCGCGCCAAGACCGCCGGGCCCCAGCGGATAAGCGCCTTGAGCAACACCTCCGTGTCAGACCGTCCTCGAAAGCCGATTCCTTCCCGTTCCAGTTCGCGGCGAAGCTCGAGGAAGTTGTAGAGTTCGCCGTTGTAGACAATCGTGTAGCGACCATCCTTCGAGTGCATCGGCTGATGGCCGGTCTCCGACAGATCGATAATGCTCAAGCGCGTATGTCCCAGCCCCGCCGCGCCCGCGACATGGATGCCGCGGTCGTCGGGACCCCGGTGATGCAGCGTCCGCGTCATCTCCCGGATGATGGACTCATCCGGGCCCTGGCCGGAGTAATCAATGATTCCGCAGATTCCGCACATCACCGGCATCCTGCGTGGCACGGTCCACGTTCGCCTAAGCAAGAAAATGAGCCTTGATTCGGCTTGAGTCCTAGCCGCGCGCCGCGCGGCTCCGGTCATAGCACTCTTGATAGACCGATAGCAAACGAGTCCCCATCGCCTCCAACGAGAATCGCGTCCCGACCGTCGCCTTGCCGCGGTCCCCGAGTCTTCGGCGGAGCGGCTGGCTCTCCAGGAGGTCGCACATCCGTCCGGCGAGCGCCTCGGCATCGCCCAATGGGACGACGAACCCCTCCTGCCCATCCGTCACCAACTCATCTACCCCGGGGTAGGCCGTGGAAAGGACCGGCACACCGACGCACATCGCCTCCAGGAGTACGTTCGCCAGCCCTTCGTAGTGCGAACTGAGCACCGAAATGTCGGTGGCCGCCAGGATGTCGGGTATGTCCGAGCGGTTGCCCAAGAAATGCACGCCCCCGGCCACCCCCAGCGAGGAGGCCAACGCCTCCATCTCTCTCCGCAACGGGCCGTCGCCGACCACCAGGAAACGGGCGCTGGGGCGCCTGCGCGCCGCGATCGCGGCGGCCTCCAGGAACAGCCGGTGGTTCTTCTGAGGCTCCAACCTGGCGACGATCGCCACGACCCCGGCATCAGGCCGAAGCCCCAGCGCTTCCTTGGCGGCTGCGGGGCTCAGGCTGGCCTTGAAGGCGGACTCGTCGATGCCGTTGTAGACCACGAAGACTCTCTCCGGGGCTGCACCGATCTTGTGCTCCAGGGCTCTGGCCGCGGCACGTGAGTTCACGATCCAGCCGGCGGCAAAGCGATTGATGATTCGATGGGCCAGGCGCGCCAGGCCGGCGGAGTGATACTCAACCCTGACTCCGCCGAGGATGGCCGGCACGCGGGCGAGCCTTCCGGCGAGTCCGGCGTAGATCGTGGGATTGTCCATGAAGCCGTGGACCACGTCGAAGCGGCGCTCTCTCAGATATTTGCCAAGCCTGCGAATGAAGCGAAGGTAGGTTCGATTCTTGGGAACGTGTATGGGCTCGACGCCGAATTGGGCCTTGGCGTTGTATTCATAGGGAGCCCTGTTGTAGTGGATCATCTCCACGTCGCAGCCCCGACGGGTGAGCTCTCGTGTCGCATATAGCGCCTGGCGTTCCGCTCCCCCGCGGATCAGCGAATCCTGCACGATGGCGATTTTCATGGGCGAATCGGACGTGGGGTCGAATGGCCGCGGGATGCGACCGAGCGGGCTATTCATGAAGGGGCGTAGGCCGGCGCTCTGCCATAGGTGCGGTCCAGATTCCACAGATAGCCGCAGGCCGCGCCGATCAATGGCCAATTAAGTCGGTCGCGGTCCAAAACGGCGATCACGCTGAGCAAGGTCAGGACCGTGACATGAACGAGGATCATGTTCACCGCGGTCTTGTCGGCGCGTGAGAGGCTCAGCTTGCGAATCCGCAAGAGAAGCCTGAACAGGGCGAAGAGCGCGCCGTAGAAAAGCAAGAATCCTGGGATGCCCGCGGTGGACAGCGTTTCAGAGACGGATGAATGGGAGTATTGCCCCTGTCGGTCCTGGTTCGTGCCGAACTTGGCCAGGGCGAAGCCGCCCCAGCCGAGCCCGACCACGGGATGCTGGATCACCGCTCCCAGGGCGGCCTTGAAGTATTGATAGCGGGGCTCCTCTTCCATCTTTTCCCGGCTGGAGAGAACGTCCGCCAGCCGGAAGAAGAAGGGCAGGTTTCGCACGTAATAGACGGCTCCGCCGACCAGCATGAGGGTTATCACGGCAATCGTGATCTTCTTCCCAATGCCGCCAGACATCGCCAGCGCCCCACCCCCCGATTTTCTGAATTGATAGAAGTATACCGATACGGCGGCGACCAAGACGCCCACCATCGCCGTCCGCGAGCCTGATGCGGCGACGATGTACAAGGCGCTGACCATCGATCCAACGCAGACCGTCCTGAGGATGACGCTGCGCAGCCCCAGCAAGCAGGCCGTCGAGCACACCAGCGAGACAACGCCGAATATCCCGAGGTTGTTGGCATTGCCGATGAGCAGGCCGGTTACGCGGGCCGCGTTGAACGATTCGTCCTTGTCGGACTCGAACGAGACGGCCTGCAAAATGTTGTCCATGCCCTGGATGAGAATCACAATGGCGGCGACGCCCACGAAGAAGCAGCACGTCAGATAGTCCTTGCGCGTTTTGACGCATTGCATGACCACCCAGGTCACCATCATGATCTTGATGATCGTCTTCCAGATGATGAAGTAGTACTCGAAGTTGATCGTCACCATCATCCCGGTCGTGCCCCACAGGGCATACAGCACGAACAGGGTGATCGGCTTGCACCAGCGGACCGGCTGGCCCAGGGCGAACAGCCCGACGACGATCCAAGCACCCCCCAAGAGGCCTCCAATGACTTGCGGCACCCAGGAGACGTCGGTGGAATAGCGGGCCAGCGCGCAGACCGAAACAAAGTACAACGCGGAGATCATTCCCAGAAACGTCGGAAATCGCTTCTCGTAGGGGTCGTTCGCCGGAATCTCGGATACGTAGTAGTAGCCCGCCGGCGCAGGCGGCAGATAGGCAGGGTTGTAGCTCGTCATATGCGTCATCGTGACACCGCCTGTCGCCCTGCCGCGAACGGGATTCCTTCCTTATAGGATCGGCCGATGCGTCTCATCCCCGCCATAGATCAGTATACCATTGTTTGGGCGGCGGTTCCGGCGCCCCGGGCCCTAAGAACGTGTGTGAGAAAGCGAGTTTTCCGGTCGCCGCCAATGGTCGAGGGCCCTCGCGTTTGGAGCGTGACCCCTTCCTGACGGTCGGGGCTCTGTACACCTCTTCTCGCACACGTTCTTAGGTCCCAGCCGGCACGGCGGCGTGCCGCCCACCGCGTATCCCTCGAATCCGCCGCTGCCAACTCGCCAGTTGCAGGCAGGCCCAGATCAGGCCCGACAGGTTTCTGCGTCCCGAAACGTGATCGTCGAGCATTCCGCGCAGCTCGTCACAGTCAAGCCAATCGCCGATGGCCGTCTGGCGACTGCCGAGTTCGTCGTAGGCCCAGTCGCGCAGCGACGTCCGAAGCCAATGAACCAGCGGGATGCCGAAACCCATCTTCGGCCGATCCCACAAGTGACGCGGGATGAATCGTGCGAGAAGGGCCTTCAGAAGGTGCTTCTGCTCGCCGCCGGCCGTCTTGAACGACGACGGAATGGCCGCTGCCAGTTGCACGACGTGATGGTCCAGGACCGGCACCCGCGCCTCCAGCCCGACCGACATGGTCGCCCGATCCACCTTCGTCAGGATGTCGTCCACCAGCCAGGCGTGCAGATCCATGGCCCCGGTGAGCAGGTGAAGGTCGCGACCGGGCAGCCTCGAAGCCACGTAGCGCCCGATCCGCAACATGCGGTTTTCGCCGTTCTCGCCGACGTGGAGGCGCTGGTAAAGACCGGGCGGCCAGATGCGCGGCCGCATGTAGAACATCGGCAGGTCTTCAAATTCGAGGAGATGGCCCAGCCGAAGCCCCTCGGCCCCCAGCCGCTTCATGCCGGCCGCCATCCCGCATCGAATCCACCGAGGCACGCGGCTCAACGCGCCGTATGCCCGCATCGCACGCGTGTTGTAGTGGTTGTACCCCCAGAAGAGTTCGTCTCCGCCGTCGCCCGAGAGAACCACGGTCACTTTCTGGCGTGTCATCCTGGAGAGCAGGAGCGTGGGGATGTTCGATTCATCGGCGAAGGGTTCGTCGTAATGGTCCGCGACAGTTCGCGCTGTCTCCATCACGTTTTCCTCGGAGATGTAATACTCTTCGTGCTCCGTTCCCAGGTGCTCGGCGATCCGCCTGGCCGCCGGCGCCTCGTTCCACTCCGGCACGCTGAAGCCGATGGTGAAGGTTTTCACGCTTCCCGAATGCGCTTGCCGCATCAAAGCGACGACCAGCGACGAATCTATGCCGCCTGAGAGAAATGCCCCCAAGGGCACGTCGCTGATAAGCCTCCGGCGGACTGCCTCGACCAGCTCCGCCTGCATGGCGTCGAGCACCTCGTTCTCATCCGCGAAGGTGCGCGGGCTGGCGTAATAGTCGATCGGGTCCCAATAGCGACGTTCCGATGGGACGCGCTTGTCCAAATCGAGGACCAGCAAATGTCCCTGTGGGAGCTTCCGCACGTTCTTGAAGATGGAGTTCGGCCCGGGAATGAACCCTTGAAGCAGGAAGTTCCCAACCGCGGTCTGGCATACCTCCAGCTTCAGGCCCGGAAGGCAGGCCAGCGCCGTGACCTCCGAGGAGAAGGCGAACTGCCGGCCGTCCCAATAGTAATAGAGCGGCTTGATCCCCAGCCGGTCCCGCACCAGGAGCAGCCGGTTACGGCCGGGGTCGTACACGGCGATGGCGAACATGCCGCGGAACGCCTCGACGCATTGCTCCTGCCTCTCGTCGTAGGCCGCGAGGATCGTCTCGGTGTCGCATTCGCTTACGAACGAGTATCCCTTGCCCTGCAACTCCCGTCGGACGTCATGAAAGTTGTACACCTCGCCGTTGTAGACAATCACGCTTTTCGTCCGCGGGCTGACCATCGGCTGATGACCGGCCTGCGACAGATCGAGAATGCTCAGGCGGGTCTGGCCAAGCGAGATGCGCGCGCTGCCAGCGGCCGTGGCGTGATGGACCCCGCGATCATCCGGCCCGCGGTGGTCGAGGCGGCCCAGCGCACGGTCGAACACGTCGGGCGGCTCGTGGCTGCCTTCAAAGGTGATCTTGCCGAGGATTCCGCACATGTCGCAGGACGCCGGGCGACGCCGAGGAACGACGTCGCACTATACTTCGTATCGATACCGCATCCGAAAGGGCCGTGTCCGCCGGATGACCTCGGCCTGGACCTCGGCGCTCATCTTCTCCCGCCAGGATTCGTCCAGCCTCACCTCTGTGCTGCCGGTCAGTCGCATCGGGTTGCCGATGATGTGATGATCGGTGTCGCGAAAACTGATCGGGCCGGTCATGGGCTCCAGGCCGACGAATCGCGCGATTCGGGCCAATTCGCCGATCACGTCGCGGCACAAATCCTCGTAGCGCAGCAGCATCGAGCGATCCGGCGGGAGCAGCCGGATCACGCGCTCCACGTTGCCGCAGGTCCGGTTCCAGTAGGCCGACGCCCGCCGCACCGACGAGCCGCGGCGACGCATGTCGGAACTCACGTAGCCGCGCGAATCCCGCACCAGATGCACCACCTTGAGCCGCAGTGTCGGGATGCGAATGAGAAAACGAATCCGCAGGGGGTCCTTCATTGCCGACACGAAAACCCTCTTACCCGTCACCTCGCGAATTGACCGGACCAGGGCCGCGCTCCTGGTCGAAATTGCCGCGATCCGGCCGCTCCAGGGCGGAATACGTCGCACGACTGCATCCCGGACCCCGTCGATCAGATTGCACTTGAGCGATCGAACAAGAAGCTGCCGCATGAGCCTATTGCCGCCGAGGTCAAATGTCGTATCCCATTCGTCGGGCCCGAATCGCAGGCCCCGCTGCCCCATGCGCCGGGCGACCTCCAGCCAAAAAGGGCACGACTTCAGCGGCGCTCCACATGAACATGCATATTCGTGCGGATCGGCGATTTCCGGGATCGGCCCCCAGTCTTCGCCGACGCTCGCCATCTCCGGGTGGGCGTTCAGTAAAAACGCCAGCAGGGTAGAGCCGCTGAAGCCCGCCCCGGCGATGTAGAGAACATCGTCGATGATGTCGCCGTTGGAATTCACGCCGTTGCCTCTGTCATCGAGAATCCGACGCTTGCCTCGCTCTCAGGCACCGCGCCACTCCATCGTTCCGCGCGGCGATATCGATGCGTCAAAACTTCACTTCAACAATCCTGAACACGCCGGCGGGGATTGTAAGGCCGATCTGCCCCTCGTTTGTTTCCAGGGCCTGGCCGCTGAGCAGATCGACGACTTGCTTGACCGGCCTATCGTCTCGAACTCGGATCACCACCTGCCGGTCGTCGGGATCGAGATAACCCGGATCAATCAGCGTGAGCCGAAACACGTCATCGCCCATTCGCTGTGCCTGCATGAAGGCTGGGCCGAGGAGTTGAAACGGCATGCCGTCCGCCGCCGCCTTGAAATCGGCCAAGACCCGCGAACGGGCCTCCAAGCCGGTTACCCGGCTGCCGTCGTCATAGAACCAGCGCCCGTCGGTCTCCCAACCGCCGACGGGCCATCCGGCGATTTTCGAACGACAGGCGGTCGGCACAATTGCTGGGAATCCGTATGGCGTCTTCGGAATGAAATTGCCGAAGTGCGTCTCCTGGTCCAGAAGGTAGCCGCCGATGTAGCTTTCCTCGGTTGGTGCGGCCCCCCAATAGCACGCCAGGCCGGACATCGGCGCGGTACGCTCCAGGCGGTCTTCGGTGAAAGCGTCCTGGTAGCCCAGGTTCTCGGCTTGGACCAGGAAGTCGGCCGACGGCTCGCGCATTTTGATTGCCAGCGGCGATATACCTGCCATGTCCCGCGCCGCCGGCGGCACGAGCAATCCCTTGCCGAGCATGTGGAGCAGAATCTCGACCGATTCGGAGCCGATTTGCGTAAAACCCATCTGCTCGCCCGCGGTCGTCTGCACGAGCTTGTATTCGAAGAACCTCGCCCCCAACAGCGCCTGCACCACCTGCCGCCGCAGGAAGGGGTGGCCGGTCAGCGCGCACTCCCACTCCCAGATGCGATTCCAACACAATTCATCCGGGATCGTCCGCGCCGAAAGTTGATTGACCGCCCCGCTGAGAAAGAGACCCGCGCGGCCGGCCAGGTTCAGTTCCGGGCTGCGGGAGTTCGAGTCCTCGACGCTCATCACCAGGACATCGGCGTAGCTGCCGTCGGCGAGCTTCCGGTACCGCTTCATGGCCGGGACAGTCGCCCACCAAGCCGCCTTCTCCACCATGAAGGCCTTCTTTCGCGACTTCTTGCAGAGATCCATGAGCGGGAACCAATACTCATTCAGGTAGTGCTCCAGACTTCCGTCGCGGTCCATGTTCTCGCTGGATGAGAATCCCAGGCAGGTCGTCGGGCAGGCGCGCAGAATCGACTCCGCCGTTTCGAGCGAGATCGACGGTTCGCAGCTATGACCCACCGCGAAAACAAAGGGGACGCCGGCCCGTTCCAGTCTCTGGAGCAGTCTGGGGATCTCGCCGGGGGGCATTCGGCGTCTGGCGACCGAACTCCGCTCCCGGGTGAATCCTGGGATCGGCTCGTTGCTTCCGATGGTCAGGCTCAAGGCGAAGAGGCAGCTCCGGTAGGGGAATTGCTTGCGGTAAAAGCTCACCGTTTGAATGAGGTTCTGGAGCCGCTCGGGAGAGTCGGGCTGCCCCGCCGCGATGAGGTTGACGTACTCCGCGCCGCGCGGCGCCGCGCCCCGGTAGGCCAGAACTTGTCGGCGCACTTGCTCGATGTTTTGTCCGACGACGGCCATCTTGCCGTCGCGGTCCAGCCTGCTGAAGGCGCGCTCCCAATTCTCGCCAAACCGCACGCGATAGATCCGGTCGTCTCCGTTGGGCGATGAGGCCAGAAACACCGAGGGGTCACGATTGTCGTTTGCTCCGGCGCGGATGTTGGTAAACCCGATCGGAGCCGCCGCCTGATCCAGCAGTTTGCCCCTCGCATCGAACACAAATAACCGTCGGGCGTTCAGCACGACGACCTCCTTGCCCGGCGTCGGCGAGACATCGCAGGCGATCGGCGCGGTGTGGCTGCCCTGGCTGCCGTCGCGGAAATCGAAGCCTTCCTGCTGTTCCCACAACACCGAGCCGCTTCCCGACAACACGCGGACGCCGTACGAGTTATAGAAGCTGCTCCCGAAGAGCAGCTCGCAGCGCCCGTCGCCGTCCAGGTCCTCGATGGTCAGAAAGTAGGGTCGAAAAATCTTCTGTCGATGAACACCCCCTCTCGGGCGCATCGAATCTCGCCAGAGCGTTCGAAGGCCGGGGCCTCCGAGGGCCTCGACCCCGCCGCGCCAATCCGCGATCACCAGGTCATCGCGCCGATCCCCGTCCAGATCGCCCACGCCTAACAACCGAACGACGTTTCTCCGACTGCGCCGCTCCAGCAACTCTCCCTTGACGCTGAGCACGTACAGGTTTCGATCAACTCCGGCGGCGATCACGCGCGTCGCGTCCCCCGCCCGCATCGTCGCGACCTGGTAGAGCGGGGCCGGCGTGGCGAACTTCCATCGCAGAAGCCCGTCGTGGCCGATGACGTAGAGATTTCCGTCCGCCGAGGCGACCAGCGATTCCGCCCTGTCGTCGCCGTCCAGGTCAGCGACCTCCAGGTCGTACGGGAACGCCCGCGTGTCGTAGGTCCACAGGCAACGGCGCTCGTCGAGATTCAGGCAGCGGATCGAACCGTCGAAACAGGCGGTGACCAGTTCGCTCCTTCCGTCGCCGTTGGTATCGGCGCAGGCCACGTGCCAGGCGTTGCCTCCGGCGGCGATTGCTTCAGCCGAGCCCGCCGCGCCAACTGACGCCAGCGCAACCGCTCCAGCGAGTCCTGCCAGCGCTGGGATCATGATTCCTCCTGGTTGGATGGGGTCCTGGCCGCGGGGAACACCCGTGACCGGGCCCTGCGCAGAAACGATAGGACGCGGATTCGCTCCTCTTGGTCGAGGCCGACGGCGATCACCAGGATGACAAAGACCGCCTCGCCGGCTACGACGCATGCGCCGAGCCTCCACCATTGGTCCGCTCCGGTGAAGATCGCCACGGCCCCGGTCGTCGCCGCTCCGATCATTCCCAACACGAGAGGCCGCGCCAGACCATTGACCAGCGCGGTGGAGAGTGGGATGCCGGTCGCCCTGGCGCCGTGGAGAAAGATCACCAGGTGTCCGATCCCCAGCACGGTGTAGAGGCAGGCGGCGGCCCCCGTGAGGCTCGGTTCGACGAAGCGGATGTACGCGCCGGCGACGAGTAGGGATAACGCGCCGCGCGTGAACACGATGGGCCCGGTGAACTTGAGCCGGCCCAGGCCGACCATGACCTGCTGCGAGCTTCCGCCGAGCGAGACGAACACCTGGGCGGCCAGCACGACGTACAACAGGACGAAGAGCCCTTCTGCGTCCGGGCCGAGCCACAGTTTGAGGAACGGCGCCGCCACGAAGATCGGTACGACGCAGATCGAGGCCGCCGCGACGACACTGTACTTCGTCGAAGCCAACAGGAGCTTTGCGATGTTCTCGTCGGAGCCCCGCGCGTCCAGGGCGCTGACAGCCGGCGAGAGCACGTTGGTCATGTTGCGGATCAGGGTGAAGACCATGGCCCGAAAGGTCCAAACGGCCGAGAGACCGCCGACCTCCTCCATGCCCAGCCCCTTGCCCACCAGCACTCGGAAGCCTTCATTGCCCATGATGTTGCCGACGAGGATCAGAAGGTTCGCGCCGGCCAGCGCCAACACCGCGCCGATGATCGCCTTCGACAAGAATCTCGGCGAGACGGCCAACTGCGGTATTTCCTTTCGCAGGGCCCGACGGCAGAGCATGCAGGAGCCCATGACTGCCAGGACGTGCGTCCCGACGAACAGGGCGACGCTCCCGAGGCCGACGTTGAACAGGACAATCAGGGCCACCATCCGCAGGAGCGTCCCTGCGCCGATGTGGGCCACGACGAGATCGAACCGCTGGATCGATTCCAATCCGGCGCGAAAGGCGAAGACGCATGAAGCCGCCAATAGCGCGCCGGCCAGGATGGCGAACGCCATGCGCCCGTCGGCCCTGAGCCCCTCATCCAGCCCCGGGTCGTCCAGATACCAATCGCGGACCAGCCAAACCGTCGCGGCCCCCAACAGGCCCAGGATCGCATAGCCCACCATGGCCGAGCTGAAGGTCTTGTTGACGCCCGATCGATCCTGCGAAGCCAGGTCGTGCGGGATGCGTCGCTGCATCGCCCGGCTGATCGATCCGCCGAGCGTGTCGATCACGGCGAAGATCGCCACCAGCATCGCCGCCAGGCCGTATCCGCTAAGCGTCAGATCGCGGATGGCGATCGGGACCAGCACCATCGAGGCGACACCGGCGAGAAGCGTCAGGCCGTAGTTCGACAGCACATTGACGATGATCCTGTCGGCCTGTCGCATCGACCTATATCCCGCCGGACGCGCGATCTAGCCGCGGCTTTTCTGAGCTGCGGCCTTTCCGAGCCGCGGCCTTCAGGCCGCGCGGCCCATCGCGCGCCACGCGCGCTCAGCTCTTGGCCTGGGCCTTGGGCAGGCGACTTGATGGAGGCGGAGCGATGATCCGTTCACGGCCCAGGAGATTGTTCAAGCGCACAGCGACCGGCCAGATTCCGCGCCGGCAGTGAAGATACCGCAGCCACCACCAGGAACGCGTGACGAGCCCGATGCCTTCCGCCCGAGCGTCGCCGTATCCCCATTCACGCAGCAGCGGCCCCATGTAGTAGTTCAATTGAGCGATGTGCATCCGATCCTCGCAGGCCCGCCAAGCGCCGACGCGAGTGGGGTCCGGCGCGTCCTTGGCCTTTCCCTTCCAGGCCATCTCGTAGTCGGGCACCACGTCGGTGCTGACCCCACTCTCGAGCTGGGTCGGCTCGAAGCGCTCGCCGATGAAGTCGCACAGCCTCCGCAGTTCGCGCTGCGGGTAAAGGATGAGGTCCTCGTACTTCACGACGGTGAATGCGGTGTCGGGCATGGTGCGTTGCCATCGACGGGCCAGCCGCATCGACGCGTTCCACAACCGACACGTCACCTGCCAGGAACTGCCCGGTCCGCGGCGCAGCGAAGACTTGAACGACCGGGCGACGTCACGCCCGTCGCGGACGATGCAGATGAACTTCGCCGAGGGGTAGTAGGAGAGGATGCGGTCGATGTGCCTGAGGTGGTCGCAGGACTTCTCGGCCGGCCGGACCTTGCCGTGCCTGGCGGCGTAGGCGGTCAGCATCGCCCGAAAGAGATGAGGGTGGCTCGCCGGCTGCCGGCGAAAGATCGCCAGCACGGAGTCGGCCTCGAGATGTGACTCGCGGATGAAGGGGTCGTCCAAGGCGTGGCGAACCATCTGCTCGTGCGACCAGCCAGCCTGCGCCCTCTCGACGCCGGGAACATACCCGCAGAAAAATTGCGTCTCCGGGAGCATGGCCACGCGCGAGTGCCGGTCCAACATCACCGCCAAAGCGGTCGTGCCGGAACGCTGGCACCCGACGACGAAGATCGGGGAGAATTCCGCCTCCGAGTCAGCCGAAGAGGGCCCTCCAGTCGCCTGGGCGGACTGATCGGCGGCGCGGGTTTGAACGGGCCGCTGGCCGCTCACGTCGAACCCTCGCTTCGCAGCCAATGGACGAAGTGCGAGAGCCCCTCCGCGAGCTGCGTCCTCGGCTCATAGCCCAAGTCTCGTTGGGCCAGACTCACGTCGGCGTAGGTGCGATCGACGTCCCCCGGCTGAAGCGGAAGCCGCTCGATGACCGCCTTTTTCCCAAGGGCTTCTTCGAGGGCCTTGATCAGGTCGCGCAGGGCCACCGGCCGCGACTCGCCCAGGTTGTAGATGCGGTATCCGCCCAGGCGGTCGATGGCGGCCGTCACGCCCGAGACGATGTCGGCGATGTAGGTGTGGTCGCGCATCATGCTGCCGTCGCCGAAGACCGGGATGGGTTTTCCTGACTCTATGAGCCGGGCGAACTTGTGGATCGCCAGGTCCGGCCGCTGCCGCGCCCCATAGACGGTAAAGAAGCGCAGGCAGGTGATGTCCATGCCAAAGAGATGGTGATGGGCATGGCAGAGCAGCTCGCCGGCCCGCTTGGTCGCGGCGTAAGGGGAGATCGGATAATCGACGTTGTCCGACTCGCTGAACGGCACCTTCTTGTTGTTGCCGTACACGCTCGAGCTGCTGGCGAAGACCAGGCGCTTCAGATCGCGCTTCCGCATGGCCTCGAGAATCACGCAGGTGCCGGCGACGTTCACATCCTGGTAGAGCAGGGGGTTCTCGATGGAGGGGCGGACTCCGGCCCGGGCCGCCAGATGCACGACCACGTCGATCCCCTTGCCCAGGGCCGCGTCCATCGCCTTCGCATCGCGGATGTCGCACTCGACCAGCTCGAAGGCGTCGCTCTGGAGGCAGGCTTCGAGATTCCGGCGCTTGGTCCGAGGATCGTAAAAGGAGTCGAAGCAATCCACGCCCACCACTCGCCGCGAGGAGGCAAGCAGCTTCTCGCACAAGTGCGAGCCAATGAAGCCCGCCGCGCCGGTGACCAGGATCGATTGCATGAAACCAATGCCTTATCGTGCCGTGACGACGGCGGGAATCAAAGCGTGGGCCGCCCCACGCTATGGTAGGTGAATCCCAGCTTCTTCATGAACGCCGGGTCATAGAGGTTACGGCCGTCAAAGATGATCGGCCGCGAAAGCCGCTTGCGAATCATGTCGAAGTCCGGCGTTCGAAACTCCTGCCAGTCGGTGAAGATCACCAGCCCTTCGGACCCGTCCAAGGCCTCGTAGCCGTCGGCATGGTAGTTGACCCGGTCGCTGGCGAGTTCCCGCTCTGCGTTCGGCATCGCCTCGGGATCGTGGGCGCGGATACGCATACCCGCGTCGAGAAACATCCGAATCGCGGTCAAAGCCGGGGCCTCGCGAACGTCGTCGGTCCTGCCCTTGAAGGCCAGCCCCCACACGGCCAGGGTGACTTGCTTGGCCCGGTCGCCGTACTCGTCGATCACCCGCTGCGCAAATCGCCGGCGCTGCCGCTGGTTCGTTTCCTGGGCGGCCTCGGAAATGAGCGGCGGATAGTCCGCCACCTTCCCCATGTGGATCAAGGCGCTGACGTCCTTGGGGAAGCATGAGCCTCCATAGCCCACGCCGGGAAAGAGGAACGCGTGGCCGATCCGCGAGTCCGAACCGACGCCGGCCCGGACCAACTCCACGTCGGCCCCGTAGCGCTCGCAGAGGTTGGCGATCTCGTTCATGAAGGAGACCTTCGTCGCCAGCAGGGCGTTGGCGGCGTACTTGGTCAATTCGGCGCTGGCCGGGTCCATGATCAATAGGCGCTCGCGCTTCCGCATGTAGGGGCCGTAGAGCTGCTTCATGATCTCGACCACCGCGGGATTGGTCGTGCCCAGCACCACGCGGTCCGGCTTGGTGAAGTCCTCCACCGCGGCGCCTTCCTTCATGAACTCCGGATTGCTGACCACGTCCACGGGGTGATCGGTCTCTCCCTGGATGGTCTCGGCGATCAGCTTGTGAGTGCCTACCGGCACCGTGCTCTTGGTCACGATGATCCGGTAGCCGTCCATCATCCGCCCGATCTGCTTGACCACGCCGACAATGGCGGACAAGTCGGCGCTGCCGTCGTCGGCCTGGGGCGTGCCGACCGCAAGGAAGATCACCAGCGAGTCGGCCACCGCGTGCGCCAGATCGGTGGTGAATTCCAGCCTGCCGGCTTTTTCGTTTCGCTGAACGAACTCCGCCAGCCCGGGCTCGTAGATCGGAATCTCGCCGCGCTTCAGCGCCGCGATCTTGCTCTCGACCACGTCCACGCATATCACGTGGTTGCCGACGTCGGCGAAGCACGCCCCGGCCACCAACCCGACGTAACCGGTTCCGACGACACCGACGCGCATGGGAGATTGCTCCTATTCGAAGGGCTTATTCGGCCCAATATCACAACGACTTCCGTCCGGACTCCGTCCCCGTCAGCCGCCAGCCTGAAGCTGACAGAACTCATTGTCAATTATTGACTTGCGCGAGCAAGCCGCCTCCATGCGAAGCCACAATGATATCGGTTCCACCCCAAGCGAACTACAGCCTTGGAGAGAGGGAGACCGGGCGATTGCCGGCGCGATATGGTACTTACTTCCAACCTGCTGTCCCGGTTCCAAACCACACGGGTCCGGCCAATCCCCGGATTCACTATTAGTTCCATAAACCGTTGTAAATAATAGTGTTAATATCTTTGTGGCGGTGGCATCCTGCGGGCGAGTCGCTATGGATCGGAGATGGGTTCGAGCAACTCGCCGGCAACTTGGAGACTGACCGACTGTCCCAACATCTTCACGTTTAGGACCAACCTCACTCGCGAGAGCCGGCGGAATACCAAACCCTCAATGCCGGTCAGAGGCCCCGCTGCCACGCGTACCGGCGAGCCGACCTGCAAGCGCGCGTGGCGCTGAAGCCCAACGCCCGACGCGAGCGCCTTGTGAATCTGCCGCAGCTCCCAAACCAACCGATGCTGCTCGGGCACGGCGAGGGTGTTGGCGATTCGCTTGGTTTTCAGGGCCCGGTAGCGATCCTCCTGCGTCCCGTTGAAGAAGACGTAACCGGAGAAGAGCGGCAGCACGCTTCTCGAAGTTCGGCCGGTGCGCCGACTCTTTGTCTCGCGGCGCTGAAGCGGCAGATAGTGGGCGATTCCAAGCGCCGCCAGGTCCGCGGCCAACGCCTTTTCGCTTCGCGGCCTCGTGTGCGCAACCCACCACGAGCCGGCCAGGCCGTCGGGAATCGCCTCCTCGGCGGGCAACTGCCGCTCATCCGAGCTCGCCGGATTCCTGCCCACGGGGTTCCTCCATCAGCGGTCGTGCCACCCGCGGCCCGTGGCGAAAGTGGAGGCCGGGGTCGCCGCCGCCCGAAGAACGCAAAGAATCGTAGATCACCACTTTATGCTTGCGCAGCGAAATGGCTTCGCCACGGGCTACTCATATCGACGGCCGCGACAAGCCAACCTAAGCAGCGGATGCCGGTCCGGCAATGCCGCCGAGAAGCATCCCGTGAATTGGGCCCATTGAAGTGTCGGTGGACCCCCGCCCGCGGTCCCGATATGATCGAGGCCCGCGGCTCGCCCGATTTCCGCTCATTCGCAATTTGGCTCAGGGGCGACTCGGCTTGCGCCGCCATCCCCGGTGCCGATTGAAGAATGATGAACACGACGGCCAGCCGCCCGAACATCTTGATGCTCGTTCTCGACAGCGCCAGGTTCGACCGTCTGGGCATTCACGGTTACCACCGTCGGCTCACCCCAGCCCTCGATGCCTTCGCCGCCGACGCCGTGGATTTCACCAATGCCAACGCCCCGGGCGGGTCGACCCGGCCGTCGATGGGCTCCAATTTCACCGGACTCTATCCCCAGGCCTACGGCTTCGACGAGGACAAGTTCCCCGACGAGAAGCACACCATGGTGGCCGAGCGTCTGCGTGACGCGGGCTATCGCACTTACCTCTTCAGTAGCAACGCCTACGTAAGCCCGGCCACCGGCTACACGCGCGGGTTCGAGACGGTCTTGTATTTGAATCGGTCCAATCTGACCAAGGTCATCCGGCCTACGGTGCTCCTGCGTCACGCTCCGGCGCTCATCAAGACCGCCCTTAAGCGTAACACCACCTACAAGGTCTCCTCCGACCTGCTGCTCAGCGAGGCCCTGCGCGTGCTTCGCGGCCACGGCCGGGACGATCCGCCCTTTTTCCTCTACATCCACATGGACGTGCACAACCCATACCTTTCGGATCGGCGATACTTGCGGCCGTGCCTAGAGCCAGGCATTGACGAAGAGACGATCCGCAAGGTGGAGGACATTCAGCGCAACCGGCCGATGATGCTCGACTTCGCCCGCACCGACATCCCGATGGAGACGCGCCGGCGCTATTGGTCGGTCCTGCGTTCCATGTACGATGCCTCATTCAAGAAATGCGACGATCTGTTTGGCGAACTCGTCGCGGTCTTGCGAAGAGGGGGACTTTTGCCCGACACGATGGTCGTCGTGACCAGCGACCACGGCGAACTGATCGGTGAGCGCGGCGGGCAGATGACTCACGGGCTCTTTCCCTACGAGGAGGTCATGCGCGTCCCGCTCGTGGTGAAGTTCCCGGAGCGCTTCCAAAGAACCGGCGCGGACCCGCGGCTGGTCAGCACCATCGACTTGGTGCCGACCTATTGCGAGCTGGCCGGGGCTCCGATGCCCGCGGACCAGACGCAGGGGATTTCTCTGCTATCTGATCGGCGGCACGACTTCGTCATTCACCAGCGGCAGAACTTCCTGCGAATCAGCTTTGAGGACTTCAAGAAGAAGTTCCCCACCGTCGATTTCGACTGGCTCAACCTCGGCCACGTCATCGCCCTCAAGGATGAGCGCTTCAAATTCGTCTGGACCTCCGCGGGCAGACGGTTCCTCTTCGATTTGCGGGCCGATCCCGGCGAGACCGCCGATCTGGCCGACTCCAGGGCCGACCTCGTCGACCCATACCAGTCCCGATTCAACGAATGGCGCGAGCGGATCAAGGTCCAGGCCGGTTCAGCGGAACCCGAGTACGAGGAAGCGGTCATGGATCACCTCCGGAGGCTTGGTTATGTTGAGTAGCCTGCGATGGTCTGCACGGGGTCGTCGATGACTCAGCCCGACAATCCAGCGACGAAGACGGATTCGCTCGGCGGCGCGTCTGACGGGACGTCGGCGCGGCGTCCGGCGAGGAAGAGACACGTCCTGATTCGCTTGGCGGTCGCCCTGTCCGCTTTCCTCGCGGCCCTGGTGGCATGCGAACTGGCCCTGTGGCTTGTCGCTCCGCTGCCGTTCCACGAATTCGTCCACTACCTGCCCGACGGCCATATCAGGGCCCGGCCGGCCGCGAACCAGGTTATCGACAGCGGCACTGGATGCATGATCCACATCAACAAGCACGGCTTCCGCGGCCCTGACTACGCCTACGAGAAGCCGCCCGGCGCCCTGCGGATCGAGGTCTTCGGCGGGTCGGCGGCCTTCGAGTTCAAGTCGTCGGCCGAAGAAAAGACCTGGCCCGGCGCCCTGGAGAAGAAGCTCGAGGAGCGGTTGGGCATGCCGGTCGAGGTCATCAACCTCGGCGTGCCGGGCTACGACAGCTTCAACTCCAAGATCAACTACATGCTCAACGGCCGGCCCTTCCACCCCGACGCGATCATCGTCTATCACGGATGGAACTGCATGGTTCGCTTCCGCACCCTTGAGCACAGCCCCTATCAGGGCACGACCCGGTTGCCCAACAAGACCTTCGCCGAACAACTTGGGAGCCTGACCCAGCTCGGACGACGTGGACTACAGCTCTACTACAACTATCAAGGGCGTCGCCTCGATGACGTCTCCGCCTCCAAGGAAGGAAGCGGCGCGGACCTGGACCGGCCCGTCGCGGCGGCGGCGCTGGCTTGGGAGCGCCAAAACTATCTCGATTTCGTGCTGATGAGCCGGTCGGACGGCGTCCTGCCGATCTTCGTCTCCATGGCCAATGTCCTTTCGGCCGAGAACAAGAACGACCCGGCGATCCGCCGGAACGTCGCTCCCTACTGCCTCTCCCGCGGCTTCACCGTCTCCGCGGCCGTGGACACCATGGCCCAAATCGCTTCGACGATCGAGACCCTGGCCCGGCAGGAAAACGCTGTTTTCATCGACGGCTACGACGCCGTGCCCCACGACCTCGAGCATTTCGATGACACGGTGCACCTGAAGGACAAAGGCTCCGAGGCGTTGGCGGAGAAAATCGCCTCCGATCTCCTCGCCGACTCGCGCTTCATGGACAGGGTCAAACAGATCAAAGCCGAGAAGCCGTCAGAGCCGCCGGCCGCCTCATCGATGTGACCGATACCATTCGACCGTCCGGCGCAGCCCATCCTCCAGCTTCGTCGTCGCCTCGAACCCGAACCGCCGCTTCGCGCGGGTCGTGTCCAGACGTCGTCGCGGCTGACCGTCCGGCTTCGTTCCGTCCCAGGCGATGCGGCCACTGTAACCGACGATCGATCGAATCGTCTCGGCGAGATCGGCGATGGTGATCTCTTGTCCGCATCCGACGTTGACCGGCTCGCCCTCGTCATAGCGTTCCGCCGCCAGGACGATGGCCCGGGCACAGTCTTCGACAAAGAGAAACTCGCGGCTCGCGGCGCCCGTCCCCCACAGCGTGACCTGGGGTTCCTGTCGTTCCTGGCCCTCGACGAACTTGCGAATCATCGCCGGGATGACGTGGCTCGTTTCCAAATCGAAGTTGTCGCCCGGCCCATAGAGATTGACCGGCAGCAGGTAGATGCCGTTGAAGCCGTACTGCTGTCGATAGGCTTGCAGCATGACCAAGAGAGATTTCTTGGCGATCCCGTACGGTGCGTTGGTCTCCTCGGGGTAGCCGTTCCACAGCTCGTCCTCCTTGAACGGGACGGGCGTGTGCTTCGGATAGGCGCAGACCGTTCCGACCATGACGAACTTCGTTACCCCCCCGAGTCGCGCCTGCTCGATCAGGTTCAGCCCCATCGCCATGTTGGCGTAGAAAAAGCGCCCGGGGTTCTCGCGGTTGGCCCCGATGCCGCCGACTTCTGCCGCCAGGTGAATGACCACGTCGGGCCGGGCGGCCTCGAACATCCGCCGGACGGCCGCCGAGTCGGTCAGGTCGAATTCCTTGCGCCGCGGGATGAAGATGCGATCATCTGGAACGCCGCGCCGGGTGAGTTCGGTGCAGAGGTGCCGGCCGAGGAACCCCGCCCCGCCGGTGAACGCGACGCTTTGTCTGTTCAGGTCCATTCAAGAGTGTCGTGTGTTCTTCGCCCGATGGTCCTTCAGCAGCCGCTCTTCCTGGGCCAGCCGCCGATCATGCTCGACCATCATGCGGACCAGTTCGGCGAACGACACCTTCGGCGACCAGCCGAGCTTCTGACGGGCCCTCGTCGCGTCGCCGACCAGGTTCTCAATCTCGGTCGGTCGCAGGTATCGCGGGTCGTGCTCCACGTGACGCGGCCAATCGACTTTCACGATGCCGAACGCTTCCTCCACCACTTCGCGCACGCTGTGTGATTCTCCCGTGGCCACGACGTAGTCGTCCGGCGCCGCCTGCTGGAGCATCCGCCACATGGCCTCGACGTAGTCGCCGGCGTAGCCCCAGTCTCGCTTGGCATCGAGGTTGCCTAAGAAGAGCTTGTCCTGAAGACCTTCCTTGATGCGTGTCGCCGCCCGCGTGATCTTCCGCGTGACAAACGTTTCCCCCCGTCGTGGGCTCTCGTGATTAAACAAGATGCCGTTGCAAGCGAAGAGTCCGTAGGCCTCGCGGTAGTTCACCGTCTGCCAATAGGCGTATGCCTTTGCGCACCCGTAAGGACTTCGCGGCCGAAACGGCGTCGATTCGTTCTGCGGCGGTGGCATGTTGCCGAACATCTCGCTGCTCGACGCTTGGTAGAAGCGGGCGGAGATTTGCGTGTCGCGGATCGCTTCGAGGAGTTGCAGCGTGCCGATCGCCCCGGTCTCGGCGGTATAGACCGGCTGGTCGAAACTCAGCCGCACGTGCGACTGGGCCGCCAGGTTGTAAATCTCGTCCGGCCCGACCGTGTGCAGCACGTGCCGCAGGCTGGCCCCGTCGGTCAGGTCGCCGTAGTGCAGAAACAGCCGGGCGTCCTTGTCGTGCGGGTCGCGGTAGAGGTGGTTGATGCGCTCGGTGTTGAAGCTGCTCGACCGCCGGATGAGGCCGTGGACCTCGTAGCCCTTGTCGAGCAGAAGCTCGGCCAAATAGCTCCCGTCCTGCCCCGTAATCCCGGTGATGAGGGCCTTCTTGGCCATACATTCCCTTGTTTCAGAGCCGCGACCGTCAGGGAGCGGATTCGACCTGAATGTCCTCATTACGCCAGCGCCGCGAAGATCGACGCGATGCGCTCCGCGGCCTGGCCGTCCCATAGCTCCGGCCGTCTCGATTTCTGCAAACCCGCCGACTTCACCTCCGCGTACGCCTGCAAGATACTAGCCGCCTGCGGCCCAGTCAGTCGATTCGTACCCTCGCTGATCGTCACCGGCCGCTCGGTGTTCTCGCGAAGCGTCAGGCACGGCACCCCGAGAATCGTCGTCTCCTCCTGGATGCCGCCCGAGTCGGTCAGCACCAGGGCCGACTCCGCCATGAGCTTCAGGAAATCGAGATACCCCAGCGGCTCCGGCGTGTGCAGTCCGCCTATCGCCTCCAACCGTTCGCCCAGCCCCATCGCGGCGATGTTCTTGCGCGTCCGGGGGTGCATCGGAAAGACGATGGCCATCTCCCGCGCGATCGTCTCGAAGGCCGTCAGGATCGAGCCCAGCGTGCCGGCGTCATCGACGTTGCTCGGCCGGTGAAGCGTCACCACCGCGTATCGCTTCGGCGAAAGCTTCATCTCCTCCAGAATCCGCGAAGCGTCCGCCCGGGCCCGGTTCTTCATCAGCGTGTCGATCATCACGTTGCCGACGAAATGGACCTTCTCATCGGCCACCCCCTCGCGCCGCAGGTTCTCGACCCCGCTCGGCTCGCTGACCAAGAGCAGGTCCGAGATCGAGTCGGTGAGCAGCCGGTTGATCTCCTCCGGCATCGTCCTGTCGAAGCTTCGCAGGCCGGCCTCGACGTGGGCCACCTTCACCCCCAGCTTGACCGCCACCAGGGCGCAGGCGATGGTGCTGTTGACGTCGCCGACGACGATGACCCAGTCGGGCCGCTGCTCGATCACCACCGGCTCGAATCGGCGCATGATCTCCGCCGTCTGCCCCGCGTGGGTCCCGGAGCCGACTTCCAGGTTGATGTCCGGCTCGGGAATGCCGAGGTCCTTGAAGAAGAGCTGGCTCATCCGTTCGTCGTAGTGCTGGCCGGTGTGGACGATGACGGTCTGAATGCGGCCGGTCTTCTTGAAGGCCGCCACGAGCGGCGCGATCTTCATGAAGTTCGGCCTGGCCCCGCAGACGCAAATGACTTTGAGCATCTGTTCGTTCCTGATGAGTGGCGGCGCTCGCCGGCATGTTCGGCGACGGGCCGGAATCGCATGAGTTTAAGTCATGCGCGTCACCTCGAACAGCGCTGCCGAGGCATGACCGATAAGCATGCGTGCCTTCTTCGACTGCCCGCTCAGTGCTACGATGCAATGGTGTCGGATGGCCGAAGGATTAGAGGGAAAGGTGAAGCCCGGCGGCTCCTGGCGGCCGCCATCCTGTATGCCGCCGGCGCAGGCTGCGTGCATCCGGATGCCTCCGGCCATGCCGAACAAGGCGCGCCTGCCAGGTTCGCGACGCAGCCCATCCCCACCGTCCCCGATCGTTGTCCCTACAACCATTCCGCCTCGATCGTGCAGACGGCGAGTGGCGATCTGTTGACGGCCTGGGGCGCCGGCTCGCGCGAACTCGGCCCGGACACCGTCATACTGCTCTCGCGAAAGACCGCCGGCCAGGATGAATGGTCGCCGCCTATCATCGTCGCCGACAAGCCCGACGACGCCGACGCCAACCCCGTGCTGTTCGTCGATGATCTCGGCGGTCTGTGGCTCTTCCACGTGGAGATGTTCGGCGGCGAATTCTGCCTGGGTCGCGTGGTGGTGCAGCGAAGCGAGAATGACGGCCTCACTTGGACAAAGCCAGAGGTCGCTCTCGACGCCATCTGCACCATGGTGCGGAACAAACCCATCATCCTGGGCGACGGCCAGTGGCTGCTGCCGGCCTATCAGCAGGCCATCTTCCAATCACAATTCTGGCTTAGCGGCGACCGCGGGCGATCATGGCGGCCGACCCCGCCGCTTTACACCGCCGCGGACAATAATCTGCAACCAGCCGTCGTGGAACTCTCCGATGGTTCTCTCCTGGCCATGATGCGCTCCGGCGGCAATGCGAGGCAGACCTGGGAGGGCCGCTCGACCGACGCCGGCCTCACCTGGAAGTTGCGTCAGCGGCCCGACCTGCCGAATCCGAACAGCGGCCTCGACATGATCAGGCTGGCGACCGGCGAGCTATTGCTGGTGTACAACCCCAGCCGAGCCGACCGCACGCCGTTGGCCGTGTCCTATTCGACCGATGACGGCCGCACCTGGTCGTCCCCAATAACCATCGCCAACGGCAAGCCGCAGCTTTCCTATCCGTGCGTTATCCAAGATCGCGCTGGGATTGTTCACGTCGTCTTCTCCCACCGCCTCACCCACATCGAGCACGTGACCTTCGACCGCGCCTGGCTTGTCACCCCGCGCCGTCCGCCATAGTATTCAATGTTCCCGCACGATTCGAGATTCGTCATGCGATTCCCTGCTCCGGCCGTCATTGCGGCGCTTCTGCTCGTCCTGCCGGCCTCCGCCGCCGATTGGCCCTGCTTCCGCGGGCCTAACCACGACGGCATCAGCGGCGAAACCGGTATTTCCACAAGCTGGCCGAAGGATGGGCCCCCCGTCGTCTGGTCCCGCAACGTCGGCCGGGCCTTCAGTTCGTTCGCCATCGTCGACCGCCGCCTCTTTACCTGCGGCGAGCAGGATGGCCAGCAAGTCCTGATTTGTCTCAACGCTGACGACGGCGAGGTGCAATGGAAGCGGCGGCTGGAACCCGCCATGACCGACCCCGACGAAAACCTCTATGGCACCCGGGCCACACCGACCGTCGACGAGGGGCGCGTCTTCATCCTGGGCGGGCATGCCGGCCTTTTCTGCCGCGACGTCAGGACCGGCGAGCAGCTCTGGAGCCGCACGTTCTCAAACAGACCCCACTGGGGCTACAGCGGGTCGGTGCTGATCGAGGGCGACCTGGCGATCGTCTCCGCGGGCGGTTCGGACGGCTCGCTCCTGGCGATGGACAAGAGGACCGGCAAGACCGTCTGGACGTGCGGCGACGACCCTGCCGGTTACGCGACCCCGCAGCCTTTCGATTTCGACGGCCGACGTTACGTCTGCGGCTTCATGGCCCAGAGCGTCATTATCGCCGAGGCGGCGACCGGCAAGCTCGCTCTGCGCCAAGAATGGCAGTCGCACTCCGGCGTCAACGTCTCGACGCCGATCTTTCACGAAGGCCAACTTTTGGTGACCACCGGCTACGGCTACGGCAGCGGGCTGTTTCGTCTGCGCCGCGACGAGGAAGTCCTCGCGGCGGATGAAGTGTGGAAGTCGACCAAACTCCGCTGCAAGTTCCAGACGCCGATCCTGCTCGGCGGCGCGCTTTACGCCAGCGATGAGAATGCCCTGAAGTGCGTCGACTTCAAGACCGGCAGGGTCCTCTGGCGAAAGGGGGGCATTCGCAACGGCTCGCTCCTCTGCGCTGATGGGCTGCTGCTGCTCTTGACCGAGACCGGTGAACTGCAAATCGCCAAGCCGTCGCCCGAGGGATTCGATCCGCTCGCCACCGTCAAGCTCTTCGAGGGCAGCAAGTACAACCTGTTCACGCGCAAGCAAGGCCGCCGCTGCTGGACGGCCCCAGTCTTCTGCAACGGTCGACTCTATATCCGCGATCACGACACCGTCGTGTGCCTCGACCTTGCTTGCCGAGCGTCTGAAGGCTCGACCGCCGGCGCGGAGCCCGACGAACACCGTTGACGAGGGCCCGGCACGGGCTACAATCGCCCGCTGGATCGGCCGAAACGACGGCGGCCGGCGATGGATGAGCCGGAAGATGCGCCGATCGCCGCCGCGCCGGTCTGTCGGCAACTGTCTCGGAGGACATATCATGCGATCGCGAATCGTGCTGGGGCTTTCGTCGGTGGCGGTCGTCGCAGCGCTGGCGGGCTGCGCCGAGAGCAAGCTGACTCGGCGGAACTACGACATGATCCTGGAAGGCAAGTCGACCAAGATGGAGGTCGAGAAGACGCTGGGCGAGAACTACATTCCCCGCGCGCCGGACCAATGGGAATACGAGGACGAGGAGCACCACCTATCGGTCATGATCCGCTTCGACGATCGCGGCTACGTCTCCGGCAAGGAGTGGCGCGACGCCGCTAGCGGCACCTGGGAGGGACAGGCCGAAGGTATCGATCCCAATCCGCCCGGGCGAAAGGTCTACCAGGGCGACTCCACGACCACCATCCGGGAATAGCAGCCGCGCGCGGAGGCGTCGCACGGCGCCACAGCCGAGGCCGTGATTTCGGCGGAGCCGACTTCCCATGCTCGCCATCGTCGCTGAAAACGGAAAGCCGCATCTGCGCCAAGCTCCCGAGCCCTCGCCGGCCGAAGGCGAGGCCCTCATCGCCGTCCGCCTGGCCGGCATCTGCTCGACCGACTTGGAGATCGTCAAGGGCTACGGCCAATACTCCGGCATCGTCGGCCACGAGTTCGTCGGCATAGTCGCCGCGGGAAGCAAGGCCCTGGCGAACCAGCGCGTCGTCGGCGAGATCAACTGCGTCTGCGGCCGCTGTGACATGTGTTCGAGCGGCCTGTCCAATCACTGTCGGCGGCGCACCGTGCTCGGCATCCGGGGTCGCCCCGGAGCGATGGCCGAGTTCACCTGCCTGCCGGAGCGCAACTGCATCGAGGTTCCGGATTCGGTCACCGATGAGGAGGCTGTCTTCGCCGAGCCGCTCGCAGCCGCCATTCAGGTCGCCCGACAAGTCAAGCTGGAGCCGAAGATGAACGTCGCCGTGCTCGGCACCGGCCGGTTGGGGCTGTTGGTTGCCCAGGTCCTCGCCCAGGCCGGCTGCCGACTCACCGCCGTCGGCAAGAACCCGGTCACCCTCGCGCTTCTCGATCGTCGGCGCATCCGCAACGCCGCCGTGACCGACATCACCCAATGGCACGACTTCGACGTGGTGATCGAGTGCACCGGCTCTCCGCAGGGGTTGCCCCTCGCCCTGCGACTCGTTCGGCCGCGCGGCACGATCGTGATGAAGACCACTTGCGCCGAGCACGCCAGCGCGGACCTGACCGATCTGGTGGTCAACGAAGTGTCGCTGGTCGGCAGCCGCTGCGGTCCGATGCGCGAGGCCCTCAGCATGCTCGCTCAAAAAAAGATCGACGTCACCGGCATGATCACTCAGCGCCTGCCATTGGCCGACGGACCCGCCGCCTTCGAATTAGCCATGTCGCCGAGCCACATCAAGGTGCTCCTGAAGGTCGCATCGTGACCGGCGTCCCGTCAGTCGAGCTCCTCGCTGAGCCGTTGGAAGACACCAGCCTGCTGCGCTTCGAGCATCTTGCCGCAATCGAGGGTTTTTCTCACGCCGTCACCACTCGGCCGTGGAACATGGCCCCGCATCGCGGACCGCAGGCCGACCGCGCGGGCCAGCGCCGCCGGCAGGTCTGTGCGCGCCTCGGTTTGCCGTTCGAATCGCTGACGGCTCCCGATCAGGTCCACAGCCCGCACGTGCTTTGTGTGTCGCCGTCCGACGTCGGCGCTGGGCGAGACGGCAAGGAGACGGCCATTCGATTCTGCGACGGCTTGATCTGCGGCCTGCCCGACGTGCCGATCATGCTGTTCTCGGCCGACTGCCCCCTGATTCTCGCCGTGGAGCCTGCGCGCCGAGTCTTTGGGACGGCCCACGCAAGCTGGCGCGGCACGGTGACGCACATCGCCGAGGAAATGGTCCTCCAGATGCGGCGGCACTTCGGCATCGATCCTGCAAACCTCTCGGTCGGCATCTCCCCTTGCGCCGGACCCGGCGATTACGAGATTGGCGATGATGTTCGTCGGATCATCATTGCCCGGATAACCGATGGGGAGCGATTCCTTCGGCCGAAGGGCAACCGCTGGCGCCTCGATCTCCGCGAAGCGAATGCGGCCCAACTCGTGAGCGTCGGCGTGGACCCCGCGAAGATCGCTGTCGCGTGCTGCTCCACCATGACCGACCCGCGCTTCTTCTCCCATCGCCGAGACGGGCCCGACACAGGCCGGTTCGCCCTGATCGCCGGCTTTCGAACGGTCTAGCGCGGTTTCCGGATCGACGGATGAACCAAGCCGCGACCACCTTCTCCGCGCTCCAGGGGCAAGCAGTGAGGGAGCGGCTTCGTGGCACGCACGTTTATCGGAAGCAACCGGTAGGGCGGACATGTTCCTTGCGCGGGCAATTCGCGGCATTCATCGGGGGCATCGGCCGGAGCGAAACCGCCGGTCGCGGGTTGCCGATAAGGCCGAAGAGCCCGACCGCGGGCCCTTTGTGCGCTTCGAGGTGTTGACATGCCCAATGAAAAGGCCGTCGTCCTGTGCTCCGGCGGCCTGAATAGCGCCGTGACCACCTCGCTGGCGGTGCAGAATTACAGCGTTTTCCTGCTGCACGTTCATTACGGCCACCGTGCCGACGCCCGCGAGGCCGACCTGTTTGAGAAGCAGGCGGACTTCTTCGACGTTCGGGACCGTCTGGTTCTGGAGATGCCGCACCTCGCCAAGATCGGCGGCAATGCCCGCGTCAGCCGCAAGCGGCAGATCGAATACGCCCTGGCGATCAGCGAACGGGAATCGAATTGCTACGTGCCGGGCCTCATCGGTTCGCTGCTGAACGCCGCGTTCGGTTGGGCCTGGGGCATCGGCGCATCGGTCATTCATCTCGGGGTGAGCGAAAACCTCGGCCCGCCGGGTCCTCCGACGTCGCAAGTCCATCCGGATTACAGCAGGGAGTTCATTCAGCTCTGCGGCTACGGATTGGGCATCGCGGCCCCGGGCCGGAAGATCACGATCGAGACGCCGCTCCTGGAGTTGAGCCGGACGGAGATCGTCAAGCTCGGACATCGGCTTGGGACGCCCTTCGAACTCACCTGGTCATGCCTTTCCTCGGGGACTCAGCCCTGCGGCGGCTGCTTGGGCTGCGCCACGCGGAACCGGGGGTTCCTAGAAGCCACGGTGCCGGACCCCATCCTGCTTCAGCCAGCCGCGCACTGATTCAACTCGGCCGATGCCGCAGCGACGACCGTCGGCGGCGACCGGATCACATCCGTTCAAGGACCGGGATGCCCAATAGATCGAGCCCGAGGCGAAGGGTCCGAGCCGTCAGATCGCATAGCCGCAGGCGGGACGCCAGCGTTTTCTCATCCGGCGCCTGCAAGACCGGGCACGATTCGTAGAAGCTCATGAAGCCGCCGGCCAGTCCGTACAGGTACTCGCAGAGGACGCTGGGCAGCAGACTCTCGGCGACAGCCTCGATCGTCTCGCCAAGTTGCAGCAGCCTGATCGCCAGAGCCCGTTCAGTCGGTTGTTCCAGGCGGATCGGCGCGTCGGCCAGGCCGGCGGTTACCTGCCGCGTCTCCCGGCCCTTGCGGTGGATCGAGCGGATTCTCGCATAGGCGTAGAGCATGTACGGAGCGGTGTTGCCCTGGAGAGCCATCATCTTGTCCCAACTGAACACGTAGTCGGTGTTGCGGTTCTGGCAGAGGTCGGCGTACTTCACGGCGGCGATGCCCACCGTCTCGGCGATCCCTCTGATTTCCGCCTCGTCGAATCCGCGGCGTTTCTCCGGGTCGGCCTCGGTCTGCCTCACCTGGGCCTCGGCCCGCTCAACCGCCTCGTTCAGAAGCTCCACGAGCTTCGCCGTCTCCCCACTGCGCGTGCGGAACATTTTGCGATCGGCGCCGAGCACCGAGCCGAAGGCGACGTGTTCCAGCCGCACCTCGCCGCCGTCAGGTTTCCTCATCCAGCCAAGGGCCCGGATCGTGGCGAACAGCATCTCGAAGTGCAGCTTCTGCGGCGCGCCGACGACGTAGATGACGCGGTCGGCGCCGAGACCCCCGTCGCACCTGCGAAGCTCCTCCGCCAGCGCGGCGCTGTGCAGCCTGATCGAATGCCGCGAGGGGTGCGCCGTCCGAAACAACACCCCGGCCACGTCCGTCGTCGCGTACAAGGTCGCCCCGTCCGTCTTGCGCACGATCATCGGCAGTGGGTTGCCCTGCGGCCCCTTGAATGCCGGCGTGCCGTCCGCCCTCTCGATGAACACGCACAAAGCGCTTTTGTCGAGTCGGCACACGGCCCGGGTCGGCCCGGTTTGCCCCTCCGTGCTTGCCAGGGCGACTTGTAGCTCCTCGACCACGCCGGCCAGGAGCGGCTTGTAGAAACTCTCGCCGCGGACGTCCTCGTCGGTCAGCAGCACGCCCAGCCGCCGATAGACTTGGTTGCACTCCGCGAGCGTTATCTCGATCGCGATCTCCCGCGCCAGCCGCTCCTGGGCGTCGTGCGCGGCGCCGCGCTGCATCATCTGGGCGACGTCTTTGGGGTCTTTCAGGACACCGGCATATTCGGTCCCGCCGGCCTCCTTGGTCAGCGCATTGATATACAAATAGCCGGACTCGATGTCTTCGAGATTCAGGAGCGAATTCGATCTGCATTCGTTAAGAAATGGCTCGAATACTTTCGTGCCCCAGCGATCAGCCTCGTGCTCGGCCCTCGAGCGCTCAGCCACTTTCTTCAGGTAGGCCAGTTTGGCGACGGAGCCGGCGTCGACGGCGTGGCGCAATTCGGCCATCGCGCGTTGCAGATACCTCGGCCCTTCTCCGCGCTTCCGAGCCATCGCCGCGTGCCACATACCCAGGATGACCATGCCGAACTGCGTGCCCCAATCGCCCAAGTGGTTCTGACGAATGACCGCGTGCCCCTGAAAGGCCAGGAGCCGGGCGATCGTGTCGCCGATGATCGTCGAGCGCAGGTGACCGACATGCATCTCCTTGGCCACGTTGGGCGACGAATAATCGACCACCACGGTTTGTCGATGGGCGTCGTCCGCCGGGTCAATGCCGAGGCGGTCGGCGCTCGCCCCCGGTGCTTGGTGTGGGACCGACTCCAGTGCTCCCGCGAGGAAATCGGACTTCAGGCGGAAGTTGATGAATCCGGGGCCGGCGATTTCCGGCGGGTCGATCAGGTCGCCGGCGGCAAGGTGATCGACGATACGCTGGGCCACCTGCCGCGGCGGTTGGCCGAGCGCCTTGGCCAGGCCCATGGCCACGTTGGATTGATAGTCGCCGAACTTCGCCTCGGCCGACGCCCGGACGAGCGGGTCCGATCCGGCGGCCGTCTCACCGAACGCGGTGGCCATCGCCTCGCGCATGACGACTTTCAATCGGGCGAGAACGGACTTCATGAAGATAGTCAACCGTGAATCGGCATGGCGGTCAAAGCCTCGAGACAGTCGTCACACCACGCCGACGCAGGAAAGCATCCTGGCCGGATCATCGCCCCCAATCGACGCGCGGGCCGTCTCCCCACAGCGACTCGAGGTTGTAATACTCCCGCCGCTCCTCGTCGAAGAGATGAATCACCACGTCCACGAAGTCCACGATGATCCAAATGCCTTCCTCGTAGCCGGCGATTCCGAAGGGCGCGTCGTTTCGCTCCTTGCCGAGCTGTACCACGTGGTCCGCGCCGGCGCGCATCTGCCGATCCGATGTTCCTGTGGCGATGACAAAAAAGTCGCAGACCTGGCTGATCCCCCGCAGATCGAGGACGACGATGTCCTCGCACTTGTCATCCTCCAACAGCCGGGAGGCATCGACCGCGAATTGCCGGGCGGCGTCCGTCGGGCGCGTCGCCTTGGGCCGCACGGGGTGCGCGGCCTCGGCTCGCTTCCTGGCCAGGGCCTTGACGGCTTTTGCTCGCGCCGCTTTCTCCGGCATTGCTCCTCTCCAGGGTCACCATGCAAAACAGGGTGGGCCCGCGAGGGACCCACCCTGCTGATTCTACAACACCTCGACTGCTCGGCGGCCAAGCCCGCTGCGGGGCTCAATGCTCCTTGGGGATTCGCATGGCGTAGAAGGACCGCCATACGAAAGTGAGAGCAACCAGCAGCATGAGCACGCCCACGGCGACGGTGTAGTCCGTTCCCTCCCCCGCATGAGCCGCCTGCTTAGTCTTCACCGCGATCTCCACGGCCAGGAGGCCAAAGAGAGTCGAGAACTTAATGATCGGGTTGAGAGCCACGGCCGTCGTGTCCTTGAACGGATCGCCGACCGTGTCGCCGATCACCGTGGCCGAGTGGAGAGGCGTGCCTTTCTCCCGCAGATCGACCTCCACCAGCTTCTTGGCGTTGTCCCAGGCCCCGCCGGTGTTGGCCATGCTGATCGCCTGGAACAGGCCAAAAACGGCGATCGAAATCAGGTAGGCGACGAAGAAGTTGGGATCGAAGAAAGCAAAGGCCAGGGTGATGGTCATCAGGGCGATGAAAATGTTCCACATGCCGCTCTGGGCGTACTGCGTGCAGATGCGGACGACCGTCTTGGAGTCCTCGATGTCCGCCTCCTTCTTGTCCAGCCGCATGTTCTTTTTGATGAACTCGACCGCGCGATAGGCGCCGGTGGTCACGGCTTGCATCGACACGCCGGAGAACCAGAAGATGATCGCCCCGCCGCAGATGAAGCCCAGCAGCACCGGGGCGTCGGTCAGGCTCAACGCCAGGAGCCCGGCCTTCTCCAGTAGCAGGATGATCGAGAAGATCATCGTCGTCGCGCCCACGACGGCGGTGCCGATGAGCACGGGCTTGGCCGTGGCCTTGAACGTGTTGCCGGCCGAGTCGTTGGCCTCCAGGTAATGCTTGCCGCGCTCGAAGTCCGGCTCAAAGCCGAAGTCCTTCTTGATTTCCGCCTTGATGCCGGGAATCTGCTCCGTCTGGGCCAGCTCGAAGATCGACTGCGCGTTATCGGTCACCGGCCCATAGCTGTCCACGGCGATGGTGACCGGCCCCATGCACAAAAAGCCGAAGGCCACCAGGCCGAAGGCGAAGATCGAGGCGTGGCTGCCCATGACCTCGCCCAGGCCGTACTCGCTGACGAAATAGGCCCCGCCCATCAGTCCAGCGATGAGAATGCCCTTCCAGAAGGCGCTGAAGTAGCCGGCGACCAGGCCGGAGAGGATGGTGAGCGACGCGCCGCCCTCTCGGGTGGCGGTGACGATCTCGTGCACGTGCTTGGAGTGCGAACTGGTGAAGACCTTGGTGAATTCCGGGATCAGCACGGCGGCCAGCGTGCCGCAACTGATGATCGTCGCAAGCTGCCACCAAAGCTGCGGCAGAAGCGTCTCGCCGACGGCCAAATCCTTGATGAGCAGCCAGCTCATGCCGTACGAGGTCGAGATGCACAGGATCGAGGCGATCCAGATCAGTCTCGTCAGCGGCTGCTCGAAGTCGAACTCCTTCAGCCCCCGGTACTTGTTCTCGGAAATGGCCTGGTTGAGGAAGTAGGACACCCCGGACATGAAATCCATCAAAAACCGCATGGCGAAGATCCAGACGATCAACTTGGCCTGGATGTCGATGTTCGGAACGGCCAGGGTGATGAACGAGATCAGGGCGACGCCGGTCACACCGTAGGTCTCGAAGCCGTCCGCCGTCGGGCCGACCGAGTCGCCCGCGTTGTCGCCCGTGCAGTCGGCGATGACCCCGGGATTCCGAGGATCGTCTTCCTTCACGTTGAAGACGATCTTCATGAGATCGGAGCCGATGTCGGCGATCTTGGTGAAGATGCCGCCGGCAATCCGCAGGGCCGACGCGCCCAGCGACTCGCCGATGGCGAACCCCAGGAAGCAGTAGCCGACGATTTGTCTCGGCACGAACAGCAGGATGATCACCATCATGACCAGCTCAAGGGAGATCAAGAACAAACCGACCGACATGCCCGCACGAAGCGGGATATTCACCACGTCCCACGGCTCGCCGCGCAGCGAAGCGAAGGCCGTGCGGGCATTAGCGTAGGTGTTGATGCGGATGCCGTACCACGCCACGGCGTAGGAGCCGCCCATGCCGACGACGGTGAAGAGCAGAACCAGCCCGACCGTGCGGACCGTCTCATGCTGAAGCCCCATGAAGTAATAGGTCATGGCGGAGCCGATGAGCACAAACAACATCAGCAGGAACTTGCCCTGCTGAATCAAATAGGTGGTGCAGGTCTGAAAAATGGTCTCGGCGACGTCGAGCATCGACCGATGTGCCGGCAACCGATGGATCTGCATCCTCAGGTACAGGCTGATGCCCAGCGTTCCGGTGATCACCAGGGCCCCGTAGAACAGCAGGTTCCAGGCGCTGACCTCCGTGCCGAACAACGTGAACTTGCCCTCGTGCAAGTCCGGAATGGCCAGGTCGGCCTCGCCCGCGTGAGCCGTTGCCGTGGCGAATAACACCGTCGCCCCGGCAATCAGCAACGCCGGGACCAACGCCGAGTACGCTCGCTGTAACCCAAATCGCATCACTGCTTTCTCCATGCCAGAAACCTAGTTGTGTGGGGGCGGGCTCTCGTGATACTTTTCACGAACGACTCCGTCCTGCGGCGGAGTCAGCTTCATCATCTCCCGCGTTTGCTGAATGGACCGTTCCACTCTGCTGAGGGGGAACCACGATGGTGGACGGTCGAGAAGAACTCGCCGCTCAATCGGGCTGCCGGCAAATCGCCCTCGCGACCGCGATCCGCGCCGAATCGTCGGCCGCGACCCGCCCGATCTCTTTTGGACAGTCCGAGCGACGCCGCTCAACCAATCACGCACGGCGATATATAAGGGGTCGCGGTCGGGCGTTCAAGCGCATGGGCCCCTCGCGGGATACCCGCCCCAATCTTGCACCAAGCCGTCGACGACAGCGCCGACGCCCGGTTCGCCGTCACCTGCCTCGCCTATCGGAAATATCATAACTCACTATTCTAAATCATGTTACATGGACCACTCCCCGGGGGCAGCCCCCGGCCAAACAGGAACCGGCGAGCTTCCTGGAAGCGCGGCATTTCGGGCTTATGATGGACGGAAAGCCTGCGAACCAAGCGACGCAAGCGGGATCGGCCGGCCTGCCGAGAACGCCGAGATCGGCGTCGTGTATGCAGACGATTTTTCGGAGCCTCGGCCATGCCGCGAACCCATCAATACTCATCCACCCGGTTTGCCCTCTTGGTCGCCGCCACGCTCATGTCAGTGGCCGGCCCAGCGTCGGTTGCGCTCGCCGGTCCGGACATCAAGACCATCACCATCGAAGGCACGGCTCCCGGGGCGGACAGAAATGCCATGGAGCAGGCCAAGCAGGACGCATTCCGCCGGGCGGTGGAGCAGGCCTGTGGCACGTTCATCAACGGCCAGACCGAGACCAAGAACTACGCCGTGGTGTACGACAAGGTCCTGTCGCAGGCCATGGGCTACATCGAATCTTATGAAGTGCTGGAACAGCGGGTCGATGCCGGAGTCAGCCGCTGCAAGGTCACGGCCAAGGTCTCCACCACCAGCTTTGAGCGGGAATGGGCCCGCCTGGCGCACACGCTCGAGGCCGAGGGAAACCCGCGGTGCGTGGTAATCGTCGTCGAGGACAACGATGCCGATGACGCGAATCCGCCGAGGACAAACGGGGTCGTGCAGAGCATCCTGGAGAACTTCCTGCTCGACAAGGGCGTGCAGCTCATGGACAAGGGGGCCGCCGAGCAGATGAGAAGCCGCGACGTGACCCTGGCCGCCCTGAATGACGACGTGGGCAAGCTGGCGGCGATGGCCGCGTCGATGCGGGCGGACGTGTTCATCAAGGGCAACGCCGAGGCCAGACGCGCCGGCGGCTCGACGGTCGCGGACCGTGATGTTTACAAGTGGAACGCGACGCTGAACATCCGCGCCTACCACGCCGACAGCGCCCAGATGCTGGCCTCGAACAGCTACACCTTCACCCACTCGACGGTCAAGCCGGAAGGCGCCGGCGACGAGGCCCTGAGAAAGTGCGTCGAACAGAACGCCGGCCGGGTGCTTCGCGACATCGGCGAGGCCTGGCGCAAACGGCAAAACGTCCGCAGATCGGCCCAGGTGACGCTGGAGAACTGCTCCCGCGCCGACTACAAGGCTTTCGAGGCCGCCCTGCGCAGGGTGGACGGCGTTCAGGAGGTTCGCCTCCGCGAGATGGTCGGCGGCACCTGTCAGGTCGACGTGGAGTGGTCCTATGACCTGGAGACGCTGGTCGGCCGGATTGAGCAACTCGACGTCGACCACACGCGCTACGAGATCACCGAACAAACGCATGATCGAGTCACGGTGAAGCTGGTCAAGCAATCCCCCTGATCGCCTCGCCGGCCCCCTGCGCCTTGCTTCGCAGCTTCCAATAACCGCGATTTTGAGCGGCGGCATGCCGTCCCGCGCATCCCAGCGTCTTGTGAAATCGCGGCCAAGATGCGATAATCCGGATAAGATTCTGGGGGCGCTTAGGAGGCATCTCCGCTGCGCCCACGCGAGGTGCATCGCACGTTCAGTTCCTGACCTGTCGGCAAAGACCGCTCATGGCTATCGCACCTGAGATCGACACGCTCCACCTGACCGTCAATGGGAAAGAGGTGTCCTTGGACGGCGTGGAGGGGCTGTCATTGCTCGATCTGCTCCGGGACCGCCTGGCCATCTACTCGCCCAAGGACGGCTGCCAACCGCTTGGGCAGTGCGGCTGCTGCACGGTCCTGATCGACGGCAAGCCGCGGCTTTCCTGCACCATGAAGGCGACCCTCGCTCGTGGAAAGCACGTCACGACCTTGGAGGGCCTCCCACAGGACGACCGGGCCCAGATCGCAGATTGCTTCGTTCAGGCCGGCGGTGTGCAGTGCGGTTTCTGCATCCCGGGCATCGCCATCCGCGGCCACGCGCTTTTGGAGCGGAACCCCTGCCCAACCCGTGAGGAGATCGCCAACGACCTCCGCGCTCACCTGTGCCGCTGCACCGGCTACACGAAGATCATCGACGCCGTCGAGATGCTCGGCAGGGTCCGGCGCAACGGGCAAGATAAATCGGCAGCGAACGGGCGCCCCGGTTCGTTCACCGACCAGAGCGGCGGGGTCGGCTCGCGGCTCTGCCGATACCGCGGGACCGATGCCGTTCTCGGCGAACACGGATACATCGACGACATCTATCTCCCCGGCATGGTCCACGCCGCCATGCGTTTCAGCGACCATCCGCGAGCCTTGGTCAAGCGAATCGACGTCTCCGCGGCCCGCGAATTGGATGGCGTCCTGTCCGTGGTCACCGCCAAGGACGTGCCGGGCGACCGGTTTGTCGGCCTTATCACCTCCGATTGGCCTGTCTTTATTGCCGAGGGAGAGGAGACGCGCTGCGTCGGCGACATCCTCGCCGCGGTGGCCGCCGTCGACGAACAGACAGCCCGCCGAGCCGCGGAGCTGATCGCGATTGACTACGAGGAGCGGACACCGATCACCGACCCTGGCGACGGTCTGAAGCCCGGCGCCGCGAAGATACATCCCGGCGGAAACCTTCTGTCGCGGTCGGCGCTGGTTCTAGGCGACGCGGAGCAGGCGTTTGCCAAGAGCGCTCACATTGTCGAGGGGGTTTGGCAGACCCAGGCGATCGAGCACATGTATCTCGAACCCGAAGCCTGCATCGCTATGCCGGTGAACCTGGACGACAAGGGCGTCGCCCATCCGAGCCCCGCGCATCCGCAGGACGACAACGGCTCGTCCATCGCCGGTCAAGCCGAATCGATTCACGCGCGGACGACCGCGTCTCCCGATCGTCGTGGTCTGCACGTGCTGTCCCAGGGGCAGGGCATCTACGACGACCGCCGCCAGATTTGCAAGGTGCTTGGCTGGCCCCTGGAACGAATGCACGTCGAACTCGTCTCCAACGGCGGCGCATTCGGCGGAAAGGAGGACATGTCCATCCAGGCCCAGACCGCGCTCTTGGCCCACGTCACCGGCCTGCCGGTCAAGACGGTCCTCAATCGAAAGGAAAGCCTGCGGCTGCATCCCAAGCGACACCCGGTCCGCAGCCATTTGAAGATGGGCTGTGACGAGCGCGGATGCATCACCGCATTGAAGGCTCGCATCATCGGCGACAAGGGGGCCTACGCCTCCGTCGGGGCGAAGGTGCTCGAGCGCGCCGCGGGTCACGCGGCAGGGCCCTATCGCGTTCCGGCCGTGGACATTGAGGCCCTGGCAGTCTACACCAACAATCCTCCCAACGGGGCAATGCGCGGCTTCGGAGCCAATCAGTCGGCCTTCGCCGTTGAAGGCTGTCTGGACATGCTCGCGGAAAAAGTCGGCATCGACGGCTGGGAGATTCGCAGCCGCAACATCCTGGAGGTCGGCGATCGATTCTGCACCGGCCAGAGGCTGACCAAGCCCTTCGGCCTCCGCAAGACCTTGGAGGCCGTTCGGGACGCCTATCGACGCGAGAAGTACGCCGGCATCGCCTGCGGCATCAAGAACGTCGGCATCGGCAACGGTCTGCCGGAGTTCGGCCGGGCCAGCCTCACCATCGAGCCCACCGGTCGCATCACCATCCGCACCGGCTTCACCGAGATGGGTCAGGGGCTCTTCACGGTATTGATCCAGACCGCCGCGACGGAGACGGGACTGGACGCGGAGTTCTTCGACGCTCGCTCCGACACCCGGGACACGCTTGATTGCGGCCAGACGACCGGCAGCCGCGGGACGGTGTTGGGCTGCCACGCGGTCATCGACGCGGCTCGCAAGCTGAAGGCTGACCTCGACGCCGGCACGGAGTTGATCGACCTGGTCGGCAAGGTCTATTCCGGCGAGTGGACTTGCTACAAGACCGACAAGTTCGGCGCGGACGTGCCCGAGCCCAAGACCCACCTCACCTACGGCTTCGCCACGCAGGTGGTCATTCTCGATGAGCAGGGCAAATTGAAGCGCGTCGTCGCGGCCCACGACGTCGGCAAGGCCATGAATCCGACACTGCTCGAAGGGCAGATCGAGGGCTCTGTTCACATGGGGTTGGGATACGCCTTGACCGAGGAGTTCGTCTGTGAGGGCGGGCGGCTGGTCACCAATGACGTGAAGAGCTGCGGCGTCCTGCGGGCCCACCACATGCCGGAGATCGAGGTCGTCCTGGTGGAGGAGCCGGACCCGGAGACGCCCTACGGGGCCAAGGGGGTCGGCGAGATCGGCCTGGTGCCGACCGCGCCGGCAGTGGCCGCGGCGCTCTATTCATATGATCGGATTCGCCGCACGCGCCTGCCGATGAAGGACTCCCCGGCGGCAGAGGCCATCCTGGGGCACAAGGCCCAGTAGGCTCGTTGCGCGTCCTGTCGAACGCTGTAACTAAGAGTTGGTCTGTGTTCATGAATCCATTTGTCGCCCTCTTTCGATCCCTCGTCCGCCAGGTGGCCCAGAAGCGCCGCGCGGCCGTCTGCACCGTCGTCGGCTCCTACGGCTCGACGCCCCAGGCCGCCGGAGCGACGCTGCTGCTCCACGAGAACATGACCAGCGAAGGCACCCTCGGCGGCGGCTGCGTTGAGGCCGAGGTCCGCAAACGGGCCTTTGAGATGCTTCAGCGCAACCAGTCAGCCCTGCTCACCTTCCAACTGGATCACGACTACGGCTGGGACGACGGGCTGATCTGCGGCGGCACCATGAGGATCGCCGTCCGGACGATCACCCAGGCCGAGGAGACGACGACGTTCGCGGAGGCGGCCGATCGGCTGGAGCGCAGGCAGTCCGCCAGCTTGCCGCTTCGCGTGGAAAACGAGGGCCGCGTCGAGGAGTATCGCCTGCACATCGAAGCGCCCGCGAAGCTCCTCATCGCCGGGGCCGGCCACGTCGGCGCGGAGGTCGCCCGATTGGCCGCGAGCCTTGATTTCGAGGTGGCGGTCATCGACGATCGGGCCGATTTGTGCAGCCCCGACCGCTTGCCCGCTGCGATCCAGCCCCTGGTCGGCGACATCGAGCAGACCCTCCGCCGCCAGGAGATCGACGCCAACACCTACGTAATCATCGTGACCCGCGGCCACAACCACGACGAACGGGCCCTGCACGCGGTGATCGACACGCCGGCCCGCTACATCGGCATGATCGGCAGCAGACGCAAGGTCAAGCTCATCTTCGACGACCTGATTGCCCTCGGTGTGGACCGGCAGAAGCTCGCCGCCGTCCATGCCCCGATCGGGCTGTCCATCGGGGCCGTCACCGTTCCGGAGATCGCCCTGAGCATCGTCGCTCAGCTCGTCGAGGTCCGCCGAACCGACAAACCAACCCGCGTCGAAGGACCCTTTCCCGTCGACGCGGCGGCGGACGCGATTCATTCCATTACCGACGACGTTCTTCCCCCCGGCCAGGTAGGGCCCTAGCGGGGTGTCTCGATCGAAACGTCGGGTTGGGGAGTGCGGGCGTCCCGCCCGCAATTCTCGATTGGCCGATTTGTGCGGGCCAGAGGCCCGCACTACCCGAAAACTCGAGCGAGACGGAG
>Ga0187893_10000710_pt1 | contig 85515 bp, 80 predicted proteins | sample MA1701074metaG_FD_139574 | JGI IMG/M metagenome (GOLD analysis project Ga0187893, IMG submission 139574) | White microbial mat communities from a basaltic lava cave in the Kipuka Kanohina Cave System on the Island of Hawaii, USA - MA170107-4 metaG ... | reverse complement strand
GCTGATCGAACCCGGCGGATCGCTCGGCATGGAAGCCGCCGGCGTCGTGATCGATGTCGGCCCCGGTGTGAGCCACCTGCTGCCCGGGGATCGCGTGGCGTATGCCTGTCTACCCCCTGGCGCCTACGTCGGAGTGCGCACCATGCGCGCCGATCAGGTGATGGTACTGCCCGACGGCGTCGACGAGGAGACGGCGGCGGCGGTGATGCTGAAAGGCATGGCGGCCGAGTACCTGTTGTACCGGGTCCATCGGATCCATACCGGCGACGTCGTCCTGGTGCATGCCGCCGCCGGTGGGGTGGGGCTCTTCCTCTGCCAGTGGGCCAAGGCGCTGGGCGCCCGCGTGATCGGCACCGTGTCGAGCGAGGACAAGGCGCGGGTCGCGCGCGCCAACGGGTGCGACGCGCCGATCGTCAGCCGCGACTACCGCTTCGCCGACGCGGCACGAGAGGCGGCGGATGGCCGAAGGGCCGACGTGATCTACGACGGGCTAGGGCGCGCGGCGCTGGAGGAAAACCTCGCGGCACTGGAGACCTGCGGTCACTGGGTGAGTTACGGGCAGGCGAGCGGACCCTTGCCGCCGCTGGAGGTCGAGCGGTTGACCGAGAAGTCGCTGACCTTGAGCCGCCCCGTCCTCTTCCACTACACGGCAGAGCCCGCCGCGAGGCGCGAGATGGCCGAGCGGGTGTTCGGAGCCCTGCGCGATGGCATCCTGCGGGTCGAGCTACGCCACCGCTTTCCCCTCGCCGCTGCCGCCGAGGCTCATCGCGACCTCGAGGGGCGCAAAACGATCGGGCCGTTGGTGCTGCTGGCGTAACGCGCCTAGAACGCGAATATCATCGCCCGAAGGCTGCATCTCTTCTGATCGCATCATGACATCATTCTTCTATATGCTATGATGCGCCGATGCGAACTACCGTGACGCTCGACGCGGACGTGGCGGCCAAGCTCAAGGCGGTGGCCCGCCGCCGCGGCATCTCCTTCAAGAAGGCGCTCAACCAGGCCGTGCGGGACGGCTTGAGCGGCCGACGGCCGGCGGGTCGGCCCTTCACGCAGTACACGCAGCCGATGGGTCTTCGTCCTGGGTTCGATCTGGATAAGGCCACACAGCTCGCGGCCGCCCTCGAGGACGAAGCGATCGTCCGTAAGCTCGAGGTGCGCAAGTGAAACTCGTCGATGCCAACGTTCTCCTTTACGCGATCGACGAACGATCGCCCCGCCACGAGGCCGCCCGGGCCTGGCTCGAGCAGCAGCTGGGAGGCGACGACACGGTGGCGTTTGCGTGGGCCGCTCTCCTCGCGTTTGTGCGAGTGAGCACGAGTTCCCGGGTGTTCGAGCGCCCGTTGGTTCCGGCGCGAGCCTTTGATGTGGTCGATCGCTGGCTCGCGCAACCATGCGCGATCATCCTGCATCCGGGTGACCGACACCCTCAGCTCATGCGCCAGCTGCTGGCTCCCCTCGGTACCGCCGGCAACCTCGTGAGCGACGCCCACCTCGCGGCGCTGGCCATCGAGCATGGAGCTGAGCTTAATTCCTGTGACAGCGACTTCTCGCGCTTCTCCGGCCTCCGCTGGGTGAACCCGCTCCCGGCGCGGCGCCAACCTCTTTGAACCGCATCCGGAGGTCGTTCCCCCCGGTCCCGTCTTGACCCCTGACTGAGTAGCCAGGAATGCCGGTCGGCCGCGTCCCCTACCGGAGTGTCGTCGACCTTCTCCGCCATGAGCTGCACGCTGACGACGACGAGAAGACGACCATGCTCATCCGTCGTCTCCGGCGAGCCAAGCGACGGGGGTGGCTGACCCGGCCCGAATTTCTCGCGGCCTGTGAGTGGAAGAGCCCACGCTCGCGGCGCTGGTACGAGGCAAACTCCGCGGCGGCCATCCGCCGGATCACGCGCGATGCGCTACGAACGCGGAGCGAGTGCAGACGAATGGAACTCTTGCAATCCCTGAAGGGCGTCAGCATCCCCACCGCGTCGGCGATCGTCACCATGGTCGACCCGCAGCGGTACGGCGTGATCGACATCCGGGTCTGGCAACTTCTATACGCACTGCAAGCGGTGCAGCGAAAGCCGCGCGGAATCGGCTTCAGAGTCCATGACTGGGATCAGTACGTGGCCATCTTGCGGCACTTCGCCCGCGCGTTTCGTACCACGGCCCGCCTCGTTGAGATCACGCTCTTTCATTGCCATCGCGCCTGGCAGCACGGCACGCTCTACGCGCGATCCGGTGACGCCGCGCGCGGGCGAGCGACCGGCACCGGGCGTCGTGGGGCTGCCAGCCCCCCGCGGGACCGCGGGGTGTACCCTCGATCCTAGACCCAATCCCTCGCCACCGATCAAGGAGGACCGCCATGGGAGCAAAAGGCGATGCGCTCGCCAAGCAGTTCGAGTCCAAGGCCCACGAAATCAGGGGGGTCATCGAGACGCTCAACGACGTCGACTGGAAGAGGGTAACCTCCGCCGAGAAATGGTCGGTCGGCGTGGTCGCGCATCACATCGCGACGTCGCATGAAATGATCGCCGGCCTCGTCAAAACGATCGCGGACGGCAAGCCCGGGCCCAACATCCCCATGGATACCATCCACGCCATGAACGCCAAGCACGCGCAGGACTTCGCCGGCTGCACCAAGGCGGACACCCTCGACCTGCACAGGAAGGGCGCGGCAGCGGCGGCGGCCATCGTGCGTGGGATCCCCGATGAGGGGTTCGCGCGTAGCGGCAACGTCCTCGTCGGGATGCCCCCGATGACGGCCGAGCAGCTCGCTACCGGCTTGCTCTGCGGACACCCCAACGACCACCTTGCCAGCATCAAGGCCACCGTCGGCCATTAGCCTGCGCTCCATGGCACTCACCGACCGGGCTCCCCCGCGCTCGACAAGAAGCTGACCGGCATCACTCCACGAACCGGGCGGTCACCCGGGATTACCCGGTTGCCCTCGTAACGACCCTAGAGGGCAGCGTTCGCAAGCCTTTGACGCGCCTGGCGGCGATCCTCTATCCTGACCACGTCGCCGTCACCCTCCAAAGCCCTCCGCTCCAAGCGACACACGAAAGGAGTGCGAGCCATGCGTTCCTGGATCCACCACACCAAGGGGCAGCACGTCCGCCAGGCGCGGGTCGGCCTGGGCGACCTACGGGAGGAGCACATCAGCCGACAGGGCTTCTTCGGCCCGGTCGCGATGATCTACCGCGAGCACGGCCCCAATGAGATCGTGCGCGTCGAGGGCACCCTGCAGCCGCGCCGGGTCGCCGATACCGCACATGCCGAGCCGTCCGACATGACCGATCCCCGCGGCACGCCGGAGGTGATGCTGTCCAATGCCGACGTCGGCGTCGCCGTCAGCCGCCGAAGCGCGGCGATGCCCTTCGCCTACCGCAACACGGACGGCGACATGCTGTATTTCGTACACAAGGGTCGAGGCCAGTTCGCCACCGAGTTCGGGCGCCTGGACTACGAGCCGGGCGACTATGCGCTGATCCCCAAAGGCATCACGTTTTGTCTGAGGCCGGACGCCGGCGACAGTCACATGCTGATAGTCGAATCGCCCGCGCCGCTGTCGCTGACCGAGCACCAGCAGGTCGGACGGCACATGCCGGTCGATCCGACGGTCCTGGTGTTGCCCGAGCTGCGCGACGAACGCGGGCCGCAGCGTGACGAATGGGAACTGCGGGTCAAGCACGGTGGCACCCACAGCTCCATCTTCTACCGCAATGACCCGCTGGCGTCGGTAGGGTGGAAAGGCGACCTGTTTCCCTACAAGCTGAACATCCGCGACATCATTCCGATCAGTTCCGACCGGATCCATCTCGCCCCCTCGTCCTGGTGCACGTTCCAGGCCAAGGGGTTCGTGGTGATCACCTTCGTGCCGCAGATCGCGGTGGCTGATCTGAACGCCGAGGAGCTCCCGTCGTACCACCGCAACGTCGACAACGACGAGAGCGTGTTCGTGCACCACGACGAGTCAGGCAGCCGCAAGCCCGGGATGCTGTCGCACACGCCGCAAGGGATCTTGCACGGCGCGGACGAAGCGACGCGCGCGGCATTCCAGAAGCGGCGCACGCCCGGGATGCGGCGGACACTATGCGGGGTGAGCGTGGACACGGATCGGCCGCTGGTGCCGTCCCCGGTGTATGAGCGGTTGACGCTCTAGCGAGCCTCGGGCCGGCTCGACGGTCCGCCAGTCTGGAGGCCAGCGCGTGCAGTGTTCTCAGTGTCGCCACGAGAACCCGCCCGCCCAGAAGTTCTGCGGCGAGTGCGGCACCCGCCTGAGCCTTACCTGTGCGGGCTGCGGTGTGTCCAATCCGCCTGGGCAAAAGTTTTGTGGCGAATGCGGGGCTCGGCTTGGCGAGCAGGATGGGGCGCCCTCGAAGCCGGTAAGCCCGGAGTCGTACACGCCCAAACACCTCGCCGAGAAGATCCTCACGTCCAGGGCTGCGCTGGAAGGCGAGCGCAAGCAGGTGACCGTCCTCTTCGCCGACCTCAAGGGCTCGATGGAGCTGCTGTCCGACCGCGACCCCGAGGAGGCGCGCAAGCTCCTCGATCCCGTGCTCGAGCACATGATGGAGGCCGTGCACCGCTTCGAGGGCACCGTCAATCAAGTGATGGGCGACGGCATCATGGCCCTGTTCGGCGCTCCCCTTGCCCACGAAGATCACGCCGTGAGAGCGTGCTACGCGGCGCTGCGGATGCAGGAGTCGGTGAAGCGGTACGCCGAGAGCGTTCGCCGGCAGCACGGCGTCACGATCCGCATCCGCGTGGGCCTGAACTCCGGTGAGGTGGTCGTCCGGGCCATTGGCTCGGACCTGCACATGGACTACACGGCGGTCGGCCAGACGACGCACCTGGCCGCGCGGATGGAGCAGATCGCCGATCCCGGCGCGATCGCCATCACGCCCTATACGCTGGCGCTGGCCGAGGGCTACGTCGAGGTGAGGTCGCTCGGGCCCATTCCCGTGAAGGGCCTCGCGGACCCGATCGAGATCTTCGAGTTGACGGGAGCGGGGACGGCGCGGACGCGGCTGCAGGCCGCGGCGCTCCGAGGCCTCACGCGCTTCGTCGGTCGCGACGCCGAGGTCGAGCACCTGCGCCGGGTGCTGGGCCAGGCCGGCGCCGGCCGCGGCCAGGTGGTCGCCATCGTGGGCGAGGCCGGGGTGGGCAAGTCGCGGCTCACCTACGAGTTCACCCACTCCCATCGGGTACAGGACTGGCTGATCCTAGAGGCTTCGTCTGTCTCCTACGGCAAGGCCACGAGCTACTTGCCCGTGATCGACCTGCTGAAGGGCTACTTCAAGATCGGCGACCGGGACGATCACCGGGAGATGCGCGCCAAGGTGCTGGGGCGGGTGCTGGGCCTGGATCGCGCGCTCGAGCCCCTGCTGCCCCCGCTCCTCGCGCTCCTCGACGTGCCGGTCGAGGACGCGGCCTGGCAGAACCTGGACCCGCCCCAGCGCCGCCAGCGCACGCTCGACGCGGTCAAGCGCCTGCTGCTGCGCGAGAGCCAGGTGCAACCGCTGCTCGTGGTCTTCGAGGACCTGCACTGGGTCGATGGCGAGACCCAGGCCCTGCTGGATAGCCTCGTGGAGAGCCTGGGCTCCGCCCGCCTCCTGCTCCTGGTGAACTATCGCCCCGAGTACGAGCACCGCTGGGGCAGCAAGACGGCCTACCCGCAACTACGGCTCGACAGCTTGCCTGCCGAGAGCGCGGCGGAGCTGCTGGCCGCGCTCCTCGGGCCGGACCCCGGGCTCGCGCCGCTCACGCAGATGCTGGTGAAGCGGGGCAACCCGTTCTTCCTGGAGGAAACGGTGCGGACACTGGTGGAGACGGGGGCGCTGGCGGGGGCGCGGGGGGCGTACCGGCTGACGCGGCCGGTGGACGCGCTGCAGGTGCCGGCGACGGTGCAGACGATCCTAGCGGCGCGGATCGACCGGTTGCCACCGGAGGAGAAGCGACTCCTACAGGCGGCCTCGGTGATCGGCAAGCAGGTGCCCTACGCACTGCTGGCGGCAATCGCCGAGCAGCCGGAGGAAGCCCTGCGACCTGGGCTCGCGCACCTGAAGGAGGCCGAGTTCCTGTACGAGTCGCAGCTCTTCCCGGACCTGGAGCACACCTTCAAGCACGCGCTGACCCACGACGTGGCCTACGCGGGCCTCCTGGGGGAGCGGCGGCGCGATCTTCACGCCGCGGTGGCGGCCGCCCTCGAGCGCCTGCACGCCGATCGCCTCGTCGAGCACGTGGAGCGGCTGGCGCACCACGCGCGGCAGGGCGAGGTCTGGGACAAGGCGGTGCGCTATCTGCGCCAGGCCGGCACCAAGGTGTTCATGCGCTCGGCCAACCGCGAGGCGGTCACCTGCTTCGAGCAGGCGCTGGACGCGCTCCGGCGGCTGCCGGAGCATCCCGACGCGATCGCCGAGTCCCTCGATCTCCGTTTTGACCTCCGCAACGCGCTCCTCCCGCTCGGCGAGCGTGGACGGATGGGGGCCCTCCTCGACGAGGCCGAAGCCCTCGCGGAGGCCATCGGAGACCAGCGCCGCCTCGGCCGTGCGCTGACCTACAAGATCGTCCAGTTCTGGCTGGTCGGCGATTTCGGGGCGGCGATCCAGGCGGGACGTCGCGCCCTGGCCATCGGCGAGTCGCAAGCGGACGTCGCCCTCCAGGTTGTCGCCAACGGGTATCTTGGCGCGGCGTACAGGGGGCGAGGCGAGTACCGCGAGGGCGTCCGGCACTGCGAGGCCGCGATCACCCTGATCCCGGAGGACCTGAGGCAGGAGCGATTCGGTCAGGCCGCCATCGCGGGCTCGCAGGTGCGGACCTTTCTTGCCATCGCGCTCGGGGCGCTCGGGCGGTTCGCCGAGGCGTTCGGCCGTTTCCGCGAGGCGATGCAGATCGCGGAGGAGGCGGGGCACGTCTGGACGCTTCTCTTCCCCCTCTTCGGCCTCGGCACCGTCAAGCTCGATCAGGGCGACTTCGCCGGCGCCGAGGCCCCGCTGGAGCGCGGCCTCGATCTCTGCCGGACGAGAGAGGTGCCTGTGCTACTCCACGACTTCGCCTGGACGCTGGGCGCGGCGTACCACGGGACCGGCCGCCGCACCGAGGGGGTCGCCCTCATGGAGGACGCCGCCCGTGGCCTCGCCGGGCGGACCATGGGGTTTGGGGGGTGGCCCGGCCGCGTCGGGGCGCTCGGCGGGGCATACCTCCTCGACGGGCGGCTGGCGGACGCTTCCCGGATCGCCCGGGACGGGCTCGCGGCGGCTCGGCAACGGGGGGAACGGGGGGTGGAGGGCCAGCTCCTGCGATTGCTCGGCGACATCGCGGCCCATCCCGACCGCTTCGAGGTCGATACCGCGGAGGCGCACTATCGCCAGGCCCTGGCCCTGGCCGAGGCGCTGGGCCTGCGCCCGCTCCTGGCCCACTGCCACCTCGGGCTGGGCGTGCTCTACCGGCGTGCGGGCACGCGCGAGCAGGCGCCGGAGCACCTCACGACGGCAGGGAAGATGTTCGGCGAGATGGACATGCGGCACTGGCGGGAGCAGGCGGACGCGGAGCTGAGGGAGCTCGCGTGAGCTGCTGCCCTCAGTGCCGGCACGAGAACCCCGGCGACGCCAAGTCCTGCCTGGCGTGTGGTCGCCGGCTGGGAGTTCGGGGCGTGACCTATTCGTAGCGCGCCCTCGAGAATCCTCGCGCGATGGCGTTCTGCCGGCGCGGCGGACCAGTGATGGGCCGATCCATTCACAGCGTCTTGAGTTCATGAGTCGAGTCAGCAGTGCGAACGCACACGCAGCCGCCCCACGGCGGCTGCCAAAGAGAGACAAAGCATGCGAGCGGTGACCTTTTCCCGATTCGGTGGACCCGAGGTGCTGGAAGTGTCGGAACTGCCTGAGCCGCAGCCCGGCCCTGGCGAGGTGCGCATTCGCGTGGCGGCGGCGACGGTCAACCCGACCGACATCAGCTTCCGTACCGGACGGCAGCAGACGACCGCCCAGCTGACCCAGATGGGTGTCCTGCCGCCCTACATCCCCGGCATGGAGCTGGCCGGGGTGGTGGACGCCGTCGGCGAGGGCACGGACTGGCACGCCGGTGACCGCGTGATGGCGATCGTCAATCCGCGCCGTCCGGGCGGCGGCGCCCAGGCGGAGCTGGTGGTCGTTCCGGCCGCGTCTGTCGCCCGCGTACCCGAGGGAACCAGCCTGGAGGCCGCCGCCACCCTGCCGATGAACGGGCTGACAGTACGCCTGGCACTGGACCGGCTTGCGCTCCACCCGGGGCAGACCCTGGGCGTCACCGGCGCGGCCGGCGCGGTCGGGGGCTACGCGGTTGAACTCGGCGTCAGCGACGGACTGCGTGTGATCGCCGTGGCGCGGCCGCAGGACGCGGCGCTGGTGAAGCGATTCGGCGCGGAGACGGTCGTTCCCCGCGGCGACGCGGCGATCCGCGGCCTCCACGACGCGGCTCCCGGGGGCGTGGATGGGCTGATCGACGCGGCCGTGCTCGACGCGGCGGTCCTGCCCGCCATCCGGGATGGCGGCAAGCTGGCCACCGTGCGCGGCTTCGCCGGCCCATCTGAACGAGACATCACGATCGAGCCGGTCCGGGTGACTTCGTACCTGCACAACCATGACGCGCTCGATCGGCTGGGTCATCTGGTCGCCGACGGCAGGCTCACCCTGCGCGTGGCCGAGACCTTTCCGCCCGAGCGGGCGGCGGACGCGCAGCGCAAGATGGACGCTGGCGGGATCCGAGGGCGGCTGATGATCGTCTTCTGATCCTGGGTCGGCATGCTGGCCCGCCTCACCTTCGACGACTCGGCGCTTGTGGAGGTCGTGTTCTCGATGATCAGCGGCAGTGACATGATGGTGTGGAGGAAGCGGTGACCGAGCCCGAAGGGCCGGACACGGCGGAGGTGCGGGGGCAGGAGGCGCTGGACGGTTCGCCGCGGATGGACTAACTTAGTCCGCTATGGAAACCGTCAATGTGCACGAGGCGAAGACGCATTTCTCGCGGCTGTTGGAGCGGGCGCAGGCGGGCCAGGAGTTCGTGATTGCGAAGGCCGGCCGGCCGGTGGCCCGGCTCGGGCCACTCGCGCGCCGGGGAACGAAGCGCCGGCTGGGCCTGCTCGACGGCAAGTTCAGGGTCCCCGATGACTTCAACGAACCGCTGCCGGACGAGGTGATCGCCGCCTTCGAAGGTCGGCGGCGGTGAGGGTGCTGGTCGACACGCACCTGCTGCTCTGGGCAGTGGCGAGCTCGCGGCGGCTGCCGAAAGGGGCGCGGTCTCTCATCCTCGATGCCGCGAACGAGGTGTTCTACAGCGCCGCCAGCGTATGGGAAGTCGCCATCAAGAGCGCGCTGCGGCGCCTGGACTTCAAGGCCAACCCGACGGTGCTCGTGCGCGCTCTCGCGCAAAGCGGGTTCTCCGAGTTGCCCGTGACCGCGGCGCATGCGGCGCGCGTCGCCGGGTTGCCGGCAATTCACCGCGATCCGTTCGATCGCCTATTGGTGGCGCAGTCGCTTGCCGAGCCGATGACACTGCTCACGAATGACGCGGTACTGGTGGGCTACGGTTCGTTGGTACAGTTGGTGTAGCGAGGCAGATGAGCCGCTGCCCCCAGTGCCAGCACGAGAATCCCCCGGGGCGCTCGCTTCTGCAACGGATGCGGCGCGCGCGTGGAGCTGGCCTGCGCCGGGTGCGGTCAGGTCAACCCATCGGGGAGCCGCTTCTGCAACGGATGCGGCGCCAAGCTCGGCGACCCAGCGCCAGCGGGGCCTGAGCCGCGCTTCACCTCCCCCGCGACCTACACCCCCAAGCACCTCGCCGAGAAGATCCTCATCTCCCAGGCCGCGCTGGAGGGCGAGCGCAAGCAGGTGACCGTCCTCTTCGCCGACCTGAAGGGCTCGATGGAGTTGCTCGCCGACCGCGACCCCGAGGAGGCGCGCAAGCTTCTGGATCCGGTTATCGAACGGATGATGGAAGCCGTCCACCGCTACGAGGGTACCGTCAATCAGGTCATGGGCGACGGCATCATGGCCCTCTTCGGCGCCCCCCTCGCCCACGAGGATCACGCGGTGCGCGCGTGCTACGCCGCGTTGCGGATGCAGGAGGCGCTGAAGCGCTACGCGGATGACACGCGCCGCTCGCACGGGGTGGAGGTGCAGATCCGGGTCGGCCTCAACTCGGGGGAGGTCGTCGTGGGCTCGGTCGGCAGCGATCTGCGCATGGACTACACGGCGGTGGGCCAGACGACCCACCTCGCGGCCCGGATGGAACAGCTGGCGCTACCCGGGACCGTGCGGCTGACCGGCGAGACCCTGCGGCTCGCCGAGGGCTACGTCGAGGTGCGGTCGCTCGGGCCCATCCCCGTGAAGGGCCTCCCGGACCCGATCGAGATCTTCGAGCTGACGGGGGCGGGTCAGGCCCGGACGCGCCTGCAGGCCGCGGCGCTCCGGGGCCTCACGCGCTTCGTGGGCCGCGACGCCGAGGTCGAGCACCTGCGCCGGGTCCTGGGCCAGGCCGGTGCCGGCCGGGGGCAGGTGGTCGCCATCGTGGGCGAGGCGGGGGTGGGCAAGTCGCGGCTGGTCTATGAGTTCACCCACTCGCATCGGGTGCAGGACTGGCTAATCTTAGAATCCTCGTCCGTCTCCTTCGGCAAGGCCACCAGCTACCTGCCCGTGATCGACCTGCTGAAGGGCTACTTCAAAATCGGGGACCGGGATGACCACCGGGAGATGCGCGCCAAGGTGCTGGGGCGCGTGCTAGGCCTGGACCGCGCGCTCGAGCCCCTACTGCCACCGCTGCTCGCGCTGCTCGACGTGCCGGTCGAGGACGCGGCCTGGCAGAACCTGGACCCGCCCCAGCGCCGCCAGCGCACGCTCGACGCCGTCAAGCGCCTGCTGCTGCGCGAGAGCCAGGGGCAACCGCTGCTGGTGGTCTTCGAGGATCTGCACTGGATCGACGGCGAGACCCAGGCCCTGCTCGACAGCCTCGTGGAGAGCGTGGCATCCGCCCGCCTCCTGCTGCTGGTCAATTACCGCCCCGAGTACGAGCACCGCTGGGGGAGCAAGACGGCCTACTCCCAGCTCCGGCTCGACAGCCTGCCCGCCGAGAGCGCGGCGGAGCTGCTGGCGGCTCTCCTCGGGCCGGACCCCGGGCTCGGGCCCCTGACGCAGATGCTGGTGAAGCGCGGCAACCCGTTCTTTCTGGAGGAGACGGTGCGGACCCTGGTGGAGACGGGGGCGCTGGCGGGAGAGCGTGGGGCGTACCGGCTGACACGGCCGGTGGAGGCGCTGCAGGTGCCGGCGACGGTGCAAACGATCCTGGCGGCGCGGATCGACCGGTTGCCGCCGGAGGAGAAGCGGCTCCTGCAGGCGGCCTCGGTGATCGGCAAGGACGTGCCCTACGCGCTCCTGGCGGCGATCGCCGAGCAGCCGGAGGAGGCCCTGCGGCGGGGGCTCGCTCATCTCCAGGAGGCGGAGTTCCTCTACGAGACGCAGCTCTTTCCGGATCTGGAGTACACGTTCAAGCACGCGCTGACCCACGACGTGGCCTACGCGAGCCTCCTGGGGGAGCGTCGGCGCGCGCTGCACGCCGCGGTGGCGGCCGCCATCGAGCGTCTGCAGGCTGATCGCCTCGTCGAACACGCGGAGCGGCTGGCCCACCACGCGCAGCAAGGCGAAGTCTGGGACAAGGCGGTGCGCTACCTACGCCAGGCCGGCACCAAGGTCTTCATGCGCTCGGCCAACCGCGAGGCCGTCTCCTGCTTTGAGCAGGCGCTCGACGCGCTTCGGCGACTGCCACAGCATCCCGACGCAATCGCCGAGTCCCTCGACATCCGCTTCGACCTCCGCACCGCGCTCGTCCCGCTCGGCGAGTGGGGGCGCAGGGGGGCCCTCCTCGACGAGGCCGAAGCCCTCGCGGAGGCCGTCGGTGACCAGCGCCGCCTCGGCCGCGCGCTAACCTATAAGGTGATCGAGTTCGTACTGGCCGGCGACTCCGCCGCGGCGATCCAGGCGGGACGTCGCGCCCTGGCCATCGGCGAGTCGCAAGCGGACGTCGCCATCCAGGTTGTCGCCAACGGGTATCTTGGCCTCGCGTACGTGGCGCGCGGCGATTGCCGCGAGGGCGTCCGGCACGGCGAGGCCGCAGTCGCGCTGATCCCAGAGGCCCTGGGGCAGGAGCGATTCGGTCAGGCGCAAATCCAGAGCTCGCTCGTGCGGTTCACGCTTGCCATGGCGCTCGGGTCGCTCGGGCGGTTCGCCGAGGCCTTCGGACGTCTCCGCGAGGCGATGCATATCGCGGAGGAGGCGGGGCACGTCTACTCGCTTCTCTTTCCCCTCTTCGGCCTCGGCACCCTCAAGCTCGATCAGGGCGACTTCGCCGGTGCCGTCGCCCCGCTGGAGCGCGGCCTCGAGCTCTGCCGGACGAGACAAGCGTCATCGCGGCTCCACGACTTCGCCTGGGCACTGGGCGCGGCGTACAACGGGACTGGCCGCCGCGCCGATGGGGTCGCCGTGATGGAGGATGCCGCCCACGGCTTCGCCGAGCAGACGGTGAGGTGGTCGGGTTGGGTCGGCCGCGTCGGGGCGCTCGGCTGGGCATACCTCCTCGACGGGCGGCTGGCGGATGCCACTCGGATCGCCCAGGAAGGGCTGGCGGCGGCTCGGCAGCGGGGAGAACGGGGGATGGAGGGCCACGTCCTGCGATTGCTCGGCGATATCGCGGCCCATCCCGACCGCGTCGAGGGCGAGACCGCGGAGGCGCACTATCGCCAGGCCCTGGCCCTGGCCGAGGAGTTGGGTCTGCGCCCGCTCACCGCTCACTGCCACCTCGGGCTTGGTGCGCTCTACCGCCGGGCGGGCAAGCGGCCAGAGACGCGGGAGCACATCACGACGGCGGTGACGATGTTCGGCGAGATGGACATGCGGTACTGGCGGGAACAGGCTGAGGCAGAGTCGAAGAAGTGGATGTGAAGTGAAGAAGGTTGCCCGGGAGCTGGACGCCTGGCGGCGCTGGATGGTCGGGAGCCGTCCGCAGGTTGCCTAGCCTCTTGGCGATGTACAATTTGTGACTGGCGAGGAGGACGATGGCTACCGTTCTCGAAAGGTCCGAGCAGCGAGTCCTGCTGGAGGGTTTATCGTGGGAGATTTTTGAAAGTCTGGTGCGCGCGAGCCCGAATCGAGGCGCGCCCCGCTTCACCTATGATCGCGGGCAGCTCGAGATCATGAGCCCCTCGGTCGAGCACGAGAGGCTCAAGGAGACGGCAACGCTGCTCGTCAACATTGCGGCCGAGGAGCTTCGCATCAACGTCGAGGCCTTCGGCTCCACGACGTTCCGCCGCCTGGACGTTGGCCGCGGGTTCGAGGCCGACTCGTGCTTCTACATTCAGAGTCTCGCCCGGGTGAAGGGGAAGACCGAGATCGACCTTCACGCCGATCCTCCGCCCGACCTGGTCATCGAGATCGACATCACGACCTCGTCGCTCGACAAGCTCTCCATCTTCGCCTCGCTGGGTGTGCCGGAGGTCTGGCGATATCAGGACGCTCGGATGCGGATCTTTCGCTTGGCCCAGGGCGCACTGGTCGAACGCGAAGCGAGCGCAGCCCTGCCAGGATTGACCGCCGAGGTGGTCACGCGATTCCTGAACACCGGGCGAGCCCTGGACCGTCTCACCTGGCTGGGCCAGGTGAGAACCTGGGTCCGTGGTTTAGCGGCGGGGCGGGAATAAGCTCAGGGTCGCGTGAGCGGCTGGGGCTGGGTTGACAGTGTAATCCGCTACGTCGGTCTCGGGCTGGTGATCCTGGGGATCGTGACCTGCGTCGCTCCGCTGATGAGCGGTTTCGCCATCGCGGTGGTCGTCGGCCTCATTCTGCTAGCCGCGGGAGCGCTGGTCGTTCTGTTCGGCTTGCGCGCGCGCGAATCGGGTAAGGGGAATCTCGCACTGGTCATCGGCAGCCTCGCCGCGATCTGCGGCCTGGTGCTGGTAGTGCAGCCCAGCGCAGGTCTTTCCGTCGTTCGCTGGATTCTGATCGCTTACATGGTGATCAGTGGCGCGTCGGAGGTGGCGTTAGCGTTGCGGTTGCGTCCGGACGAAGGGTGGATCGAGACACTCGCCGGCGCGATTGTCTCGATCGTTGCGGGTCTGGTGCTGTGGTATCAATGGCCGATTTCGGGCGCGCGGGCCGTCGGCTTGCTGGTCGGCAGCAAGCTGATCTCGAGTGGATGGGCGATCATGCGAGCCCACCGAGCGCTTGAGTCCGCGCGCGCCAAGCTTCGTTCCGCCAAAGAGGCCTTCGCCCAGCGCTCCGCGACCTGACACGGTGTCCGGCGCCGCAAGCTCCGACACGGCGGCGCGTCGACAGGAAGCGTTGGGCGGGGGCAGCGGATGGACTAAGCTCAGTCCCCCATGGGAACCGTCAATGTACACGAGGCAAAAACTCATTCCTCACGGCTCTTGGACCGCGCGCAGCGCACGCGGCTGGATCCCGTGCTCGAACGCATGATGGAGGCTCAAGGGCTACTTCAAGATCGACGACCGCGACGACCAGCGGGAGATGCGCGCCAAGGTGCTGGGGCGGGTGCTGAGCCTGGACCGCGCCGTCGCGCCCCTGCTGAGAGCAGTCGGAGGCGGACATGAGGAGGCTAACGTGAGTCTGACCGCTTTGTACCGTAGCGTGGGCGAGGAGCTTCATCAGTTCGAGGTCGACGTCGAGGCGGCCGTACTGACCCGGCGCGGCACCGTGAAGGTTCCCGCCGGGGTTCAGTACGTCTGGCCGCACTCTTCCAGGGAGTATCTCTACGTCGCCTCGAGCGACCGCGGAACGGGAACGACGGGCGATTCGCATCACCTGACCGCCTTTCGCGTCGACACCGCAACCGGCGCCCTGCAGCCGCTCGGGAAGCCGGAGCCCCTGCCCTCGCGGCCGATCCACATGAGCCTGGATCGCGGCGGCAGTTTCGCCTTGACCGCGTACAACCTGCCGAGCAGCATCACCGTCCATCGGATCAATATCGACGGGACGATCGGGGCGCTGGTGAAGCAGCCCGCGCCCCTGGATACGGGGATCTACGCTCACCAGATTCTGGCCACTCCCGACAACCGCGCGGTGATCCTGGTCACGCGCGGCAATGATCCCGCCGGCGGCAAGGCGGAAGATCCAGGTGCGCTCAAGGTCTTCCGCTTCGATGACGGCGTTCTGTCGAATGTGGCCTCGATCGCCCCCGGGCGGTTATGGCTTCGGGCCGCGGCATTTGGATTTTCACCCCACCCAGCCGTGGGTCTATGTCGCGCGCGAACGAGAGAACAAACTCGACGTCTATCGCCTGGACGGTGAGCGTCTGAGCGAAGCGCCCCTGTTTGCCAAGGACACCCTGGGCAAGCCGCGAAGCTCCCCCGGACGCCAGGCGGCCGGCACGATTCACATGCATCCCAACGGCCGGTTCGTCTATATCGCCAATCGCGCCAGTGCCACCGTGTCGTTCGAGGGCGAGCCCGTATTCCAGGGCGGCGAGAACACCATTGCCGTGTATGCCATCGACCTGCGCAGCGGTGAGCCGACGCTGATCCAGAGTAGCGAGACGCATGGCTACCATGTGCGCACCTTCGCCCTCGACCCCAGCGGCCGCGTGCTGGTGACGGCGACGATCGCCCCCATCAGCGTGCGTGAGGGATCCCGTGTTGTCAGCGTCCCGGCCGGCCTCTCGCTGTTTCACGTAGGTGACGACGGCAGGCTGGAGTTCGTGCGCACGTATGATGTCGAGACCCACGGCAAGTTCCAGTGGTGGATGGGGATGGTGGGGCTGTCCGGACGAGGCTAAGAGACGCGATCACCTGGTCGACACCGTGGCAAGATTGACCCGAGGACGGGAGGGCGCCATGGGAAAGACAGACTTTCACCTCTCACGCCGCCATGCGTTGAAGATACTGGGCGTCGGCGCGCTAGCGGCCGGTACGGCTTCGAGGGCGTGGGCGCAGACAGCTGCCACCCCACCGCTTTTTATGGATGGCCACGTCCACATCACCAACCGCGTCTATTGGGAGAAGGCCGATCTCTGGCAGCCACGCGATGCCGGCTGGGACTATGCCCGTGCCCGCGCCGCGGGCGTGAACTGCATCATCGACAATCTCGGCGTCGGCCTGTCCGACGATGTACTCAAGGCGCTGGCGGCCAAGGGCGGCCTCGTCGGCATCCATGGCGGCGCGGCAGTGGTCGGTAAGCGCTATCGCAAAGGGATGGCCACCCATCGCGACAAGGTCGTCGAGGCCACCAAGTCGGTACCCAACATGCTGGGTTACCAGCCCGCCTTCCCGCGCCAGCCTGGCGATCATGGCGAATACATCGAGCGCTTCGACAAGGAGTTTGGCGAGACGTGGCGCGCACGCGGAGCCTGGAAGGAGATTCCGGAGCTGGAGCCGCTGATCCCGACCGCCGACGAGTGGGCGGAGCAGGTCGACTATGTCATCAAGACCGTGGGGGCGGACCATGTCGCCATCGGCCTCGACATGGCCGGCGCCCGCAGCGGCGTGCCCAAGGATGCGGGCGGCTACGGTGATATCCTGGCCGCGCTGAAACGCATCACGACACAAGACAACGTGCGCAAGATCACGGGCGAGAACTGGTTCCGCGTGCTCGACAAGGCAAAGGCCTGATGGATCGACTTCACGTCAACCGCAGACGCAGGAGAGATCAGCGATGAGTGAAAACTACCAGGACCTCAAGTGTCTCGCCGGCATCCGGGTGGTCGATTTCACCCAGTTCGAGGCGGGCACGTCCTGCACCGAGGCGCTCGCCTGGCTCGGCGCCGAGGTGGTCAAGATCGAGAACCCGAAGACCGGCGATCCGGGCCGCCGGCTGCGCCCGGGCAAGCCCGATGACGACCCGTGGTATTTCCATATGTTCAACGCCAACAAGAAATCGCTGGCCATCAACCTCAAATCGCCGCGCGGGCTCGACGTTGTCAAGGAAATGCTGAAGAAGGCCGATATCACGGTCGAGAACATGGCGCCGGGGACCATCGAGCGCCTCGGGCTCGGCTATGACGAGGTGAAGAAGATCAACCCCGGCATCATCTTTTGCCAGATCCAGGGGTTTGGCACCGGGAGCAAGTACGAGAACGGCCTCGCCTTCGACATGATCGCCCAGGCCGCCGGCGGCACCATCAGCGTGACCGGCGAGCCCGACCGGCCGCCGGTCAAGCCCGGCCCGAGCTTTGGCGATACCGGCACCGGCATGCTGATGGCGGCGACCATCCTCGCCGCCCTGTACGAGCGGCAGCGGACCGGCCAGGGACGGCGGCTGCAGGTGGCGATGCAGGACGCGATGCTCCACTACATGCGTACCTGCTTTGCCACCCAGGCACGTACCGGCAAGGCGGCCCCGCGCCGCGGCGGGAAATCCGTGGCCGGCACCAACTCGCCCTCAGGCTTGTATCAATGCAAGCCCCTCGGCTCCAACGACTGGGTCTACATCACGACCAGCCGCGGCAATCCCGAGCACTGGGGGCGGCTGATGCGGCTGATCGGGCGCGAGGAGCTGATCGACGACCCGCGCTTTGCCACCGCCGCCGCCCGCGGCGAGCGGGAGGCCGAGGTCGATGCGATCATCACCGAGTGGACGCGCCGGCACACGAAGGAAGAGGCCATGGCGCTGGTCAGCGGTGTGGGAGTACCGGCCGGCGCCGTCTTCGATACGATGGAGCTGCAGCAGGATCCGAGCTTCGAGGCGCGCGGCATCATGCAGGTGATGGAGCACCCGAATGGCGCGTTCAAGATGCCGACCTGGCCGGTGCGAGTCGACGGCAAGCCTCCGCGGCTTCAACCCTCGCCGCTCCTGGGCCAGCACAACGCCGAGGTGTTGAGCGACTGGCTCGGCCTCGATGCCGGGGAACTGGCCGCCCTGAAGCGCGAGGGCGTGCTGTAGAGCGGCGCGGGCCTTCCTCGCCGAGTCCCTACCCCTGCCTCCTCGTCTCTCCTCTGCCTACTTGCAGGGCTTCTCCTGCTTGCACGCACTGATGAGAAACGTGTGGCCGACGTCCCCACCGTCCCACCCGGAGAAGGGCCAATCATTGATGATCCTGGGGTTCACCACCACCTCGATGTACACATCGAAGAGCGGGATGACCTCGAAGTTCTCAAACTTGTAGTTGCCGATCTTCCGCAGCTGGGCATCCGCCGCCTTGGGATCGGACATCTGCAGGAGGTCTTCCCACATCTTGTAGATCGTATCGTCCTCGAAAAAGTGTGGTTGGCCCTTCCCGGCGTTGAACAGGGCGATCTGCGGTTCCACCGCCTTCTTTGATGGTGGACCGGCCCTGAGGTACCAGTTCGCCCGCCGCTCCCGCGCCTTGGGCTGAACAACCGCCACCAGGTCGGCCTCTTCCAACTCCAGCTCGATGCCCACTTCACGCAGCTGCGTGGCCACCGCCTCCATCACTTGCACGAGCTCCGGCGCCCCGGCAAAGGGATACAGCCAGGCCTTAGCTTTAAAGCCCTTGGGGTATCCGGCCTCGGCCAGCAGTTGTCTGGCCTTCTTCGGGTCGTAGCCGTACATCTCCGGGAAGCGCTTCTCCCAGGTAGGGTCCCAGCCCGGCAGGTCGGGATAGAAGCCCATCACATAGGTGTACGTGGCCCGGCCCTTGTACAGCACCTTGAGCAGCTCCTCGCGGTTGATGGCCTTGTTCATGGCCTGCCGCACCTTCTTGTTGGTCCACGGCACCTTGAGGTCGAGCTTCCCGGTGGTGCCCCCGAATTCGGTGTAGCGATTCGTGGCCTTGTCCTCAGTGCCGAAGTACAGGCCACCGAAGGCGACGACGACCTGTTGCGCCACCTGCCGACTGCGGATGAGTTTGAACCCCCTGGCAACCGCGTCGGCGGCGAGGTCCCTGTTGATCTCGGTGAGGTGGCTTTCCCCCGCCAGCAGTTGCGCGAAGCGTGGCGGCTCTTCGACGTTCCAGGTCATCTTGATCTCTTTCCAGTCCACCACACCCCACTTCCAGTGCGGCGTCGGGGCGCGCTCGTACAAGACATAGCGGGAGAGCTGCCGCTCTTTGAAGACATACGGCCCGGTGCCGGCCGGCCTCGTCTCGTACGCCATCTCCCCTTCCTTGTCCCACTGCGCCTTGCTGAAGATGATCATGCTCGACGCGCTCGAGTAATAGAACTGCAAGTCGAGGCACACCACCTTACAGTGCATGACGATCTCGTGGCTGTTGATCACCTCCACCCGCTCGACCGCGCACATGCCTTGCTTGTAGGCGGTCGTCGTTGGGTCCTTGCGGCCTGGGTAGTTGGGGTCACACCACACGGCGTGGTTGTGCACCACGTCCTTGGCGGTGAACTCGCCATAGCCGTGGTGGAACTGCACGCCCTTCTGCAGCGTGATGCGCCAGGACCGGCCGTCCTTGGCCATGTCCGCGCTCCTGGCCAGCCAGGGGTTGTAGCCACCCGACGACACGTCGACCTCGAACAGCCACTCGAAGGCCGGATCATGCTGAATGTTGTGGTCCGGGGTGCCGAGGATCCAGGGGCGCATGTAATCTCGATAGGGGATGATGAGCCCCATCACCAGGCGGTCCACCTTGGCCTTGCCGGTGGCGGGTTGGGCCTCGGCACTGACGCCGGTCAGCACCAGGAATAGCACGGGCAACAGGCAGAGCAAGACGTTGGGGTTCGAGAATCGACTCTGCGCCATGGTCGTCCTCCCTACTTGCACGGTTTCTCCTGTTTGGTCAGAACCTCTCGGCCGCCGGCGCGCCGTTGGTCCATTGCGCCGAGGAGGCGTATAGCGAAAGGCGGCAACGCTGCCGGCCGATCATCCGGTCAGACGTGTCGCAGAGGGGTAGTTTCAGTTCGGGGCGGAAGACTAGGGCACCTGTCAGGCTGCCTGCCGCGGGGCGTCTGGCCATCCACCGCCTCCCTCCCGACGAGTGGGCGGGGGCAGGGCGTGCACTGCGCACAATGTGTTGAACGCGGACGGGGGGACGTTAAGGTCTGGAGAATATCCTGTCAAGGAAAACCTTTTCCCAGGAGGACTTACTGTAGAGTGCGATTGTCGGATCATGTCACAGAGGGGAGAGTGCGGACCATGACCCATGATGCCCTGCGCACGATTTTGCCGATCGCCGGATGGGGCGAAGAGCGCGCCCGCGCGGTCGAGATCACCGGCGACGCCGATCCGATCTTGCCGACACCCTTCCGGATCGGCGAGACCAGTGCCGCCGCCCTCGCGGCGGTCGGCCTCGCCGTTGCCGATCTGTGGGCACTGCGCACCGGGCGTCGCCAGGAGGTCGCCGTCGATTCCCGCCAGGCGACCGCGTCGCTCCGCAGCGGGCATTACATGCACATGGACGGGGCGCCCGTGTCGACCGAGCGCAACACGGTGATGGGCGTCTATCCAGCGAAGCACGGCCGCTGGAGCTATCTGCATTGCAATTTCCCGAACCATCGGGCGGCCGCCCTCCGTGTGCTCGGGGTGCCGGAAGATCGTGAGGCGGTGCGCAACGCGGTGGCGAAGTGGGACGCGCTCGAGCTCGAGGAGGCAATCATCGCCGCCAACGGCGCCGGGGGCATGGTGCGCACCATGGACGAATGGGCCCGGCACCCGCAGGCCCGCGCCATCGCCTCGCTGCCGCCAATGGAGATCGTCAAGATCGGCGACAGCCCGCCTGAACCGCTCCCCGACGGCAATCGGCCGTTGTCGGGCATCCGGGTGCTCGACCTGACGCGGGTCCTGGCCGGGCCGACCTGTGCCCGCACCCTCGCCGAGCACGGCGCCGACGTCTTGAAGATCACCGGGGCGCACCTGCCGAATATCGGCTACCAGGAATACGACACTGGCCACGGCAAGCTCTCCGCCCATCTCGATCTGCGCGAGCCGAAGGATATCGAGACGCTGCACGGGCTGGTCCGCGAGAGCGACGTGTTCTCACAGGGCTATCGGCCGGGAACCCTCGGCCAGCGCGGGTTCTCGCCCGAGGCGCTGGCGCAGGTGCGGCCTGGCATCGTCTTCGTCTCGCTGTGCGCCTTCAGCCATGTCGGGCCGTGGGCGTCGCGTCGCGGCTTCGACACGGTGGTGCAGACGGTCGGCGGCATCACCAGCCGCCAAGGGGAGCTGTTCCCCGGCGCGGCGCCGGGCCCACAATTTTATCCGGTATCGGCCATCGACTATCTGACCGGCTATCTGATGGCGTTCGGCACGCTGGTCGCCCTCGCCCGCCGCGTGCGCGAGGGGGGCAGCTGGCTCGTGCGGATTTCGCTGGCCCAGACCGGGCGCTGGCTCGTCGGACGCGGCGAAGTGCCGGAGGCCGACCTCAAGGATGTGGCGAAGGAATTCACCCCCGAGGAGCTGAAGTGCTGGTCGATGACGAGCGACACTCCGGTCGGTCGGCTGCATCATCTCGCACCGGTGGTGCGCCTCTCCGAGACGCCGCCGCGCTGGGCCCGGCCCGCAGTGCCCCTCGGCTATCACGAGCCGGTGTGGCCGGCGCGGGCCACGTAGCCCCGCCGGCCGGCCTCGGGGGGCACGGCGCGGCGCCGCGCCCCCCGGCCTTGTTCGAGCGTCCTAGTCGATTCCGGCGGAAACGCCCGTGGCGTCCTTTGTCAAGGCGTTCGCCGGCGTGTCGATGTGGTAGAGACGCGCGCAGTTGTCCCAGAGGATCTTGCGGCGAACCTCGTCACCGAAGGGCAGCCCGAAGAACTGCTCCATCGCCTCGGGAAACGCGCCGTCGGAGTGCGGATAGTCGGTCGAGACCACGAAATAGTCGGCGCCCAGCTTGTTGACGACGTCGACCGCTGGTTCCTCGTCGACATCGAGCGCGATGTAGCACTGGCGCTTGAAGTAGTCGCTCGGCCGCATCGATAGCTGATGCTCACAGCCGGGGCCGAATTTTTCCCACTGATCGTCGAGCCGCCACAGCCACCAGGCGAGCCAGCCGGCCGTGCCTTCCAGAAAGGCGCAGCGCAGCCGCGGGTGCCGTTCGAGGATCCCGCCGGTGGTCATGCTGGCGATGGCCCCCATCAACTCGACGGGATTGCGGATGGCATGGGCGATCGGGTGAAAGTTGGCGTGACCAACGTACCGCCGCCCGGCATCGTCCTTGAGCGAGGTGTTCCCGGTCGGATGGAACCCGATCGGCACGTCGAGCTGCTCCAGCGCGCTCCACAGCGGTTCGCACGCCTCGTCGTGCAAATGCTGGCCGTTCACCGGGTTCGGTGTCCCGATGATGGCGACGGCGCCGAGCTCTCGCACACATCGACGAGCCTCGTCGATCGCGGCCGGGATGCTGTGCATGGCCACCTGCGCCGCGAACCTGAGCCGCCGCGGCTGGCTCTGGCAATACTCGTGCGCCCAGTTGTTGTAGGCACGGGCGAGCGCCGCCGCGTAGTCCGGCGCCAGGTCGTCGTGCATCAGGATCTGCCGCCCCCGCGTGCCGTACATCACGGCGACGTCGACACCCTCGATATCCATGGCGGTCAGGGTCGAGTCCGGGTCGAAGCCGCGCGCCCGCGCCACCTGGAAGTGTGGATGCCGCGCGCGGCTCCGGCGCCGCAGCTCGCGGCTGGACGCGGTGGCCGCCGTCGCCTTGCCATGCGCGGGAATGGCCAGCCCCTGCACTTCCATCCCCATGATGGTGTCGGCGTGGCCCTTGTCGTCGGAGCTCTCGGTGAGTGTTCGCTGCTGCCCGCCGAAGAACCGCGGCGGGTTCGCTCGATGGGGCCCGTCAAGGTAGCGGGCCCAGAGATCATCCGGTTCCATCATGTGAAGGTCGCTGTCGAGAATCAGATAGCCGTCCCGTGCCATATCGCTCCTCCATCGAGAGACTGCACCGCCAAACACTCCGCCTATCCCGCCGATTATCGCCCCGTGCGAGAGCAACACAAAGTCCCCGATGGGGCGGCCGCTCGTCCGAGATCGACTCCCAGACCGGAGGAGGCCCTTGCCAGACCCATCTGTACGGCGCCGCCGACTCCGATCACGCCGCTCCACGTGGGTGTGACAACCAGAGTGCCACGGTGAGCGCCGCCGCCGCCCCCAGGGCCGCCGCCGTCCGCACGTGGTTCCAGGCCGTCCAGCTAGTGACGTAGTGCGCCCACACGCGGGCGCCCTCGGCGCTTGCCGGGTCGGCCGCCGCCAGGACGTCGTTCCGTGGCACGTTGAACACGATGGTGACCAGCATGGTGCCGACGAGATAGAGCAGCCCTCCGACGACCCGGCTGGCGGCACCGGGCCTATGCCACGCGAGCAGCGAGGAGACGACCAGCACGAGGCAGGCCGCTGCCGTTCCTGGAAGAGGGCAGCCGGAGGAGCGCGCGGCGACGGCCGCATGAACTCTTGGCGGGAGCACGAGTAGCTCCGATCAGTCCTACACGAGGTGACAGGCGACCCAGTGGGCCGGGGCCACCTCGCGCAGGGTCACGGGTTCAGCGCAGACGGGCTGGGCGAGCGGACAGCGGCCGCGGAGCCGACAGCCGCGCGGGATGTCGATGGGGCTCGGTACCTCGCCCGCGAGCACGAGGCGCGAGCGCCGCGCGTCGGGGTCGGGCACGGGCACCGCTGAGAGCAGCGCCCGCGTGTACGGGTGTAGCGGCCGTGCGAACAGCTCGCGGGTGGGCGCTTCCTCGACGATCGTGCCGAGGTACATGACCGCCACGCGGGCGGCCAGATACTTCACGGTGGCGAGGTCGTGCGAGATGAAAAGGTACGTCATGCCGAGCGTCGCCCGCAGCTCGTCGAGGAGCAGGATGGTCTTGGCGCGCAGCGACACGTCGAGAGCCGACGTCGGCTCGTCCAGCACCACCACGCGCGGCCGGGTGGCGATGGCCCGCGCGATGTTGACGCGCTGGCGCTGGCCGCCCGACAGCTCGTGGGGATAGCGGCCTGCCAGCTCTGCGCCCAGGCCCACCTGGGCCAGCACCTCGGCCACGCGCTCGCGCCGCTCGTGGGAGGCGAGCGCGCTGTGGCGGCGCAGCGGTTCTTCCACCGTCCGGCGCACGCTGAGCCGCGGGTTCAGCGATGCCGTCGGGTCCTGGAACACCATCTGGAGGTCGCGACGCCGGCGGCGCAGCCGTTCCGCCTCGAGCGCGGTGAGGTCGACGTCGTCGAGGATCACGCGGCCCGCCGTCGGCACCACCAGCCGCAAGATAGCCCGCGCCACCGTCGACTTGCCGCACCCGGACTCGCCGACCAGGCCGAGTGTCTCGCCCACGGCCAAGGTCAGGGACACCCCGTCCACCGCGCGGACCACCTGCGCCGGCGCGCCGCGCAGGCGATCGAGCCACGCCCCCGCCAGCGGGAAGTGCTTGACCAGCCCCTCAACGGACAGCAGGGGCATGGTCCATCTCGGCCGCGTGGCAGGCGACCTCGTGGTCGAGCCCGGCGGCGTGGGGCGGCGGGTGCTCGCGCCGGCAGACCTCGAGCACGCGCGGGCACCGGTCGGCGTAGCGGCAGCCCGGCGGCGGCGCCAGCACCGAGGGCACCGCGCCCGGGATCGGCTCCATGGCCACCTCGCGGTCGACGCGGGGGATCGAGCGGATCAGGGCCTGGGTGTAGGGGTGGCGGGGTCGGGCGAAGAGCGTGCGGACATCGGCGGCCTCGACCAGCTGGCCCGCGTGCATCACGACAACCCGATCACACATCTCGGCCACGACGCCGAGGTCGTGGGTGATGAGGAGAATCGACGCGCCGGTGCGACGGCCGAGGTCGCGCAGCAAATCGAGGATCTGGGCGGCGATGGAGACGTCGAGACCGGTCGTCGGCTCGTCGGCCAGGAGCAGACGCGGTGACGTGGCGAGGGCCATGGCGATCATGACGCGCTGGCACATTCCGCCCGAGAGCTGGTGGGCGTACTGGCGCGCGCGCCGCTCAGGCTCGGAGATCCCGACCAGGTTCAGGATCTCGAGCGTCCGCCGCCACCCCTCGCGGCTGGACGCGCCCTGGTGCAAACCGTAGAGCCGGGCGATCTGGCGGCCCACCGTGAGGACCGGGTTGAGCGCGGTGCGAGGGCTCTGGAACACCATGGAGATGCGTGCGCCCCGCACGGCGCGGATCTCATCCTCGGACAGCGCGAGGAGGTCCGCGCCGTCAAACCGCACCTGGCCGCCGACGATGCGGCCGGGCGGTCGAACGAGGCGCAGGATCGCGAGCGCCGTCACCGACTTGCCGGAGCCCGACTCGCCGACCACTCCCAGGATCTCCCCGGCCCGGACCGTAAAGCTCACCCGGTCCACCGCCTCCACCAGGCCCCCCTCGGTGGCGAAGTGAACGGTGAGGTCGCGGACCTCGAGGAGCTCGCTCACCGCACGCCGCGCATCCGCGGATCGAGGACGTCACGCAGGGTGTCGCCCACGAGGTTGAAGGCCAGCACGGTGAGCATGATGGCGAGGCCGGGGAAGAGCACGAGCCACCACTCGCCGGAGACGACATAGCCCGCCCCCTCCGCCGTCATCTGGCCCCACTCGCTCTGCGGTGGCTGGATGCCCAGACCGATAAAGGACAGGGCCGCCACCGTGAGGATGGCGAAGCCGAGGGCCAGGGTCGCCTGCACGATCAGGGGCGGCACACAGTTCGGCAGGAGGTGAACCAGGACGATCTGGTGCGGTCGGTTGCCCACGGTGCGGGCGGCCTCGGCGTATTCCATCGCCTGCGCCTTCAGCATCTCGCCACGGATGAGCCGGGTATAGATCGGCACGTGGGTGATGGCGATGGCCGCCACCACGTTGGCCGTGCTGTTGCCCAGGGCGGCCGTGATGGCCATGGCCAGGATGAACGCCGGGAAGGCCATCACGGCGTCCACCGCCCGCATCACCACTTGGTCGACCCAGCCGCCCCGGTAGCCCGCCAGCGCCCCGAGGCTCGTGCCGAGGCTGAGGGCGATGGCGGTGGCGCTCAGGGCCACCAGAAGGTCGACGCGCCCGGCGTGGATGAGCCGCGAGAGCTGGTCGCGTCCATACAGATCGGTCCCGAGCGGATGGCGCAGCGAGACGCCGCTCAGCGCCGCCTCAAGGTCGGGCTCGTCGGGGTCGTACGGCGCGATCCAGGGGGCAAGAAGCGCCGTCGCCACGACGAGGACGATCGCGCAAAGAGCCGCGAAGGAGAGCGGGTTGCCGGCCAGACGCCGCCAGCCCATCAACGGAGGCGGATCCGCGGGTCCGCCAGCCCGTACGCCAGGTCCACGGCCAGGTTGACGCAGACGTACATCACGGCCACGAACAGGACGAAGGACTGGATGGGGCCGGGATCCTTGGTGAGCAGCGAGGTGACCGCGTAGTGACCGAGGCCGGGCCACGCGAAGACCATCTCCACCACCACGTTGCCCGCCATGAGGAACCCGAAGATCACACCGAGCAAGGTGATGACGGGGATGAGAGTGTTGCGCAGGGCGTCGCCGTAGACGAGCCGGCGCGGCAGGCCGGCCGCCCACGCCGCCGTCACGAAGTCGGACGCGAGGATCTCCAGCATGGTCGCCCGCACCATGCGGGTGAGGGGTGCCATGACCGCGAAGCCCAGGGTGACGGCGGGGAGCATCAGGTGATGGAGGGCGGAGATGAGCGCGGCACCGTTGCCGGTCAGGGCTGCGTCGACCACGTAGAGACCCGTGATACGCGTGGGCGGGCTCACCCCGGCGCCCAGTCGCCCCAGGGGCGGGGGCGCCACGCCGAGCACGTAAAAGAAGACATAGAGCAGGAGCAGCCCCGTCCAGAAGCTGGGCATGGCGACGCCGCCCACCCCGAGGAGGCGGCTCGCCTGGTCAAGGAGGCTGTCGCGGTGGACCGCGGACAGCACGCCGAGCGGAATCCCGATTGCCACCGCGATGAGCAGGCTCGCCAAGGTCAGCTCGAGCGTCGCGGGCACCCGCTGGCGAAAGTCCTCCAGAACGGGCCGCCCCGTGGATGCGCTCTCACCGAGGTCGCCGCGCAGGAGACCACTCACGTAGCGCCAGTACTGAACGGCGAGGGGCTGGTCGAGCCCCATCTGCCGTTCGATGTCCTGCACGACGTCCGGGGTGGCGAGTGCGCCCGCCTTCACGAGGGCGGGGTTGCCCGGAAGGAGATAGGTGAGCGTGAAGGAGATCACGCTCACCCCGAACAGGGTGGGGATCACGAACAGGAGGCGCTGGACGACGTACCGGCCAAACCCCACGTCAGGTTCTTGTGCTCGTCAGGTCCGCTTGGCGGCGTAGTAGCGCTCGAAGGTGTCCCACCGCTTCTCGATGCCAGTGACGTCTGTCTTCATGACGCGCGTCCAGCTGTCGTACCAGAGGAAGCCCCACACGGCGTCGTCGATGAGGAACTTCTGGGCGACGCGGGCGTTGCCGAGCCGACGGTCTGGGTTCGTCTCCGGCATGCTCTCGTCGATGATCTTGTCGAGGATCGGGTTCGCGTAGAACGAGGCGTTGGTGAACTTCGAGCGCGAGTGCATGAGGAAGTTCAGGTGGTACCAGGGATCGTTCACCCACGACTGCCACGACTCGATGGCCAGCTCGTGGTCGCCCTTGATAGCCACCTGGCGGAAGGTGGCGTCCGTCTCCTTGACGATCTCCACCTTGAAGCCGATCTTCTCCAATTCGCGTTGCAGCCAGACGGAGGCCTGCTCGTGGGTGACGTAACCGACCCGCACCGCGAGCTTGACGGGGATGGGCGTCTTGACTCCCGCCTCCTGCATGAGCCGCTTGGCCTGCTCGATGTCGTGCTTGTACGGCGAGAGGTTGCCGTTGTAGCCCGGGGTCAGGTGCGGGATCGGGCTCTTCATCTGGGTGGCGTAGCCGAAGAGCACGCCCCGCATGATCGGGTCGACGGGTATCGCGTAGTTGATCGCCTGGCGCACGAGCTTGTTGTCGAAGGGCGGCTTCTTCTGGTTCATGGCCAGATAGTGGCAGGTCGTGTCCGGCACGTTGAAGATCTTGAGCCCCGCCTCCCCTTCCAGGCTCTTGACGTTCTTGGGCGAGAGCCCCGGCCGCCCGACGACCATGTCGATCGCCTTGCGCTTGAGGAGCAGGACGCGGTCGGCCTCGTTGGGCACGAACTTCAGGGCCACGCGCTGGAAGTAGGGCTCGGGCCGCCAGTACCCCTTGGTGGCCTCGAGCACGATCTCCACTCCCGGCTCGTTCCTGGCGAGGCGGTAGGGGCCGACACCCGCGATGTTGCGCTTGAGCCACTCCGCGGCCCAGGGGTCTTCCTTGGTGGCGCGGGCCTTCACCTCGTCGGGGTCCATCATCGCGTTGTTGGAGAGCGCCAGGATGTCCATGGCCATGGGGTTGGGCTGCTCCATCCGCATGGCAAACGTGTAGTCGTCCCGCACCTCGAACTGCTCGGGCGACTTCACGCCGATCAGCGACGGAAACAAGAGACGCATGTACCCCGGCGACTGCAGGCCGCGGTCGAAGCAGTACTTCACCGCGTGCGCGGTGACCGGACGCCCGCTCGGGAACGTCATGCCCTTCCGCACCGTGAGCACGATCGTGGCGCCCTCGCGCTCCATTGCCCACGACTCCGCCGTCGCGCCCTCCCACTGGGCCGGCCGCGACAGGTAGAACCCCGGCTTGTCCGCGATGGGCTGGACCTTCCAGGCAATTGGCGTGTCGTAGCAGTTGGCGATCGTCACATAACCCCCGATCGCCTTGAACTGGGCGGGATCGAGCGTGTCGATGTCCGTGTCCCAGGCCACGACCAGGGTGCGTTTGTCCTGCGCCTCGGACCTGAGGGGGCGGCCGGTGGCGCCGCCAAGGGCGGCCGCCCCCGCCGTCACCTTCAGGAACGACCGGCGATTCATGCGCGTACTCATGGCGAGGCTCCTTTCGTCGCTACTCCTCGATTGGCTCGGCGGCAAAGAAGATGGTCTTGGTGCGGTCGCAGTAGTTCTCGTAGAGCTGGCGGATCAGCTCCTGCCCCGCCGGTGACGCGATGTCCTTCTGGTACTGGTCCAGGTCCCCGATCTCGATGCGCTCGATGTAACGCCAGGCGGCACCGGCGGGGGCGTTGTGGACGGGCCCCTCGATCCGGAAGGTCTTGTAGCTGATGATGCTGGGCAAGGTCTTGGCCACACGATAGTCGTACTCCCTGAGCCACCGCTCGTAGGCGGCCGGCTCCACCCCGGGTTTCAGCGTGTTGATCACGTACCGCACGGTCATGTCGATCTCCCTCTATCGAAGGCCCCATTGTTCATCCCGCGGCCACCGGCTCGAAGCAGTCGAGCAGATCGCCCGGCGTGAGCACGCGGTCCCGGTCCACAATGGTGCCGTTCAGGGCCACCAGCCACGTGTCGCGCTCGGCCCCGAGCGAAGCAAGGACCGCCTCGATGGTCGTCCCCGCCCCAAGGTCCATGGCCATGCGGTCGCGGCCCTCCGGCATGAAGCGACGCAGGTTGCCGTGCATGTGGATCGTCACCCTCATGCGGAGAGCTCTCGCCGCACGCGCGGCATCACGTCCCCCTGGAAGCGCTCGATCGTCGTTTCGACGCGCCCGTCCACCGCAAGCGGGTAGATGACCACCTCGCCGATGCCGCCGCGCGCCAGCCGCGCCAGCTCGGAGGCGATCACCTCCGGCGGGCCCGTGAGTGTGCAGGCGTCGACGAAGTCGTCGGGCACGAGGGGGGCCACCGCCCTGAGCGGCGCGGGGTCGTGGGTGTAGGGCAGCGCCAGCACCCGGTCGCGCAGCTCCGCGGGCAAGGTGAGGCCGGCGGTGACGAACGTGAAGAAGTCGGGGCGCTGGGCGCTGAGGCTCCGCACGATGGTGGGCCGCATCACATCGCGGGCGGCGCGGCGGTCGTCGTGCACGCAGACGTTGAGGCGGGCGACCAGGTCCACCTTAGTGGGGTCGCGGCCTGCCTGGCGGGCGGCCCCGTGGACTGTCTCGCGCAGGAAGTTCACGAGCGGCTCCGCCAGCGCCCCCTGCATGATGGCACCGTCGGCAACTCGCCCGGCCACGCGGCACCCCGCCGCTCGCTGGGAAGCGACGAAGATGGGCAGGTCGGCCCGCGCCGCCGTGAAGTCAAGGCGCCCGTCCGCGAAGCTCACCGCGCGCCCCTTGACGGTCACGGTCTGACCTGCGAGCAGTGCACGGATCAGCTCGATCCCCTCTCGGATAGCGACGGCCGAGCGGGACGGGTCGACGCCAAGCTCACGGAAACCGCTCACCCCGGCACCGATACCGAGGAGCGCCCGCCCGCCCGAGATCTCGTCGAGGGTGGCGATGGCCATGGCGGTCAGGGCCGGGTGACGCGAGTAAGGGTCAGTCACGCCGGGGCCGAGCCGGATTCGCCGCGTCCGTAGCGCACACAGGGTGAGGCACCCGTAGACCTCGCGGAAGAAGCGTTCGTCGGCAAGCCAGAAGTCGTCGTAGCCGGTGTCCTCGGCGAGCACGGCGAGATCCACCAGTTGCGCCGGCGGCCGGCCCGGCAGGATCAGGAGCCCCGTGCGCAGGGTCATGGCCATCTCCTCGGCTCACGGCACCCGAAGGCAGCGGAGCTGCACGGCGGCCTCGGCGGCCATGCGCGTCGTCAGGGGGAATCCGCTCCGGTGTCACGCAGGCCGAGCGCGATCCTCTCCGCCGTGATGGGCAGGGTGGTCACGCGCAACCCTGTGGCCGCCGCCACCGCGTTGGCCACGGCCGCCGGCGGCTCGACGTTCGGCGGTTCCCCCACACCCTTGGCCCCGTAGGGTCCGGCCAGGCTCGGATGCTGGACGAGAATCGTCTCCACGCGCGGCATGTCGAGCGCCGTCGGCATCTTGTAGTCGGTGAGATTCGGGTTCAGGACCCGCCCGCCCTCGTAGACGATCTCCTCCGAGAGCGCCTGGCCCAGACCCTGGGCCACGCCACCCTCGATCTGGCCCTCGATGTACGTCGGGTTCATGGCGAAGCCGACGTCCTGCGCCACGACGTACCGGTGGATCGCGATCTCCCCCGTCTCCGGGTCCACCGAGAGGTCCACTGCGTGGGCGTGGAAGCTCGGCGAGTGGAAGGCCGGATAGACGTGCCCGTCCACGCGCTTGGTGTCGAACGGGGTGGGAGGCGCGATGAACGTTCCCTGGGCGATGAGACCGCCACCCGTCTGCTGGGAGAGCCGGGCGAGGTCGGCGAGCGACATCCGCCTGTCGCCGGCGACCACGTGCTTGTCGACGAGCACGCAGGCTTCCGCTTGGACGCCGAGCTGAGCGCCGGCGAGGGCGAAGATGCGCTGCTTGAGGTCGGCCACCGCGGCCCGGCACGCGTTGCCCACCGCGAACGCCGTGCGGCTGCCCTGCGCCCCGAAGTCGAACGGCGTCGAGAACGTGTCCGCCGACACCACGCTGATGTCGGCCAGATCCACCGCGAGCTCCTCGGCGAGGACCTGGGCGGCGCCCGTGAGGGCGCCGGTCCCGATCTCGGCGGCGCCGGTATTCAGCGCCACGGTGCCGTCGGGATTGATCTTGACGTAAACGCCCGAGGAGCCGCCCGTGGTCGTCCACCAACCGCAGGCGAGGCCCTTGGCGCGCCACGGCCCCGGCCGGCGGTCTTTCCATCCGATGGCGGCGGCGGCCTTGCGCAGGCACTCCTCGAGCCCTACCGCGTCGAGCACCTGGCCCGTCGGGCCCTCGTCGCCGTCGCGCACGATGTTGAGCAGTCGGAAGTCGAGCGGGTCGAGGCCGAGCGCGTCAGCGATGATGTCCATCTGGGACTCCACCGCAAAGTTCGCCTGCGGCCCCGAGGGCGCCCTGAAGGACCCGCAGTTCGTCTTGTTCGTGTAGACGGCGAACCCTTCAAGGTGGAGGTTGGGGATCCGGTACGGCCCCGCCAGGACGAGCGTGGCCACCGACGCAACCCCCGGCCCCGAGCCGGCGAACGCCCCGGTGTCGAACCAGATGCGTCCCGTCTTGGCCGTGATACGCCCGTCGCAGGTGACACCAGTCTTGAGCTCGACCAGCGTACCCTGGCGCGGGTAGGCGGCGGTCAGCTCCTCCTCGCTCGTGGTCACGAGCTTCACGGGCCGGCCCGCCTTCCGGGCGAGGAAGGCGGCGAAATGCTCGACCCCCACGCGGAGCTTGCCGCCGAACCCCCCGCCGATGCCGGGCACGACCACCCGGATCTTCCCCGGTGGCATGGCGAGGATCTCGGCGAGGGTGTTCTGCACCTCGAACGGCAGCTGGGTGTTCGACCACACCGTGAGGGTGCCCGAGCTGTCCCACTGAGCCACCGCCGCCCGCGGTTCCGTGTAGCCCTGGTGGACCATACCCGTCTTGAAGCGGTGCTCGAAGATCCGGTCGGCTTCCTCGAAGCCGCGCTCGACGTCGCCCACCACGATGCGGGCGCGGTTGCAGACATTGCCGTCGCGATGAAGGATGGGGATCACCGTGTAACCTTCCCACTCCTCGTGGACGAGGGGCGCGCCGGGCGCGAGCGCGGCATCCAGGTCGAGCACCGCGGGCACAGACTCATAGACGACCTCGATCGCCGCCAGGGCACCATCGGCCGCCTCCGGGGTAGTGGCGGCGACCGCCGCCACCGGCTGGCCGACATAGCGCACCTTGCCCCGGGCGAAGACTGTCTCGTCCTTCAGGGCGCCGCCGTAGCGCACGTCCGGCACGTCGGCCGCGCCGATCACCGCCCGCACGCCGGGCAGACGTGCCGCGCGGCTGACGTCCAGCCGGACGATCCGCGCGTGCGGCTCCGTGCTGCGCAGGACCTTCCCGACCAGCATGCCGGGCAGTGCGAAGTCCGCTGCGTAGACGGTGGTCCCCGTCACCTTGCCCGGCGCATCGAGGCGCGGCAACGGCTTACCGACGACGCGCATCACCCTGGTCGCCATCGTCGTCACCTCCCCTCCGCGGCGGGTCGGCCTGCCGCCACGATCGCGTCTGTGCGGGCGGTCGCAACCACCGCGTCAGCGATCTTCTGGTAGCCGGTGCACCGGCACAGGTTGCCGGCCAGCGCCTCGCGCACCTCGGCCTCGGTGGCGCCGGGGCGCTCGTCGAGGAAGGCCGCGGCGGAGAGGATCATGCCGGGGATGCAGTACCCGCACTGCACGGCGCCGTGATCGATGAACGCCTGCTGGAGCGGATGGAGAGCACCGTCACGCGCCAGGCCCTCGATGGTGACCACGTTGCGGTCCCGGCACTGGGCGGCGAGCAGGATGCAGCTGTTCACGGCCTGGCCGTCGAGGAGCACCGTGCAGACGCCGCACTCCGCCTCCAGGCAGTTCTCCTTGGTGCCCGTGAGGCCGAGGTCGACGCGAAGCACGTCCAGGAGCGTGCGGTGCGGCTCCACGAAGACATCGTGGTGGTCGCCGTTGATCGTGAGGGTCAGGGCCAGCCTGGTCGTCAAGCGTTCTCTCGGGTGTGCTCACCCGATCCCCTTCGTTGGTCGGCGCCCGTGCGGATGCGCGCGAGACAGCGCGCGAGGGCCCGCGCCACCAGCGCCTCGACGAGGAGCCGACGGTAGCGGGCGGAGGCGCGGACGTCGCTGATGGGCCGGCAGCCCGCCGCCGCCGCGCGGCCGGCCTCGCGAAAGACCTCCGGTGTCGCCGCGCGTCCCGCGATGACGCGTTCGGCCTCGCGCGAACGCCACGTGGTGGGGGCGACCGCGCCCAGCGCGATGCGCGCATCCACGCACCGCTCGCCCGCGGCATCGAGCGTGAGTCGCGTGGCCACGCACACCACCGCGATCTCCATGGCCCGCCTGCGGCCGGCCTTGAGGAAGGCCGTCGCCGCGCGCTCCCCAGGCGCGGCGAACCGGACACCCGTGAGGAGCTCGCCCGCCCGCCGTGCGGTCTGCCCGGGACCCATCAGGAACTCCTCGAGCGGAACCGTGCGCTCGCCGTCCGAGCCGACGGCGACGACGGCCGCGTCGAGGGCGAGGAGGACGGGCACCACGTCGGCGGCGGGCGAGGCGTTGGCGATGTTGCCGCCCACCGTACCCACGTTGCGGATCTGGTGACCGCCCACGACCTCGGCACCCTCGACGAGGCCGCGCAGCCGCCCCTGGAAGGCCGGACAGCGCTCGATGGCCCGGTGGGTCACGAGCGCCCCGAGGCGTACCTCGCCCTTCGCCTCGATCGAATCGAGGCCGGGTACTCTGCGAAGGTCCATCACGTGGCGCGGCGCCACCTTGCCGCGGCGCATCTGGATGATGAGGTCGGTGCCGCCGGCGAGGAAACGGCCATCGTCGCCGAAGCGGGCGCCGAGGTCGACGGCCTCGGCCACGGAGGACGCCTCGTGGTACTCGAAGGTCATGCGTGCCTCCGTGCCGGTCGGGCGCGCCCGTTGCCATCGGGCGGATGCCCCGCCGCGCGCGCACGGCCGTCGCCATCGGGCGGCCGCACGCCCAGCCCGAAGTCCCGCGCCGTCACCTCGTACGGCCACAACGCCTGCAGCTCGCGTGCGGCTTGCTGGACCCGCGGGGCCAGCCGGTGCAGCCGCGACAGCGGGAGCCGGAACGACGGACCCGAGACGGCCACCGCCCCGACGACACGGTCTTCGTGGACGATCGGGGCCGCGATGGCGCGTCCCTCCTCCGCCAGCTCCCCGTCGGTGATGGCGTAGCCGTCGCGGCGCACCTTGCGAAGCTCGGCGAGCAGGCGCGCGCGCGACGTGATCGTGCGCGACGTCACCGGGGCCAGGCCCTGACGCCGCATCACCTCGAGCGCGCGATCCCCGGGCAGGCTCGCCAGCCAGACCTTGCCGCTAGCCGTCGCGTGCGTCGGCGCCACCACGCCGACTAGCGGCAAGAGGCGCAGGGTCTGGCCTGGTCCCTCCGCCTTCGCCACGAAGAGCACATGGTCGCTCTCGACGACGGCGAGCTGGACCAGCTCGTCGGTCTCGTCCGCGAGGGCCTGCAGCACGGGCGTGCAGAGCCCCGAGACGCCGACCCGCTGGGCATGGCCAAAGGCCAGCGCGAGAAGGCGCCAGCTCAAGTGGAAATGCCCGGCGCCGTCCCGCCGGACGAACCGCTCCCGCTCCATGGTGGCCATGATCTTGGACAGACTCGCCTTGCCGTAGCCAAGCTCCGTGCTGAGCTGGGTGAGGGCCACGCCACCCGGGTGCCCGGCGAAGGCCTCCAGAACGCGCATGGCGCGCGCGACGGATGCCACGGCGGTACCGGAAGCCCGGGTCGTGGTGTTCATTTACGAAACTGAGTTTCCTGTCTACGCCGCGGGGTAGGGCTTGTCAAGCGCGGGGACGCGTCGAGATGTCAGTGCCGCCCTCGGGCGCCGGGCTTGACATTAGAGGCTCATGCACTACCCTGTAGTGCATGAGCAAGAGCGAGGTCTATAGCTGGCGATTGTCGCGGGAGACCAAGGCGATCCTCGAGGACGAAGCGCGCCGGCGCCACACGTCCCTGGCAGGCGTGCTCGAGCGGATCGTGCGGGAGTGGCGGGCCCGCCAGGAAAAGCCCGAGGACGATGCCGTGGAGCAGGCTCGGCTCCACGCGGTCGCCGCGAAGTCGTTCGGCCGGATCGCGGGCCGGCATCCCTACAGCGCGGCGGGCACGCGCGAGGCGATCCGCGAGCGATTGAGACGGGCCCGTGCCGGCTAAAGGGCTGATCGATACTGGTCCGATCCTTGCCCTTCTCGACCGGAACGACCCGTGGCACCGGCCGTGCATCGAGACATTCGCGTGGCTTCGTCTGCCTCTGATGACCTCCGCCGCCGTCTTGGCCGAGGTCTTCCATATGATTCCCGATGGGCGGCCAGTTCTGGAAGAGGCATGGGCTCTTGTCCGGTCGGGGGCCATCACGGTCGCCGCCATTGGCGACGATGACCTCGGCCCCCTTCACGCGTTGATGGCCCGTTACCGCGATCGGCCCATGGACTTCGCCGACGCCACCCTCGTCCATCTCGCGCAGCGGGAGTCCTTGACCGAGATCTTCACGATCGACCACGACGACTTCGAAACGTACCGGATCGAGGGGCGAAGACGGCTCCGCATCGTTCCCGATCGGAGCGCTCTCCGGCGCTGATCAACCATCAAGGTCGCGCTCGTTCAGACGCGCCTCGAATGCACCTCACCGCAGGTGGTAAGGTTGACGCACACCGGATCATGCGATGGCGCGACTGGACCTGACACTTCTTGGCGGCTTCCGCGCCCGGCTGGATGCGGGCCCACCGCTGGTGCTGCCGACGCGGAAGGCCCAGGCCCTCCTCGCCTATCTCGCCCTGCCCCTCGGTCAACCCCATCCCCGCGACAAGCTCGCTGCGCTGCTCTGGGGCGACATGCGCCAGCCGCAGGCCCGCGCCAGCCTTCGCCAGGCGCTGACCTCCATTCGCCGGGCCCTGGCCGGGGTGGACGTTCTGCGCGCCGACTCGGAGACCGTCGCCCTCGACCCGGCGGCGGTCGCCCTCGACGCGCTGACCTTCCAGCAAAGCGTGAAGTCAGGCACCCTGGAGGCGCTGGAGCAGCCGGCGGCCCTCTATCAGGGCGACCTCCTTGCCGGACTCACCCTGAACGAAGCCCGCCACGGTCGCCCTCACCGCGCGCCTGGTCGAGGACAGCACGACGTCGGCAGAACGCGCGGCGATCGAGGAGCAGGTCTGGCGGACGAGCGAGGGGAATCCCTTCGTCGCGGTGGAAACGGTGCGCGCGCTCCGCCACGAGCGGGGAGCGCAGGCCGGCCGCCGCACGCTGCTACCCAGTCGCGTGCACGATCTCATCGCCCGGCGGCTCGCGCGGCTGGGCGAGCCGAGCCGGCGGCTCGTCGCCGTGGCGGCGGTCGTCGGGCGCCAGTGCGACTTCGCGCTGCTGCAGCGAGCGGCCGACCTGCCCGAGCTGGAGGCGGCGCACGCGCTGGAGGAGCTGGTGCGCCACCGCGTTCTTCATCCGTCGGGCGACGGATTCGAGTTCACGCACGACCGGATCCGCGAGGTGGCGCATGCAGGCCTCCTCGCCCCGCATCGACTCGTCCTGCACCGGCGGATCGCCGAGGGGCTGGAGGCGCTGCAGGTGGGCTCGCGCCCCCCCGATGCGCTGGCCCTGGGCACCCACTACCGGGTCGCGGAGGTCTGGGACAAGGCAGCCCGCCACCTGACGGAGGCGGGCCACGCGGCCTGGACCCGCCTCGCGCGGGCCGATGCCGCCTCCTGTTTCCAGCAGGCGCTCGACGCCCTCGAGCGGCTCGCCGCGAGCCGGCGAGCAGGGCCGCAAGCTCATGGCGGTCATGGGCACCGTGGTCTCCGGGCTCAGGCGCCTCGCGGGGCTCCTGCCGACGGTACGGGAGCTGGGCCGACGGCATGCCGGCTACGGCGTCACGGACGCGCACTACGACACGGTGGGCGTCGCACTGCTGTGGACCCTGGAGCGAGGCCTTGGATCGAGCTTCACACCCGAGGTGCGCGCGGCGTGGGCGAGCGCCTACGGCCTGCTGGCCGGAGTCATGAAGGCAGCGGCCCAGGAAAAGGCGGCCTGAGCCGATCTGTCAGACCCAAACACGTAGCAAGACGAAAGGAGAGTCGTATGAACAATGGCAATGCGCCTAAGACTCAGACCACGCGTCCCCTCCCGCTCACCGCGTGCGCCACTACTCTCGCCGCCGCTCTTGTGGTCTCGCTGCCGCAGTTTGCCCACGCCGACCGTGTCGCACCACCGCCCGTGCCCGAGAACATTCAAGTGGACCCCGGGCACAAGGCGTTCCTCAAAGGTTTTGCCGTTGGCACCCAAAACTACATCTGCCTGCCCTCAAGTCTCAACCCGGATGTCCGCGCCTGGACACTCTTCGGGCCGCAGGCCACCTTGTTCGAGGACAATGATAAGCAGATCATCACCCACTTCCTCAGCCCCAACCCGGATGAGAGCGGGACGCTCCGCGCCACGTGGCAGCACTCCCGGGACACGAGCGCCGTGTGGGCCATGATGATCAGAACCCCTGCCCTCGTGCCGGGTGCCATTCCCTGGCTCCTGCTCAGAGTGGTTGGCGCCGAGGAGGGACCGACGGGTGGCGACAAGTTGACGAAGACCGCCTTCATTCAGCGGCTGAACACCACTGGAGGGGTCGCGCCGTCTGAGGGCTGTAGCATCCCGTCAGACGTCGGAAAGAGGGCGTTCGTGCCGTACACGGCCGACTACTTCTTCTACAAGGCCACCGACAGCAACACGGACGACGAGGACTAGGATCGCTGCGCAACAGCACGGTGCATTCTTCCGGTCGTGTCGGATCAGGCGACCACCAACCGACCGCCCGCAATCGGCCGCCCGCGACGGCAGCCACCGGAGGAATGCGCCACTGGCCGAGCCGAGGGGCCATCGTCAAGTCCGGGCGACGTCGACCGAGCCCGCGTGGAAGAGTGACGCCAGGTTCCAATCGGCGGTATGCTCCCGACGAGAGCACGGCTGCGCCAGGAGAACGAGACAACCCTCATGCACATCGGCGTGACCATTCCGAACAACTGGGGTATCGCGGAGCCCTTGCAGGTATTGGCCATGGGGCCACTGGCCGAAGCGCTAGGCTACGATTCCGTCTGGGTCATGGACCATCTGCTGAACAGCGGCTACATCCGAGACCGCCTCGACGACAAGCCCTACTACCACCCCTTGGCCACCCTGTCCTATCTGGCCGCCACCACCCGCCGAGTGAGCCTCGGCACCTCGGTCATGGTGTTGCCGTACCACAACCCCGTGGAGCTGGCCAAGTACGCCGCGACCTTGGATCAGATCTCCGGCGGCCGGCTGATTCTGGGCGTCGGGGCGGGCGCCATGCGGGAGGAGTTCGACGCGCTGGGTGTCCCCTTTTCTCAGCGCGGGGCGCTCACGAACGAGTCCATGGAAATCATGAAGGAGCTGTGGACCAGTCCCGATCCCCACTACAAGAGCTCGCGATGGAACCTGGCCGGCTTCAAGTTCGCTCCGAAGCCAGTGCGGCAACCGGCAATCCCGCTATGGGTTGGCGGTTCGAGTCCAGGAGCCCTCCGGCGGGCGGCCACCCTGGGCGAGGGGTGGCATCCCACCGGGCTATCACCGGAGGAATTTCGAACGGGGCGCGAGGAAGTGCGAAAGCTGGCCACGGAAGCGGGACGGGACCCGGATGCGCTGGTCATGTCCATGCGGGTGGAAGTGGAGGTAGGCGGCAAGGCGTCGAGCCAGCGCGCCGCGACTCGCGCGCGCCTTCCTGGAGACAACGCAGATGAGATGATCGCGGGTATTCGCGCCTACGAGCGCGCGGGCGTGCATCACATCGTGCTCGCCCTCAACTCGGGCAACATCACCAGCATCAGCACCCTCATGGCGGACATCGCCCAAAGGGTCGTGCCCTACCTACGCGATTGAGGCACCGAGGATACAACTCGAGTCATCACGGCTCGAGACCGCCCGGCGTCCGGCGTCCTACCACCAGACTGAAGCGCTCGGGTACCGCGAACGCATACGCTTCACCTTCACGGTAGATCGCGAAACAGCGGGGAAGCGCGTTGTCCCACTTCGTCCAGGCCCGGCAGACGCGCGCGTCACCGGTGATCGTCCAGCGGCCGAGATCGACGTCGTCCTTGAGCACGGCCCCGTAGAGCCGGCCGTCAGAGGCGAAGAACAGGCGCTGCGCGCCAAAGGCGAACGTGTGTCCAGGGATCTCGGCGGCCAGCTCGTCCGCGGTGAGGGGGACGCGCGCTGGATCGGCAGCCCCCGCAGTGGCCGGCGGTGGACAGAACGGCCGGATCGACTCGCCGGCCAGGATCATCGCGTCGAGGTCGTAGTTCATACCGTCGGCAAATCGAAAGACCGACACGCCATTCGGCAACAATGCCACCAGGTTGCCGCCGAGCCCCGCCATGTAGGGGATCTGAAAGGAGCACCCCTCGCGCGCCCGATACGGCACCGACCAGAACGAGAGGTGATACCGCCCCTCGCCGAATCTGTTCCGCAAGCCGGGGTTGGGAAGCCCCACCGTCGCCCCGCTCCGGTACAGCACCTCCGCCACCTTGGTCGCGCTGAGAAGCTGAGTGCCCTCGTGGCGGCCGCCGTTCTGGAACAGCGTGGTGATCTTGGCCACGTCGTCGACGGTGAGATAGAGCCCGTAGCTGAGGAGGGGCACGCCCCGGCTCCCGTCCGCCTCGATCGTGTGCATGGCGGGCGCATGGGCAATGCCGATCGGGCGATACACTTCGGCCCGTACCATGTCCCACAGATGCGCGGTCGGCCCCTCCCGGCGCTTGAGGTACGTGTCGAGGGCGACCGCCAGCACGAACGTCTGCGTGCTGTTGTAGCGCAGCACTTCGCCGGGACCCCAGGGATACGTGCCGTAGCCGAGCGCCATCTCGAGCTTCTCTCGCGCCGTCTTCAGGCGTATCCAGCGGATCATCTTCGGACGATTCTCGTCGGGCAAGACGCTGCCGTCGCGCTCGCGGCCCTCGTCGCCGATTCCCGTCGCCATACTGAGAGCATCCGCGAAGGTGACCCGCTCCCAGCCCGGGTGGGCGAGGCCGGCCGGCAGATAGTCGACGAGCTTCTCGGCCAGCACGCTGTCGCCGTACTTCTGCGCAAGCCTTAGGAGCGCCACCGCCCCGGCCGCCGACTTGGTGACCGAGAAGACTCCATGCCGCATCTCGCGGCAGTAGGGGAAGGGACCGTAGCGGGTGTGACAGCCGCGGAGGTAGAGCGCCCCGTCGACCACGAGACCATTGGCGCTGATGTCGGCCGACACGGCGTCACCGTCGAAGGCCGCCAGCGCCGGCGACGCGGGAAGGGCCGACCACGGTCGGATCGGCGTCTGACGCCGGAGCTCGTCGGCGAACCCTGCGCGCAAGGCTGCCTCGTCGGCAAGGGCCCCTGGCGTGTAGGTCATCGGGATCTGGCCCCACAGGTCGACCTTCGCCCATTGCGCCGTCTCCTGGACGACCTGCAGGCGCAACGCGGAGACGCGGGTGTCGTCGAAGAGGAAGGTGGCGATCCCGTTATGCGTAGCGTTGTTGATCTGGTTGACGAGAACGAACGGAAAGGACGCGCGCGACATCCCGCCGTCGCCCGGTTCCGACCAGACGCGGCCTGGAGAGAGGAGCAGCGTGCCGGTGGGTGGCACGAAGTCGCGCACAACCGGCACCAGATGCTCGCCGTGGGTAAAGAAGGCCACCGAGCCCGCGGGAGTGGGCCAAGGGATCCCTGCGCAACCGTCGCGGGCGGCGGTGAGCGAGGAGGCGGCGACCGTCAACGTCCCTCGGAGCGTGTGTCGGGCTGGCCTCGCGACCCCGATCGCCATGAAATAGTCATTGTGGACGGGGCCGCCGCTCGAGAGCGTGGGGGCGAGCAACTCGCCCGCCGTGACCTGATCCCGCAGGCCGGCTGCGGGTGCGCCGGGAGCCGCCCGCGACGGCCGCCCGCATCGCATCGCCGCCACGTCGGCGATGCGGCCGAGCCTCACCGCTCCCTCATCGCTATAGGTGCCGGTGAGATCGGCACCGTCGAAGCGGTAGGCCAGCGCCCCGCGGTCGATCGTGGGCAAGCGGAAGCGGAGCACTCCATCGGTGATCCGCCCCCCCGCTCGCCAGAAGCCCGGAATCATGACCCCCAGGGCCGGCGACACGCCGACGCTGTACACCACGCGCGCGTAGCCGTTGGCGAGAACCTCCTCGACGACGAGGGTGGTGCACAACGCTTCGGTGCCCTTCGCATCGCGCCAGGCCCCTGTCCACGCGCCCGCGAAGCGCGCCAGGTTCTCGGGAAGGGCGGCCGCCGGCGCGACGAGCGTGAGATCGTTGGGCAATGGCGTGGCCGTGCGGCAATCGACGGCGGCTTCCGCCACCACGCCCACCGAGAAGACGAGGACAAGGACGGCCAACCGGAGCATTGCGACCATGGCGCCCTCCTACGCACCAGGATACCGCGAGCTCCCGCTCGACGCCGCGCGGCTCGCGGCCCCGTTGCTTCGAAGAGGGCGGGGCACGCGGGACGCGGCGCCTGATCGCCGCCGCGGCGACCGAGCCCGGCGTGGTAGATTCCCCGACAAGGAGCCCGCATGCACGGCAGACAGGTTCTGATGGAGACCCTGGTCGGACACGGGGTGGAGCTCTTGTTCGGCAACCCCGGCACTACCGAGAGCCCGATCATCGACAGCCTCGAGGCCTATCCGCAGATCCGCTACATCCTGACCTTGCACGAGGGCGTGGCCCTCGGTGCGGCCAGCTATTACGCCCAGGCCACCGGGCGGACGGGAGTGGTGAACGTCCACGTAGCGCCGGGGCTCGGCAATGCGCTGGGCATGCTCTACGACGCCCTCAAGGCGGGTTCGCCGCTCGTCGTCACGGCCGGACAGCAGGACACGCGGCTGCGCCTGCGGGCGCCGCTGCTCGGCCACGACCTCGTCGCGATGGCCGCGCCGCTGACCAAGTGGAGCGTCCAGGTGGAGCGTGCCGACGAGCTGGCCCTCATCCTTCACCGCGCCTTCAAGATCGCCCACGACCCGCCGAGCGGACCCGTCTTCGTGGCCCTCCCGATCGACGTCCTCGAGCAGGAGACCGAGCAGCTCGCCTTACCGCCCGCCACGCTCTACCTCGACCACGAGCCCGATCCGGCGGGCGTCGCCGCTGCCGCGTCGCTGCTCGCCGGAAGCCGGCATCCGGCCATCGTCGCCGGAGACGACACCGGCCGCGGCGCGGGACCGGGCGAGCTGATCGCGCTGGCCGAGCTGCTCGGGGCTCCCGTGTGGGTCGAGGGTCTGCGCCAGCACTCCGTGTTTCCGTCGGCGCACCGGAGCTACCGCGGCCCGCTGCCGTTCGACGCCGCCGCCATCCGAAAGGCGCTCGACGGCGCCGACGCGGTTCTCCTGGTGGGTGGCCCGTTCTTCGAGGAGGTGTGGTTCGCTCCCGGTTCGCCCTTCGAGTCCAACGCGGTCGTCATCCAGATCGAGACCTCGCCCGAGCGCCTGGCGCCGAACTTCCCCGTCCGCGTCGGTCTTCTCGCCAGTCCCGCCGCCGGGCTGCGCGCGCTCCGCACCGCCCTCGAGCGCGACAAAGATGCAGCGTTCCGCCGGGGAGCCGCCGAGCGGCGCGACGCCCTCGAGGGGCAGAAGGCGCAAGAGGCCGCCGCCCTGCGCACCCGCGGGGCCAAGCGATGGGACGACGAGCCCATCTCCATCCCGCGCCTGATGGCCGAGGTCGAGCGCGCCTTGCCCGCCGACGCCATCGTGGTGGACGAGTCGATCACCGCCAGCATCGAGCTGGCCCGGGTCCTGTCGTTCGAGGGCCCGAGCGACTACTTCGGCGCGCGCGGCGGCGGTATCGGACAGGCGCTGCCGGGAGCTCTCGGCGTCAAGCTCGCGCATCCGCGCCGGCCCGTCGTGGCCCTCTCCGGCGATGGCTCCGCCATGTACAGTATCCAGGCGCTGTGGACCGCGGCGCACCATGAGCTGGCCGTGGTGTTCGTCATCCTCAACAATCGGGAATACCGAATCCTGAAACACAACATGGATGCCTACCGGCAACGGTTCGGGGTCAAGGGGGAGGGCCGGCCCTACGCTCACATGGATCTCAGCCGACCCGACATCTCGTTCCCCGACATCGCTCAGGGTCTCGGCGTGGCCGCTGCCCGCGTGACCCGGCCCGGTGACCTCGGGCCGGCGCTCTCGCGAGCGCTCGGATCAGGTAAGCCCTATCTCCTCGACGTGATGGTCGAGGGACGCCGGTAGCGCCGCTGAGGTCTAGGCAAAGGAGGCTGACATGCAGTTCCACAACGTCGACACGGGCACCCAGTTCAGGAAGATGCGCGAGCTGGTCCCCGAGGTCTATCGCGCCTTCCTCGACTTCGACCAGAAAGCGTTCAAGGACGGCGCCATTCCCGCCAAGATGAAGGAGCTGATGGCGCTGAGCATCGCTCAGATCACCCAGTGCCCGTGGTGCATCGACGCCCACACCAAGAAGGCGGTACGCGCAGGCGCCTCCGACACCGAGATCGCGGAGACCATCTTCGTGGCGATGGCGATGGCGGCCGGTGCCGCCTGGAGCCATGGCGGTCTCGTGCTCCAGTGCCTCCAAGAACATAGGACCGCCCAGAGCGGCTAGGGCTTCCTCTCCTTACGCGGATCAATCGGGGACTCGATCCCGAGCGTGGAGAACATCGACATCCGAGCCGCACGCGCGCCCGACATGCCCGCGCTCTTCCCGATCGCGCTCGAGTTCGCCACGTCGTTCGTGCCGGAACGTGCCGCGTTCGACGAGGCGTCTGCCCCTCCCCTCCCGCGCTATTCCGTGGCGGCCTTGATGGCCGCGTTGATGGCGCGCACGCCGGCCGACGGACCCTCGGGATGGCTCCACACCCCTCCGATGATGGCGAGGAGATTCGCTCCTGCCTGGACGAGCGGGCCCAGATTGGCTGCCGTGATGCCGCCGATGGCGCAGGATGGCAACTGGCGACCTTGTCCCCACCAGCGCAGGATCTCGGGATCGGCGAGGTTCGTCACCTGTTTCGATGTGGAGGGAAAGAAGGCCCCGAAGGCCACATAGTCGGCGCCGTCGGCCACGGCGCGCTGGGCGAGGTCGCGGGAGGACTTGCAGGTGACCCCGAGCATGCGACCGGCCCCCATCAAGCGGCGAGCCTCCGGCGCGGGCATGTCCTCCTGGCCCACGTGGGCGCCGTCGCACCCCGTGGCCGCCACCAGGTCGGCGCGGTCGTTGAGCAGAAACACGACGCGGCGCGCCTGGGCGATCGGGCGGAGCGCATCGATGGTCCGCTTCCAGGCGTCATCGTCGGCATTCTTCAGCCGGAGCTGAACGGCAGCGACATCGCCCGCGTCGAGCGCCTGCGCCAGCAAGTCCGGGAAGATCCGGAGATCGAGGCGTTCGGGGGTGATGACATAGAGACGACAGCCCGTCGCGTTCATGCCGCCATCGTTACCAGCCTTCGTCGGGGTCGGGGACGTCTCCGCGAAGGAGCGCAATGTCGGCCTGGTCCCGCAGGGCCTTGCTGGGGCGTTGAGCGGGATCGGCGGCGGCGCGCTCCTTCATGGCGATGAGATCGGCCGTCGTTACGACACGCACCCGAATCCCGGCGACTTCCAGCGGCTCCGCGCGCTCGATCATCGGATCGAATGCGGGATCGAAGAGGATCTGCACTGGCTCGCCGGAAAGGTGTCTGAAGTTCAGGCTGTGAGCAAAGGTCCCGGTCAGCGAGAACCCGGCGCTGGTGAGGGCGGCGCGGATAGAGCCGGCCGGAACGGTCGAGCGCACCGCGATGTCGGTGTCAAGGGTGGCCCGGGGCACGCCGGATCGGATGCCGACCGCGACACCGCCGACCAAGGCATGGCCCGCGTCCAGGCGGTCCAGGGCTCGCACGACGTCTATCAGGGCCGCGAGCTTGCCGGCGATCCGTCCATGGTCGCCCCCCGGCTCGATACGATGAGCAGATGATCCCGCGCCGTCAGGCGGGCGATCGCTTCGAGCACGCTCGTCTTCATCAAATCCAGCATAACAGGTCCCCGCGGCCACGGCGGCGGGCGGCATGGGTCTGTCGAGACGCCGCCGCGGCGACGCGGGCGCCGGAAAATTCGAGCGACGGGTGTCGATCCGGCGCGGGGCCGGTCGACAATAGGGTGTAGTCGGGAGGATGCCGACGGGCCGTTCGACCCAACGCAACGAGGGAGCAAGTTCGGTCCAACGCGCCCGGACGGCCTGTTTAATGCTTGTCCGGGCGGCTTGCTCAATACTTGATCGATAGGGAGTCAATGCGATGCGATTCATGATCATCGTCAAGGCCACCACGATCTCGGAAGCAGGCGCGATGCCGAGTGAGCGGCTCCTGGCCGAGATGGGGCGGTACAACGAGGAGCTGGTGAAGGCCGGCATTCTACTGGCCGGCGAGGGGCTGCACCCGAGTGCCAAGGGCGCGCGCGTCCGCTTCTCGGGCGCCAAGCGCACGGTCATCGACGGACCGTTCCCCGAGACGAACGATCTGGTGGCCGGCTTCTGGCTGTGGCAAGTGAAGTCGAAGGAAGAGGCAGTCGAATGGGTCAAGCGCTGCCCTAACCCGCACGACGAGGAGACCGAGATCGAGATCCGCCAGGTGTTCGAGGCGGATGACTTCGGTGCCGAGTTCACGCCCGAGCTGAGGGCGCAGGAAGAGCGCCAGCGCGCTCAGGCCGAGCAGCTGGCCAAGGCTGCTGCCAAGCGCTAGGGGCAGCCCCCCGTGCAAAAGCGAAAGGAGAGCGACATGCAAGTCCAACCCTACCTGTTCTTCAACGGTTGCTGCGAAGAAGCGGTCGAGTTCTACCGCAAGGCCCTCGGGGCCGAGGTCGAGATGCTGATGCGCTTCAAGGACAGCCCCGACCCGCCGCCGCCCGGCATGGTGCCGCCCGGTTCCGAAAACAAGGTGATGCACACGAGCCTGCGCATCGGCGACACCACGGTGATGGCCTCTGACGGCAACTGCGCGGGGAACCCGGGCTTCCAGGGCTTCTCGCTGTCCATCGCCGTGACCGACCTCGCCGAGGCCGACCGGCTGTTCACCGCCCTCGCCGACGGCGGACAGGTGCAGATGCCGCTCACCAAGACCTTCTGGTCGCCCCGCTTCGGTATGGTTACCGATCGCTTCGGCGTGGCGTGGATGATCAACACCGCCGAGTGACGCATGAAATACCTCTGCTTGGTCTACGGCGAAGAGAAGAAATTCGAGGCCATGTCAGACAGCGAGTGCGCGGCCTACGTCGCGGCCCTCCAAGAAGGCGGCCACTGTCTGGCCGCGGAGGCGTTGCAGCCCGTTCATACCGCGACCACGGTACGGGTCCGCCACGGGAACGTGACGGTCACGGACGGGCCCTTCGCCGAGACCAAGGAGCAGCTGGCTGGGTTCTACCTGATCGAGGCCCGGGACCTCAACGAGGCCCTTCAGCTCGCCGCCAGGATTCCGCCGGCACGCGTGGGCAGTGTCGAGGTGCGGCCGATCCGGCCGCTTCGGGACACGGCTGCCCAGCCACCCACCGAGCGGACGTCGAGCTAAGGGCTGGCCGGCCTTCTGGGCGCGGTCACCCGCGCCAGCCCGAAATGGTCGCGTAGCGTCATCCCCTCGTACTCCCGCCGGAACAGCCCGCGGGCCTGTAGCTCCGGGACCACGAGGTCGACGAAGTCGGCCAAGGCACCGGGAAAGTAGGGCGGCAGGACGTTGAAGCCGTCCGCGGCTTCCTCGACGAACCATTCCTCGAGGGTATCGGCGATGCGCTTAGGGGTACCGCACAGAACCCAGTGGCCGCGGGCGGCCGCCGTCAGGTTATAGAGATCACGCAGGCTCATGGTCTCGCGCCGCGCGGTCTCGTAGAGCACCCGCGAGAAGGCATGGCTACCCTCGCCCGGCGGCGGCGCCGGCACCGGCCCGTCGAGGGGGAATCCGGTGACGTCGTACCCGATCCGGCTGGTGACAAGGGTCAGGGCATTGGTGGGCGTGAGCCAGCTCTGGAGCAACGAAAGCTTGTCCCGCGCCTCGGCCTCGGTGCTCCCGATGATCGGCATCACCCCGGGAAGGACGGTGATCTCACCTGGCGCGCGACCGTACTTGGCCATGCGGGCCTTCAGGTCGCGATAGGCAACCTTGGCGCTCGCGAGCTCCTGGACCACCGAGAAGACGACGTCGGCCGTCCGCGCGGCCAGCTCGAGCCCGGCCTCCGAACCACCAGCCTGGATGATGACCGGATGCCCTTGGGGGCTGCGGGCCATGTTGATGGGGCCCTTCACCTGGAAGAACCGCCCCTTGTGGTTCAGCGGACGGACTTTCGCGGGATCGAGGAAGGTCCCCGTGACCTTGTTCGCCACGATGGCGCCGTCCTCCCAGCAGTCCCACAAACCCTTCACGACGTCGACGAACTCCTGGGCCACCTCGTAGCGGAGGTCATGCTCCATGTGCGCTTCACGGCTGAAGTTGAGGGCCGCCTTACCCGCCGAGCTGGTCACCACGTTCCACGCGGCCCGGCCCCGGCTGAGGTGGTCGATGGAAGCGAAGGCCCGCGCCACGTGGTAGGGCTCGCCGAAGCTGGTCGAGACGGTGGCGCCCAGGCCGATGGACCGGGTCGATGCGCTCAGCACCGAGATCAGGGTGGTCGGCTCGAAGCGGCACAGAAAGGACGGGTGGTCTCCAGGGTCCATGACCAGACCATCGGAGACGAACAGCAGATCGAACTTGCCACGCTCGGCCTGGCGGGCGATCTCCTGGATGACCGAGAGGTCGTTGTTGCTCGCCGCGGCCCCTTCGTAGCGCCAGCCTGCGGAGTGGTTGCCGGTGCCGAGGACGAACACACCGAAATGCATCTCGCGCCGGACTGCACACATGTGGATCGCTCTCCCTGTCGGGGGTTCGCCGCGAGTCCCTGAGCCCCGGGCGACAACCCTACCACAGGCCGCGGAACCGGGTTATGGTCAAGGAGAGCCATGAGCTACGAACACTTGCAAAACACCCTCAAGGCGATTGCGCTGACGGTACCGGCCGCCCGGGCGTTCGAGATGACGGTAGAGTTCGTCCTCGGCCAAGGCAAGGACACGGCCACGGTGGGTCGGCTGGAGGATCACTTCCGGGACCGGCCTGCCATGCAGGCCTGCGTCGAACGCATGAAAGCCGATCCCGCCACGCGTAAATGCATCGAGGATCGCTACCTGGGCCCCGAGCTGAACCTCGACGAGCTCGTCAACTACCCCCGAGGCTCGCTCGGGTATACCTACGCGAAGGTCATGAAGCATCTCGGCTATGCGGCCCACTTCTACACCGATCGGCCGAGTATCGAAGAGGAGACCGATTACGTCACCATGCGGGTGCGCAAGACCCACGATCTGCACCACATCGTGACCGGTTTCTCCATGATCGGACCCGGTGAGCTGGGGGTGATCGCCATCACCGCGCTGCAGTACGGCTACCCCGCGTTCATGACGATCGATCTCGGCGCCATTACGCTGAGCATGTTGCGGGTGGAGGGCTGGGGCCAGGCCATCCACAACGTTCGCGTCGGCTGGGACATGGCCGATCGGGCCAAGCCGCTCATGGGCGTGCGCTGGGAGGAGGGGCTGGACAAGCCGCTCGACGTCTGGCGACGCGAGCTGACCATCGAACCCGTTCAGCACGGTCAGAACAGCTGGTACGAGGTGCTCGCCCGCCTGCAACTGTAGCGGCCGCGATCACGACTCCAAAAAGAACTCCTCCAGCGCGGCGCGCGTCTCGGTGGGCGCCTCCTCGGCCAGGAAGTGGCCGCACGGAAGGCCCTCGCCGCGGACGTCGTGGGCCCAGCGTTGCCATGTCTCCAGCACCTGCCGGCGCTTGTGGGCGCGACCCTTGTCGCCCCAGATCGCGAGGACCGGACACATGATCTTCTTGCCGCTCGCGAGGTCGGCCTCGTCGAGCTGACAGTCGACGAAGGCGCCGGCGCGGTAGTCCTCGCACGTGGCGTGGATGACGGCGGGGTCGCTGAAGCAGCGAATGTACTCCGCCATCGCCTCGTCGCTGAAGTAGCCCGGCGTCCCCATCCAGCTCGACATCATGTGACGGATGAAGTACTCGGAGTCGTTGCCGATAAGCCGCTCGGGGAAGGGCCGCGGCTGGGCCAGGAAGTACCAGTGGTAGCTGCCAAGGGCACCCGCGCGATCGACCGCGGCGAACTGCTCGTACGTCGGCACGATGTCGAGAACGGCCAGCCGGACCACGCGCTCGGGATGATCGAGGGCCAGCCGGTAGGCCACGCGCCCGCCACGATCGTGGCCGGCCACGGAAAAGCGTTCAAAGCCGAGCGCCGCCATCACCTCTACCATATCGACCGCCATCCGTCGTTTGGAGTACACGAGGTGGCCGTCATCACTCGGGGGTCGGCTACTGGCGCCGTAGCCGCGCGTGTCCGTCGCCACGACCGTGAAGCGCTCGGCCAGGCCGGGCGCGATCTTGTGCCACATGGCCTTCGTCTGCGGATAGCCGTGAATGAGGAGCAATGGAGGGCCATTCCCCTTCGTCACCGTGTCGATCTCGGCCTCGCTGGTCGTGATCTGCAGCCGCTTGAATCCCTCGAACATCGCGTGGTCCTCCCCCGTATCCGGCGGGTCAGTTCCCCGCTTACACTAACGCCAACGGGCGTCAATGTCTCACCTTACGCGGGAGGAGGAAACCAGAGATGACGCGCCTGCGCATCGGCGTCCTCATTCCTACCCGCGGCGTGGTCATGGAGTCGCTGCGCCGCCCCGATGTCGATATGTGCTGGCGAATGGCGCGGCTCGCCGACGAGGCCGGCTACGACGCGGTGTGGGTCGGCGACAGCATCGTGGCCAAACCTCGGCTCGAGGCGATGACGACGCTCGCGTACCTGGCGGGCATCACCCGGCGCGTGCGGCTGGGTACCGCGGTGTTGCTCCCGGCGCTCCGGCCCCCGGTGGTGCTCGCCAACGAGATCGCCAGCGTTGACAACATTTCCGGGGGCCGGGTCGTGCTCGGGCTGGGCGTAGGCTGGAGCCTGCCGTCAGCGGAGCGTGAGTGGGCGGCGTGCGGTGCCAATCACAAGCGGCGCGTCCGGCGGCTCGAGGAGCACATCGCGGTCTGGCGGATGCTCTGGCGCGGCGAGCCCGTGAGCCATCGCGGCGACGATTTCGAGCTGACCGACCACACCATCGGCCCCCTGCCGTGGAATCCCGCTGGACCTCCGGTGCTGATCACTGCCGCCAACCGCGGCGAGATGATCCCGGCCCAGTTCGACCGGTTCGCCCGGCTGGGTGATGGGATCATCACCACCTACATCGACGCCGAGGATTGCCGTCTCGTTCGCCAGCGCGCCGACGAGGCGCTGGCCCGGCACGGCCGGGCCCTGCCCGCCTTTCCACTCTGCGTGTACACCACGGTCCGCTTCGAGGCCGATGTCGCCACGGCCGAGCGCCGGACCGCAGAGTTTCTGGCCGCGTACTACGGCGGGGGGGTGCACATGCGCGGCACGATGGGCCTGGGACCCGCCGACGCGGTGATCGCCGCGCTTCAACGCTACGCCGCCGCCGGCGTCACCGACCTCTGTCTTCGGTTCGTCGGCGACGACCAGTTTGAACAGTTCGAGCGCTTCACCGCTGAGGTTCTCCCCACGCTGGCGGGCTAGCGACTCACGGGAAGCCTCAGGCGGCGTGCCTGGCGATGGTGCACGAGTCGACGGCCCCGGCCTTCTGAGTGTCCGGGCGCGGTATGCTCTTAGCCATGCGCCGCTGGTCGGTGGTCCTTCTCGCCCTCATCGTCCTATTCGGCCCGGCGTGCGTCGGGCCAGAGCGCAGTGGGCACCACCAGCATCGCTTCCAGGGCGCTGAGCGCTGGGCCGGTGTCTTCGACGATCCCGCGCGCGATGCGTGGCAGAAGCCCGACGAAGTGATCCGCGCGCTGGCCCTGCCCCCCGACGCTCTCGTGGCCGACATCGGCTCCGGCACGGGCTACTTTGCCGTGCGCCTGGCGCGCGCAGTGCCGCGGGGTCATGTCTACGGGGCCGACGTCGAGCCCGACATGGTCAAGTATCTGGCCGAGCGCGGCCGGCGCGAGGGGCTCGCCAACCTCACGTCCATCCAGGCGGCGCCCTCGGATCCTCGGTTGCCGCTGGCGGTCGACCTCGTGCTGGTGGTGAACACCTACCACCACATCGCCGAGCGTCCCGCCTACTTCAGCCGGCTCCGCGCGTCACTGCGCCCCGACGGGCGCGTGGCCATCATTGACTTTCTGCCGGATGCCCCGGCCGGGCCGCCCCGCCAGGCCCGCATCCCCGCCGCGGTCGTGAAAGAGGAGATGGGGCAAGCGGGATATGGCGTGGTCGCTGAGCAGACTTTTTTGCCTTACCAGTACTTCCTGATCTTCGCGTCGAAGTAGCATTGTGACACTGGACGATCGCACGCGGCTGCTCGCACGGCTCGCCGACGGCCTCGAGCCGAAGCTGGAGATGCTCGAGCCGTGAGCGGTCGCCGCATCAGCGTCGCGTTCCAGACGGATCTGCCGCTCAGCGCGTACGGACCGCTGGCGGCCGCCGCCGAGCGCCACGGTTTCGACCTCGTGTCCCTCTACAACGATCTGCTGTACCAGCCGGCCTGGCTGCCGCTGCTCGAGATGGCGCGGGCCACTTCCCGGGTGGCGCTCGGCCCGTCAGCGGTGAACCCCTTCACCTGCCACCCCCTGAACATCGCGGGGCACCTGGCGCTGATCGACGAGGCGTCGGGGGGCCGCGCCTACCTCGGCCTCGCCCGCGGGGCGTGGCTCGACTTCCTCGCCCTCGGGCCCGCGCGGCCCGTGACGGCGCTCCGCGAGGCGCTCGAATGTATCCGACACCTGCTCCGTCGCTCGCGGGAGCCGTACCGGGGCGAGGTCTTCCGCCTCGCCGGCGGCGACTCGCTTCGCTGGGCGATCGCGCGACCCGAGCTGCCGTTCCTGCTCGGCACCTGGGGATCCACCACGGTCCGCGCTTGCATCGGCGAGGTCGCCGAGGTGAAGGTCGGCGGCACCGCGAACCCCGCGCTGGTCCCACGCTACCTCGCGGTGATCGACGACGCCGTTCGGCAGGCCGGACGCAAGGCCGGCGACGTCGGGCTGGTCGTCGGGTGCGTCTCGGTGGTGGCCCGCGACGGGCGCGTCGCCCGCGATCTCGCACGCCGCAAGGCCGCCCTCTATCTGGGCGTGATCGCCGACCTCGACCCTACCCTCGGCGTCGAGCCCGACCGCCTGGCACGCATCCGCGCGGCGGCCGCGGCGTACGAGTTCGACACGGCGGCTAAGGAAATTCCGGACGCGCTGCTGGCGCGGGTCGCGCTGGCCGGCACGCCCGACGAGGTCGCCGCGCAGGCGGACGCGCTCTACGCGGCCGGCGTCCATCGGGTGGAGTTCGGGACGCCGCACGGTCTCGACGAAGCCGAGGGGCTGCGTTTGCTCGGCGACGACGTGCTGCCGGCCTTGCGCCGGCGCTGGGGCGTAGGCGGTGGCTAGGCGCCGCGACGTCTTCACGCTCTACGACCTCGAGGTCGTGGTCGAGCGCATCGAGGGGCACTGCACGTGCCGAATGCGGGTCGGCGACCGCGTGCGTCTGCGCAGCGGCAAGCTCTCGCTGCCGACGGGGCGCGATTTCTGCCTCTACGCTCTCCAGGCGGCGATTCCGCTCCTGCCGGCCAAGCAGCGATCCGGTCATCCGGCGGACTGGATGGAGACCGACACGCGCGTGACCTGTCCGGATCCAGCCTGCCGGCTCATCATGAAAATCGAGCGCGTGGGCCGCCGCACCTTGCGGCATGACGAAGTCAGTACGGTGCCGCTCACCCCGGGCGGACGTGGCGGGAGACGACGGTCTTCTCTCCGAGCAGGCCGCGGGGCCTGACCAGCAACACGGCGGCCAGCGCGCCGCCGATCAGCACGGTCTGGAGCGCGGCGCTCCGCGCCTGCAACTCCGGGGGCAGGACGGCGGTCATGGCCGCACCGCTCGCGCTCCACAGCGCCCACACGGCGACCGCGCCCACGATCGCACCGCGATTGTTCCCCGATCCGCCGACCACGAGCATCGTCCACACCTGAAAGGTCAGGATCGACAGGAAGTCCTCGGGCGCCACGAAGCCGATAAAGTGGACGTAGACGGCGCCGGCCAGCCCCATCACCATCGAGCCGATGGCGAAGGCCTGCAGCCGGAATGCGGCGGCCGACTTGCCGAGCGCCGCCGCCGCCCCCTCGTCCTCGCGGATGCTTCGCAGCACTCGCCCCCACGGGCTCGCGACCAGCCGCTCGAGACCCACGTAGACCAGGGCGACCATGGCCAGCACGAGGCTGACGTAGGCGACGTTACGGCCGAGCGGGCTTTCCACGAGGCCGGTGAACGGCCGCGGCACTCCGTGGATGCCGAACGGTCCACCGGTAAGCGGGATGAGATTCGTGGCCAACAGCTGAATGGTCACCGCGACGCCGAAGGTGGCGATGGCGAGGTAATCGTGGCGGAGACGTAAGGTGACGACGCCGACTCCGAGCGCCACGATTCCGGCCGCCAGCACGGCGCCGAGCCAGCCGGCCACGATTGGCCACCCGAAGCCGCCGAGGCGGTCCGGGCTCGCCGGGGCCGTGAGGATCGCCGAGGTATAGGCGCCGACAGCCACGAACCCGGCGACGCCGACGTTGAAGAGCCCGGTCGCGCCCCACTGGAGGTTCAGGCCGAGACAGGCGAGCGCATAGGTGAGCGTGATCACCGCGAAGAAGACCAGGTACGCGAAGGTGTCGCCGATCACCCGCGTGTCCCCGCCAGCCCGGTCGGCCGGACTACCAGCACGGCGATCAAGACAAGGAAGGCGACGGCGGCACGGTACTCCGCTCCTACGAGTGGAACGGCGAGCGCCTCGGCGAGGCCGACAACCAAGCTGCCGGCCAGGGCACCGTAGACGCTGCCGACTCCCCCCAGGATCACGGCAGCGAAGAGCGGAAGCAACAGCTCGAAGCCGAGTAGTGGCCGCACCTGCACCGTGAGTCCGATGAGCACGCCGGCCACGGCGGCGAGGCTGCCGCCGATCACGCACGTCCAGCGCGCCACCGCGGCCGGCTCGATACCGGTGACGGCCAGTAGCGCGGGGTTCTCGCTCATCGCCCGCATGGCGCGGCCCAAGGTCGTCCGCGTGAGCAGCAGGTGGAGGCCAACCATGAGCGCCGCCGTCAAGGCGAGCACGAAGAGCTGGTCGGCGGTGACCCGCACCCCCGGCAGCACCTGGCGCGCGATCGGAATCTCGCGCGCGTAGTAGTACGGTTCCGGTCCCCAGGCGAACGCGACCAGGCTGCGAAGTGCCAGCGCGGCCCCGAAGGACGCGATCACGAGCCCGATCATAGTCCCGCGCCGGCGTAGCGGCTCGAACAGCGCCCGCTCGAGTCCGAGCGCGAGCGCGGCCGTCGTCGCCATCGCGGCCACCAGCAGGACGAGGAACGGCCAGCCGAACGACAGCGCGCCCCACTGCCCGAGCCCCCAGCCGGCCGCCGCCATCAGCAGCCAGAGCACGGTGAGGGCAACATAAGCGCCAGCCGTGATCAGCTCCCCGTGGGCGAAGTTGGCGAAACCCAGGATCGAGTACGTGAGCGTGAGCCCGGCGGCGCCAAGGCCGATGGTGGCGCCGAGCATCACGCCGTTGGCGATGTCCTGAGCGCCGATCACCGAACCCCCAGATAGAGCCGAGCCACCTCGGGGTTACCGGCCAGCTCAGCGGTGGTGCCGAGCAGGCGCGGACGCCCCTCAACCAGCACGCAGCCGCGGTCGGCCACCGCCAGCGCCGCTCGCGTGTTCTGCTCCACGAGGACGATGGTCACGCCCAGCGCCCGGGCGCGTCGCAAGCGCGCCAGGACCGCGGCCACCAGCGCCGGCGCGAGCCCGGCCGTGGGCTCGTCGAGCAGAAGCACGCGCGGAGCCGGGACGAGCGCCCGCGCGAGCGCCAGCATCTGCCGCTGGCCGCCCGACAGCTGGCCGGCGCCCAGGCGACGCCACGCGGCCAGGTCGGGGAACAGGTCATACATCGCCCCGATCCGTGCCCGGCGCTCTCGCCGCTCGAGCAACGCGGCGGCGAGCGCCAGGTGCTCCTCGACCGTCAGCCGTGTGAAGACACTGTCGGTTTGTGGCACGTAACCGACGCCAGCGCGGGCGAGGCGATGGGCCGGGCGCGCGGTGATGTTTTCGCCATCCAGGAGCACCTGGCCGGAGTCGATCATGACGAGCCCGACGACGGCTCGCACGAGCGTCGACTTGCCGCTTCCGTTCGGACCGAGTAGCGCAAAGATCTCGCCGGCCCGAGCGTCGAGGGTCGCCCCGCGGACGATCGGCAGTCCCGGTTCGTACCCCGCGACCAGGTCGTGAATCGCCAAGGTGCCGCCGCTCATCGCAGCGCGCCCACATAGGCCTCGAGCACGCGAGGATCGGCGCGCACGTCCTCGGGATCGCCCTCGAGCAACAGGCGGCCGCCGGCCATGACCAGCACCGGACGGCAGAGCCGCATGACAAGGTCGAGGTTGTGCTCGATCACGAGCACGGTCAGGCCCGCCCGGTTCAAGGCGACGATCCGCTCGGCGATCGCGTCCACCAGCGTGGGGTTCACACCGGCCGCCGGCTCGTCGAGCAGCAGCAGGCGCGGCGCCGTCATGAGCGCGCGGGCCAGCTCCAACAGCTTGCGCTGGCCACCGGACAGCACGCGCGCCGGCGCACCCACGTGAGCGCCGAGGCCGACGAACTCGATCAACTCGCGCGCCCGCTCGCGCAGCACGCGCTCGCCGACGGCCACCGTGCCGGGGGAGAACCAGTTCGCCCAAAACCGCTCGCCCGGCTGGTCCTGACCGGCCAGCATCAGGTTCTCCAGCACGGTCATCGCCGCGAACGGCCGCGGAATCTGGAACGTGCGGGCCACACCGGCGCGAAGGACGCGATGGGGTGGCTGGCCATCGAGCCGGCGGTCGCCGAGCGCGATCCGACCAGCGGTTGGCCGCAGCGCGCCGGCGATCAGGTTGAAGATCGTGGTCTTGCCGGCGCCGTTGGGACCGATGAGGCCGGTGATCGTTCCTGGGCGCACCTGGAAGGACACGCCGTCCACGGCGCAGTGGCCGCCGAAGCGACGTGTCACATCGTGAAGCTCGAGGGGCGCGCCCTCGCTCACGACACCGGGCAGGACGACGGCGGAGGATTTGCTTGTCATGGCCGGACGAAGACCTTACGATCTGGCGCCACGACGCGTCAACACGCTCCGGGGGGGAGAGAGATGTCGAAGACCGCGCGGAGAACGATCATATTCTTGCTGGCCTGGGTCACCGCTATCGCGGGGCTTCCCGGCGTCGCGAGCGTAGGGCTGCCCGGCGTGGCGTTCGGGCAGTGTACGGTGAACGTCGGCGTCGTGATGGAGCTGACCGGGCCCGCGGGCCAGTTCGGCCAGGCCGGCGCCAAGTCGGTGGAGCTGGCCTTTCGGGATCTGAACGAGGCCGGCGGGCCGGGCGGCTGCAAGCTCATCCCCGAGATTCGCGACGCCCAGAGCCAGGGCACGGTCGCCGTGGACGCCGCCAAGCAGCTCGTCGAGATCAAGCGGGTGCCGGCCATCATCGGGGGCATTATCTCGCCGGTATCGATCCCCATCCTGACGTCGGTCACGGCGCCCAGCGGCATCGTGCAGATCTCGCCGGCTTCGTCGTCACCGACCTTGACCAACCTGGGCCGCGAGGGCAAGAGCGGCGGCTGGTTCTTCCGCACAATCACCACCGACGCCTTGCAGGGCGTGGCGGCCGCCAAGTACGCGCTCGACTCCGGCATCCGGAAGCTGACCGTGATCCACGTGAACAACGACTTTGGCGTCAACATGGTGCGCGAGTTCTCGCGCGCCTATCAAGCGCTCGGCGGCCAGATCATCTCCGTGACGCCCTACAACCCGAGCCAGGCGTCTTACCAGCCCGAGGTCACCCGCGCGCTGGCCGGTAACCCCGACGCGCTCTACCTCGTGAGCTATCCGGGCGACGGCACGACCATCGCACGGACCTGGATCTCGCAGGGCGGCGTGAGGAAATTCTTGCTCAACGACGGCATGAACTCGGCGAAGTTCATCGCCGACGTCGGCGCCCAGCACCTGAACGACGCCTTCGGCACCTCGTCCGGCACCACGAAGACGCCGTCCACCGAGTATTTCGCCCGCGAGTACCCGCCGTTCTCGAAGTTCGACGCCAACGCGCCCGCCGCCGACCGCTCCTACGACGCCGCCGCCATCCTGGGCCTGGCTATCGCCCAGGCCGGCAAGGCGGAGTCGGCGGCGATCCGTGATGCCGTGCGCCGCGTGGTCGACGCCAAGGGCACGGTCATCTACGCTGGTGCGGCCGAGTTCAAGAAGGGCCTGGCCTTGATCAAGGAAGGCAAGCCCATCCGCTACGTCGGCGTCATCGGTCCGGTACAGTTCGACCGCTACGGGGACATCACCGGACCGTTCCGTCTCTGGCGTATCCAGAACGGCGAGGTGAAGACGGTCGGCGAGATGTCCGCCGCCGAGGTCGATCAGCTCAAGGCCAAGCTCGGCGATTGAAGCGCCAGCGCGTCGGCAGCGGCACCCCCTACGAGGCGCTCGCCGGGTACTCGCGGGCGGTGCGGATCGGCGACCGAATCTTGATGTCGGGGACGACCGCCAGTGGGCCGGACGGCATCGTCGGCATCGGCGACCCCGCCGCCCAGGCCCGCTTCATTCTCGATCGGATCGAGGGAGCGCTCGGCGAGCTTGGCGCCACGCTCCGCGACGTCGTGCGAACCCGGATCTTCGTGCGACGGATCGAGGACTGGGAGGCGGTGGCGCGCGTCCACGGCGAGCGATTCGGCGAGGTGCGCCCGGCCAACACGCTCGTGCAGGCCACCCTGGTCGATCCCGATCTCCTGGTGGAGATCGAGGCCGGGGCCGTGATTGGCGCCGGCGCTGCGCTGTAGCCTTCGGCTCAACAACGACCTCCGGCCCGCCGACTACATCGCCATCTCCCAAGCCGCCGAGCGGTACGGCTTCGATCAGATCTGGATCAGCAACGACCTGTTCCTGCGCTCGGCGCCCGTCCTGCTGACCGCGGTCCTGCAGGCCACCGCGCGAATCGAGGTCGGGGCCGGCATTCTGAACCCGCACACCATCCATCCCGCCGAGCTGGCGATGCTGGCGGCCACGCTCGATGAGCTCTCCGGCGGGCGCTTCAACCTGGGGTTGGGGGCAGGCGCCGCCGACTTCCTCGGCTGGATCGGCATCGACGACGCACACCCCGCAGCCACGGTGCGCGAGGCCATCGTGGTCATCCGCGCCTGGCTCGCGGGCGAGCGCGCGCCCGCGGGGCGCTTTCTGCGGGAGCCTGACGCCGCGTATCTGCGGTTCACATCACGCCGCGTCACGCCGATCTACCTCGGGGCGATGGGGCCGGCGATGCTCCGGCTCGCGGGTGAGCTGGCGGACGGCGCCCTCCCCCTGCTCTTCCCCCCCGAGCACTGGTCGACGGTGCGCGCCCTGATCGAGGAGGGCTGCCGGCGGCGCGCCCCGTCACTCGGCGAGATCGACCTCGCGGCCTGTATCTGGGTTTCGCTGGCGAACGACGAGGCCACCGCGCGCCGGGCGCTCGCCGAGAAGATCGCGTACTACGGCCATGCCCTCGGGCCGCTCATCTAGGAGGGTCTGGGGGTCGCCCGCGAGGAGTTTGCGCCGATCGACCGCGCGCTACGAGTCGAGCGCGACACCGATCGCGCCTGCGCGATGGTGGATGAGCGGATGCTGCGCATCGGCGTGGCGGGGCGGCCGGCTACGTTGCTCGCTCGCCTCCGGCCGCTTGTGGCGGCCGGGGTGCGCCACCTCTCGTTCGGCCCACCGCTGGGGCCTGAGCCGCTACCCGCGGTCGAGCTGCTGGGGCGCGAGGTTCTTCCCGGACTCCGCGAGTAGCGTGGTCGGCTCGAGACGACCGCTCCGAAGCCGGACGCTGGTCGAGACACGTCGCGTTCGGGGGCCTCATTGTGGATCCCGCACGGGCGGATCCGACGTCAGAGGCTTTGCTTCACGTACGCGTCGGCGTAGCGGTCGAGCACATCGGTGGAGGGTCCGTCGGCCCTGATCTGTCCGCTCTCGAGCCAGATCGAGCGGGGGCACGTGTCGACGATGGCCTCGGCGGTGTGTGAGACCAGGAGCAGCGTCGTGCCGGCGGCACGCAGCGCACGCAGGCGGTCCTGGCACTTGGCGGCAAAGCTCGGGTCGCCCACCGCGAAGAACTCGTCCAGGATCAGGATGTCCGGGGTCCATTCGGTGAGGATCGAGAACGCCAGGCGGGCCACCATTCCCGAGGAGTAGTTGCGCAGCGGGGATTCGATGAAGTCGCCCAGGCCGCTGAAGCTCACGATGCGGGCTGTCCGGTCGACGACGTCGCGGCGGCGGTGGCCGAGGAGCAGCGCGTTCAGACGGATGTTCTCGACGCCGGTGAGATCCTCGTCGAACCCCGTACCCAGCTCGAGCAGGGGGGCGACCCGCCCGCGAACCCGGACGCGTCCGCGCGTCGGCCGCAACACTCCCGAGATCACCTTGAGCAGCGTGGTCTTGCCGGCTCCGTTCGGCCCAATGATGCCCAGGCTCTCTCCAGCCTTGACCGTCAGCGACACGCTCTGAAGAGCCCACAGGTCCTGGTAGACCAGGCCGCCCCTGAGCCAGTTGAGTGCATACTCTTTCACCGACCGCAAGCGCTGTTTCGCGAGGCGATAGCGCAGGGAAACGTGCTCGAGCTCGATGACAGTGTCCGGCATCACAGGTAGAACGGAATGCGGTCGGAGCTACGACGGAACGCGACCACGCCGACGGCAAGGGCGACCAGAGCCACGGACAGGGTCATCGCCACGTCGAGCGGAGACGGCAGCGTGCCGGAATAGATGGGATCGCGGAAGCCGTCCAGCAGCATGCGCACGGGGTTCAGCTGCATGACCCACCGGAACTTCTGCGGGACAATGTCGATGGGATAGAACACCGGCGTCAAGTACATGACGAGCATGAGCACGACGCTCACGACCTCGACCACGTCGGTGAAGAAGATGGCCAACGGCGAGAGGAGGAGCCCGATGCCCAGCGCGAAGACTGCGGCCAGGAGGATGGCGGCGGGCACGAACAGCAGGGCGGGGGTCAGCCGGCGGCCGGTCACCAGCACGAGCAGGAGCAGGGGGATCAGAGCCACACCCAGGTTGATCACGCCCGCCACGATCGTCGCCAGCGGGAAGACGGCCCTGGGTACCGGCAGCTTCTTCAGGATGCTCGCGTTGCGGCGGAGGCTGTTCATCGAGCTGATGACGCTCTGCTGGAAGAAGTTCCAGAAGAGGATGCCGGCCAGCGCATACACGGCGTAATCCCGCATGGGAAGGCCGAAGGCAGTGCTGAAGATCGCCGTGAAGATCAGCGTGTTCAGCAACGGCAGCAACAGCGTCCACAGCAGACCGAGCGCCGAGCGCCGATACCGTACGCGGAGGTCGCGGACCACCAAGCACCAGACGAGGTCGCGGCGCTGCCCGACGAGGTCGGTGACGGTGGACACGCCCGCTAGAAGCGTGGCCGAGTAATGCCGAACACGACGGCCTCAGTCATCGTCGCCCCCGAAGTTCTCAGGTATCGCGTGGTGTCCCCACGTGCGCCGGTCCATCGCGCGAGGCAGAGTACCATGGAGGTCAGCGCGTCGTACATCAGCGCGGGGCGCAGGGGAGCGATGCGAATACTCTGGGTCGTGACGAAGCCGCCGTGGCCCGCGCGGGACGGGGGCCGCGTCGCCGTGGTCAACACACTGCGCGCGCTCCGGAAGGACGGGCACGAACCGCTGCTGGTCTCACCGTTCGATCCGAGGCGAGAGGACCGCGGCCGTCTCGTCGCCGCGCTCGGTGAGTTCTGCGAGCCGCACCTCGTGGCCGCCGCGCCGAGGGCCATCGCCCCGTCCATCGTGCGGGCTCGCGTCGCGGGCCTGCCGATCGCGGTCGCCCGGCACACGCTCGGCGCGGTGAGCGACGAGGTCGAGCGACTCCTGACCGGCCGGGCATGCGAGGTCGTCCACGCCGAGCAGTTACACAGTTTGCCGCAATGCAGTCCGGCGCGTCGACGTTCGCTGCCGATCGTGCTGCGAGCCCAGAACGTGGAGTCCGATCTCTGGTCGGGGCTGGCTGCCCGGTGGCCGCTCGTGCGGGGCCTGGTCCGCAGAGAGTCCGCGCGTCTGGCCCGATACGAGGGGCAAGCCGTGCGCGAGGTCGCGGCGACCGTCGCCCTGACCGCGCGCGACGCGGAGCGGCTGTGCGCGCTGTCGGGACGACGGAGCGGCGTCCACGCGCTCGCCGCCCCGTTTCCCGACCGCCTTCCCCCGGCGTCCGCGCCGCTCGACGGCGCGCCGGCGGTCGTGGTGCTCACGAGCGACTGGTTGCCCAATCGCGACGGCGCCGCGTGGTTCTGCCGGACCGTGTGGCCCGAGGTGCGTGCGCACTCTCCGCGGGCCGTGCTCCACCTCTTCGGCGCCGCGCGGGGCAGCGGGATGCCGATCGGCGGCGTCGGACACGAGGCGCCCGCCGAAAGCCAGGAGGCCTTTGCGCCGGGCGCGGTGCTGGCGGTCCCGCTCCGGATCGCCTCCGGAGTTCGGGTGAAGATCTTGGAAGCGTGGGCGCGCGGCGTCCCTGTGGTCGCGACGCCGGCTGCCGCCGCCGGCCTCGACGTTCGGGACGGCGAAGAACTGCTCATCGCGTCAGATCCCCGTGGATTCGCGGCCGCGATCCACCGTCTCCACGTGGATCGATCGTTCGCGCACCGCTCCGTCGATGCCGGTCGTGTCCTGCTCCGCGTGCGTCACGATCCCGCGCGGATCGCGAGTGAGCTGGCACGGATCTACGCCGAGGTCGCTCATCGCTGGCCGCGCTGACCGCCGGGGCCGGCCACCCGTTTCGCACCGAGCACGTGGCGGAAGCGGCCGGGGGCCCGATCACGCGGCCAGGCCCCGGTCCCGCGACGTGGGCGCGGCGCTGGCGGTCGCGGGGCTGGCCGTGGTGCTGCTCGGGGCGGGACTCCTCGTGGACACGCGCGCCGAGTCCGCCTTCGACGCGCCCAAGCGTCTCATCATGCTCGTGGGCATCGCGCTGGCCGCCGCTGCCCTCCTCGTGGTTCCTCCGAAGCCGCCCGCGGCGCGGTGGTCGTGGCGGGATACCACCATCGAGCAACGCGTGGTGCTGCTCCTCGTCGGCGTCGCCCTCGCATTCGCGCTCGTCGCGGCGATCGTGTCGCCACGGCGCGCGACCGCGCTCGACGCGACGCGGACCCTGCTCCTCGCGGCGCTCCTACTTCCGCTCGGGGCATCGCGGGCGCTCGACGGACGACGCTCGCGGGTCGTGATCGGCACCTTCGTCGGCGCCTGCACCGTGAATGCCGCCGTCTCGTTGCTCCAGTTTGGCGGGCATCTGCGGTTGTTTCGGGTGGAGACCGTCGGCGGCCGACTCGACGTCAGCGCCTTCGTGGGCAACGACGGCGTGCTCGCACTTGGGCTGGCGCTCGGCACGCTGATCTGCCTGGGCCTCGTGCTGTTGGCCCAGTCCCGGGCGATCCGCATCGCTGGAGGCGCGGGTCTCGTCGTTCATCTCGGAGCACTCGCGGTCAGTCAGAGCCTCACGGCGGTGACTGCGCTCGCAACTGGGTCGATCGTGCTCCTGGTGCTCTCGGCCCAGCGGCGATCGCTGGCCGGCACGCTGATCGTCGCCTGCGTCCTCGCCGGCGGCCTCTTGCTCCAGCCGAGCGTCTCGCGGCGGGTTCACGATGCTCTCGGGCACGTTCGCGCCGGCGACTGGGATGCCGCGCTGACGTACCGGGCGGGCCCATGGGCGGCGGCGGTGGAGATGGCGCGGAGCCGTCCGCTCGTCGGGTGGGGCCCGGGGACGTTTGGCGCCGAGTTCGTCACTCACCGCCTGGCGGCGGAGATCCACTTCCACCGGCGCTTCGTGAATCCGTTTCTGGCGGGGGCTTACAGCGAAGCGCATTCGGAGTACCTGCAGGCGGCGGCGGAGGGTGGAATTCCCGCGGCTCTGGCCGCCGTCGCCGCGCTGGGCGCGCTCCTCATCGCGCTCCTGCGCGCGATCCGGCGCACCCCGGACGGTCCGGTCCGGCGAGAAGCCATCGTGCTGGTCGCGATCCTCTGCGCAGGGGCGGCCGCGGCATTGACGTGGTTCCCACTGCAACGTCCGATCACCGCGATCCCCCTCCTCCTCGCCGCCGGGCGGGCGTGGCGCCTCGCGGGACTCGGGGGAATGGACGGTCCCGCGTGATCGTGGGACGCCTGGCGCTCGCGCTGCTGATCGCGGCGGCCGTCGTCCCCGAGGTTTCGCGGTACGCCGCCGAACGTCAGCTCTACGAGGCGTCGTCGCTGGTGCGCTCGCTCTTCGCGCGACCGCACGCGGTGGTCAATCCGGCCGGTGCGCTCGCGTGGGCCGCGTCGAGAGCGACCAGCATCGCGCGCGACCTGCCCGGAGACTGGCGTCCGTTGAACCTGGCCGGCTCGGCCTGGCTGCTCGCCAGGCAGCCCGAGCAGGCGCTCGCGCGCTATCGCGAGGCGCTGGCCCTTGGTGAGCGTCCGGAGATCGAGGTCAACGTCGGGCGCGCGTATGCGAGCCTCGGGCGAGGCGACCGTGCGACCGCCGCCTTTCTCCGCGCTGGCTGGGTCAGTCCGGCGGTGCTGGCATCGCTTCCGACCCCGACGCGCGACGCGCTGCGGTCCGAGCTGCGCGAGCTCGAGCAGAAGCTCACCACCGGACGCCTGGCGGCGCCGCCCCCGGCCGTTCTCTGATCGCGCTCATCCGCGCGGATCGCGGGCGACCGCGCGGTAGATGTCTTCGAGCTGCGTGACCGACCGCTCCCACGTGTAACAGCCCTCGACCAGGCCACGAGCGCGTGCGGCCATCTCGGCGGCGAGCCCCGGCCCACTCAGCACACGGATGACCTGCGCGGCGAACGCCTCCGCCTCGTCCGCTACCAGAAGGTGTTCGCCGGCGCGCGCCTCGACGCCGGCGGCGGCGAGGGTGGTCGCGACTACCGGCGTTCCCGACGCCATCGCCTCGAGCACCTTGAGCTGCTGCCCACTCCCGGCTTGCATCGGCGCGACGGCGACCGCGGCCCGCCTGAGATGCGACGCGACCGTCTCGACGTCGTCTGTCACCGTGATCCGCGGGTCGTGCGTGGCCAGCCGCAGGATCCGCCGGTCGGGTCGCGCGCCCACGATGTGCAGTCTCGCCTCGGGGATCGCGCGGCCGATGGCGGGCAGGATCGTTCGTCCGAGCCACAGGGCGGCCTGGACGTTGGGGAAGTATCCCATGTTCCCGGAGAAGATCACGGTGCTCGCCTCGCGCCCGCCCGCCTGGTAGCGGAACTCCGCGAGGTCGACCCCGCTGGTGACGACGGCCAGCTTCGGCGGCGCGCCGAGCGCCTGTCGGTCCACCGGTGCGCCGACCACGGCCCGGTCCGCCGCGTCGCAGACCATCCGCTCGTACCGTCCGAGGCGCCTGGACTCGAGGCGGGCGACCCATCGCCACGGTGCCCGATCATGCCGGGCGCGCCGCTCCATGTTCAGGGACAGCGCGTCGACGAGATCGACGACGCGAGGAAGCGAGCGGAGCTGGCCGAGGTACGGCGCCATGCGGACCAGCTGGATGTGCGCGACGTCGAAGACCTCATCCCGTTGCGCATCGGCAATCGCCTGGCGCATCGGCCGGCTCTCGTGGAGCGCGACCTGCAGCGGAAGCCGCGACAGGCCGCCGCGCAGCAGGGCGGCCACCATCCGCGACGCACTCGACGGAACCATGACGACCCGCGCGCAGAAATCCCCGAGTCCCTCGGGACCGCGGCCGCATTCCGCGGAACTCGCAAACGAGATCAGCGTGATGCGGTGCCGCCGGCCGAGGATGCGCAGCTGGTGGTAGGCGCGGACACGGTCGCCCTGAAACCGACCCGGCAGGCGCGACGTCAGGAACAGGATCTTCAGGGTGGTGCCGTCTCGACGACGCGCTGAAGATCATGCTCGACGGCGTCGACCATGCGGTCCAGGTCGAAATCGCGCTCGACGGTCCGCCGGCCCTCGCGCCGGATCGTCTCGTACAGGTCGGCGCGGTCAACGAGCGCGCCGATGTGGTGCGCACAGGCGGCGGCGTCTTCCGGCGGAAAGACGAGCGCGGTCACACCGTGCCGGAGGATCTCGCCGCTCCCACCGGTCACGGTGCCGACCACCACCAGGCCCGAGGCCATGGCCTCCAGGACCACGATGCTGAAGGGCTCGGCCCAGATCGACGGAAAGACGAGGATGTCGTGCTCGCGATAGACGGCGGGCATCTCGTCGCGTGGGAGCGGACCCGTGAAGCGGACGTGCTCGCGGAGTCTCGCCTCGTCGACCATCGTCTGCAATCGTTCCCAGTACCCGGTGTGAACGCTACCGCCGGCGACCGTGAGGCGGACGCCGGCCATCCCGTGCGCCTGGACCAGCAGCCGGCACGCCTCGATCGCCGTGTGCACGCCCTTGCTCGCGACGACCTGTCCGGCGTAGAGCAACCGCGGGCCGCGCGCGGGCACGGAGCAACCGTCACCGCCGGAAAAGCGCCGCGTGTCGACACCCCAGTGAATGACGTTTGCCTGCTCGACGGGCTTGCCGTACGCGAGACATGCCTGCTGGAGGTACCGACTCGCGAACTGCACGTGCTTCAGCGCGAGGGCATGGGACCGGCCGGCGGGTCGCGCACGCTCCACGGCCCCCCGCAGCAGGCGCTTGATCCCCCGCTTGACAGGGTGCCGTGGCAGGTGAGCGGTCCATTGTTCCCAGCGATCGACCGTCTCCCAGCGGGACAGCCAGTCGTCCGAGACGAAGTAGCAAACGGGCAGACCCAGGCGCTGCGCGTGGCGGGCCATTGACAGTGGCAGATAGCGCAGGTTCCACAGGTAGACGACGTCGGGGCGCGCCTCACCGACGAGGCGCCGGAGCGCCCGCCCCCCCCGCACCTCGGCCACGAGCAGCGAGAGCGCGAACGATAGCGACGACCGCGGGTACCCAGTGAGATCGATCGAGAGCAAGCGATGCACGGTCCCGTCGCTCGACGCGCGGTCGAGACCGTGCACGCTGGTGAGGACCCGCACACGATGCCCGCGGCGCCGCAGGGCCTCGACCACGTCGCGGCAACCCAACTCGTATCCGCCGACGGCGTGCGGCGGGTAGAAATTAGAAACCACGAGGATGTTCATGGCGACAGTGGGCGGTCGTCGACGAGAATGGCGAGGCGCGTGCCGGCGAGCCGACGAACGGGATGAGTCACCGCCAGCTCGTTGATGTAGCGGGTGACCCCTGCGCACTCCGGCGCGCGCTCGGTCCAGACATAATCATCCCACACGATGAGCCCGCCCGGGCGCACCATGGCCTGCGCGTGTTCCGAGTCGAGCCGGACGAAGTCGTAGGCATGGTTGGCGTCGATGAACACGAGATCGAGACCGGCGCGGAAGGGCGTCGGATCGAAGTCGCGCGCGTCGCCGAAGAGCTGGTGGATCCGAGGGGCCGCCGGGTGCCCGGCGAAGTGCGCGCCCGCCTCGTACTCGGGAAAGTCGCCCATCCCGAGGCTGCGGGCATGAGCCTGGCGTCTCTCCGGGGCGAGATCGAGCGTGAAGATCTCGGCGTCCGCGGGCGCGTTCATCGCCATCACGAGCGTGGATAGCCCCGTATAGGTACCGATCTCGAAGATCCTGCGGGGCCGAGCCCGGGCGCAGATCGCAGCCAAGGTCGCCAATTCGGCCAGCGGCATCGTCCAGCCATCCGCGGCATCGATCGCCGCCATGGGCATTCGCACCTCCGCGGTATCGCCAGCCGGCAGGAGGTCGTCGAGTCGGTGCTCGGACAGTGTCGGCCGCGCGCCACGCCCGTAGATCTCGACGAGGCGCTCGATGGTGGCCTGGTGGTGACGCTGCCGGTAGAACGACCGGATCGGTTCCGGAAGGCACGCCTTCACCGCCGTTCGCCACCAGGTCATCCCTTGACGAAATAGTGGCTCGTGTAGTCGATCGGGGTCAGCGCCGGCCGGATCGCGCGCTCGGCAAAGAAACTCTCGACGGCCCGGCGACAGCCCTCCCAGTGACCGAAGTCATCGATGACGACGATCCCCCCGGCCACGACGGCGTCGTAGAGCGAAGACAGGCAGAGCTTGACGGAGGCATACCAGTCGCAGTCGACGTGCAGGAGCACGAGGGGCGGAGGCACGAATCGTGGCAACGTCATTTCAAAGCGGCCCGCGACAAGGTGTACGCGGTCGAATGGCACCCGCGCCGCCGCAAAGGTCTCGCGCACTGCGGCCGCGCTTGAAGAGTAGCGGCCCACCTCCGCCCAGGCGTGGGGCGGGTCCTCGACGCCGGGCTCGGGCATGCCGTCGAACGCGTCGAAGAGCCACATGGCGGCCGTCGGTGAGCGCCGGAGCAAGCGGTCGGCCAAGACCACGGCCGAGCCGCCGCGGTAGACGCCGCACTCGGCGACGTCGCCGGCCAAGCGCCGGCGGGCGAGGTCGGCGGCCAGCGCACCCAGGGCGCGTAGCCGGGCCGGGCTGCACAACGAGCGCTCTTCGGCGCTGCGGAGCACCCGTCCACCGCGCGTGAGGGACCCGAGCCGTCGGGCCGTCTCTCCGCTGAGGCGTCGCAGGATGGACGTCACCGGCCCCCCGTCTTCCGGCGTAACCAGCCGCCCGGATGGTGGCTGATCAGGAAGCGCCGCGATCGTTCCGCGTCGACCTCGAACTCCGGATGCTGCCGCACGAAGTCCTCGATGGCCGGAAAGGGTCCGGGGCGCGCAGCGCGAAACACCGGGAGCATATCGATAATCCCGTCCTGGACCAGCACGAAGCTTCCCGGGGTTACCAGGGGGGCGTAGCGCTCGAGCTCGGTGCGCACGTGAGGTTGCGAATGATCGCTGTCGAGGATGACCATGATCGGCCCGTCCGCCGCCTCCGCGGCCGCCCAGACGCGGGCGAGGACGGGCTCCGATACCGAACTGCCGATCACGACATCCACCCGAGGGTGAGAGAACTCGGCGAGTGGCGCGAGGTCGATGGTGATCACGCGGCCGCGACCCATGAGGTCGAAGAGGCCCGCATAGAACTGCGCCGATCCTCCCTGATAGGTGCCACATTCGATGAGCAACGCGGGCTTCACCTCCGCGATCGTCTCCTGGATCGTCCACAGATCGAGGATGTTCTGCCAGATGGGGCGACCGAGCCACGTGATCCGGGAGAAGTTGTCGGTGGTGGCGACGAGGTCCTCGAAGAACAGCCGGGTCACCATCGGACGAAGCGCGGACCGCGCGCGCCGACCGAACTGAAGCTTTTCCACGATCGCTCGAACGCCCGATCGGACCATTGATCACCGCTCAGCAGGATGCTGCACCGTCTGTAAGGTGCTCGGCGAAGCCGCTCCCACCGGCGTCACAAGAAGCCCAACTCGCGGTAGAGGTCGAGGTGGGCGCTCGCCGCCTGAGAGGCCGACGGCGGTGGCGCCATGGCAGCGGCCCGCACGGCCTCGGGCCATCCGCCGATCAGGACCTCGGAGAGAGCGTCCTTCACGCCGCTCCAGCCAGCCGCGGGCGGGACGAGGATGCCGCCACCCCGGGCCCGCAGGCGCTCGGCGACGGCGCCGTGATCGAACGCGATGACCGGAACGCCGGCCTGTCGACACTCGTCCAACGTCAGACCATACGATTCGGGCACGATCGACAAGAGCAGCGCGACGTCGACATCGTGACGCTGGAGCAGGCGCGGGAGCGTTCCCGCGCGGTAATAACCGCGGACCGCCACGCCGGGCAGCCGCGACAGCCGGCGCAAGAGATCCGGCTCACCGCCTCCGAAGACGCTCCAGCGAATGCCCCGGCCTCCCGTCCCTTCCAGCCGGCGCACCACGTTCTCGAACACGAGCGCTCCCTTGCGAACGTGGACGGCGCCGACGAAGGCGACGTGCCGGACCGGCCGCCGCATGGCCCCCGGCGCGCACGGCGGAGCGGCTGGGCTCCCGGGTTCGATCACGCGGTGTACCCTCCGGTCGAGTCCGGGCACGAGCTCGAGAAACTTCGATCGCAGGTAGCTCGAGGGATGGATCACGGCGCGGGCGCTTCGCAGCAGCTCGGCGCTCGCCTCGCGATAGCGGCCCTGGAAGTCGGGCGGGACATTCCAGTCCTGGCCGAGGCAGGACCGGCAGCGTCGCAGATCCACGCAGTATCCGCAGAACGCCAACGCGGGACGCTCCAGCAGATCGGGACGCGGACAGAACAGCGCGAAGTCGTGCAGGGAGAGGAGCAGCTGGAGCCCGCTGCGCGCGATCCTGAGGAGGCTCACAGGGGGAGCGCCGGCCGCGCCCTCGACGTGCACGGCCTTGGCCCTGGAGACTTCCGCGGCTCGGAGGATTGCCGTCTCGAACGCGTCATCCTCCAGCGACACGGCCGACGCCGTCACCGGGCCGGCGAGCCCGAGCGCTTCACGACGCCCACCGTGCTTGCGTTCCAGGCGATAGCCCCGCGTCTCGGGATACAGCAGCGCGTACGCCCGGCGCTCCCCTTCCAGCTCGAGGCGGCGGAGGAACTGGATCTGGATGCCGCCGAGTCGCCGCACCGGCGGTGTGGTCAGGACATTGAGGACGGCGGCGATGACGCGGCCCTCGTCTCGCGGGGGCCGAAACGATTGCCGTCGTCGCCATTCCGCGACCCGATCGAGGAACCGGTCGCGGACCGCGGCTGGCCCCTCGGCGCTGAGGACCCGGAGCGCGACCCCGAGCGTCCGCTTCACGACGCCCGCACCCTATGCCGAGCCAGGACCTCCGCGTAGATCGCCTCGATCTCCTCGGCGTGCTCGTCCATGCTCTTGACCGCCGGCATCCGCCGGCGCCATTCCACGATGATCTCCGGCCGCCGGCACAGACCGTCCACCCACTCCCGGAGCGCCCGCACATCGCCAGCCTCGAAGAACGCGCCACCGCGTCCGTCCTCGAACGCCTCCAGCAGCGCGCCTCGGCGGCTGGCCAGGACCGGGACCCCATGCGCCATCGCCTCGCGGACCACGAGCCCGAAGCTCTCCAGGCCGAGCGAGGGCACGAGCAACACATCGAGCTGAGCGAAGATCTCTGCTTTTCGCTTCTCGGGGAACGGCTCGTTGAAGCGCACCGCGGACGATCCGAGGGCGCGTAGCTCGGCCGTGTACCCGGGCAGGATCGACACAGCACCCCACACGTCGAGCATCGCGCGCTCGGGGCGGATCTCGCGGAACGCCTCCACGGCGACGTGAAGGCCCTTGTGCGGCATGATCGAGCCGATGACACCGAACCTCAGCGGCAGCGAGGGCGTGGTCCGAGACGCCGGCGGCCGATCTCCGTCGACGACGCCATAGGAAAGGACTGCGACCCGGGCGCGTGGGCCGAGGTAACCGAGATCCCGATGGCTGGCCTCGATGAATCGGGACCCCATGACGACCACGTCGGCGCGGCGGAGCGCGCGCTTGGTCGCCCGCGCGCGGTAGCGGTAGAGTAGGCGATTCAAAACTGCGGCGAGAGGCAGACCGGTCAGCGGCAGACACCGCGCGCACTTGCCTGGCCTTGGCCCAACACAGAGGTTACGGCACGGAGGCAGGAGGTTGCTGCGTGCGCACAGCGCCCACCAGTCCTGGAGCTGGTAGACGTACGGGATGCCCCGCCGGACGATCACACGCAACAAGCCCAGGCCGTGCCCGGCCAGGTGGTGCACGTGCACCAGGTCCGGGCGCACCTCGTCGACCAGCCGTGCGAAGTCCGCGTCGAGCGGAGCGCACCGCAGCGCGTTGCGCGAGAGCGGATTACGCTGGGTGAAGTTGTTGACGACGAGTCGCACGCGGACCCCGTGGTCGACGAGCTCGATGGCGTCGCCCAGGCTGGCTTGCGGGTCAGCGGTGCGCGCGTAGACGACGACGGGGCGCCGCTGCCCCTGGCGCAGCGCGAGCTCGCGCGCGTACGTCTCGGTGCCCGCGTGATTGAACAGCGGCCAGCCGTGCACCACGTGGAGCACCCCGAGCGGCAGGGTCGTCCGCCCGGCGTCGCGGCGGGGACTGAGGGCGCGGATGATGCGCTCGCGGATCACGCCCAGCGGATCGTCGCGGATGAACGCGCCGATGGTGGCGCGGTACGCCGGATGGCGCCGCCTCATCCGGCGCTCGGCGACCCGCACGCGGCGCCGCCGGTCGGTGCCGAAGCTCCGCTGACCAGCGTGGTAGATGAACGTCGCGTCGTCGAGCACGTGCACGAACCCCGCGGCAAGGGCGCGCATACAGAAGTCGCTCTCCTCGCCGTACCCGAGGCCGAACGCCGCCTCATCGAAAGCGCCGACGGCGTCGAGGGCACGCCGCTTGATGTAGAGGCACACGCCGACGCCGGTGGGAATGCGTGGGTAGGCAGGCGCGGCGCAGCCCTCCACGAGGCGGGCGAACGAATCGACGTCGTGGCCGGACGGGATGGCGTTGACGGCAAGGAAGCGCGGGATCGAGCAGATCGCCGCGTTGTTGGAGAATGGGGTGACGGTCGCGATGTGCGCCGCCGAGTAGGCCGCGGCCTGGAGCTTGTCGAGCCAGGACTCCGTCACGACCGTGTCGCTGTTGAGCAGCACCACGTCACGCCTCGAGCTCTCCATGCCCCGATTGACGCTCGCCACGAAGCCGCGCCGGTACGGATTCTCCAGGACGAGCAGGCTGTCGGAAACCCGCTGGGCTACCGGTTCCAGCGCCTGCTGCGCCTCGATCTGACCCGGGCCGTCGAGGACCACGATGAGGCGGTGCCGCGCGAGGTTGGTTCTCGCGACGACGCTGGTCAGGCAGCGGGCGAAGTCCGCGGCGGCACCGTGGACGGGCACGATCACGTCGACAGGCCCGGGCGTGGTATCACGCCCCCCGTCGCCCCGGCCGTGGTAGGCCAGCGGCCGGGGGAGGAGCCTCAGCGACCGGAAAAGGCGGGAGATCAGCGCGCGGATCAATGTGTCGGCCGCGCCAGGGCGGCCAGCGCGTGCTCGAAGGCGCGCGTTTCCCGCTTCCATGTCTCGCGGCGACCGGGTGGCAGGAACGGGACGACGAGCCGGCGCGCCCCGACGCGGAAGGTTCCGCCGAGCTTCAGCACGCGCGCGACGTCCCGAGCGTGGCGCGGTCCACCGCGCTTGGCGGCCCAGCGGACGAGATCCGTCCACAGCAGCGCGGGATTCGATCGGTCGCCAGCGGCGCCCGGGCGCAGTCCGATCGTTGCGCCTCCCACATGCGTCACCGCCGCTCCGGAGACGACCTCGACCGTCCACCCGAGGGCCAGCACTCTCAGGCACAGGTCCAGATCCTGGCAATAGAACTGGAAGCGCTCGTCGAACCCGCCCGCCGCGGCCCAGGCCTCTCGTCGCACCATCATGGCGGCCCCGCACACCCAGGCCACCCGATCGCGAGGACCGCCAGGCGGCCTCAGCCGGCGATACCCGGGCAAGTGCTGGAGTCCGCGAGCCACCCCGCTGGCCAGGACGAAGAGCCAGGGCAAGGTGGGCGCATGGCCGGCGCTCCACTGCAGCCGCCCGTCCGGAAAGCGAAGCTCGGCACCGGCCACGCCAAGGCGAGCGTCCGTGTCGAAGGCCGCGAGGAGCCGAGGCACGGTCGTCGGCTCCACTTCGGTATCACTGTTCAGCAGCAACAACAGTTCGCCCTGCGCTTGGCTCATGCCGAGGTTGGCGGCGGCGGTGAACCCGCGGGCCGGCGTGAGCTCGACAAGTTTCACGGTGGGATGATGGCGGTGGAACGCCTCGGCGGTTCCGTCGGTGCTGCCGTCGTCGACCACGAGGATCTCGCACGCGTCGAGTGCGCCGGCCCGCAACGAGTCGACGCAGCGCAGGCTCAGCGTGCGGGTCTGGTGGGTCGGGATGACGATGGAAATCCGGGGCTGCATCAGGGTGTGTTCATGCGCGGCGACCCATGCGCGGCCCCTTCCGGGCCGGCGCGGACAGTATCGGTAAGCTTGCGATGCCTGTCCAGGGATATCGCGACTGGGGCTGCGGGCAGACCAGGGTCTGGTCTTTCCCGCAGCCCGCCGTCGTTTCGGCATTTTGCTCGACGCGGCGCCTCGGAGCGGCCGGATCCGAGAGGCCGCGTTACGTTGCGCTACGGCAGCGTCACCGTGCCGTCGAAGAGGGTCGGGGCGTTGGGGTTCGGCGCCTCGCCGAGCGTCGGGTCGGGGTTGCGCTCGCCGCGTTCGCTCTCGGTGCCGAGGGTCAGATTGTTGAGACTGATCGCCTGGTACCCGACGCTGTAGCGCCCCTCCGCCGACAGGATCGTCGTGACGTGCGCCTGGCGGAAATACTCCTGGGACACGTTGCCATTGTTCAGGTTCAGGAACAGCCAGCCGAAGTTCGCATCGACGGTGACGTCGGTTCCGACCTTCGCCCGATTCGTGCCCCAGGGGAATGGGGTGTCGATAATGACCGGCTCTCCCCCCGGGGGGATGCCGATGTCGACGAGGGGATTCTCCTGCTCGTCGAATACCACGATCTGGGTCTGGGTGAGCGGGATCGGCGTGGTGGCGCAGTTCCGGTAGACGCCCGCGCCGGTACCATTCTTGTCCCGCCACCCGATCAGATCGGTGCCGCCGGAGAAGGCCCCACCCAGGAGGTACCGCGTCATGTATACGCTCGGCAAGCCCTCGCGGTTATCCTCGCCGGGCGCGGTCGTCGGGTTCCGCAGCGTGCAATAGAAGGTGCTCGGATTGCGGTCAAACGTGTCGCACGAGCCGTCGAGCACGCCCAGGCTGACCCCGTCGGCCTCGAGGTGCACCAGTGTCTCGCCCTGGGCAAAGTTGTTCGAGGAATCGACCAGGAAGTAGTCGCCCCACAGCACGTTCTGGTTGGTGGCGGTGCCGTCGCCCCCGTCGACGAAGTAGTTGACGTTGTCGGGGAACTCGTTCGAGCAGCGGCGCACGGCGTCGATCGTGACGAAGCCTCGCGCCAGGGACGGGTTGCCCGGCCGAGAGGCACACAGACCGGTCGTCGAGAGGGGCTGACCGGTGAGAGACTGCTGCACGACCTGGAGGAACAGGCCGCTGATGTTCGCGTAGTCCGGCGACGTGCCCGCGCCCACCGTGCAGGTGCCGCCGAAGCTCGAGTGGGGCCCTACCGAGAAGAAGCCGAGGCTCGATAGCGTGTTCGACGGCCCCGTGTTCGGGAGGTCACCGTTGACGATGATGTCGCGGAGGTTGATGGTGTGGACGTCGTAGCCGGTCAGGTACACGTCGAAGGATAGCACCGGCACCCACCATTCGGACCACACGGTCACGTGCGCGAGGACGTTCTCGTCCGACGCGTTGTTGATCGAGAACAGCGTGGTGATGCCGTTCACGTCGCTCAGGTCGACCTCGAAGCGCGGCAGCAGCAGGGTCGCTGCCGGCACCGGATCGGGAGTGCCGATCTCGGCGCGCGCGCCGGAAACGACTCCCAGGACTCCCAGCAGACAAAGACCAACGACCAGCGTTCTCATGGGCTCCCCTCTCTCGTGCCTCGCTTCGCGGACGAACAACTCGGCATCAGCATCCTGCGCGCAGCCCCCTCTGTCAGCGCGTCCGGCCGACCGACGCAGTGGCGGGCATCACCTTGAAGACACGAAGCGCCCCCCCGGCCCGACAGCGAGGGGGGAGCGACTGCCGGACCAGCGCGTCGCTGCCGGGTTCGCCAGCGAAGGCGGTCACCACCTCGCTCCGGCCATCGCCGTCGAGGTCGGCGATCCTCACCGCGTAGCCGGCGCAGTGGAGATGCTCGCGGTCGGGATCCGCTTCCGGGCTCCGGTCGAGAGCGAAATCCCCGCGGCCGTCGTTGATGAACAGCCAGGTCTCCCCCTTTGCGGTCAGGGCTACCAGATCCTGATCCCCGTCGCCGTCGAGGTCACCCGCGGCGAGCGCGGTCATCGCCTCGGCCGTCCTCGCGTCGGGGGCCCAGATCGAGACGCGCCGCCAGCTCCGGTCGGCCCCACCGAAGAACACGTCCAGCCCCAGGCGTACCTCGCCGGCCTCCTGGCTCTGGAAGGTCAACGCCAGATCGAGACGGCCGTCGCCGTCAAGGTCCGCCACCGCCACCGCGTGGACACGGAGCCTCCCGCGGGGCTGCGGTAGGGAGGCGACGCTCCACCCCCCTGCGGGCTCGCCGTAGTTCAGCAGCTCGGCCGACCCGACGACGCGGCTGTCGGTGACGAAGTCGAGCCGGCCGTCGCCGTCGAGGTCCACCGCCCGGATCGAGTCTCCCGTGATGGCGCCGGGCCCGTGCAGCGGCTGCCAGTTTCCGTCTCCCCTGTTCAGGAAGATCACCTTGCCCAGCGGCGACGCAGCCCTATCCTCGAGTCCTCTCACCGAGGTCGGCCCCTCCGACAGCGCCAGAATGTCGAGGCGTCCATCCCGGTTCCAGTCCCCCAGGGTCAGCGCGCGCGAAGTGAACCGGGTCGGCCCCGCCGCCGGCGTCTTGGGTAGGGCCGGGCCGCGCGGCGGGAGCGGCCGACCGTCTTGAGATCGGGACCGCACGGGCAGCCCGAGCGACCACGAGGTGAACGTGCCCGCGCCGTCGTTGCGCAGCGCGAAGATGCCGCTCAGGTGAGCGGCCAAGACCAGGTCGATGCGGCCGTCGCCGTCGAGGTCGCCGGCAGCGACGGCCCCGTAGTCGTAGGGAAGCGGCGGAAACTTCGCCTCCTTCCAGAAGCGCCAGCGGCCGGCGCCGTCGCCGAGAAAGACGATCGGCTGCGCGATGGGTCCCTTGCGTGGCGGTCCGTGCACGAGATCGAGATGGCCGTCACCGTTCAGATCGGCGATCGCAAAGCTGTTGCGCCACTGCCCCCCTCGCGGCAGTCCCTCGTCCCAGGGCTCGAGACGAAGCGCGTCCCGCTCGCTGATGCTACCGCGGTAGGTAGACCGGATGGCCTCGGCGGCCGGCCCCGACGGCCCCGGTCGCGTCGGCGCCGCTGCAAGACTCTCGCGGATCGGCCCCGTGCGGTACCAGCGCAGGTAGAGGAACTGCTCGTCGTGACGCTCGACGATCACCCGGATGCCATGGCGGAGCGTGACGGTTTTCCCGTCGTCCTCGATTCGATAGTAGCCTTCGTGCTTTCGCCAGCGGAACAGCGTGTACTCGAGGCCCCTGTCGTCCACCAACCACTTGCCGTCGGGTGGGTCGGGGACCGCGGTGTCGGAGGGCTCAAGGAGGGGCACGGAGCTCTCGTCACCCGCAGGGGGCCGCCCCGCCGTCTGGTTCGCGTGACCGCCGGACATCCCTCCAGCCAGGAGCGCGAGCAGTATGCCCGCGGCGTGGACGGCGGTCCGCGAGCGGGTCACGAGATCACCAAGCCCCTGATGCCTCCCAGAGCACTGCTGCGAGTGGTCTAGCAAGCTAATCGCCCGCGTGACCGAAAGTCAACCCCTCCTGCGATCCGTGCTGCCGCGCTCCTCTCCGGTCCCGTGGACGCCGGGGCCCCCTTCGGATAGAGTGCTCAGCGGGTCCGCCCGGGCCACATTGAATGGCGTCGTGTCCCGTCAACAAGTTACCCGACACGGCCCAGCTGGGGTCAGATGGGGCCGCCGAGAAAGGAGGGCCGCGTCCTGAGGTCACTCGCCCTGATTTTCGTGCACTACCATGTGCCGGAGTTGCTAATGCGGGCGGTAGGGGCGGCGCGCTCGGATCTCGAGGCGAGCCATCTGCACGCGAAGATCATCGTGGTCGACAACGGCAGCCACGAGGCCGACGCCCGGCGGCTGGGGACGCTGCCCGTCGACTACGTGAGGTCACCCGCCAACCTCGGCTACGCGGGCGGCATCAATCACGGCGTGGAGCGAACGCAGGCGTCGCAGCTCCTGTTTCTCAACGCAGATGTCGAGGTGCTGCCCGGCTGCATCGGCACCTTGTGCCAGGCCCTGGAAGCGGGAGCGGGGGTGGCGGGACCACTCTTCTACTGGGATGAAGGCCAGACGATCATGCTGCCCCCTACCGAGGAGCGATCACGCTGGCGCGCGCTGATGCCGCTAGTCGCTCGGGCCGGCTCGGCCGGCGCCGCCTGGGTCCGCCGTGCCTGGCGCCGGCACGCGCGCCGGCACTGGCGCGCCAACCGGTCGCTGAGAAGCTGGACTCTCAGCGGGGCGCTCCTGGCCGTCCGGCGCGACGCGTGGACGCGGGTGGGTCCCTTCGACGACGCGTTCAAGCTCTACTTCGAGGAGACGGACTGGCTCCACCGCTGCCGGAGGCTGGGGCTGCCTGGCTACTTCGTGCCACAGGCCAGGGCGCACCATCGATACAATCAGAGCGCCGTCCAGCAGCCCCTGGCCACGGCCTGGTTCGCCGAGTCGGCCCGGCGCTTCGAGACCCGCCACTTCGGAGCGTGGTTCGTCGCCCTGACGCGACACCTGGCCCACGCCTGGGCGCCATTGCCCGCCGTCACCCTGCCGTCGGCATCCGCACCGCCGATGATCGATCTGGCCCCGTTCCGGCCGCGAGCCCGCGGCCAGCTGTGGGTCGAGATCTCGCCGAGCCTCTCGGGCATCCCGGCTGCCGCGTGCATCGTCCACGATCACGCCCCGTCGCGGTGGCAGCTGCCCGGGGACGTGTGGCGAGACCTGGCGGCGGGCCAGTACCTCCTGCAGGTGGTCGACGGCGCGGGCCACGAGCTCGGCCGCTACATCTTCTACCGGTCTCCTCGCGATCAGGCGCCGGCCGACCCGGGGCGGCACGGTGCGCCGGCGGTGATCTCCGGATGATGACGTGACCCCGCTCCAGCCTGACCCGCTTCCGGCCGTTCCGTTCCAGACCACGCAGCTCCTGGACCACCGGGTGCTCGTGCTGGCCCCCCACCCGGACGACGAGTCGCTCGGATGCGGCGGGGCCCTGATCCTTCACACCCGCCACGGTGACCCGGTGAAGGTGGTGTTCCTGACCAATGGCATCCGCGGTGACATGAAACGGCAGTACGAGCCTGGCGAGTACGTCGCGCTCCGCCGTCGGGAAGCCAGTCGGGCGGGTCAGGAGGTCCTGGGGGCCACCGATCTGGAGTTCTGGGAGTACGAGGACGGCGCCCTGGCCGCTGACCAGTCGTCGATCGATCGCCTGCACCGACTGATCCTCGACTACCGACCGACCCTCGTGTACGCGCCGTCACCCCAGGAGTTCCATCCCGACCATCGGGTGACCGCCCTCATCCTGTGGACCACCCTCCAGCGCCTTCCGCAGGAATTCCTGATCGCCTTCTACGAGATCAATCGCCCCATTCACATCAACACGCTGGTCGACATCAGCTCGGTCGTCGACGAGAAGCGGCGCGCCTGTGACATGTATGCCACCCAGCTGGTGAACTACCCGTACACCGACTGCACGCTCGGGCTCAATCGCTATCGCGCCCTCACTGTCTCCCCGGCGTGCCAGTACGCGGAGGGCTACGTGCTGGTGCCTGCCCGGTACCTGCGGGACCAGGCGCCCGACGCGTTCGCACACGGGTGCCTCCCCCCGCGGATCCCGGCGGGCGCGCCCTCGCCGCTGGTATCCGTCATCGTGCGGACCGCCGACCGGCCGGCCCTGCTTGCCGACGCCCTGGCCAGCCTGGTGGCCCAGCGCTACGCGAACCTGGAGGTCATCGTCGTCAACGATGGCGGCCAGGATGTCTCCGACGTGCTGGCGACCTTCGACCGCCTGCTCGTGATTCGCCATCTCCGCCACGACACGCCGCGCGGCCGGGCGGAAGCGGCCAACAGCGGCCTGGCGGCAGCGCGAGGCACGTACATCAACTTTCTCGATGACGACGACCGGCTCTATCCGGACCACATCCTGAAGCTCGTGACGTACCTCGAGAAGACCGGCGATCTGGTCGCGTACAGCGACTGCGAGCAGGGCCGGTACGACTGGGTCGGCGACCGGTGGCGCCTGATCGGCGATCGCGTGCGGTTCATGGGGATCGACTACGACTGGAACCGGCTGCACGTTGGCAACTACCTCGCCATCATGTGCGTCATGTTCCGGCGCGATCTCCTAGAGCGGGTCGAGCCCATGGACAAGTCCCTGGAATTCCTGGAGGACTGGGACTTCTGGCTCCGGATGGCTGCCTGCACGTCCTTCCAGCGACTCCCAGGCATCACGGCGGAATATCGCCTCTTCACCGGATCCAAGTTCAGCTATCGGCAGTGGCATCTGGCCGTCTACCGCAAGCACCAGGCCTACTGGTGCGTGGAGAACCTGTACGAGCTGGGCGGGAAGTTCGCCACCGCGAGCATGAAGAACGGCGACCTCGAGCGGGCGCTCGCGGAGGCGGAAGCCCGGCGGCTGGAGGCCGAGGCCGGGCGGCTGGAGGCTGAGGCCGGGCGGCTGGAGGCCGAGGCCGGGCGGCTGGAGACTGAGGCCCGGCGGCTGGAGGCCGAGGTGCGCTGGCAGAGTGCGGAGGCCAGCATCAGCCTCGTCCTGGAGTCGCTGCCGATGCGGTTCTCACGGTTCGTCCAGCGGCATCTTCCCAGCCAGGCCGTCCAGTTGCTCCGCGCGTGGGGCAGGCGGGCGGGCCCGCCAGAAGGATCGTGACCGCGGAGCACCTGTTCGCGGCGCTGCGGGAACGCCTGCCCGAACCGAAGGAGTCTTCGGTCGAGGCGGTCGGGATCGAGCAGGCCGCGGCCACCGCCGCGGCCGCCGGCACGCTGCCCGCCGTGCTCGTCGTGGGGGGCACGGACACCCCGGACGAGGCGAGCCTCACCGCTGCCCTCGTCACACTTCACGCGAGCCTGTCTCCCGGCGGCAGGTTGTTCTGGACGGGGTCCCTGGAGGAATCACGCACGCTCCGGAGGGCGCTACCCGAGGCAGGCTTCGTCGTCGAGCGCCGTGAGACGGCCGGGCCGGCGGGCGACGAAATCCTGGTGGCACGACCGCACCGCTTTGTCGTGCGAGCGTATGAAGCGGGAGACGAGGACCGGATCCTGCCCCTCTTCGAGACAAGCTTCGGCGTGCGCCGCAGCCGCGAGCGCTGGGCCTGGGAGTACCGCGACAACCCCTATGGCGCCCATCGCATCAGCCAGGCCCTCGACGCCGAGGGCAATCTGGTCGCCCATTACGCGGGATATCCCGTCTGGTTCCACCGCAGCGGCGCGAGCGGCGCCGTGCGCCTGCCCGCGCTCCACATCGGCGACACCATGACCGCCAGTCACGTCCGCCACATCGGACGCGGAACGACAAGCCTTCTCGGGCGGACGGTTGGGCATTTCTACGCGCGCTTCTGCGAGGGGGCGGTCGCGTTCAACTACGGCTTCAACACCGCAACAGCCCAGAAGTTCTCCCTGAGGTTCGTGGGCGCCAGGAAGGTCGAGCCCGTCGCCTTCGCGGTTCGTGAAGCCAGCCGCCCCTGGCCACGGCCAGGCCTCCGCGAGCGCTTGACCGGCGGCGTCCGGGTGGAAAGGCTGACGCACTTCGATGCCCGCTTCGACGACCTGTTCGCCCGCGTGCACGATGCGTACGGCTTGCTGGTCGAGCGCGACGCCCGCTATCTCTCTTGGCGCTACGGCACCTGCCCCGACGGAGGCTACGCCTCCTACGGCGTGCATCGCGGGGGGCGCCTGATGGGGTGGTCGGTGTTCAGGCTTCAGGCCGATCGCCTCGTGTGGGGTGACGCGCTGCTCGATCCGGCCTATCCTCAGGGACTCGCCCACCTGCTCAAACGCGCGGCCGCCGACCATCCGACGGCCCGCACCATCGAGGGCTGGCTTCCGCCGAGACCCGCGTGGTGGGGCGCGGCGGTCGCGGCCCTCGGCTTCGAACACAAGCCGGAGCCGGACGACCTGGGGCTCATGGTCGTTACGTTCGGCTGGGATCCGGAGGAGGACTTTCGCCGGCGCCTCTACTACACGAAGGGTGACGGGGACCTGTTCTGAGCAGTCTTTCGCTCGCGGCGCGTATCAGGGAATCAGGCGCCGCATCTCGGACACCGCAAGAACACGGCCGGCGGCGTCCTCGGCGACCACCCACCAGAGCAGTTCGCGGCGCGGGTAGAGATGCACCATGACCTTCACGAACTCTCCCGGGAGCGCCAATCCGGTTTCGTGGCCCCCGGCCGCGGTCGTCTCCACCATGGTCCAGTTCCCGGCGGCAAGGACGATCAGGCGAAGACGCTGGCCGCGCTCCGAGGGCGCGACAACGGGGGCCGGAGATGGCAAGGCCGAAGGGTCGGCGCCATCCGCGGGACCGGTCACGGTGAGGCCGGCCGGGACCCGGGGGATCATCAGGGGGCGCAGCGGGGCGTCCGCCGATGCCCACGCATAGAAGCGGGCGCCTGGCACGGCCACCAGGGGCGCCAATGCCGCGGGCGCGACCGGCGGGAGCGGATAGATGTGAACCCCGGGCGCCGGCGTGAACGGCGGGGATAGCGCATCCCACAGGCCGTAGTGGTAGACCTGGGCCAGGTTCACCCCCGCGCGATTCTGGAGAAAGAGGGGATAGCCTGCAAGATACCGGCGGGTGGCACCGTCGGTGGCCGCCACGTCCGCCACGGCCCTCCGAATGGCCCCTGCGGTACGCGCTGCCTCGCGGTTCACCCCGATGTTGTCGGACAGGAGCCACCCCCAGACCACCGCGATGGCAACGGGGAGTGCGGTGACGGCGAATCCGAGGCGAGGGAACGCGGTGCCGAGCCAGCGCGAGACGCTCACCAGCCCGATGGCCGCTCCGATCGTCACCGTGTACCAGTACCGTCCGTTCGCGGGAACCACCGGAATGAAGGAGAACGGAGCCATGAACGCCAGGACCCACGTGGCGGCGAAGAGGGTGAGGCGGGCATGGCCGGAGGCCAGCCGATAACGGCTCATGACATATAGCGCCGCTGGAACGAGGACGGCCAGAGCGAGGGCCGCGATCTCCGCCGCCCGTGACGCGGGCGCCTCGAACAGGGGCAGGGCGAGTCGAAGCACCGAGGAGGCGAGGTTCTCGCCGAGGGCGCGCAAAGAAAGTGTCCCCAGCTGCGCCGCCATGTCGTCGTACCCGCCGACGAAGACGCCGAAGATCGCCCGACGCAGCGCCAGGTAGGCCGCCGTCAGCGCGATGAAGGGAGCAAGGGCGCCGATGGCGCCGCCTATCCGGGCCCACCCGGCGCCGCGCCGGCCGACGGGCGCCAGCACCTCCAGGACAACGAGGAGGCCCGGAAACACCGCCGCGCTCTCGTACGAGCCCAGGGCGAGCATGAAGCACCCCACCGACGCCGCCATGGCCCACGGGCCTCCGTCCTCGCGGGACCGGCAGTAGAGCACTGCCGCCGCCAGGAGAAAGAAGGTAGCGAAGATGGTCGCGAAGCTGGCGGCGAACAGGACGGCGTTGGGGTGCAGTGGATAGACGGCGAACAGGAGTCCGGCCAGCCAGGCTGCCCGGTTATCAGGAGGCCCCGGCAGGAAGCGCGTCTGCAGGCGACGCGCGAGCGCCGCGACTAGGAGCGCGTTCGTCGCATGGACGGCGACGTGGACCAGGTTGAAGAGGAGGGGATTCGCCCCGAATAGCGCGGCCTCCAGGGCGAACATCAGGGTGGCCACCGGCCGGTAGAACTTCACGATCGTGATGCCGAGCCAGGGCGCCGCCACCGTCGCCGGGAGATCCTGCCAGGGGGGGCGCTCGCGGAGGATCCGCAGGAGCAAGAAATCCTCGCTGGTGAAGTACCGGCTCAGGGCGGGGGCATAGAGGACGGCGATCACCGCCACCAGCGCGACCGCGGGCCAGACGCGCCCAGGACCGCGAGGGGGCGCCACCGACCCCGGTGCGGCACACGCGGGGCGACCGTTCGAGCTTGCCATGGAGGATGGCCATCGGCCATACTCTCATCGCTGCGTGCGAAGCTAAAGAGCCCGTACCCGAATCCGTCCATCCGGGGCATGCACTGAGATGTCGTCAGCGGACCGCTGAGCGTGGATATCGCCCCCCGTCGCGTCGGCCGATGGATCGTCGAGCCGTTCCTCCACGTCGAGCCCGAGCATCTCTACAACCCGCTCACCGACCGGATCCTGGCCGCCGGCGATCCCGGTTACGTCGAGCTGCGACGTCTGCTCGAGGGCGGAGGGGTCGCGGAGACGGTCGGCGTCCGCCAGCCCTCTCTCGTGAACCAGGGGTGGTTGATCGAGGAGGTGGATGACCTGGCCGCCCGCTTCCACCTGAAATACGTCGCCCTGGAGGCGAACACCAGCTGCAACCAGGAGTGTTACTTCTGTCCGGTGTCCGTGGAAGCCCGCCACACCCACGTCATGCCGATGGAGTTCTACGAGGAGATCGTCAGGCAGCTGGCCGCCTATCGAGATACGCTGGAAGGCGTCTCCATGGTTCAGTACAACGAGCCCACCCTCGACCCGCGATTTCTCGACCGGGTGCGCGTCCTCAAGGAGCACGGGCTGAGGCCGGCGGTGCTGACCAACGGCTCCGGACTGACACCGGCCCGGGTCGATGCGATTCTGAACATGGGCGGCCTACGCTTTCTCTCCGTCAACCTCTCGACCCTCGACGCTGGACGCTACGCCCGCGACCGGGGCGCCGACCACCTGAAGGTGGTGCTACGACACCTCGACTACCTGAAGACCCGGCGCCTCGCGCCCGAGATGGTCATCGCCGTCCTGGGGACCGGCGACGAGACGCACCGACGGGACCATCGCGAGATCGCCGAGCGCTTCGCCGGTTCCTGCTTCGAGGTTCGGTACTACGAGGTCATGAACCGGGCGGGCAACGTGCCGCTCGGCTTGCGCCCGCCGGTGCCCAGGCAGCAGTTGTGCGGCTGCGAGCAGACCGGCTCCCGGCCGCTGCAGTGGATCCACATCACCCCGCACGGCACGTGCGTCCTCTGCTGCCAGGACTACCAGGAGCAGTACGTGGTCGGCGACCTGCGCGAGCAAACGGTGAAGCAGGTGCTGGCCGGACCGGCCATCGCGCGGCTGCGCCGCTGGGCCTACGGGCTGGACGAGGCGCCGGCGGACTTCATCTGCCGCCACTGCGTCTACGCGCGCACGCGCTGACGCGTTCCACGAGGCGAGCACTCCCGAAGTGGCCGCTCCTTCCGTCTACTACCTGGTGCCGGACTATTCCTCGCCGAGCTGGGGAACCGGGCTGCTGTACCACCATGTCCGTCTTCTGCGGAAGAACGGCATCAGCGCGTGGGTGCTCCATACTCGTGCCCCCTTCCGGCTCGAGTGGCTGGAGGCGGCGGTCCCCGTCCGCCACCTCGACGAGCCGAGCTTCGCCCCGTACCGGGAGGACATCATGGTGATCCCGGAGGTCCTCGCCCGGACGGGGGCCGATCTGCCCTTCCCGTGCCGCCGGATCGTCTTCGTGCAGGGGATGTTCCTGGCCCTGTCGCCCTTCACGGAGGCCGTCGACTATGGCGCCCTGGGCTACCACGGCGCGATGACCACCTTGCCCCACGGCCGGACCATCCTGGAACGCCATTTCGGCATGCGTCCGGCGGTCGTGCCGCCCTTCGTGGCCTCGTACTTCTTCGTCCCCCCGCAGGCGCTGCGCGAGGAGCGCCGGCGCCGGAGCATTCTCCTCGTTCCCAAGGCGGGCTATCGGGCCGCCGGCCTGCCGGACTACGACATCGCCCGCAAGCTCATCGCCCGGCGCTGCCGGCCGGCAGGATCCGGCGGAGCGGCCCTAACGGCGTCGGACTGGGAACTCCTCGAGCTGGAGAACCTCAGCCACCGCGAGGTGGCCACGATCATGCGGGCGGCGACGTTCCTGGTCAGCGTAAACTCCCACGAGGCGTTCAACGCCACCGTACCCGAGGCCATGGCGGCGGGGTGCATCGTCCTCTGCTACGACGCCTTCGGGGGCCGGGACTACCTGGTCGACCGCGAGAACGCCTTCGTCTTTCCCAATCAGCACGTCTATCCGCTCGTCGACACGCTCTTCGATGTGCTGGAGCGCTACGAGAGCATGGCCGAGCCGCTTGCTCGCATGCGGGCCAATGCCTACCGCACAGCCCAGCGATATCGCGAGGAGGAGACCGAGGCTGCCCTGCTGGCCGCCTTCCGCCCGCTCCTCGGGTGACCGGCCCATCCGGCCTAGACAGGATGACTTCCACTAGACGTGATGGCTGACCTCCGGCGTTCTCCGCGGGTTAGCCTCGAAGGGCCAGAGCCGCCCTGGGCACAGGGCACATCACGAACGTGGAGGTCAGCCATG
>Ga0187893_10000709_pt1 | contig 85583 bp, 57 predicted proteins | sample MA1701074metaG_FD_139574 | JGI IMG/M metagenome (GOLD analysis project Ga0187893, IMG submission 139574) | White microbial mat communities from a basaltic lava cave in the Kipuka Kanohina Cave System on the Island of Hawaii, USA - MA170107-4 metaG ... | reverse complement strand
TGACGCCCCGAATCAATCCCCATAGCATCCGCCAAGCGGTTCAGTCCAACTGGTTGTATCCGCAGCGCTCGGGGCCGAGCCGCACGGACCACCTCTGGCAATCTCTCCGAGCACTCCGGATACAACCCTGGTCGATCGAGCCGCACGGACCACCTCTGGCAATCTCTCCGAGCACTCCGGATACAACCCTGGTCGATAGGCGCATCCAGGCGGCCTATCCGATCCACCCCGAGATCTTCGACCGGCTCTCCACGGACTGGTCGACGCTCGTCAAGATCCAGCGCACGCGAGCCGTCCTGCGGCTCATGGCGGCCGTGATCCACAGCCTCTGGGAAAAGGGCGACCGCGGGCCCTTGATCCTGCCTTCGACGGTGCCGATCGATGATCCGCGCGTCCAGTTCGAGCTTACGCGATACCTCTCAGACAACTGGGCGCCGATCCTCGAGAAGGACGTCGACGGTCCGAGCTCGCTCCCGCTCAAGATCGACGCCGAGCAGCCAAACCTCGGAAAGCTCTCGGCGACGCGACGCGTCGCGCGGACGATCTACCTTGGCTCGGCACCCACGGCAGCCGCAGCGCATCGTGGCCTTGAGGACCGGCGCGTGAAGCTCGGTTGCGTGATGCCGGGCGAGACGCCGGCGGTCTTTGGCGATGCGCTCCGCCGTCTTGCAGCCGCTGCCACGTATCTTTACCAGGACGGACCGCGCGTCTGGTACGCGACGCAACCCACGGTCACGAAGCTCGCGGAAGACCGGGCGGAGCAGCTCAAGCGAGACCCCGACAAGGTCGCTCACGAGCTCGTAGCAAGGCTCCGAGAGGATCTCCGAAGGACCGGCGACTTCGCGCGCGTGCACCCCATGCCACGCTCGGGAGCCGATGTCCCCGACGACTTCGACGCGCGCCTCGTGGTGCTCGCGGCCGAGCACACGTACTCGAAGGAGGCAGGTAGCGCCGCCGAGAAAGCCGCGCACGCATTCCTCGAATCCCGCGGCAGCACGCCGCGCCTCTGCGCGAACACTCTGGTCTTCCTCGCCGCGGACAAGGTCCGCCTCCAGGACCTCTACGAGGGGCTCCGCCGCTTCCTCGCCTGGGAGTCGATCGTCGCGGAGAAGGAGGCTCTGAACCTCGACCCGCACCAGGTCCGCCAGGCGGAGACGCAGCGCCAGGCAGCCGACAGCGCCGTCACGGCCCGTCTCCCGGAGACCTACCAGTGGCTTCTCGTCACGGAGCAGAGGAAAAGCACCCGAAAGCCAAGGTCACCTGGCAAGCGATTCGCCTCTCAGGCGCCGAGGCCCTCGCGGTGCGCGCGAGCAAGCAGCTCAAGAACGACGAGCTCCTGGTGCCTTCGCTCGCCGGAACTCGCCTCCGGATGGAGCTCGACCGAGTCCCCCTCTGGCGGGGCGATCACTTGCTCTTGAGGCAGGTCGCCGAGGACTTCGCGCGCTACCTCTACCTCCCGCGCCTTCGGAGTTCGAGCGTCCTCGTCAACGCCGTAGCCGACGGAATTGGCCTCATCATTTGGGAGAGCGAAGCCTTCGCGTACGCCGACAGCTTCGACGAGGCGACGCGCACCTACCGGGGCCTCCGCTGCGGGGAGCAGATCCGCCTCTCCGGCAGCGACCTCTCGGGCGTCCTCGTGAAGCCGGAAGCCGCCCGAGCCCAGCGCGACGCCCAGGCGCCGCCCCGGCCGCCGGGAGGGACGCCAGGCCCCGACGCCGAACCCCAGGGGTCATCGGACGACGCTGGCCCCGTCGCTTCGCCCGTTCCGCCGAAGGCGACGGCCCCAACTCGGTTCCACGGCGCCGTAAAGCTGGACCCCACCCGCCTCGGCCGCGACGCCAGCCGCGTCGCCGACGAGGTCGTCGCCCACCTCGCCGGCCTCGTCGGAACAGAGGTCACCGTCACGCTTGAGATCGATGCCAAGATCCCCTCCGGCGCCCCGGACAACGTCGTCAGAACGGTGACCGGGAATAGCCGGACCCTGAAGTTCACGACCCAGGGCTTCGAGAAGAGCTAAGACCGTCGAGCAGCCACATCGTCGCCGAGGCGCCCGTTGAGATCGTAACCGCAAGTTATTTATTTTAAGTGCTTTACCGCAGCCTTGTTCAAGGACGTTGACATGAACTAACTGATGGAGTATTCTGTCAACATAGACAAAATAAGGAGAACAAGTCGCTATGTCAACACGAGAACAGAGGATCATCGGTGAGCGGATCAAGCAGGCAAGGCTCGCATCCGGAATGACCCAAGACGAGGTCTCGGAGTCCCTTGCGGCGCTTGAAGGGCCGTCACTCACCAAGGCGGGACTCTCGAAGTACGAGCGCGGAGGAAGCGTGCCGAAGCCGTCCATGCTTCGAGCGCTCGCACGGGTCTTCGGCGTCTCTCCGGATTTCTTCCTCGAGGAGTCACAGGTGGCTGTGCGGTGGCTCGCGTTCCGCAAAGGCTCCGGGCTGAGCAAGGGCGATCAGGCGCAGATCCAGACCGTCGCTGCCGTGCAGGTGGAAGCGTTCGTCACGCTCCTTCGGGCCCTCGAACCGCGCCGAGACGTCCGCGCTCCGACGCGGACGAGGGTGGAGTCACCCGACGATGCTGAAAGGGCCTCCGCGGTGGTGCGGAAAGAGTGGCGGCTTGGGGATCAGCCCATCGAGAGCGTCACCACCACCATCGAAGATAGCGGAGGGATCGTACTTGAAGTGGGTGGAGAGGCCGACGTCTTCGACGGGCTTTCCGGGTGGGCCAACGAGACGATCCCCGTGGTTGCTGTCAGGCCATGGGTGTCGGATGACCGTCGACGTTTCAGCCTTGCGCATGAGCTTGGGCATTTGTTCATGGAGCTCGAGGATGTTGATCCGAAGACCGAGGAACGACTCGCTCATCGCTTCGCTGCGGCGTTCCTCGTTCCAGCCGACGTTGCACGGCGGGAGCTCGGCGAGAAGCGGCGGCACCTCGACTTCGCTGAGCTTGCGATCCTCAAGCGCAAGCACGGGCTGAGCATGCAGGCATGGATTTTCAGAGCGGCTGATCTTGAGATCATCGATCAAGCCCATGCACGAACGCTATTCGCCAACCTGAGCGCAAGGGGTTGGCGCAAAGAAGAGCCCGTCAAGTTCGAGGGCCGCGAGCAGCCTTTCCGTCTCCGGCAACTAACGGTCCGCGCCGTTGCCGAGGGTCTTCTCACGCGAGTGCAAGCCAAACGAATCTGTCCGCAAGCGCTCACTGACCTTGGGGAGGAAGTTCCCCCAACACCTGGCAGTATGGATGCAAGAACGCTTCTAAAGCTACCGAAGGACGAGCGAGATCGGCTGATGGAGCAGGCCGCGGCGCTCGTAGAAGGCGACTACAGGGAAGGCGGTAGTCTCACGGGGTTCGAAGCTCTCTCAGAGGAGGACCACCGTGACAAACCCGTTGACGACTGATCCGACTCCAAGTCGCGGTGAGATCTGGTGGATCCGTTTCGATCCGAGCGAAGGAGCAGAGATCGGGAAGGTGCGACCAGCCGTCGTCGTGAACGTACCGTCAGTTGGCCGGCTACCGCTTCGTATTGTCGTCCCCATCACGGACTGGCAGCCGAAATGGGCGACGGTCCCGTGGCTGGTCTATCTCAGGAAGAACAATCGAAATGGCCTCAAGAAGGACTCTGCGGCGGACTGCTTTCAGGTGAAGTCGATCTCGTTGAATCGGTTCAAATCGTTGATCGGAAGACTTAATGCTGAGGAGGTTGAACAAGTGAGTGCGGGGGTTGCGTTGTGCGTCGGTGCTCCATAGCCATGCGCGAGTCTCGGATCGAGCGGCTTGTTGGAGGGCTGGAGAGTCGGTCATGAGTACACGATTTCAGATCCTCTCGTTAGATGGAGGAGGCTTGAAGGGACTCTTCACGGCCTCTTTTCTCGCAGAATTGGAGAAGAATACAGGCTCGCGGGTAGTGGATCATTTCGACCTCATCGCCGGAACGAGCACCGGCGGGATCATCGCGCTCGCTCTCGGGCTCGGGTTCTCTGCAGAGCAGGTCCTGGAGTTCTATCTCGAAGAGGGAGAGCGCATCTTCCCTCCCTCCATGCTACGGAAACTGAAGAAGCTCGCGGTAACCGCCTACTCCGATGAGGGGTTGAACGATGCGCTCGACAGGTACTTCGAAGACCGAAAACTCGGTGAGAGCACGGCGAGGCTCGTAATCCCGGCGTATAGCGCAGAAGCCGGTGAAATCTATCTCTTCAAGACGGCGCACCATCCGCGGCTGCGGAACGACTTTCGAGAGCGCGCGGTCGATGTTGCTCGTGCCACCGCGGCCGCTCCAACGTATCTCGCGCCGGCCGTACGGGAATCAGGGCTGAGGCTCATCGATGGGGGAATCTGGGCCAACAACCCCGTGATGGTCGCCATCGCGGAAGCCCTGGGCTATCTCGCGCAACCCGTGGATGCGATCGCCGCGCTTCGGGTCGGGACGACGCAGGAGGTCGTCTCGGCGAGCGATTTCCCACACGACTCCGGAGACGTTCTCAGCGCGTCGCCGGTCATCGACTTCATGATTCGCGCCCAGGCACAGTCGGCGCGCAGCATGGCGTACCACATTCTACGGCCGGGGAGATTCGTCGAAGTGAACCCGACGGTCACGCCGAACGAGTACGCGCTCGACAAGGTTTCGAAGGAGCTCGTGAAGCTTGGCGACTTCCACTACCGGCAGGCCTCTGCGGAGCTCGGAGACCGGGGTTTCTTAGATCACAAGGCAGAGCCCTTTGTTCCCGTCTACACGTTGAGCGCGTCGCCAACGGGGGAAGCAGGCGACAACTACACCGGCTCCAGTACGAAAGGAGGTGCGACATGAGGAGTACAAGGCAGGACCTGGTCGAAAGAGTCGCGGAGCTACTCGACATACCGCCGTCCTACTACCAGAAAGCCGTGGATCGATACGGGTCGATTGGCGGATGGTTTCGGAGGAGAGAATCGACCATCGCCGTCTTCGACCCGAGGGTCTACGCGCAGGGATCTTTCCGATTGGGAACGGTAATTCGCCCGCTGTTGGCGACGGAGGAGTACGACCTGGACATCGTGTGCGAGCTTATCCTCCTCAATAAGGCGCAGTTGACACAGAGGAAACTCAAGGAACTCGTCGGGAGCGAGGTCTACTCGTACGCAGAGGCAAACGGCATCCAGGCACCGGTAGTGGAGAGCAAGCGCTGCTGGAGGCTCGACTACGCAGATGACGTCAGCTTCCACATCGACATCCTGCCGTGCCTCTGCGAGGACGAGCAGACGGTTGCGGTAATCATCGGGCTTGGGGTCGACCCGAGATTTGCTCACCGTGCCATCGCCCTGACGTGTCAGGAGGACGCGGGGTACGAAGTGATCACGTCGGATTGGCCGAAGAGCAATCCCGCGGGCTACGCGGCCTGGTTCGAGGAGCGCATGGCCGTTCCGGCCGTGGAGCAGAGGAGAGGACTCGTCGCACGCGGGCTCTACGAGTCCGTGGACGAGGTACCCGCGTATGAGCTCAAGACGCCTCTCCAGCGCAGCGTCCAACTGCTGAAGCGCCACCGGGACGTGATGTTTCAGAAGCACCCGAAGGTGAAGCCGATCTCGATGATCCTCACTACACTGTCAGCTGAGGCGTACGGCGGAGAGCGAGATCTGGGGTCGGCGCTGGCGGGGATTCTCGAGCGCATGCCCAGTTACGTGCGGGGCGACGAACCCCTGGTTCCCAATCCCGTGAATCCGGCAGAGGATTTCGCGAATAAGTGGAAGGAAGACCCTCGACTCGAAGAGAACTTCCGGTTGTGGCACACGCAGGCGTGCCGCGATTTCGAGAAGCTTGCGGAGGCTGGAGCCCGCGACGCTCAGAACATCCTCCAGGAAAGACTGCGCGTGCGTGTCGGCGAGGAGGAACTTCATCGCATTCTCGGGTCCTCAGCGGCGGTCGTGAGCGGGATTCCGACCATCGCCGTGTCTACGGGACCGAAACCGTGGAGGCTCCTGTAGGTGGGTAGTGAAGGAGGATCCGTGGAATCTCCGCGAACTGTTGCAGAAGCACACCGGTCTGGCGGTCCAGCCAAAGCAAGACGAGGATCTCATAGTCGCGGGACACTTGCGCTTTCGCGCCGAGAGCGAGCTGTACGGCGAGGTCGAGGACAGCTTCGAGCTAGAGATCGTGGTTCCGCGCCGATTTTCAGCAGAGCTTCCCGCGGTTCGAGAAGTGGGGGGCCGCATTTCGAAGGATTTCCACCGAAACCCGGACGGCACTCTGTGCCTGGGGTCGCCTCTTCGACTTCGAATGACGCTCGGCGGGTCCGCATCGCTCACGGTTTTCGTAGAGCGTTGCGTGTTCCCGTTCCTTTTCGGGTTCGTGACCTACGAGAAACACGGGAGTCTCCCGTTCGATGAACTTGACCACGGAACGCCCGGACTGTTGGATGAGTACTGCGAAATCCTTCGGATTGAGGATCGCGGTCGGTGCCTGGATCTGCTGGAGCTGGTTGGGATCAATAAGCGCATCGCCAACAAGCGCCCGTGCCCGTGCGGGAGCGGGAAGCGAGTCGGGCGGTGCCACCATAGAATCTTGAATCGACTGCGGCCTGTAGCGAGCAGGTCGTGGTTGAAGGGGCACGTGGCTGAGCTTCGGAGGATGCAGGAACTTGAACGGCTTCCTCATTCGCGACGGCGGGCCGTCAAGATTCGGTCGTAGACAATCTCTGGAACGTAATCATACGCTAAGGCCTAGAACTGGCGAACAGGCGAAGCTGTCACCAGCTGCATCTGAACTACGAACCCAACATCTGGCAGTTGTGCGGCCATCTAAAACACCATCTCAGATACACCACCTTGCGCCTCCCCTGCCGCCCGGTTTAGTGGGTGATAATGTCCTTTATCACGCTCAAGGGAGGACGAGAGGGGACCTAGCCGTGGCGCGTCCAGATGGTGTGTTATGCGGTGGCAGCGGGGATGAAATCGAGAGAGTGCAAAGCAGAGAGCCTGGAGCTCGTGCCGCGAGGTGGCGGAAGCGGAGCGCCCGCCGAGGTGCTGGTGAACTCATCCGGACCGAACGCCCGGGAGCGAGTGCTTAAGTTCTTCGCCGCGCGGATCCGGAACGGACACACGCGCCGGGCGTACGGGCACGCGGTGAAGTGCTTTCTCTGTTTTTGCGCAGAACGCGGTGTAAGGCGGCTCCAGGACATTGATCCGGTCGCCGTTGCCGCGTACATCGAGGCCCACACCGGAAGCGAGCCAACCCGGAAGCTCCAGCTTGCCGGAATCCGGCACTTCTTCGACTGACTTGTGACGGGCCAGGTCGTGCCGGTCAACCCAGCGGTTTCGGTCCGGGGCCCTCGGCACGTGGTGACAAACGTTTCGGTAGCGGCATCGACCTGCTCCGGACCTGAAGAATCCCTCGCGCGACGAGCGCGCGGGGGATTGCCGCTCGCACGACGGCGGGTCCGTTCGAAGTCATCATCCCGCCACCTCTCGCTTCCGCGCGCTTGTCACATCGTGCGCTCGTTCATCCGCCCACCGGCCACTTCGATCGCGCCACTGTAGGTCGGGGTACAGGGCGGCGACAAGAGCGCCATGCTGGTCCGCACGGGGGCCGGGGCGTCCGATATCGCCGTGCTACCGGCACGCGGCCGACGGAGCGTGCGTTCCCCATCGACCGCGGCCGGTGTGCTCTCTAAGATTCCGCCCGGACCGTCCGTCGCTTACCTTGCCATCCGGCCGGTTTCCGGATGGTTTGAGTTTTTCGACGGTACGGGCGCGGTTCAAGAAGCCGAGGATTGGCGCTCGGTCTCTCGCTCGGCCGCCAGCTTGGGTTCGGGCTGCGGGGCCGGACTCGGCGCGGTCTGAGCGCCTCCGGTGTCGACGATGATGCGGGCGCGCCGCCACGCTTCGATGAAGCGGTTGCCGGAGGGGGTGCCATCGAACTGCACGACGAAGTCGTCCATTTCGCTGGTTTTTTCGCGCAGGGCGGCGACGTCGGCTTCCACTTCGCGCAGGAGCGTGCCGCGGTTCACGATCTGGCCGCGGGGGGCGCTCATCACGCTGCTGAACGAATCGATGGCCGCGGAGAGCACGGCAACGCGGGTCCCGGTCACGCCGCGTCCGGCCGCCCCGGGCTCGCCGACGGCGGCTGCGCCGATATCGCGGATGGCCGTGGCCCTGTTCACCAGCTCCTGCGTGCGCAGCTTCACGATATCGGTCTTCGTGACGTCGATCTTGCCGAGGCGGAGGAGATCGCCCGACTTCTTGAAATGAAGGGCGAGCGCGCGGGCGAGGACGAACGCGGCTACCTCGAGCGCGGCCTGGGCCACGGACTTCGCGTCGGCTGCGCCGCCGCTCGCGCCGTCGGCGAGCGCGGACTTGGCGACGATCGCGCCGTAGTCGGCCTTGAGCTGGCCGAACTCGGCGCCGAAATCGTCCGGCGGGCTGCCGCTCCAGATGGGCTTGTAGTCGGAGCTTTCGGCCACGTTGATACACGCACCAACCATATGGAGTTGGTTCTGCAGGCGAAGGTTCATCCTTCCTCCTTTCCGGTTCCTCGTGGTGACCCCGTGTGCCACGTTTCTTGGTTCGTTCCGTAGGCGAAGGTCAATGGCTGCGATCGTACTGAGCGCTCGGCGGACTGCAACTTTTAAGAGGCATTTTCGAAATGAGGGCCATGGCCGGCTCGAGCGGCGTGATGCTTCGTCGCGCCTTCTCGCCGGACGCCGCATCGCTCGGCCTCGGGCCGACGGTTACTTCATGAGACAGCGGCCAAGAACGCCGAACGTCGATCCTCGGATCGTCCCTCGGGAGGAGATCCTTCGAGAATTGACGTAGGTATGTTCTGCCTTGGGCCTTGCGGAGGTTGGAATCGTCTATTTCCTGAACGCGCGAGGGGATTTCTTTGCTGCGAGCGGCGATTTCTTGAGCGTCAGTGGCGATCGATCGAACGTCGATGGCGTTCGCGCGTCTGCGCGTGGCGATTTCTTGCCTGCGTGTGGCGATCGATTGAATGTAAGTGTGGATTTTTTCAATGTAAGTGGGGATTACTTCAATGTAAATGTGGATTTATTCCTTGTCGATGGCGATTTCTTGGTTGTGCACGGCGATTTCTTGGCTGCAGATGGCGATTTCTTGGCTGTCGATGGCGATTGATTGCCTGCAGATGGCGATGGATCGCCTGTCGATGGCGATGGATCGGCTGCGCATCTCGGCTTCTTGGTTGCGCAGGTCGGCTTCTTGGCTGCGGAGGTCGATTTCTCGCCTGCGTGGGGCGGTCTCTCGGCTGCACAAGTCGGGTTCTCGGTTGCGCGGGGCGATGGATCGCTTGAGCCTGCGGGCCGCTTGGTCGCGGACCGCGGTCGCTTCGTCCCCGTCCCCGTCCCCGTTCCTGTCCCCCCTCGTCCCCGATCAGCCCACCGGGTTCCTCAGGACCCCGATCCCCTCGATCTCCACTTCGACGACGTCGCCGGGCTTCATCGCGCTCGTTGTCCCGGGGGTGCCGGTGTAGATGAGGTCGCCCGGCAGGAGCGTCACGTGGTCGCTGAGGAAGCTCACGATGGCCGCCGCGTCGTAGATCAGCTCGCTCGTGCGCGCGCGCTGGACCTCCTTGCCGTTGAGCTTCGTGGTGAGAAGCACGTCGCCCGCGTTGAAGCCGGGGCTCGCGGCGATCCACGGGCCGAGGGCGGCGAAGGTGTCGCACCCCTTCGCCCGCCACCACTGGCGGTCGTTCTTCTGCCAGTCGCGGGCGCTGACGTCGTTGCCGCAGGTGTAGCCGAAGATGTGCTTCGGCGCGTCGGCGCGGCTCACGCGGCTCGCCTTCTTGCCGATGACGACGACCAGCTCCCCCTCGTAGTGGACGTCGGCCGAGCCGCGGGGGAGGACGATCGTCCCGCCGTTCTCGAGGAGCGCCGACGGCGGCTTGAAGAAGGCCTCGGGGTTCTTCGGGGGCGTCTGGTCCTGGAGGTGGCTCTTGTAGTTGCCCGCCATGGCGAGGATCTTCGACGGCTCGCACGGAAAGAGGAGCTTGAGCCCCTTCAGGTCGTGGACCGCGCCCGTCTCGTCCCGGGACTCGAACGGCGGCGCGCGCAGCTCGCGGACCTTCTCTTCCTTCTCGTGGATGGCGCCGTAGGCGGCTCGCCCGTTCTTCTCGAATCGGACGAAGCGCGCCGCGGCGGCTGCTTTCGCCGCCGCTTCCTGCGGCAACGCGGCGCGGGGAGAGGCCCCGAGCAGCCCCGCAGCCCCACCGGCGGCCAGACTCAAGAGACAGCTCCTTCGGTCGATCTTCATGGCGTGTCCTTTCTCTCTCAACGATCTCATCTCGATTTCATCCGAGCGTCCCGAGAGGATGGCGGCGCTCCCCGAGGGGGAACGCCACGCGCCCTCCCTTCAAGTGCGCCGCGTAGACGGCGAAGATCATCTCCAGAACCGCTCGACCCTCCGCCGCGCTAGCGACGGACTCGCCGCCCGTCTCCACGGCGTGGATGAGGCCTTCGACGAGGCGCTTGTTGGCTGCGGCGAAGTCCGCGAGCCCCGACGGATCCTTGTTCGACGGCGCGCCGGGGAGCGGTTGCCAGCGAGCGCCCGACTTTCCCGGCGACCAGAGCGGATCGGGGAGATGGAAGATCTCCGGATCGGCGCCGATGTGGGCGATCGCGACCCCTTTCGAGCCGTGGAGGGCGATGGTGAAACGCCCGCCGCTTCCCTGGAGGATCTTGTGGGAGGCGAAGTGGCCCACGACGCCGCCCGCGAAGGCGAAGGTGGCGTCGATCGTGTCGCCCGCGACCGGGCCGAGGGGCTCCGTGGCGGCGCGGCGGTCGCCCGCCGCGATCTCGCGCCCCTTCTCGCTCACGCGCGCCGAGCACCAGATCGGCTCGCCCGCGAAGTAGCGCATGAGGTACATGCAGTGCGTCCCCAGCACCGCCATGTCCTCGCCGCCGGCGCGGTGGTCCTCCTTGCCGCGCGTGCGCATCTCGAGGAGGTCGCCCAGGAAGCCCTCGTCGAGGAGCTTCTTGAGGTGGACGATCGTCGGCGCCACGCGGACGTGAAAGGCGAGCGCGATCTTCGTCTTCGCCTTGGCCGTAACGTCGAGGATCGCGTCGGCCTCTTCGAGCGACGCCGCCATGGGCTTCTCCATGACGACGTGCGCGCCGATGCGAGCCGCCGCGGAGATCATCTCGAGCCGCTTCTCGACCCAGCGCGGGCCGATCGCGACGAGGTTCGGCTTCTCCTTCTCGAGCATCTCCCGCCAGTCGGCGTAGCTGCGCGGGGCGCCGGACTTCTGAGCCGTCTCCTTGCGGCCTTTCTCGTCCGGATCGGCCACGGCCGCCACGCGCACGCCCGCGACTTTCTGGAAGGCGAGGTCGAGGCCGTGGCCGTAGTCCCCGCGGCCGGTGTGGCCGATGATGCAGGCCGTGTACGTCTCGCCGGCCCCCGCGCCCTCAGCCCCCTTCAGAAGCTCCGGTGCCGCGCCGGCCAGCGCGCCGCCGGCGACGAGTCCGCCGATGAATTCCCTGCGGGATGGCGCCATTCTTTTCACCTCACCTTCGAACCATCGCTAGTTTGTTCCTTCAGGCTTACAGCCGACCGACGCGCAAGCGGTTCCGCTCATCGAACTCCACCTGGGGCTTCGCCCGGCGGAGCTGGAGCTTCTTGGGTTCCTTTTTCAACTCCAGACAGCGGCTCATGACGGGATGGAACTTTTCCTTGGGCACGCCGTCGAGCCACCAGACTTCCGTTTGCCTCTGGAGGAGCGCCGCGCTGTGCCCGCGCGACTCCCATCGCAAGGCGCGGAGCCCCTCACCGGATGAATCGAAGTCAACCTCGATCGGCTTCTCCCCCCGCGCGGCCTCCTGGAAGGCCGCCATCTCCCGCCGAAACTCCTGGGCCTCCTCGGGATCGTCCCACGTGGTCGCCCAGGCCAGGAGGAGGGACCCCGAACTCCTCGGCGGATCGGCCCCGGCTCCGGCGCGCTTCAACACTCGAAAGTAGTCGCCGTCCCAGCCCGCAGCGGCGCGGTCGGCCCTCCGCCGCGAGAGCTTCGAAGACAGGAGGATCTGGATGGCGAACTCACCGACCACGTTCGCATGCTCCTCCTTCCAGTCGGGGCCGAGGGCGCCGGCCAGCTCCGGGAACGAGAGCGCTTGAGGCTCGTCGCGGCCGTACTTCTCCGGGTGGAGGACCTGCTCCGTCGAGATCGGCGGCGCCGAGAAGGCGGCATCGACCGGCCTCCACCCGCCCACCGGTTGAGTCAGCGTCATGCAGAAGACCATCCCCTCGAGGTACGGAAAGATGAGCGATTCCTTCAGGATGCGGGGTGCCTTGCGAAACGCCGGACCTCCCGCGAAGCCCAGGAACGGCGTGACGATCGCGAAGAGGGCCCGCATGCCGCGGGGGGACGCGCTCAGGATGGACTTGCCGGCCTCCCCATCCATTCCGACGTACATGGCAAGAGTCGCCTCTCCCTCGATGAGGGCCCCGAGCGCCAGCGCCATGTCGTCGTCGTGCTCCACGGAGCGCTGGAGCGAGAGGAGGTCGTGATGCTGGTCCATGAGCGCGTGGGACATCTCGTGGATGAGCGTGACCTTCGCCTCTTCGGCGGAGCCCGAATCGAGAAGCCTCTCGAGCCAGCTCCGCTCCTTCTCCTTGGTCTCGCGGATGAGGTAGAGCTTTTTCGTGTCGGGATCGTAGAAGCCCGCGATCTCGCTCGAGTAGAGATCGATCAGGGTCGACTTGAGGTCGAAGTCGCCCGGGACGAAGCCGAACGCGGCCATGGTCCTCTGCTGCGCCAGCAGCTTCTCGTCGGGAAGCTCCTTCTGCACCTCATCGAGGACCTTTCTGCGCAACCCAGCGTGGTCGAGGAAAGCCGCTTCGACGGGATAGAGAAAGACCTTCTCCCGGAAACCGGCGAAGGTGCGCTCGTAGGCGCGTCTCCAGGCATCGAGAGCCTCGACCAGCTTGCCTTTCCTGGCGCTCCGATCGCCGGCGGCCATAAGCTCGCCGGCGGTCGGCGCACCCTCGTCTGCGTGGATTCGTTGGGCGCCGCCGATACAGAGGATCGATGCCGAAAGGAGGAGTAGAGGGCGGACGTTCCGGGGAAACATCGGGCCCCTTTTGTATCCCTTCTCACTCCTCCGCGGCAAGTTCAAAGAGGACGAGACTCCGGAGGAACGTGACGACGGCCGTGCGATCGTCCGAGGAGAGGGCCACGAAGGCGTCGCGGGCTTCCTGCGCCTCGCTGCGGTCGGGATTGCCGGCGGCGGGCGGCGCATCGACACCGTGGAGACGGATCGCTTCCTCCAGGCTGCCGGCGCGGCCGTCATGGAGCCACGGACCGGTGCTTCCGACGCCCCACAGCTCGGGGGTCAGAAACTCGCGCGTTCCGACCGTGGCAGCGGCGCCGCCGATGACGAGCGGCTCGCCGCTCGCCGTGAGGGCGGGCGTCGCTTGCGCGTCGGCGAGCCGACTCCCCATGCGGTGGCGCTTCAAGTCTCCGAAGAGCGCGACGCGCAACCCGCCGGCGGAGTGCGGCTCCGGCCGCGGAAAGTCTCCCTGTTGGGCCAGATGGAACCGGAACGGCCGGTCGGGATCCAGCGCGGTGCTCGATGGATCCATCGCCGCGTCGAGGTAGTTGCCGCCGCCGCGGCGGGTCGGCTCCTCGAAAACCGGATCGAGAAGCCGCATCTCGGGAACATGACACGTATGGCAGCCGATCTGAGTGAAGAGAACGCGGCCCCGCTCGCTCGCGGCGCCGAACTCGGCCCCCGGCGAGGCCATCCTCCGTTCTCTCACGAGCCGCTCGATCGTCGCCGGCGTCTCCTGAGCCGCGACGTAGACGGTGAGCCCGGTGATGTCGCCGATGGAAAGCTCCCCCTCGACTCCGTCGCCATCCGGATCGGTTCCGAGGAGGAGCTCCTTCGCCACCAGCTCGTCCGCCTCCATCCCCAGCTCGTTGCGGGAGGCTCCCCGAACGAAGTGCCGGAGCGTCGGGACATCTCCCTTCCATCCGAACGGCCGTACGACGAGGTCCGCCGAAACACCTTCGACGGCCGAAGTGTCGAAGGAAACGACGCCGGCGCCGCTCCTCGACGCGGTGATGTTGCCGAAACCGACGCTCTTGGCCATCAGCGCCACCGTCACGGGAGCCCCGCCGGGAAGAGCGGCTGCCGCCGCGGCGTCCCGAAGAGCCAGAAGCTCCTCGGTCATCTCCTCCGCGAGCCGCTGGATGAGCCCCGAGCCGAAAAGGCTGATCGTGTTGCGCAAATTGAAGGGCGGCGCCCCGGCACGGGCGGGATCCTGGGCCACGTTCCCCGCCGCCTCGCCGGCGCTCGTGCCGAAGGGGCTGTTGTGGCAGCCCTGGCAGGCCTGGCCGTTCGGGCCGGTGAAACGTCCGCCTCCCGGCGGCACGCGGGAGAATCGGCCGGCGAGGGGCGTCCCGTCGGGGAGCCGCAGGGCGCCGGCGCCATCCTGCGCGTTGAACGCCGTCTCGAAGAGAGAATCTCCGATGACGAACAGCTCCTGGAAGAGCACTTCGCCCGACGCGACCCTCGATTGATCGAGGTGTTCTACAAACGGGAAGGCGGGCAGGTCGCCGACGGGCTCCGGCCCCGCGGGAGGGTCGAGAGACGTCGCTTCCGAGCCGCCGCCGCTCGATCCGCTGCCGTGACAGCCCGCGATGGCGATCGCGAGCATCACCGCGGCGCCGAATCGACGGAGCGAAGGGAATCGTTGGGCGCAGTTCATGAGTCCCTCCTCGGTTCTTCGGGTGCGATGGCGCGCACGATCACCCGGTCGCCGGTCCTCTCTGCGTGGAACCGGGCCAAGGGGCGCGGCGCCGGCCCGGCGATGTTCCTCCCCTCTCGGTCGTACTGGGAACCATGGCAAGGGCAGCGGAACCCCTCGCCCGCCGGCTCGACGGGGCATCTCTGATGCGTGCAGACGAGGGAGAGCGCCGTGAATCGCCCCTCTCCCTCGAAGCGCACGAAGCAGCTCAAGTCCCCTCCGACGACTCTCACCATGCCGCCGGGCCGCTCCAGCTCGGGGAATCGAGCGAGGGGGATGTCGACCGCGGCGCTACGGCGGGTTCGATGGGTCCGCACGAGCGGTGTACAGCCGCCGAGGAATCCCCCGGCCAGCAGCGCCGAGATCCCTCCGACGGCGACGCGGAAGAATTCCCTGCGGCCTCGCTCGGTCTGCTCAGAGCCTGTTTCCTTCGCTGCAGTCGTCATCGGGACCTCAAAAATAGCTCGAGAGGGAGAATATGATCCCCTCGTCGTCGAAATGGGTCGTGCCCGGCACTCCTCGAAGGCCGATGCTCTTCTGCGAGAGCCGGTAGGAAAGCTTGAAGATCGTGTCGGAGACCGGGCGGAAGGTGATTCCCGGCTCGAGAGCCTCGCCCTCGTCGCCGTCGAGGTCGACCCAGTCCCAGCGGAAGACCACCTGGAAGATCGCTCCTTCATCGCCGAACGCCACCGGCAGGGTCTCGCGCAGGAACGCAGGCATCCCGCCGATGGAGCCCTGGACGTAGAAGCCCCAGAACCGGTCGGGGACTCCCGCCGTGCGCGCGGTCGCGTCCCTCTCGAAGTCCGCGACGGCCGCTTCGCCCTCGAGCCCGAGCTTGATCGGGCCGACGTCCCTCACGTACGCGCCGTCGACGGCGAGGATCGTCAGGAAGTTGTCTCCCCTCTCGTCGTACGTGCCCACGTGCCACGAGCCGCCCAGTTCCATGCGCGCCGGGAGCTGGATCGCGATGCGGCCGGTCGACGCCACGCCGCCGTTGATATCGCCGCCGAGGGACTGCCTCCCTTCGCGTAGGAGCTGCTCCTTTTCCGACACGTCGACGGCGAGGACGCCGCTCTCATCGAGAAGGGCGAAGCCGTTGACGGCGTAAGCCTCGTAGCTGAGCGAGAGGGACGAGCCGAGCGCGAAGGACCCGTAGGCGCCGATCCCGGCTTCGGTGAGCGTCGTCGGGATGACGAACGTGGAGACGAGAGGGCGGTCCGTCAGCTCGCGAACGGGACCGTCGTGGTTGACGTTGATGCGGCCGAGAGGGACCAGGATCGCGCCGCCGCGGATCTTGAACTCCTCGAAGAGCTTCCAATCGACAAAGGCCATCTCGACGGCGACCTCGATGCCGCTCGATGGGGGGTCCTCGAACTCGGTTTCGAACTCGATCTCCGAACCGAAGCTCACCCGATCGAAGATGTCCGCGTACAGGAACAGGTTCGTCCGGCGCATTCGGAAACCCTCCGCAATGCCGAGAGTTCCATCCTCGAAGGAGTGGTATTCGAGCTCCGTGTAGCCCCCGATGAATGCTCGCCGCCAAAGGCTCGCCAGGAACGGCTTGTCGTACACGCCGCGAAGAGGCGCGGGCTGATCCGTCGGTTCGCGCTTCCAGAACGGGGTCAACTCGCCCGCCGGAGCCTCCCGAGAACCCTCGTCGGCCGGACGGTTACGCTCCAGTTCCTCGACGCGCTTCCGGAGGTCCTCGAGCTCGCGTCGGAGCTGCGGCTCGTCCTGCGCCATAACCCTCTGGCCGCAAAGCAGGCACGCGGATGCGAAGAGGAGCCGAACGACCTCCCGAGAACCGCTCGATGCACGCGATCTCGCGCTACAACCGCGATAGAGTCCCAAGAGCTGATCCTTTCCGATTTGAGCCTCGTGGAAGAAACGTTTTTGAGTAGTCAAAATCTATGTTTTGAGCGCTTGAATGTCAAGCGGCGAGGCGAGCAAAGGGATTCCAAGTGCAGGAGCTTCTTCGAAGGTTAAGATTCCGCCCATGTCTCCCCGGGAAAGGCAACGCGAGAAGGGCGGCGAACGCAAGATCGAGAAAGCCGGTTCCAGATCCGCCGCTCCCGCCGAGGAGACGCGTCTCGGGAGCTTCCTGGGCCCACATTCCCTTCTCGACATCTCCGTGGACTCCAAAGAGGAGCTTCTCCGCGCGCTCAGCCAGGCGATCGCCCGTGACCGCGAGCATTCGATGCCGGACGAGATTTTCCGAGCCGCCATGGAGAGGGAGTCTGTAATCAATACGTACCTGGGGGAGGGGGTTGCGGTGCCCCACGCACGCCTGGAGGGGTTCGATGGCTTCGCGCTCGCCATCGCCCGGAACCCAAAGGGCTTCCCCTACGGCGTGGAGACTGCCGAGCCGGTCGAGATCGTCATTTTCCTCGTCGGGAGCGAATCCCAACAGGGCGAGCACGTTCGCCTTCTGGCGGCGATCGCCTCGGCCGTCAAGGACGAGAGCCTGCGCCGGCAGATCCTGAGCGCGCCGAACGCGGAAGTCCTGGCTCGGAGCCTCGGCGCGACGCAACGCGGCCGGCGGAGCACGCAGCGGAGGGCCCCGCCCCTCAGCAGGCTCCTCCTCTCTCACGCCCGCAAGATCGCGCAGGAGGTGGGAGCTACCTCGGTTCTCGTTGCGATCGACGATCCTGAGGAACTGGGTCTTCTCAGGCGCCTCCCCCGACGGGAGAGCTTCATCGTGGCGACCGCTTCTCCGCTCCTTGCGGACAGCGCCGAGAAACTGGTTCCTCGGGTCCTTCGGCTGCCGCGGCTCCCCTCCCGGCGCAACACGCTTGTTCGGTTCAGCACGCTCATGGGCATCTCGAGCGGCCTCATCGCCCGCGACGATGTCGTGGCTTTCATCTCCCGTCAAGCGCAGGGCGGTCTCGACACGATCACGATCCTCGACGTGGGTAAGGAATTCGGCCGCTTCATTACGAGTTCAGGCGACATCTCAGCCAATGTGCTGCCCGGCGTATTGGAGCGGATTCTCATCCTGGCCTACGAGCTCGGGAGTGAAGGACGCGAGGGACAACCCGTCGGTACGATCTTCGTCATCGGCGATCCGACGGAGCTGAGTCCGTACTGCCAACAGCTCGTCATCAACCCGTTCCACGGCTATCCGGAGGAAGAGCGCAACATTCTTGATCCCACACTGCGGGAGACGGTCCGCGAGTTTTCCGCCATCGATGGAGCGTTCGTCATCGAAGGCAACGGCGTGATCCATTCTGCCGGGACGTACCTGCGGCCCGGGGATGTGAATGTGAACCTGCCCGGCGGATTCGGCACGCGCCATCGAGCCGCGTGTGGCATCACGGCGGTCGCCGATTGCATTTCGCTCGTCATCTCCCAATCGACGGGTCACGTGGTCCTCTTTAAGAGGGGCGAGACGGTTCTGACTCTCGAGAAAGGAACCGGGCGATGAACGCCGACGGAAAACTCGACGTCGGGGCAAATGGACATGACCCGGGAGCCGAACTCGTAGACCTCGTCGACGAAGTCAATCGCGTTGTCGGTCAAGCCACCCGCTGGGAGGTCCGCCGCTTCAATCTGCTGCATCGGGGGGTTGGGATCATTTGCTTCAACTCCAAGGGCCAGGTCTATGTCCACCGTCGGACACCTACCAAAGATGTCTTCCCCGACCTCTACGACATGTTCGTGGGGGGAGTCGTTGCGAGCGGGGAATCGTATGAAGCGGCGGCGCGGCGTGAAATCGCCGAGGAACTCGGGATCGAAGGACCGACGCCGGAGTTTCTGTTCGCGCACCTGTACCTTGGCGATCGGAACCGGAGCTGGATTTACGTCTACGAGGTCGTGTGGGACGGCGCTCTCCGCCATCAGCCAGAAGAAGTCGTCTGGGGCAGCTGGGTGGACGCCACGGACTTGATGGATATGGTCCGAAAGGTCAACTTCGTGCCGGATGGGGAAGAAATCTTTCTCCATTTCCTGGACTGGAGTCGACAGCGAGCGCTCTATCGCGGTTTCGGACGGTGAACCTGACGCCGTGAGGAATTCGTCAGGTTCTCTGACAGCTTACAATCCGCCCAGTCGGATTCTGTTAATAAGTAAAACAATCGATTGATTTTATGACCGTGAGTTCTGGTAAGGAGAAGGGAACATCGTTTGCATTTTCACCCTTCGAGACCCAAAACCCTAACTCAAACCTATCCCTCCTAACTCTACTCTCCTGAATCAGGCCGCGGGCCCCTAAGGCCCGCGGCTCCCTCATTGGGTGGACCGCACACGACCCCAAACGACAATTCCCGCCCGGTCCCCCATCATGTTCCCCTCGGTCCGGTTGGCGCTCTGGGCTGCATCCTCGGTCGGAAACTCTCGGGCATTCTCGAGTCGAGAGAGGAGGCATCGACCGGCCTCCCAATCAATGCGAGCGATTGCGCGGTCCGCACAATCCACACGGGACCACAGTACATTGGTGAGAAATAGATCCTGCTATCATTGGCGACCTGATCTTTGAATTGGGTCGACGATCCGCACTGAGCCTCCACTCGGACGACGACAGCACAAAGGACCTGAGCCGGATGGCAGTGGGCATCGTAACGGGTGACTTTCCTAACGCGGCCACTCATCCGAGGGAGGGCAAATAAATCCTTTCGTGTAAATGATTTACGCGGACGCATCGATTCGCACGATTCGCTGCCTGGCTGGCCCACCCACCAGACTTTTCTCGGAACATGATGAAATGTTGTTGGATTAGGTTTGGTCCTGATGCATAATCCGCATCTCCCATGGACGCGGAGGCGAAAACGCAACTCCACATTCGGAACGAGAGGTGCGTTGATCGAGGGTCCAAGCGGGTGAAGAAGTAGAGTTGCCTCGCAGTCCAAACAAGTCAGCGAGATCGTGTTGAATCCGTTTAGAAACCAAAGCGCCGAGTGAGTCCAACGCCGAACTTGATATCAGCGAGGAGGTTTGTTGAATGTCCGTGACTATGGAGATCATTAAGTCGTTTTCTCTCGCCGAATTGCGCCGTCTTGTCGCTTTGAAGGAGAACCAGCCTCAGATTGAATCGCTGATGGAGCGCCGCGACCGTTTGCTTGAAGAAGCACGAATGCTCCAGAATCAGATCGATGAACTCATCGACACCGGTTCGACGCGGACAAGGCGCAAGCGCCTCGGTCCGTCTGTCAAGCAGCTTTGCATCGAAGTCTTCCGGGGTAAGAAAAACCTTCTCATGACGGCAGCTGAAGTGAAGGATGCGATCTTGACGAAGCATCCTCACCGCAACAATCGCACTTTCTACAATCAGGTGTTCATCGCCCTGACCCGGAGCAACCTTTTCAAGAAGCTGAAGTCCGGGAAGTTCACACTCGACGAGCGCGCGGTTGTCGCAAGGGAATGAGCGGCCTGCTGAGATTCTGGCCTCGAAGAGGCGAATCTCCCGTCCTGGATATTAGGCGACCTCCCTTCCTTTTTGGTCGCGCGGGGTTCACGCGTCCGCCGCCTACTTGTCGTGCTGTCTCCTGCACAGCGAACCTACAGCCCGGAGCAGCGAGGTAATCGATCCTCTGTTGGGTCCTCGCCCCAGGCCGGGTAGGGGAAGGCGGGGGCCTTACCCCCAGTAAACATGAAGCCCAAGCAGTAGATGGGATCGGCAATATCCACGACTCCATCGTCGTTCGCGTCGCAGGCATCGGGACATTGGGGCTCCAATCCGCCCAGAAAAAGATAATTCAGATGGTGGACTGCATCGGTCAGATCTAAGGCGCCGCTCGAATCGCAGTCTCCACGGAGGAATACCACCGCCCCAGAGCATGGGCCCACCCGTTCGATGGCGCCCAGGTCAATTCTGGCAACGCCGTCATCATTTCCATCGGCCACGCGGCATTTCCCCATCAGGTCGAATACAAATTCCTGCGGGATCGCCCCAGCGTCCGCATCGACGGCAGGAGACTCCCGCCCAGGTTCGAAACGAGGCCCCCAAAGAGGATCGACGGAGATGTTCCCTGCTGAGCCGACGAGGGCACCTCCCGGGAGGATGTTGTTTCGGATTTCGGTGTAGAAGCTCGGGAGGCCAGCCCCCTGCTCATCGCTGAATCCTCCGCGAGCAACGTCCCACAGAATCGATCGGACGAGCGAGAGCGTGGTTGGATCCCAATTCGCTCCAGGGGAGGAGCCGCCGGCTCGGAGTACTCCGTGCCCCCGTGCATGGGCCACGGTGTTGTTGATCAACTGAAGACGGTTCTCATTGATGGGCCAAAGCACAAAGTAGAACCCGTTCTCGAGGTGATTGGAGGTTGGACTGGGGTTTCCTGCCACAAGACAGTTAGAGATCCGTAGGTCGACTTTCGCCTCTTCCTTCTTAAGAGGCATCTGACTGACCAGGATGCCATTAGAAACGTTCCGGATGGTGTTTCGGTCCACGAAGCCTTGAATGCGCCCTCCCTCCTCGGCGTGTAGGGCGATCCCCGCGCGGGGTGGTGTCGAGGACGAACCGACAGGGTCCGTATTCTCGATCGTGTTTCCCTCCACCTGGACCTGCATGGAGGCCCGCCGTCCTACGACCAAATCCAGACTATAAAGTGGCCGCCCATCGAAGACATTTCCGTCGACGATGAACGCCGCGGTTCCCTGATCACCCACGCTAGCCGAGAGCCCCTGGTACTTCTGGTCGGTGAACACGCAGTTGCGGACCCGCATCGTGAGGTCGACACGCGACTGGCCGTCTACGGCAATACCCGTGAGCCCGTTGTCGAACGCCAAGGATTCCATCGAGATCTCGGATGGACTTGCGAGTTGCCCTTCAAGGATCGTTGCTGCAATGACCACCGCGTCGGCCCGACCGCGGATGATCGCCTTGCCGCTTGCTGGACCGCGCAGAATGACTCGCTGGCCGGGACCAACCGGTATGTGGATCGGGAAGGACTCGCCGTCCTCTTCACCGTAAACCCCACCGGTGATTTCCACCGTATGAGTGTCGGCGGTCAGATTCGCCACCGCACGGCCGATGGTTCGGAACGGCTTTTCCATGGTTCCGGGGCCGGATTCGTCCCCCTCCGGGGAGACATACACGACCGTTGCCGCCCCTTGGGCCGCTACGGCCTGCAAGGTGAAGAACACGAGTGCCAGGCGCACGGCAAAAACAAACGGCGAGAATGTCGAGAATCGCTTGAGACCGTGCATGGGGGTTGTCCTCTCAACTCCACGTCTTGATTCGGTGCTGCACAGAACCCGGACAGATTGAGGGCAGGATAAGGGAAGGTTGTTGCCTAAAGCAACAGTATTTTCCAAAACGATAGGCCTGCACTGCCGGCCCAGAGGCGACTGCACCGCAAAGAGAAGACGTAACCGTTCACCGGACGGGTACTCTCAGGGATAGCGAGGTGCTCACCACGGAGTGCTTCATCCCCGCTCGGCATCGCCCCCGACGGCAGGGCCCCCTCTTCAGGGAGCCTGCGTGGCGACTGAACGCGAAACTGTAACCGTTCTCGGGCCTTCAGGCCCGTCTGAACGGTTACGAGAAGACAACAAGCCGAACGGGGGGCTACCGCCTGGCTTTTTTCTTGTCCTTGGACGGCCGCTTCTTGGACGCCTTTTTCGAGGCTTTCTTAGCCTGAGCCGGTTCCTTGGCGCCCTTCTTCTTAGCGGCGGGCCCGGCTGCGGCCCCAGTCCGAGCCGCGGCCCGCCGGGCCTTCACTCCCGAGCGCGATTCGATCCCAACTACCTTTTTGGAACCCGTGGAACCGCTCGCCGCCAGCGAGGTCGTCCCTTCATTGACACCGGCGGGCGGGATACCTTCATCTTTCGCCGGCGCTTGCCCGGGTTGTGGGGACTTCGAATCCTTACGGGCCGCTGCTTTCAACTTGTCAGTCACCACAGCGACACTCTTTGTCGCTACTCCCGCGTGAAGAAGAAGCTTCTGGCGGGCTGGGCTAACTAATTTCGATTTGGGGTATTTCTGGATAAGGTGATCGAGCAGCGACCGCGCGAACGGCCGCATCTCCTCTCCCTCCTCCATGAAGTGGAACCCGATGTAGAAGATCTCTTCCGGACCGATGTCCTTGTCCTTCAGGATGGCATCGATGAGGCCCGGCGTGTCGTCGTAAATGAGCGCCCGAATCACTCGCAGGCCCAGGTTGGCACGCCGCGCCGGCGGAGAAAGATCCTTGCTAGACTGCTTGATGAGCGCCACCGCGAAAAGGTATCGGCCCGATGTGGTGATTAGATGGTGATCCCAGAGGATCTGGAGGTAACCGCCGATCTTGATCCACTTGTCCTTCGAGCGTCCGGATTTGAGGGACCGCGTCTTCAGGTAGATCTTTTGTCTGAGGGGCTCCACGTCGATAGCGCGGACATAGTCGAAGAACGCCTCGTACCGGGTGTCGTTTTGTTCGAACAGGGTGATGAAATTCTGGGTGGCCTTCTCCACGAATCGGCGCTTCACCTCCTGCGGGTACTCCCGCAGGATCGCCCTCACACGCTGGCAAACTTCGCTGTCCTCCGAGTGCATCAAGACCCCGAAAAGGTCTTCGATGGCCGACGGAATCGATCGCAGCGCCACCTCGGCCGCATCCCGCACGCGAAATCTCCCATCGTTGAGGAAAGGAATGATGGCTCGCGCTACTTCCCGGTGGTCGTGTCCACGCAAACGGTCGAATACGTGGATATGGACCGAGAAATGAGGTGATCTGTCCAGCAGGGAAAGCAGTTTCAGGACTCGCGGTCGAGGCAAGGCAACGCGCTGGAAAGCAACCAGCGCATGTTGCGCGACATTGTGCCAATCCTCATCGCAGAGGAGCTTCTCCAGCGTCAATACCTGCTCCGGCGTCGGCGGGCCCTCCATCAGGAGGCGATGAATGGAAACGAGCGCGTGCCTGCGGATCTCGGGCGGCTGACTTTTCTGGGAATAACGTAAGAGGAGACTCCGCGCGTTCCTTGCAAGCCTCTCTCCGTGGAAATAACCAAGGATAATGAGTCCCGCGACCAGGATCTGGTGATCCTTCTGGACTCGCTTGGAAGCGATGAAACGCGTCAGAGTCGCGTAAAGCGACGCCTGCGCGCCGCTCTGGATCGGTTCGAGCGCTTCACAAATGCACCGTGTTATGTGCTTTTGAAGCTCGAACGGCTCCGTCGGCAGGACATTGAGCAAGAACTCGAAGGCGACTCGGCCGCCAATTTGCGAGATAACCGTCGAAACGGAGCGCTTCCCGTGAAAGTCACCCTTGGCGTAAAGAGATCGGAGCTGAGGGATAGCAGCCGGGCCGACGGCAGCCGCAACCGCCATCGCATGGTCCCTGAGGGTCCCTGTCTCAAGAATGAGCGGGACTACTGTCTCCGCCACATCTCTTGCCCCCAGTCGCGCCAGCGCCTTCAAGGCGAGGATCCGAAGTTCTTCTGGCTCCTCGCGAAGGCAACGTGCCAATGAGTGGATGACGTGGCTGGAATTGAACCCAAGTTCAGGGAGGATTCGAACTGCGGCGACCCGGAGCTCTGGCTCGTTGGTGCTCAGCAAGCCAATGATCTTCTTGGCCGTCGCATCCATTCCGCGGCAAAAGATAACCTCAGGTCTGGAAAAATAAAGGGGCATTCGACGCGAACCCCGGGTCGGATTCCCCCGTTCGCGACGGGGCGTTATCGGAACCCACCTGCCGGCTGGCCCGAAACCCAAGGGCTTGCGTGGGTTACCCGGAGCGGTCTTCTCTTGGGACCGTCGGGGACCCGGACGTTTCTTCCTCCCCGGACGGGCGGGGAATCTGATGGAATTCGACGTCCCGGGCCTTCTCGGCGCCAAGGAATGGACGCCGGGACCTGTCGTCCGATTGAGACCTCAGTGGGTCGGCGTTCTCGGGGGGTACGCGCGATGCGGTTTTCCCCGCCATTGCGCCTGCGGCCCGGCGGCACATCGAGTCTCGAACCCATGCTCGCAGCGGAGGAATCAGCAGCGCGAGTCCGAGCAGGTCCGTCAATGGGCCGGGAAAGATCAACAAGAGACCCGCCGTAACCAGCAAGCCGCGGTCGACCCATCCCGCCATCTGTGAGAGGCCGTATTTCTTGCCGAAAAAACCGCGCCAGCGGATCACCAGGATGCCCAGGACGGCCGCCGCCGATAACCATAAACCCGCGTGGCCCATCCCCAACCTGGGAACAAGTCGGATGGTAACGATGACGTCGACGAGAGCAATGAGGAGAAACCACGAGACGGAGCTCATTCGCTCGATTGTAACTCGGGAAGTGGCTATCATCCGCCGCGTCATGGAGACGGACGCTCAAGACTCCCCGGCGGCGGTTTTGGCCGCGCTGGGTCTGACAGCGGGTGGTCAGGTTTCCGGATGCCACGATGGTTCCGCCGCGTACGCAGGGGGAGCCGAACTCGAGTCGGTGTCTCCGATCACCGGACGCCCCATGGCCCGCGTGCGGATGGCGGCGGCGACGGACTCCGAGCGGGCCATTCGAGCCGCTCATGCGGCGTTTCTTTGCTGGCGGCAGGTGCCCGCCCCGCGTCGAGGGGAGTTGGTTCAGGCCATCGGTAAAGAATTGCGGCGGATGAAGCCTGTCCTGGGCCGTTTGGTCTCCTGGGAGACGGGGAAAATCCTGTCGGAGGGGCTCGGCGAAGTTCAGGAGATGATCGACATCGCGGACTTCGCGGTCGGTCTCTCCCGCCAGCTCTACGGCCTCACCATGCAAAGCGAACGGTCGGGCCACCGCCTTTACGAGCAGTGGCACCCGCTCGGGCCGATCGGTGTGATTACTGCGTTCAACTTTCCTGTGGCGGTCTGGGCGTGGAACGGTCTCATTGCCGCCGTCTGCGGGGATACGGTGGTCTGGAAGCCATCGGAAAAGGCCCCTCTCTGTGCGTTGGCCGTCCAGGGAATCGTCGCCCGGCTCGCCGCCGACATGGGCCATCCGGGCGTATTCACCCTCTTGGCAGGCGACGGGTCCCTGGGGCGGTCCATGGCGGCGGACCGGCGCCTGCCGCTCGTGAGCGCGACGGGTAGCTGCGCCATGGGTCGTTCTGCCGGAGAATCGATCGCTCGCAGACTCGGCAGGAGCTTGCTGGAGCTCGGGGGAAACAACGCTGCCGTCGTCATGGCGGACGCCGACCTCAATCTGGCGCTTCGCGCCGTGGTCTTCGGAGCGGCCGGGACTGCTGGGCAACGCTGCACGACGTTGCGACGGCTCATCCTGGAGGAGCCGATCGCCGCCGATTTCACAGCGCGACTCGTTGGCGCTTTCAGCTCACTGCGCGAGAAGATCGGCCACCCTCTCGTCGAAGGAACGTTGATCGGGCCTCTCATCGACCGGGAAGCGGTCGAGCGCTTCAAGCAGGCCGTGGCCCGGATTAAGTCGGAGGGAGGCGAGATTCTCGTGGGAGGGAGCCCGGTGGGCCCTGCTCGCCTCCCTCCGGAGTGCAGCGGGGGCTTCTTCGTCGAGCCGACCTTGGTCCGCGCCGGGCGGGACCTTCCGATCTCCCGTGAAGAGACGTTTGCCCCGATCCTGTACGTCTTCACGGCACCGGACCTCGATCGTGGGATCGCCATCCAGAACTCCGCGGACCAGGGACTCTCTTCAGCGATCTTCACGCGCTCGTTGATGGCGGCCGAAACGTTTCTGAGCGCCGCCGGAAGCGATTGCGGGATTGCCAACGTCAACACGGGCACGAGCGGGGCGGAGATCGGAGGGGCCTTCGGAGGCGAGAAAGACACGGGGGGAGGAAGAGAGGCGGGTTCGGACGCCTGGAAGGCGTACATGCGCCGCCAGACGTGCACGATCAATTGGACCGGATCCCTTCCGCTCTCTCAAGGAGTCCGCTTCGATCTGGAGTGAAGATTGATTCCCTCATCACAGACATCCCATCCGCAGCCGGCGGCATCGATCCGAAGCTCGGAAGATTACCTCGCCCACATCCCGAAGCGCATCGCTCAGCTCATCTCCGGGCGAGAAACCGAGGTCGAGTCCGCGTTACGTGAGGGTGATCCCTCCGCCCTCGAGTGGATCGCCGACTCCGCCAATGTGCTCGAGATCGAGGGACAGCGTATAGAGCCCGCCGAAGTCTCCATTGCCTCTGCGCCGACGATCGCCGAAATCCTGGGGTCGTCTTGTACGCCGCCCGCTGCTACCGACCACCGGCCGGCGATAGCGGACCTCCTCCATGGAAGGATGGTTCCACAGCTGTTCTTTGCCGGCGCGGCCACTCGCTTCAGCCGACTCGCCGAGGGTCCCCTCTATTTTTTCGACATCTGGGGGGCAGCAGAAAGGGTCCTCGCGTCGGATTCGGGCAAACCCCCAAGCTTTGCAGGGAGCATGACCCGAGAGGAGTTCGGCCATATCCTCAATGCCACGCGCGCCGCAGCCGCCGGGCCCGCGCCGTCCTCGCGGATGAGGATTCCGCTCGGAGCCCGAATCTTGCTTTCCTACCGTTTGTCCATCGAGAGGTTGGCCCGAGCGGCCGGTGAATCGCCCGACCGCGCTCGCAAGCTCATTCGCCTCGTTGTCCACGTCCCCGAATCGCCGGAAGGCCAGAAGATTTTGGCGGATCTTGTCGCCCGTCGGTTCTGCGGTTTTGACCCGGAGAACGTCATTGCGATTCCCCAGCCATGCTTCGGAGGGTGGGGGGTCTCGGCCGGCAAAGTCGTCCCACTCCCCCAGAGCCGCGAATTCCCTTACGGCCACGGGTACAGCACCATGCAGCTTATTCATGGCGGCGCCGGCAAACGCTGGGTCGGCGGCGCGTGGAATCGGCTGGCAACCGATGTCCTGGCCCACCTCGGTGAGCGAGGGAGGTTCTTCATCAGCACACACCGCGTCAACGACCTCACCCAGCTATTCCCGGGTCCGATCGACTTAGGTAGGACCGCCGCCGGTCGCCGGCTCGTGGACTCGGGCCATGCCGTGGTGATCGAACTCGTAGCCAATCCCCACCGCCAGAAGGGCGGAAACTGGGTAGAGCGGAAAGCAACCGGACACCGGTTCCTCGTGGAAGGAATGAACGCAAAGGCTGGAGCCTGGCCGGCCTTCATGGAAACTCATCGCGGCGCCCCATACAACGCATTCCGGAGCCTCTACGACGGGGAGGGGCTTCGCAGAATACTCTTGCGACATTCCCTCGCCGACCACCTCCGGGTGCGAGAGGCGGGCCCGCGTGGAGCGGCAGGGAGCCAGAACGAGGGACCTGCGGTGGGGCTCTACCTCGAGTCTGTCACCGGAGATCTCACGCAGATTGAAGAGGCACGGCCGGCGGCATTCCGCTTCTCGGCGACGGAGGAGATTCACGACATGAAGGAGCTGAAGGACTTGGCCGAGGGGATTCGCGCGGCATCCCGCCAGGATTCGGATGAGGAGTTCCGGGCCATGGCGCTGGAATCCTCAATATAGACCTGGGCGGGGGGGAGAAAGAATTGGTAGCGCCCCCGCTTTCACGGGCCTCTCTCCGCTTACGCCGGGGGTCTTCCGAATCCCGACCACAGAAGAATGTCCGCATGGAGGGTGTCCACAACCCTCACTAGCGGAACCCCCACGGTACGCCGCGCCAAAGAGGGCACAAGCGACGCTACCATTTGGTCTCAATTTCGCTTGCCCTTGTTACGGCCCTCGGACCTGAGGCGTTGGACGATTTTTCTGCCTTGTCGGCCGCAAAGGGGCTGCCAGAGAAAGGCTGCCAGAGAAAGGCTGGCTGCCTCAGCCCTTCGCCGCCGGTCGGGGGTCCAAGGTCGCGGGCTGGGGTGCCGAATCGGTCGGCTGGTGCACCAAACCGGCCCCGATCTTCGTCCTGGGGATGACCTGCTCGTAGGTGCGCCCCTCCACGACCCCCCGGCGGCAGTTGTCCTGGGCGACCTGGTAGAGCTTCTGCCCCCAGGGCGTTGGATACTCGCCCGTGAGACACGCCAGGCACAGGTCCTTCTCCGGAAGGTCGATGCACCGAGGGAGCGCGTTGATGCTCAGGTAGCGGAGGGAGTCGGCGCCCAAGTCGGCCGCCAATCGCGCCGCCAGGGCTTCCGGCAGGTCCTCCCGGACCGGATGGTCGATGAATCGAGCGGCGAATAGCTCCTTCACCGTGGACATGTCGATCCCGTAAGCGCACGGAGCCACGACCGGCGGGCAGGCCACGCGGACGTGGACCTCCTTCGCCTGTCCCCTCTCCCGGACCATCTTGATGATAATCCTCAGCGTCGTCGAACGGACGATGCTGTCCTCGACGAGGAAGACGCGCTTGCCCGAGAGGACCTCCGGGAGCGGCGTGTACTTGCGAAGCGCCTTCTCTTGTCGGCTCTTCCCCTCGATGAACGTCCGCCCGACATATCGGTTGCGGATGAGCCCTTCCCGCGAGGGGATCCCGAGCACGCTCGCCATCGCATCGCACGTCGCCTTGGCGGTGTCGGGGACGGGCACGGCCACGCAGTCCGGCCCGAGCGAGATTTTCTCTCCCCTGGCCAGCTCCTCCCCCATCCGCTGGCGGCTCAAATAGACCGAACGATCGTTGATGGTGGAGGCCACGTTCGAAAAGTACACCCACTCGAACTGGCAATGGGCCCGCCGGCGGACGGGAGCGAATCGATGGATCTTGATACCATCGGATCGAACATGGATCAGGCAGCCGGGCTCGAGCGTCCGGATGTCGTCGAAATCGAGGCTCGCCAGGGCGACGCTCTCGGAAGCCGCGGCGAAGAGGTCTCCCTTCACCGCGTAGCAGAGCGGCCGGAAGCCGTGAGGATCTCGGGCCAAGACTAGGTCCCCATCGGCGTTGAGGAACGCAAGGCAGTAGGCCCCGTCGAAATCCTCGTCCATCTGCCGGAAGACGTGCACCAGGTCCGGCTTGGCATCCCCCTTCAGCCCCCGCGAAAGGTGATGCATGATGATTTCCGTGTCGTTGTCGCGCATCAGGTGGTAATCGCCCCGTGCGAGGATCTTCTCGCGGCATTCGGCGTAGTTGGCGATGTTGCCGTTGAAGCAGAAGGCGTAACACTTCCACTTCCGCCCGTGAGGGCACTCGAAGGGCTGAGCATAATTGATGTCGTCCTGGCCGCAGGTGGCGTAGCGGACATGCCCGATGGCGGCTATGCCAGCGTAGCGCTCCATGATGCTTTGGTGCTTGCCGGAGTGATTGGTCCGGAAGACTTCGCCGACAGGGCCCAGTTGCTTGTAGGTATCCAGGAGCTTGCCGCGTCTCGGGTTGAACGAGGAAATCCCGGCGGCAAGCTGGCCTCGATTCTGAAGGTCCATCAGCATGCGGGCGAGGAGCGGCGCTACGTTGTCCGAACCTGCGGCTCGCCCCGATTCCGGGGGATTTCCGCCGCCGCTCCCCAGGCGGTAGATCGCAGCGATCCCACACTCCTCATGAACAGGGTCAAGCATGGTTCGCTCCGTGTTTCATCCGGGGAATTCCGAGCTTCGCGTGTACTCGATGCCCGAGGGAAAATACCGGTCCGTAGAGGACAAATCAAGCGCCGGTAGAGCGCCGCGAAGCTATCCTTCGTCGCTGCAGGAGTTGTAGACGCACTCCCCGAGGTCGAGGGGGGATGGATCACCGCCGCATTGGAAGGAACCCGGCGGGGCCGGCGGTTTCCCCCCAAGGAAGAGGAAGCTCAAAAGCCCCACGCCGTCGGTGATGTCGAGCTGGCCGCTGTCGTCTACGTCCCCCGCCGCCGGGCAGCCGAGGTTCGGGATCGCGGACTGGAAGAGATGGGAGAGGATCTGGATCGCATCGACGATATCGACCGAACCGTCGTCCAAGAAATCGCCGCGACGGAACTCGCTCTGCCTGGTGCAGGCGATCCGTCCGTGGGCGATCGAATGGGAACCCGCGGGAGTCCCAGGAAGGTTCGAGAGAGCGTAAGCCTCTCTCCGCTGGAAATCCATGAGCGCCCCGGCCAGCTCCACATCGATGAATCCGTTCGGAAGCCTGTCGAGCTGGATCTGCGCAGGCTGGGGCGCAAAGTACCCTTGAAACTCTTTCCCGCGGGGCGTCGTCACCCACACCGCCACGGCATCGTAGAGAGCACCAGGATCCATCCGGTAGGCCACTGATGCCCGCCCCGCATTCTCCGCGCAGCCGGTGACCATGCTGGGGTAGAGGGGCGGCGGCACAATTTGCGAAAAGGAGACGAACTCCGCGGGCGGGGCCGCGTACGAGCGCGTCCCGGCGGTGATTCGAACCTGATGAAGCCCCTCGGCGATCCCGGAGAAGGTGACCGCGTGGTCGGGAGCGGAGAAAAGCCACGGGGGGCCGTCATCGACCTCGACGACGTACTCCACATAGGGATCCTCCACCGGCCGGCTCGGGTTCCTCCAGGATATCTGGAAGTAACCCTGGCGAGTGGACTGATCCGCGGCGTAGAAGATCGTCCAGACCGATTCGACCGGATCCACGGGCGACGATGTGCGCGTCTCATGCCGGACGCGCCGCTCCTGCCTCCCTTCGAGGCCGACCCCTTCCACCACAATTTCATGTTTGCCTGCCGTGAGGAAGGGGATCTCCACCCCGCGAACCTCCGAACCGAGCTCCTCGGGAAACGCACCGTCGAGGCGCAGATAGAATTCCTGAAACTCCCCTCCTGCGACTTTCCATTCGACCCAGAGCGGCCCTCCCTCGCTCGAATACCGAGGCTGGAAGGCCCGGAGATCCGCCAGGACCGGCTCCGTGGAGGAGCCGCCATTGGCCCGGACTCCACCCGCGGCGATCAAGACCGTCAGGCTGATAACAGGGACTGCACCAAACCGCCGGGAGGTTCGCATCGGCACAACCGAATGTGGTTCCATGACCCTTCCGAACAACCGGACCCGACCGAGACGTCTGGATGGTCTCGTTCCGGAGCCACGGATGCAATGGGGTGCCGGCGGATGGGAAAAAAATTCCCATAACAAAACTCCGATCCCGCAGGGTCCGTGTCCCTATCCCCCGTCAATAGGCCAAGGACATCACCACGCGCCGGCGGGAGGGGCGCCCGCACTGGATGCAGACGCCGTCCTCCACAGCGCCGGATAGGGGAATGTTGCGGATCGAGGTCTTGAACTGGGCCGCGAGCGCATCTTCACAGGCCGGCTCGCCGCACCAATGGCAGGACGCGAAGCCGCCGCCATCTTTTTCGAAGAAGGCCGCAAACTCCTCGCGGTTATTCACGTCCCGGCTGCGAGACTCTCGAAAGGCCAGCGCGCGTTGAAAAAGCGCCTTCTGAAAGTCGGAGAGAATCGCCGGGACGTTCTCCAGTGCCTGATCGCGCGGCAGGAAGCGCTTGCGCTCGAGGCCGGCGAACTCGACGCGTAGAACCAAGCAGAGTTGCCCCTTATCGATGTCCTTGGGTCCGACCTCGATCCGCAGCGGCACGCCCTTCAGCTCCCATTCGTTGAATTTGAAACCCGGGCTCTGGCCTTCGCGATCGTCGATGTGGGTCCGCACATCCTTGCCGAGGGCCGCCTTGACGGCTGCGCACTCATCGAGAACCCGGCGCTTTTCCTCCTCCTTTCGGTAGATGGGGACGATCACGACCTGCACGGGGGCCAGTTCGGGAGGGAGGACCAGCCCCTGGTCGTCGCTGTGGGCCATGATGAGGGCGCCTATGAGGCGTGTGGAGACCCCCCAGCTCGTCGCATGGACGTAGCGGAGCTGACGGTTCTGGTCCTGGTACTGTACGCCGAAGGCCCTGGCGAAGTTCTCTCCCAGATAATGGGATGTCCCCGACTGGAGCGCTTTGCCATCCTGCATCATCGCCTCGATGGAAAACGTGTCGACGGCCCCCTTGAACTTCTCCTTCTCCGTCTTCTGGCCCGTGATCACGGGCAGCGCCATCGCCCCCTCGGCGAAGGAGCGGTAGACCTCCAGCATGCGGAGGGTCTCCTCCCGCGCCTCCTCTTCGGTGGCGTGGGCCGTGTGCCCCTCCTGCCAGAGAAACTCGGTCGTGCGCAGGAAGAGACGCGTGCGCATCTCCCATCGGACGACGTTGCACCACTGGTTGAGGAGGATCGGCAAGTCGCGGTAAGACTGAATCCACTCCTTGTACATCGACCAGATGATCATCTCCGATGTGGGGCGCACGTAGAGCCTCTCCTGGAGCTTCTCGCCGCCGCCTTCGGTGACCACCGCGCATTCGGGGGCGAAACCCGCGAAGTGGGCCTTCTCGCGTTCGATGTAGCTCTCGGGGATGAAAAGGGGGAAGTAGGCGTTCTGGTGGCCCGTCTCCTTGAACATCCCATCGAGCCGCCGCTGGAGTAGCTCCCATATGGCGTAGCCGTGCGGCCGGATGACCATGCAGCCCTTGACGGGAGCGTAGTCGGCGAGAGCCGCGCGCTGGACGATATCGATGTACCACTGCGAGTAGTCGGTCGCCCGCGGCGTGATCTTTTTGGTGTCCCGCTCCGGCGCACTTCCGCCCGCCGCAGGGGGTTCCCGTTCTTTGGCCATGTCCGATGCATCCTCCGCGCCGCAGCTTCCTGCGCCGTCTTGAGTTGGGCCGGCTTGAGTTGGAAAACGTGGAGTATAGCAAGGGAAGCTGACCGCGCCAGACTCTCGGCCCACTATGGGTCACCGAGTCGGCTTGCTGTGTCGGCTCGGCCAACGAATAAGATTGCGCCCGGAACGTCAGAGAAAGCGGCGCCGATGGCGCCTTGTCTCGGCCGGTCCGCATGCGCTACAGTGGTGCAAACTTTGCCCTGATCCTTGAACGCATGAACTCGCCTCCCCGCCCTAACATCGCGATCTTCGTCATCGATGACCTGAGGGCCGATCATCTCTCGTGTTACGGCTACCGGCGGCCGACGAGCCCGAACATCGACGGCCTGGCCGAGCGCGCCACCCGCTTCGAGAACTGCTTCTCCCCCACCGGCTGGACGTTGACCTCCTGCGCCTCCATCGTCACGGGCCACCTCCCGGATGCGCACGGCCTCGTCGACCACAACCGGAGCTTCTCGAAGCCCAAGCTGGGCCATCATCTCGGCGATGCCTACCATCGAGTGGCCTTCACGAACAACGGAAACACCATCCCCGACACCGTCTCCCTGAAATATCTGGAGGGCCTCGGGATCAAGCGCCGGCCGGCCAAGTGGAGATTCTTCGGCTGGCAAGACGGCTTCGATGACCACCACTGGACCCATCGCGACGACCACCTGCGGCCTTTCCAGCTCGCGGGAGATTTCTTCGAGGCGCGCCGCGCTGCGAGGTGCGGGAAGCCCGATGTGCCTTACTTCGCCTTCTTCCATACGAACCTGGTCCACGACTACCACATGGACCGGGACTACTACCTCGACGGCGCAGCCGAGTGGCTTGGACGGCCGGTCCACGAGGCCCTGCGGAGATTCCCCGACGGCCCCGACATCTGGCGCGATCCTCCCCCGGGAATCGACGCCGAGCGGATGCGGGAAGAGGTCATCGCCAAGTACGACGCCGGCATCCGCGCCGCCGATCGCCGGCTCAAGGATCTTTTCGACCGGATCGACTCGAACGACACGATCGTGGCCGTCCTGAGCGACCATGGCGAGGGATTCGAGCCCGAGCTCGGCCGCGTGCACCACTGCGGGCGGCTCCATCAGGACCTCCTGCGGGTCCCCCTCATCCTCTGGGTTCCCCCCCACCTGCGGAGCGGTTTCGAGCTGCCGCCGGTGGAGCGGCGACACGCATCGACGATCGACCTCGTGCCGACACTGCTCACGCTTTTAGGGGAGACCCCCGACGGATTCCCGGGGCGACTCCTCTTCGACCTCTCGACGCACCGGCGGATCGAGGCGATCGACCGCGGCTACATCTACTGGCGCGACGACATGGTCAGAGAGAGCTACGACACCTGCCGCATCGAGATCCGCTCCGAGCTCATCTATCCCCTGAAAACCATCACGGCGGCCCGGAACGACTCGGTGAAGGAGTTCGCCTACAACCTCGCCTACGACCCCGAGGAGCGCACGAACCTCCTCGACCGCCGTGCGCGGCCGATCCAACGATTCGAACCGATCACTTTCATCGTGGCGGTTAACGATCAGCGGGAGCTGGAAGAGAACCTGCTCGCCTCCCCGGTCGCGCGCTCCGCGGAGCACGAGTGGATCCTCGTCGACAACCGCGAAAACCGCCGGTACCGGAGCATCTCCCACCTCTATGACGACGCCGCGCGCGGCGCCCGAAACGACCTTGTCTTCTTCCTCCACCAGGACCTCTACCTGCCGCACGGCTGGGAACCGCGCCTCTTCGAAGCCCTCGCCGAACTCGAGCGGCTCGAACCGCGCTGGGGAGTCCTCGGCGCGGTCGGGGCTGTGGCGATGGAGATCCAGAAATCCGTCGAGCCGAAGGAGCTGCGCGGGCACTGGTGCGACCCGCACGGCTACCACCGCCGTGGGCCGCTCCCCGCCGAGGTGGAGGCCCTCGACGAGCAGTGGCTCGGGATCCGGCAGTCCCGGGGCCTCTCGTTCGATCCCGACCTGCCCGGCTTCCACTGCTACGGAATCGACATCTCGCTCGCGGCCCGCGAAGCGGGGCTGAAGAGCTACGCGATCGACGCTTTCGTCTGGCACAAGTACCGCGACCCGCAGGGAAACCTGATCACGCGTCGCGAAGACTCCCCCAAGATCGCCGCCCGTTGGAATGAGGGGTTCATGGCTGAGTTCAACCCCTCGGCGGACTACGTCGAGAAGAAATGGAGCAAGTTCATCCCGTTCCAGACCACGTCGTGGACGTGGCGATGACAGCGATCGTCCGGCCGGTCTTCCTGGTCGGCTGCGCCCGCTCGGGGACCTCGATCCTCGGCGAGGTGATCGCTGCGCACCCTCGCGTCACGTACCTGTACGAGGCGAGCGGCATCTGGAACCGTCTCCTCCCGGGACGGCCGGACCATCGCCTCACTGCGGCCGATGCGACGGCCGGCATCGCGGCCCGGGTCCGAGCGGAGCTGTCCGAGCGGCTCGCGGAGCCCGCCCGCGATATCCTCGTGGAGAAGAACCCGAAGCACGCTCTTCGGGTCTCCTTCCTCGACGCGATCTTCCCGGACTGCCGCATCATCCATCTCATCCGCGACGGCAGGGATACGGCGGCCTCGCTCATGTTCCGAAACCGGGGACCGGAGTGGGGACACCTGAAGATCCCGGGCTGGGAGGACTTGATGGGACGTTATCCCGGGGCGAACCACATCCGCTGCGCCCACCAGTGGCGGGACTCGGTGTCGATCGCCCGAGCCGAAGGGCGCGCGATGAGCCCTCAACTGAACCTGCCGCGGTACTTCGAAGTCGTCTACGAGGATTTGATCCGGCGTCCGGAGGCGGCGGTGGGCGCGATCCTGGAATTCCTGGGGCTCCCCTTCGCGACCGAGGTCCGCGCGATCCTCCCTCGCCTTCAGGACTCGACCCGCGGCTCCTACCACGCGCGCCGCCAGGTCCGCCACTATGTGGACAACCACGCCCACCGCATCGGACGGTTTCGGGAGAACCTCACTCCCGGGCAGATCGACGAAGTGACGGCGGTCTGTGGCGACCTCCTTCGGGAGCTGGGGTACGCTGACTGAAAATACAGCTCGTCAGATTTATTCTCCTGAAATCGTCCGGCGACGAGCTGTAGTTCAAGGGGGTGGGCAATCCACCCCCTTTGCGCTCGCTTCGCTCGCTGACCCCCTGGGGGGGTCCACGCCGACCCCCCCATCGCCCCCCCGGCGCGTACCGCGCCCCCGGGCGAGGAAGATCCGTAGCGAACATCTGACGCGCGGAACTACCTATCACTCAGAGCAGCCGAGGGGATCGGCGGTCGGATCTTCGCCGGAGAACGGAAACGGCGCGGGGAGGTCGGCGGCGCCGCGGAAGAGATAGTCGAGGATGGCGAGGGCGTCGCTCACGTCGCTCGCCCCGTCGTCCGTCGCGTCGCAGGCGTCCGCGCAGGGGAACGGGCCGGCCCCAAGGAACAGGTGGGCAAGGTCCCTCACCGCGTCGGCGAGATCGACCCTGAGGTCGAGGTTGCAATCCCCGCGGATGAACCCGCCCTCCGTCACCACGACCTCGACCTCCGCGGACGAGGTGTTGTTCGGTGGGAGGCCGTCGTCGACCGTCAGGCGGAACCTGTAGGTCCCGGGTTGGCTGAAGGCGACTTTCACGCGGGCGGCCGCGGCGTCGAAGCCGGGAAGTTTCCAGTCGGCCGGCGGCGCTCCCTGGGAGCCCTTCCGGTAGAACCAGACCGCCCTCGAAGGGATGAGGACGACCGGGTCGTCGTCCGTCTCCTTGGCGGTCAGAACCGGGTGGATCGTCAGGTCCGAGCTGTCGCTTGCCGAATTGTGCACCTCGATCGAGAGGCGGTTCGTTCCGCCGAGCAGTTTCCCGAGGTGGGGCGTCAGGTCCACAACCTTCCGCGCCAGCTCGAGCGAGTCCTCGGCCTCGGTGCCCGGACCGGGGTTGGCGGGGAGGTTGTCCTGCGAGACGGTTTCCCCGTTCAGGTAGACCGCGTAGCCGTCGTCGTACGCGATGTCCAGGGTCAACGTCTCGAGGCGCGCCGGGTCGGGCACCTGAAACTCGCGGGTCAAGTAGACCGTCAAGTATCGGCCTTGCATGTCCGTCAGCTCGGTGAGGTCGTCGTCGTCGCCGTAGCCGATTCCGCTCGGCCCCCGGTCCCACCCCTGGACCGGCGTGAGGAACCGAGAGCCGCCGAGTGGGCCGCTGGCGAGGATCCAGCGCCCCGAGAAGCCTCTCCCGCCGTCCCCATCGCGCGAAAAGCCTCCGTCCAGCTCCAGCTCCGTGCTTGAGCCGGCGAGCTCGATGCGCCCGCCGGTCGCCTCCGCCGGCAGGCGGATCTCCGCGACCGGTGCCGCATCCACCGGCCGCTCCACCAGGACATTCTGGCGGTAATCGAACAGCGCCCGGCGCATCCGCACGATCTGGAGATTCGTGAGGATCTGGGGATCGCAGTGGTAGCTCATGACGTTTTGGAGGGTCTTGAGGCGGTCGTCCTCCGTGGCTGCGAGGGCGGCCGCGCTCCGGAGGAAGTTGTCGTCGTGGGTGGAGCAGTCGTAAGGGCTCGGGAGGTCGGTGTCCTCGATCGTGTCGGCCACCAAGTCGCCCTCGTGTGTGTGGATCAGGTTGAAGTAATGGCCCATCTCGTGGAGCCAGCCCTCGCTGCCCCCGAGGATGCCATGAGAGTTGATGACGATCACCTCTCTGTGCGGGCCGATCGTGGGAAAGGAGCAGACGCCGCCGGCGTCGCTGATCGTGTCTGCCACGTAGATATTGACCGCGTCCGTCCGCCAGAGGTAGTTGGTCGGATCGGCTTTGGCCTGCGTCTCGAGGCTCCGGAGCGAGCCCGAAGAGATCGAATAGAAGCCTGAGGCCGCCTCCTGCGTATCGACGACCTCCGTCAGGACGAGCGTCCAGCCGGCGCGGAGGGTCGAGAGCACGTCGTTGCACTTGTTGATGACGCGCGTGATCTCGGTGGTGGAGCCGTAGAGACCGCTCGGCCGCGCGCCGGCGGAGCTCATGACCCGCTTGACGGACACGCGCACCTTCACCGGATCCGGCTCGAACGCGAGGAGGTTCGCCGCCGCGGCAACCGCCACCAGTAGCCAGGGGAGCTTTTTCATGGGCGTAATCATAAACCAGAAACCCGATGAGGGGCACATCTCTGATTATTGACGCCCGGAGCGGTTACAATCCCGCGCCATGATCCCGACGACGGTGCGTTCTCCGGAGCCCGCGGCCGAGCGACGGCCTGCGGTCGGCTCGAAATTGCGGCTGGGGGTGCACAGCATGGCGCTCGAGGGCGACGCGATCGCCCGCTGGGGGAACTACGTCGTCTTCGTTCCGGGCGCTATCCCGGGCGAGGAGGTGGAGGCCGAAGTGGTCTCCGTGGGGCGAAAGCACGGCCGGGCGCGCCTCATCCGCGTCCTCACAGCCTCGCCGCACCGCGTCGCGCCCCCTTGCCCGCACTTCGGAGCCTGCGGGGGCTGCACCTGGCAGCACATCGCCTATCCCGAGCAGCTCAAGCTGAAAGAGCGGCTCCTCGCCTCGACCTTGGAGCTGGCGCTCGGCGACCGGGTCGCGGTCCTGCCGGCCGCCGGGATCGATCCCCCCTGGCAGTTCCGCGACAAGGTCCACTTCGTCGTCGGGCGCGAGGCCGGCTCGAAGGGGCCGAAGCCGGCCCTCGGCCATTACGCGGTCCACTCGCGCACGTTCATCCCGGTCAAAGAGTGCCGCGTGCACTCGGAAGCCGGCAACCGCCTCGCCTTCAAGCTCCGCGACCTCCTCGCCGAGAACGGCGTGCCCGCCGCGAAGGACGACATGCCGGGGAGTGGCGTCGCCCGCCACGTCCTCGTGCGCACAAGCGCGCGGACGGGCGAGTCGCAGGCGGTTCTCGTCTCGACGAAGCGCGATTTCCCCGCCTTGCGCTCGATCGCGAAAGCGATGACGGAAGGCGAGGACGCCGCGAGCGGCTTCCACCTCAACATCCACCGCCGCGAGGGCAACCTCATCCTCGGCAGCTTCACGCGCCGCATCACCGGCCACGAGCGGCTCGAAGAGGAGGTTGCGGGAGTCCGCTTTCGCATCTCGCCCAGCTCGTTTTTCCAGACGAGCGTCCGGGCCGCGGAAACGCTCGTCGGTCTGGTCATCGGCGCGCTCCCATCGAGGCCCGATGGCCCCGTCCTCGACCTCTACGCGGGCGTCGGGCTCTTCGCGCTGCCCCTGGCGCGGCGCGGTTACCGCGTGACGGCCGTCGAGGAGAACCCGATCGCCATCCGGGACGGCATCGAGAGCGGTCGCCGGAGCGGCATCCGCAGTTGCCGATTCGTCGAGGGGCGCGTGGAGGAGCAGCTCCGATCGCTCTCGCGGCAAGAGTCGTTCGCGACGGTGCTCCTCGACCCGCCCCGCGAGGGATGCTCCGAGCGCGTCCTCCAGCTCGTGGCGCGGGCGGTGCGCCCGCAGAGGATCGTCTACGTCTCGTGCGATCCGCGGGCCCTCGTGCGCGACCTGCGGATCCTGCGGGCCGGCGGTTTCGCCGTCGAGGACGTGCGCCCCGTGGACATGTTCCCGCAGACGGCCCACATCGAGGCCGTCGCCAAGTTGAGATACCTGGGCGGCGGCCGACCTTCGCCCAGGTTTCAGAAGAGGAGAAGACCGTGAACCGGGTTCTCTTGACCGTGCTCTCCTTGACCGCTGGCTGCTCCAGCCGCAAAGAAGCCCTCCTGCTTACAGTGGGGCCGTTCGAGGATGACCTGGCCGCAGCGGTGCTCTCCGCGGAGTTGCCGATAGAGATTTCGAAAGACTCCACCGTTAGTCTCCTCGCGGAAGGGAAAAGCGAAGGTAGCAGGCTTACCGCACAGGTTGAACCCTTAGGGAAGATGTCCCGCGTCCACTGGGTGGCTCGCGACCTCAAGAAAGGCTCGAAGACGAGGTTGGTCGTTCGGATCCTCGCCGTGGACGTCGAGAAGAACCCCAGGATCCAACCGGAGCGAGGCCCTGACGGATCGATCGCGATCGATCTCGGACCCCTGGGAGGATGCTTCTATACCCGCATCGTCGCCGGCCCCGAGGCCGCGAAGCCTTACCTCTATCCGCTCTTCATCGAACATATACACTTCACCCGCCGTTACCCGATGGAGGAGTTTCCGGGCGAGGATCGCGACCACGTCCACCAGCGGTCTTTCTGGTTCACTCACGGCGACGTGGAGGGGGTCGACTTCTGGTCCGAGGGTCCCAAGGCGGGCAAGATCCGCCAAAAGGAGGTCCTCGCGGCCGAGTACGGTCATGTCTTCGCCCGCGTAGCGACCCGCAACGAGTGGATCGCTCCGGACGGCCGCAAGCTGCTCGACGACGTGAGCGAGTACCGCTTCTACGAGATCGAACGACTCGGAGCAATGATCGACTTCACGATCACGCTGACGGCCTCCGGAGCCCCCGTGACCTTCGGCGACACGAAGGAGGGGACCTTCGGCATCCGCCTCGCGGAGTCGATGAAGGAGAAGCGCGGGGGCCGGATCGAGAACTCGCGCGGCCAAGTCGGCATGAAGAACGCCTGGGGGAAACCGGCCGAGTGGATCGACTACACGGGGAAGGTCCAGTGGAAGTTCGAGGACAAGAGGAACGATTTCACCTCGAGCGGCGAGGACACGTTCGGGGTCGCAATCTTCGACCACCCGACGAGCTTCCGCCACCCGACGACGTGGCACGTGCGCGACTACGGCCTCTTCGCGGCCAACCCGTTCGGCCTGCGCGATTTCACGGGCGACAAGACGAAGGACGGCAGCTACAGGCTCGAGAAAGGCCAGTCGATCACGTTCCGATACCGCGTCTACTTCCACAGAGGGACGACGGAGGAGGCGAAGGTCGGCGCCATCTACCGCGCCTACGCGAAGCCACCGGCGGTCCGCGTGGAGCCTGCGGAACCGAAGAAGGAGTGATCTCGGGTCGAAAGGAGCCTGCGGAAGTCATCAGCAGCGATCATCGGAAGCGCGCCGTTGCAGAAGGAATCGCCTCGGCCCGTCCCGACCTTCGCCTGGAAAAAAAGTCCCTTGTGTGGTACCTTTTTTTCATGAAAGAGGTTACTCTTCAGGACCTCAAAAAGAACCTTTTCGGTCTTGTCGCGGAGGCCGAGGGCGGAGAGCAGGTCGTCATCACCCGCCACAAGAAGCCCGTCGCCCAGTTGATCTCCGCTGGGCAGGAGCACGTCCGCACGGGCCGGCGGTTCGGCAAGGCGAAGTTCACTCCGGTCCTTAAGGGGCCGACCCGCGGCAGGTACCTCGAAGTCCTGGCCGAGGATCGGAAGGAAGATCCGAAACGGCGTTGAGGTCTGCAGCGGTCCATGGCGCGTCGCTATTACCTGGATTCTTCTGCATATCTCTGCATGCTCCTCGGGGAGAAGGGCCATCAACAAATCGCCGAGGAGATCTCCGGAGGAGAAGTGACTTCAAGCGTCCTGCTTGTGCTTGAAGTCTCAAGAAACCTCGTTCGGCTCTCTCGGGAAGGAACGCTCACGGTTTCTCAGCTCCAAGAATGCATGGTCAAGGTCGAGAGCGATCTGGACCAAATACAGTTGAGGGAGCTGACTCTCGATCTCTGCCGTGGCCGTGTCATGCCCGTGGTTTCAACCCCGAGGTCGCTCGACCTCGTGCATCTCAGGACCGCGCTCTGGTTTCACGAGAGGGAGAAGCTCTCGCGGTTCGTGACCCTGGACGGCGACCAGGCCCTTGCGGCCCGGGAGCTCGGCCTGCCCGTCTGAAGCGAGCTTGAATGGAGACAGGCGGGTGGGCCGGACCCGCGATTCTTGTGGGCTCGAGTCATCCGGCGCGGCAGCTCCCTCGACATCGGAGAACCAATCCACCGCCTCTCGCATCGCTCCATTCCAGTGCCACCCCCCGCCGCCGGCGCGGCCTCGGGGCAACCCGGCGGGCGCCCTCAGTGCGACCCCTCGCGGAACCGATCCTTCAGCTTCCCCAGGACGCGAGGCCAAGCTTCGGAAAAATAAGCGCGGACCTGGACCCACTCGTCGCGCTGGTCCGGGTTCGATTCGGCCCGCTCGGCGAAGCCGGCATGCGCGAGGCGCAGCCGCGTGCGTCCTCGGCCGGCATCGTCGAACCGCAAGACGACCCAGGTTCGCTGGGGCCGGGCGAGGGTGAATTTCGGCGAGGCGTTCCACTCGAAAGACAGCATCTCCTGGGGCAGATAGCTCAGGACCTTCACATCTTCGGCCCCACGTTCTCCCTTCGGCTTTTCCGGCGCGAATAGGATCTCGTACGCGCCGCCCGGGCGCAGCACGATGTTGGTCTCCGGCGCGAAGAAGGACTGAGCCCCCCCGTTGGTCGTCCACGCCTTCCAAACCTCCTCCCGCGGTGCGGACACGACGGCCTCCAGCTCGATCGGCTCCAGCTCCGCCTTCATTGGAGCAGACGTCGCCGCTCCCGGCGCCGGGTGATTGGCGACGCCCACCTTCGGATCGGGGGCGAACTTCCCCTTGAGCTTCTTGAGCGTCCACTCGTTTCCGGCACGGAAGTGCTCGCGCATCTTGCGCGACTCCTCCGTTTCGCTGAACCCGAGGCTGATCACGGTGACGAGGGTGCGCCTGGGTCCGAGCGCGTCGAAGTAGATGACAGTCCACATCCCCTGGATCGCTTCCTTGAACGGAAACTTCTCCGGCGGCTTCGTCGCCTTGATCGAGAGCATGCGCTTCGGCTCGAAGCTGATGACGGTGTTCTCGATCGTCTTCTCGTCGCCGAGCCGCCCATCGGACTCGTACCGCGTGAGCATCTTCCCGCCGACTTTGGTCGGGAAGAAATGATAGAGGCTGCCGGCGTTGACGTCGGCCAGCTCGAGAATCTGCGCGATTCCGGTGGCCGTGTAGCCTTGCTTCAGAAAGAGCTGCCGCGCGGCCTCGATCAGCCGCTCGCTTGTTTCTTTTCGGGGTTTCATCGGTCTTGAGCGATCGCTCAAGACAGATTCTTGAACCTCAGCGCCATCCCCAGAGATACCCCACCCCAACCTGAACGGCGAAATCGTAGGAGGAGTCGCGGAGGAGCCCGGCGCCGGCTCCGCCCTCGACGAAGAAATCGCCGAAGGCCTGCCTCACGCCCCCGAAGATCGTGAGCGGCCCCTCGTCTAGGAAATCGACCTCCTTGAAACCGCTCGTGTTCCCTTCGAGCTGGAGGAGCACCGATGTGCTCTCCAGAGCCCGCCACGTGATGCCGAAGCCGCCGTGAAAGAACGGGTTCAGGTCGATGTCGGCCGAATCCACGAAGAGGTTGTTCTCGCCGATCGGGAAGCCTCCGCCGGCGTTGATGTGCACCGTCACGGGGCCCAGGTCCTTGCTCGCCAGGAGCGCGATGTTGAGATCGAACGTGCCCGCGTTGGTCAGGTCCCGCTCGCGCGCGATGGGGAACTTCACCGAGCCGAGCAGGCCGAGGTCGAGGAACGAATCCTCCTGCTCGAGGAGGAGTCCCTTGAGCTTCAAGACGATGTCGCTCACGTTGTCGTGGCGCTGGCTCGAGCCCGAGCCCGTGATGACCAGGGTCTCGTCGCTCACGATCGGGTTGCCCGCGTCGTCGAAGAGGAAGAACTTGTCCTTCTCTTCGTCCCAGCCGGAGAGCGCGATGCGGACGCCGCCCTCGAGCCGCGGGAGGAGCCCCGCCATGACGTCGAGGGCGGCCCATTCGTGGAAGATGCCGTCGAAGAGGTTCCCGATGCCGTTCTCGTCGGCCGTCTTCCTCGATCGGGCGTGGCTCGAGTCGATCTGGACGAAGAGCGAGCCCGGCGGGAGCGTCCGGGCGGTCTCGATGGGCGGGACCTCGAGGGCCGCGTGGAAGAAACTGAGCCTCAGCGCCGAGAAAGGGGCATCGAGGAGTACGCCGCGGGCGGGAGAAGCCCCGGGAGGAGCCTCCGGCACCTCCTCGCCGGCCCACAGGCTCGTTGCGGAGCCGAAGGCGGCGACGAGAAGGAGGCGGAAAGTGCGGCGATCCATTCCACCGGTCAGCGATGGGCAGCGATGGGCGACGTGACCGTCGAACCCGATGTCTACCAGTGAACGACCGGCGGCGCGTCGAGCTGGCCCAGGCCGCTCACCGTCACCGCCCCCGTGGCGATGATGATGAGATCGTAACCGAAGTTTCTCCGCAGCGTGCTGAAAAACCCCGCGCCGCGCACGGTGAGGTTGTCGAGGACGATCGCGCCCTGATAGGAGTCCCCCACGGTTCCGGCCGCGGTCATGTCGCCGCTCGCGGGGTCCGTCGTGAGGACCGTCGACGTGTTGTCGAGGATCCGGAACGGCGCCGCGGTCACCCCTTTGACGACCACCCACTGGCCGATCGACTTCGTGTCCGTGAAAGGAAAAGTCTTGTCGCCGCGCAGCGTGTTCGCGGTGAGGGTCGCGATCGTCCCGGCGCCGACGGCTCGCAGCGTCGTGCGGAAGATCGACTGGACGCGGCCTCCGTTGTCGATGATGAGGTCTCCGTAGCCTTGCGCATCGCCCTTGAGGAACACGGTGCCCGCGCCCCCGATGGATCCGCTCGATGGGGGATTCTCGGGAACGAGAGCGCCTCCGTAGGCATGGATGCGCGCCGGCGAGAACCCGCTCATCGAAGCGAAGTAGACCGCGACGCGGCCTCCGCTGCCCGTCCCGGTGCCCGATCCGCCTTGGAAGGATGCCGCGCCGCCATCGGCCGCGATCTCGCCGACTCCGGCGAGCGTCTCGACGTCAAGGAGGACCGAGCCGCCCGCACCGCCGCCTCCCTCGGCCGGAGCGCCGCCCGGCTTCGCGCCGTCACCGCGCGCGTCGACGACGCCGTCCAGTGCCGCATCGCGGGCCGTGATGCGGATCGTGCCGCCGCCGTTGTACCCGGCGGAACCGGCCTGGGTGCCGCTGCCTCCGCTTCCGGGGTACTGCGGATCGAGATAGGAGTCGTAGACCGGCTGGACGCCCGTTCCGAGCTGTCCCGTTCCGAAGTAGCCTCCCAGCGCGCCGTGCGAGCCGCCGGTGCGCTCGCTCGTCGACGCGTTGATCGTGTGATTCGTCGTCTGGCCGCGGTGGCTCGTGTTTCCGCCCCGGAGCCCGCCGGGGTAACCTTTTCTGGCGGCATCGAGGCGGCTTCCGGCGTCGATCCGGAGGGTCTCCTCGACGGTGAGAACGAGAGGGAAGGTCTTCGTGCGCGTCGAGTCCGCCACGGTGATGGTGCTCCTCGTGAGCTCCATGTCCCGCGCCGAGAGCGGTTGATAGGCCACCAGGACCGCGTCTGTCATCTGGAGGAGACCGAGAGGCCCGCCGAACCGCAGATCGGCGGCGTCGAGCGCCCCGAGGGAGAGATCGAGGGTTGCGACGGCCGGCAGGTCGAGCCGCGGGGCGGCAAGCGAGCCTGCGATCGCGAAACGCGACGGGTCCTCCGCGTCGGCCATCTCGACGATGACGGGCCGATCGCTCGCGACGCGCGCGGCCCCGCGCACGACAAAGCGTGCGAGCCGCAGCTCCGGCTCGTCTACGAGCACCAGAGGCGTGCTCGCCGGCGACGACGACTCCCCGCCGTTTTCGATCCGCAGCTCGCCCGTTTGGCCCGGAAGCCTCAGGATGAAAACCGTCCCCGCGCCGCCCTGGGACTCGGGCCGGTCGAGACCGGGCAGGAGCCCGCCCCCGCGGGCCTCGAAGGAGCCCGTGAAGCCATCGAGGCTGCCAGCGCGCACGCTGATCCGCCCGCCGCCGCCGCCGCCGGGCGTGAAGGCGCCCCGCAACGCCGCGCCGCCGCTCGCGCGCACCGCGCCGCCGCCGCGGAGGACATCCACTTCGATGGAGACGCCACCGCCGGCCCCTGCCCCCGCGCGGTCGGTCGAGAAAATCTCCGGCCGCTCGGCGCCGGCGCCGCTCGCGTCGATCGCGCCGTCGAGGATCAGTTCGGCCGCCCGGAACCTGAGGAGGCCGCCGCCGTCGCCACCCGCGACGCCGCTCCCATCGAGTGCGCTCCCGCCTCCGCCGGGGTGCATCGGGGCGCGGAAATCGCCGTACGCGGCGGGCACCTCGCCCGCCGGCGCCGGATCGGGGCTCGCGTGCCCGCCGAGTCCTCCGTGGGAGCCGCCCGCGAGCGCGCCCCCGGCGGGAAGGCCTCCCTCTCCCTCCCCCGAGCGCGACGGGTTACCGGCGCTGAAGCCGCCCGCGAAACCTCTGCCCACAAGGTCGATGCGGCTCTGGGCATCGACGGAGACGGCTCCCGTCGCCTCGATATCGAGCGGCCGGAAGAACCCGGAGCGGATCGGCGGCATGGAGACCGTCGAGGAGGCGAGCGACAGCGAATCGACCCGCAGAGGGCCGCTCATCGACAAGAGGCTGTCGTCGAGCGCCACCTCCACGGAGTCGAGCCCCTCATCGAGCGCGAGGACCGCCCCGCGGAGGGCGACGTCGCGCGCCTGGAGGAGTCGGAGCGAGCCGGCGTGCAGTTCGGCGCCATCGAGGACGAATTCGCGAGCCTCGGGGCCGGAGCCGGGCCCGAGGACCTGCAGGCCGTCGCTCGTCCGCACCGCGCCGCCTCGGGAAACTTCAAGGCGGTAGAGAACGACAGCGCCGCGGAAGACATCTCCGATCTGCGCGTAGGCGAGGAGGCCTGGATCGGTCCGCAGCGTCGCCCCCTCGTGGCCGAGCACGCGGAACGTCGTAAAGTCGTCATCGCCGGCATCCGGATCGATCGCGAGGCCGGCGAGGACGTCCGGATCGCCCGGGAACGGCCCCTCGGCGCGCGTGATCGAGTCGTCGGTCACCGCCGCGATCGTCCCCGAGCCCACGCCGATCAGCTCCGTGCGCGGCTCGGTCTGTTCGAGGCCGCCGTTCTCGATGACGAGGGTCTCTTTCCCGGCCTCGCGGAAGGAGACCGTGCCCGCGCCGCCGGCGGCGATGGGATCGAGGCTGCCCGTCGAGACCCCGCCCCCGCGCGCGTGGATGCGCGAGCGGTCGAAGGTCTCCAGGTCATCGCACTCGATCCGGATGCGGCCGCCGCCGCCGCCCCCGGGAACGAGCGCGCCGGCCGGGAGCGCTTTGCCGCCGTCGGCCCGGATCTCCCCGGCGCCGCGGAGCCGGTCCGCAGCGATCCAGATCGATCCTCCCGCCCCCGCGCCGGAGCGTCCCCCGGCGTAGCCGGCCGCGCCGGCGCCCTCGCCGCTCGCATCGATGAGCCCGTTCAGCTCGATGGAGCCGGACAAAATCCGGATGATGCCTCCGCCCGCCCCGCCGCGGCCGGCCGAACCGAGGGGATCGGCGCAGCCTCCGCCGCCAGCCTCGCGCGGTTCAAACCACCGGCCGTGGCCCGGAGCGGAAGCTCCTTGCGACCCGAGCGACCCTCCGCGGCCGCCGTGCGATCCTCCCGCGCCCGCTTCCCCCGCCGGCGTTCCCCCTCCGGCAGACCCGCGCCAGTCGGCGTTGCCCGGGCCGAAGCCGCCCGGATAGCCCAGCCCCGCGGCGTCGATCCGGCTCTGCGCATCGAGGCGGAGGAGACCGCTCAACTCGATGGCGAGCGGCTCGGCAGGCAAATCTGCGAGCGGACGCACGACCGAGCGAACGAGGTCAAGCGAGCGAGCCTTGAGGGGCGCGTGGAGGGTCACGACAGCGTCGGTGAGCTTCAGATCCGTCGATGAGAAGTCCGTTTCGGCCGCCGGATCCGTCCCGAGCGCGACCTCGTCGCCGTCGCCGACGCCGTCGCCGTCCGAATCGGGCGCTCCCGGATCGGTCGCCCGGGCGATCTCGCCCGCGTTCGTGAGCCCATCGCCGTCCGCATCCTCGTCGCCGTCGCCGACGCCGTCGCCATCCGAGTCGGGCCGCAGCGGATCGAGCCCGAGCCGCACCTCCGGGCCGTCGGGTACGCCGTCCGAGTCGCTGTCGGCGCGGCCGGGTCCCGTCCCGAGCGCCAGCTCCTGGAGGTTCGAGAGGCCATCGGAATCCGAGTCCTCGTCGCCGTCCACCACTCCGTCCCCATCCGAATCCCCCGAGAGGGGATTGGTCCCGGTCTCCGCGATCTCGACGGGATCCGCCAGACCATCGCCGTCGCCGTCTCTCGACGCGGGGTCGGAGACGGCGCCGTCGGCCCCGGGCGCGACCTCTTCGCCGTCGGCGATCCCGTCGCCGTCCGAATCGGCCCTGAGCGGATCCGACGTGAAGCCGTCGGCCCCGGGGACCTCCTCCTCGCTCCCCGAGAGGCCGTCGCCGTCCCGGTCGCGGTCGAGGGGATCCGCGAGCCCATCGCGGTCGAGATCCTCCTCCACGATCACCAGCGCGGCCGCGGCCGGCCCCCACGAGCCCGCGAGGTCGCGCCCGCGCGCCTCGACGAGCAGCTCGCGCGGCGAGGGCGGCCCACCGGGCGCCGTGAAGGAGAAGCGGAACGGCGGCACCGCATCGCGTGCGAGCGCGGTCCCGTCGACGCGGAACTCCACTTCCTCGACGTACAAGTCGTCGCGGATGCGAGCCTCGAGGGTCACGATCGAGCCGGGCGCGACGATCGCGGGCCCCAGGACCGCGAGAGTCCCCGAGGGCGGCGCGCCGGCGCGGTCGCTCTTTTGGAGGACCTGCGAGATGGCGATCCGCGAGTCGGTCGAGAAGCTCATGAGGTAGTTCTGGCGCGCCAGGAGCGCTCCCGAGCCCGTCACGCCGAGCCGCACGTCCCCCGAGCGTGCGATGCGCCCCGCGTCGTCGATGCGGAAGATCTGAGCGCGGTCCCGGACGGCCGTCCGGTCGTCGTGGGCGAAGAGGAGGTTCCCTAGGACCGCTATTCCGTTGACGATCCCGCCCGGAAGGTCGGGCGCCGACGTGTCGGAGACCTTGAGCGCGCGCGGGTCCTCCGCCGAGATCGCAAGGACCCCCGCGTTCCCCTGCGCGACGAAGACGTTCCGGCCCGATACTGCGAGGGCAGCCTGCCGCGGCGTTCCTTCCGGCAGCTCGAAGCGCTGGAGGACGACCGGGGCGGCAGCTTGGGCGATATCGACCACGAAGAGCCGATTGAGGGCAGCTTCGGCGACGAAAGCGAGCCGCAGGCCGAGGACGATGCGGCCGGCGCCGCTCATCGCCAGCGTCGAGGCCGTGCGGAAGTTGTCGTTCCCGAGGGGCTCGAGGATCCGGAGCCCCGTCTCGCTCGTCAGGTAGAGGTAGCCGGCCTCGACGGCGATTCCGGCGACGTTTCCGAGGCCGGTGAGCGTCGCCGCGACGCGAATGTCCACGGGATTGGTGATGTCGATGACGTAGACGCCGGCCGCGCCCGCCGCAACGTAAGCGCGCGTGCCTTCGACCGCGACATCCGTCAGTGTCCCGCCGAGCGTGAGCGAATCGCGGAAGGAGATGAAGTACGCCACGAGGTCGATCTGAAAGGAGGTGAAGCGCGCGTCCGCCGTGATGACGTAGACATAGTCGTTTCCGCCCGAGTTCCCGAGGGCAAAACGGACGCCGGCGCCCGTGAGGCCGACGGCGTTGCGCGCCGCGGGGCTGAAGGGTGTTCCCGGCCGCTCGTTTGGGTTGAGCGGATCGGTGGCGCTTGCCGCCTCGAGCCCGTCGCCCGCGCCATCGCCGTCGGTATCGGGCCGGAGCGGATCCGTGCCGCGCTGGCGCGCTTCGGCCCGGTCGTCGAGACCATCGCTGTCGGTGTCGAGGTTCTGCGGGTTCGTGCCGAGCAGGAATTCGTCCAGCTCGGTGAGGCCGTCGCCGTCGCGGTCGAGCGCGCCATCCGCCGAGTTCGTGAAGTCGAGACCGTGGCCGGCCTCGTAGGAGTCCGGGAGCCCGTCTCGGTCGGAGTCGAGCGCGAGGTCGACCTCGACCGCGCAGGCGGCCTCCTCGCCGTCGGCTTCGGCGACGACCCACGCGCGCCCCGGGCCGATTGTGAGGGCTTCGGCCGCGGGGGAGACCTGGACGACTCCCGCATCCGTCGAGCGGAGCCGCAGCCCCGGCTCGTCGGGTTCGAGCTGCTGCGCAGTTCCCTCGCTCGAGCGGAGAACGGGCGAGAGAGTCGATCGGAGTCCTGTCGTGCCGCGGAGGATATAGCGAGACCCGCCGGGGCCGATCAGCTCGAGCCCGCGACGGAGCGGGATGCCTCCCGAGGAACCGCCGAGATCGAGGGGCACGGCGCCCCCCGCGACAGGGGGGGCCGCCAGCGTGACCGGGTCCGCCGTTCGCTCGAACGGGCCCGCGAGGACCGAAAGCCGAAGCGGCCGGCCGACCGGCAAGCCTTCGAGCCTGTACGAGCCGTCGGGGGCCACGGGAGCCAGGTCGCGGCCGGGCGCCCGGACCGCGGGCGGATCGGCAGGCGGAGCGGTCGCGCCGAGTGGAATCAGAACCTGAACGGAGCCCGCGCGGATCGCTTCGAGAGGATCCGGCTCACGGGCGGACGCTCCGCCAGCAAGCGCAGCATGGAGTACGACAACGAGGAGAAAAACCTCCCGCGGCGGCACAATGCTTCCGGTCCTGGCGATGTCCATTCGGCCTTGGAATCAGACCCAAACCCAATGAGGCCGCGATCATACCACAGGAGCAAGGAAGCCGTGTGCGGCAGGGTTGAGGTCAGCGCTTCGAAGTCCGTGATCCGTTTCACTTCGCCGGGAGAACCACGGGAAGTCGCCGGATGCGAGCCTGGTCGATCGCTTGCTTTCATCCGGGCATCGACTATCCTTCGAACCATCGGTGATTCGCGGGTCGACGAGCGAGGAGACCGACGCGAAGACAGTCCTTCGCCGCGTCCGGGAGGAGATTATGACCGGTTCGTCTGTTCTCGCGGGGCGTCTTCTGGCGGCTGCCTTCGTCCTCCCGCCGGCCGTTTGCGCGGTTGCGGCCGATGTCAAGGTGGATGCCAAGGCGCGGACAGTCCGAATTCCCGCGATGGCCGCCGAACAGGGCAAGTACGAGGTGCTCAAGGGGGCCATCGAGTACGTCCTTGTCTCCAAGGGCGGGAAAGAGTACGAGACGCTCTTCCTCACCGAATGCGCGCCGGAGGATATCCAGCGTGCGCTCTCCGAGGCGGGCTTCGTGGCGGGGAAGCCCGCCGACGAAGACGCGCCGCCGAGGGGCGCCCGCGCCGGCATCACCGTCGAATACCAGCTTGAGGGCAAACGCGTCCAGCGGCCGGTGGATGAGTTCATCCTGCGGGCGAAGACCGCCGAGCGGTTGGCGCCGCGGTCGTGGATCTTCACCGGTTCCACGCACGCTTTCGACCCGCAAGCCGGCAAGGAGGTCCCCCAGTGCTCCATCACCAGGAGCATCGTCGGACTTCACTACGGCGATGCGTCGCCGCTCCTACAGAACTCCCGCTCGGAGGCGAGGGACGAGAACCTCTACCGCGCCGACGCGGGGGCGATTCCTCCTGCGGGAAAACCGGTGACGCTGATCATCTCACCCTACCTCAGGCAGATCCCCGCCGACACTCGGCGGGTTCACGTTTTCTTCAGCGGGCGCGTGCAGGGCGTGGGTTTCCGCGCCTACGCCGAGGGAGAGGCGCGGCGGCTCAAGCTGGAAGGCTTCGTGAAGAACCTCGCCAACGGAAGCGTGGAGGCGGTGGTCGAGGGTCATCGAGACAGGGTCGAGGAGCTGCTCCGGAAGCTGGAGAAAGGCCCGCGCGCCGCCCGCGTCGAGAAGATCGACGTCAAGGACGAGACTCCCAACGGAGAGTTCGAGGAGTTCCAGGTGGAGCGTTGAGGATAGATCCGCGCCCCTCATGAGATCGGCCATCGGGACCTTGCTCATCCTCGCCTTGCCCGTTCCCGCCCTCGGGTACATCGAGCGCATGTACTCCTTCCGGGAGGTCCTCGACGAATCCACCAACGTCCTGGTGGGAAAGATCGAGAAGGTCGATCGCAAGAACCAGATTGTGGTGGCGAGCATGGAGCGCCCGCTGAAGGGGACCAAGGAATACGAGCGGGTCCAGATGAACTTCAGCGTGGGGATTTCACTGGAGGCGCGCTATGTCGTGGGGCTGTTCGAGGAGGGAGAGCCGTTCCTCCTTTTCTACAGCCGCAATCGAGACCAGATCGCCTCCCTCGGCCATGCGGGCGATCTGTGGGTTCAGTTCCACGCCATCCACGAGCAGGATACGAGCCGCGTCTGGTGGCAGTTCACGCACATCGAGATTCACATGGGCCGCACCTTCAACGGGACCACGAAGGACTTCATCAGTCTCACTGATGACGTCCTCACCAGCCGCCGGGCTCCTCCCCCACCGGATCCCAATGTGCCGTCGTTCGATTTCAAGAACGCCCCACGCCCCGGTGAGCGCCGCGGGGGAGTCTCGGGCCCCGGGATCCCGCGCTCGGTGCTGGTCCCCCGCAACGCCGTCTGGCGCTACCGAAAAGGCACCACGGAGCCCGGGGGGGAGGGGAACCGCGGCGCGTGGAGGGCCGCCGGCTTCGATGACAGCGGCTGGGAGTCGGGAAGGGGTTCGTTCGGCTATGGCGACGGGTCCCACGGCACGGTCCTCCTCGACATGCAGAGGACCGGCCCGGAGGGAGGCTACTCCTCCTTCTACCTGCGCACCGGCTTCGAGATCGCCGACCCGGCCTCCATCGGCGAGGTCGATTTCGCGATCGACTTCGATGACGGCTTCATCCTCTGGCTCAACGGCAAGAAGGCCCTCGCGGCCAACGATCCGCCGGGCGAGCCGGCCCACGACTCGCTGGCCCGAGAAAACCACGAGTCGGGCGTGTTCGAGTCCTTCCCCATCGAGGAACCGCAGCGCTTTCTGGCGGCCGGGAAAAACATCGTCGCGGTGCAGGTCTTCAACCGGGCCCTCACTTCAAGCGACCTGAAGTTCGATCTCGAGGCCACCGCCCGGCTCGCGCCTCCCTCCAGCCGACACGGCTCCTTCCGGTCGGACTTCTTCCTCGCGGTCCCAGCGGGCGGGGAGGCCCGCGGCATCTCCTGGACGGACGCGGACCAGGACGGCCGCCTCGACGCGCTCTTTTGCCGCACCGGAGGGAACGTTCTCCTCCGAAACAGGGCCGGCGGGTGGCGAGCGGCAGCCGATGGGGTCGGCTACTCGGAGGGGTCTCGATCGGCCGGGTGGGCGGACTACGACGGTGATGGCCGCCCGGACCTCCTCACCAGCGGCTTCCGAGTCCTCCGCGGCATGGAGGGGAAGGGGGTCCAGGGCGCCGCCTTGCCCGCCCCCGAACTGCGCAACCCTGAGGGCGCCGGCTGGATCGACGTCGATGCGGACGGATTGCCCGATGCTCTCATCGCCAACGGGCAGCACGGAGTGCTCCTCTACCGCAACCGAGGGGCCGACCCCGAACGCTTCGTTGACGCCAGCGTGGCGGCAGGCCTGGGCGCAGGGGGTCTGGGCGCGGGCAACGGGGACTTTGTCGCGTTCGGCGACTACGACGGCGACGGGACCACCGACTTCCTCTACAACCTGGGCGCCGGGATCCTGGGCCGCAATAGCGGCGGCCGTTTCGCTGCCGAGGCGGCCGCGGGGATCGAACTGCCCGGCGGAAGCTCGTGGAAGCGTGGCGTCGGGTTTGCCGACTACGACAACGACGAGGATCTCGACCTCTTCATTCCGTCGCCGGAAAAGCCGCGCCTCTACCGCAACAACAAGGATGGAACTTTCACCGACGTGCTGCAGCAAGCGGGCGACCTGTCGGAGTCGAACGCCCCGAGTTTCTCTTGTGCGTGGGGCGATGTGAACAACGACGGATTCCAGGACCTCTTCGTCTGTCACACCCGGGACCCCGGCCGGCTTTACCTCGGGGGTCCAAAGGGGAGGTTCCGGTCCGCCGGCGGCTTACTCCCCTCCGACTGGCCTCCCGCTCATGCAGCTTCATTCGCGGATGTCGACGGGGACGGCGACCTGGACCTGGCACTGAACCACGAGTCGGGGGTGGCGGTGGCCCTCAATGAGGTCGCGAAGGACCCCCACCGCGGCGCGGTGCGGGTGGAGGTCCGGGCCGCTAAGGGGCTCGTAGGAGCGGTGGTCCGCGCCCACGACCCCAACTGGCGGTCCCTCGGTATGCGCCAGCTCGCCCTGGCGGAAGGGTGCGGGGGGCAGGGATCTCCCGTAGCGCACCTCGCGCTCCCCTTCGGCCGCAGCGTGGTGACGGTTTGCCTCTCGGACGGCAGGGTGGCCCGTAAGTCGGTGGAGGTGACGAAGGAGGGTCTGCTCCTCACCATCCGCGAGGAAGACATCGAGGACTGACGCTCTCTTATTCCCGCTTCCCGAGCGCGGCGAGCCCTCCCGCTCCCGTGGCCAGGAAGATCTTCCCTCCGGCGGCGGAAGGAGACGCGAAGAAGTCCTTCTGCCGTCCGCCCTCGCCGGCCAAGCGGGCCAGATCTACCTTGGCAAGCTCCTCGCCGGTCTCAGCAGAGAGTACCATGAGCCTCCCCGAGGCGCCGAGCGCCGCCACATGCCCCCCGCCGAGGAGTGGCGAGGCCAGGATCGGTCCGCCGGCCGCGCGCTTCCAGGCCACTTCCCCGCTGCGCGAGTCGAGAGCGTAGAGATGGCCATCCCTGCAACCGGCGAAGAGCCGCTCCCCGGCGGAGGCGATGGCAGTCAGCACCGCGTCCGGGAATTCGCGCCGCCACAGCTCCTTCCCGCTCGTTGCGGCGAGGCACACCACCGCGCCTCTGGGCTTCTCCGCGCTCTGGAGGAAGTTCCCGTTCCCCAGGCCGAGGAAGAGGCGGTTCCCGAGGAGGGCGGGCGACCCCCAGGCCGGCAGGTCGAGAGGGATCCTCCACTTCAGCTTGCCCTCGTCCGCGGTGAGGCAGACAGCGGCGGCCCCCCCGTGGCCGGTTCCGGCGAAGACCAGCCCCGAAGCGACCAGCGGGGAGAGGTCCACATGCACGCCCGGGAAATGCCAGATCTCCTTCCCCCCTGCAAGATCGAGGCAGTAGATCCCATCATCGCCGGCTCCGAAGTAGACGCGGTCCTTTTCCACCTGGGGGCTCGACTCAAGGTGGCTCCTGGTCTCGAAGCTCCAGATCTCCTCTCCACGCGCCGCATCGAGGCAATAGAGGCGGCAGCCGGAGTCCTGGTGGTACCCCTCCCCCACCAGAACCCTTCCCGCCGCCACCGATGGCGATGAGAACACCGGGAAGCGCGCCTTCTTCGCCCAGCGCAGCTTGCCCGTCGCCGCATCCAGGGAGATGATCCTCCCTCCCGGAGAGAAAACGGAGTGCTCGGTCACGCCCACGTAGACCGATCCGTGGGCCAGGGCGGGGGAGGAGTCGATTCGCGGCGAGTTGAATTCCGATCCGGCGAAGGTCCAGAGCACCTCGAGCGTTCGGGGCAGCTCCGAGCCGTCTGCGTTGCCGGTGCGCAGCGAGTCGGCGCGAAACGTACTCCACCCCTCGGCGCAGAGCGCGGTGGTCAGCAGGACTGCTGCCGTCGCCAGCGCCCCCGCCGGGGAGCGCGCGTATCTTCGTGGTTCCATGCTCATCACCTCATTCCAGTGACACGCTGAAGTAGAAGCGCCAGGATCACCGCGCACAAGAGGAAGCTGGCGAGCGGCCCCATCGCGGCTTGGTGCGGGGTGATGTCCCGGCCCGCGCTGAAAGGTCTCACAATGGATTTCACGAGCTGGAAGGCTGGTCCCGGCAGCTCGACGAGGAGGGGGGGATGCTCCGCCTCCAGCGAGACGACCTCCGCCACCTGTGGGACGCCCGACGTGCGGGACCGGACCAGGTCGCCGGAGGCGAACTCGCGCCTGCGCGAGATCAGGACGCTCCCCTCCAGCCGTTCGTCCCTGGTGGTGACCGCCAGCGGGACCAGCCCCTCCCCCCCGACCGCCTGGACCGACCAGCTTGCCCGGTAGGGGCCGCGGGCCGGTGTCTCGCGGTTGGGCTCGAGTTTCTGGAGCGGTGCATCGAGGATGCGAACCCTCTCCGGATCCCCCGACTCGAGGCACGCACGGCGCAGGTAGGAGTTGCCCGGATTGGGGTGAAAGACCGCGTGGACCGTGAACGTCGTCCCGGGACGGATCGGCTCGACGGAGAACCGATCCAGAACCCAGAGGAGGGCAAGACAGAAGGGCAGAAAGGACCACCCCACGGGACGGAGTAGCTCCAGAGCCCGCTCCAGCGAGGCCTGTTGCTTTCGCACCTCAAGCGTTCTCGCTACCGCGGCGGCTCCCGTCTTGCGGGCTTCCCGGAGCTGGCGGCGGTACCAGCCGAGCCTTGCCCGCATCCGCCCTAAGCGCGCGCGATCGCCGGCGGCGAGCTGGACCGCCGCTGCCAGGGCTGCCGAGGCGAGAGTGGCGAAACCGATGCACCGCCAAGGCGGCCATCCCGCCTCGATGGTCCAGTCGAAGGCAGCGCGCACGGCCGGCAGGAGCGCCGACCTCGCCGCCGGGAGGGTGATGACGACCATCGAGACCGCCACTGCGGCGGCCACACCGAGCGCAGCACGCGAACCGAGCCGGGGTCTCGCCGGGGGGACGTACGGCTCTTGTGGGACCGAGGGGACCGCTCCTCCGCTGGACGGCCGGCCGATGCGCGCCCCCGCCTTTGCGGTGTCGCCGAGAGCAACGGTTCCTCTGGTGCCGTCTACCTGCACATGGTCCCCGGATTTGATGCGGCGGGTGGCCGCCGGGAGGCCCACGGCCGGGATGCCGAAGTCACGACAGACGATGGCGCCGTGGGAGAGGACTCCCCCGCGCTCGACCACCACCGCGCTGGCCTGAGCCAGAAGCGGCGTCCAGCCGGGGTCCGTCGATGGGCAGACCAGGACGAAGGGCGTCCCCATAGGGCAACCCTCGCCTGGAACCTCTGCGTTCCAGGCACGGCCCTCTCCCCAGCCCGGTGAGAGGGGAGCGCCGCGCAAGACCGCCTCGGCGCTCCGGGCGTCCACGCCGGCATCTGTTTCGGCCGCGCCATCGGCCGCGAGGGCCTCGATGTCCCGCGCGGTGAGGCAGTCGGGGAGCGCGATGGCGCGGTCAAGCCGCTCCAGATCCCGCGCTGCGCCGATCGACTCCTTGTGTCGGCGATCGACGCGTCCGCCGTTCTCCGCAATCTCCCGCAGATCGGCGCGGGTCAGGTAGAACGTGCCCCCTTCCAGGCCAAGCCGCCGGTCCACCTCCACGAGCGCCTTGCGGAGAAGGCCGACACCCTGCATCCAGTGGTGCTTCCATGTCTCGCGCCAGGGCAGGAGCTCCCGCGCCAACTTGAGGCGAGTCTCCAGGTCGGCGACCGCCTCCCTCCCCCCCGCGGCCTCAAAGCGCCTCCGGATGATCTCTTCCTCCCTCTCCAGCGCCCGCCTGCGCCCCTCGATCCTCCCATCCAGAGCGGCCCGGGCCGCCGGCCCGAGGGAGCGCGCCATTTTGGAGACCGCCGCGGGGTCCTCCCGCCATCGCGGCCGCGCCAGCTCCATTTCACCGCTCGAGCGGTGTCCGTGGACCTTGAGGAAGTCCTCCATCGCCATCTCGCCGCTTCCCAGCGCGGCCAGCATCCGGCTCTGCTCGAGACCGGGATCTCCGTCGAGAAGGCCGAGCAGGGTCCGGGAGGCTTCTCTCCCTTCCTCCTCTCCGAGACCGCGCTCGAGGAGGTCGCGCAGCTCGGCGTGCGCCCCTGCGGCGAGGAATGAGAGCTTCAGCGCTTCGCGAGGGAAGCGCCGGTACGCCACCTCCACGCGCTCGTCGACTTCATCGAGAAGCGACGGCAGATCGAGGGCTGAGAGGTCCCGATCGGCCTTCCCGCGGCACCAGGCAAGGTATTGGGGGAGAACCTCCGCCACAAAGCGCTGCGGAAACCCCTCGCGCAAGCGCAGAAGCCGGCGCCGGGCGCGCGCCGCGCGCCAGAGGGTCTGGAGAAGGTCCAGCGGCCCCGCGGCATTCCCGTCGAAGCCGGTGGGCGGCTCGTCAAGCAGCTCGGGCCGGCGGCGGAGGGCATTCCGGTCGTGGGCAAGCACGCTCGTGCCGTAAAAAAGCTCGGAGGTCCTCTGCGTATCGGCGTAGAACCTTCCGCAGAGGATGACCAGCAACCCCTCTTCGAGGACAGCCTTCGACGGCCGGAATCCGAGGTCCCTGTAGAGAGCCATGTAGGCGCCGTTCGGTCCGAACAGCTCCTTGAGGGCATCGCGGGTCATCGGGGTTGGGTAGGACAGCGTCTGATCCAGGTTGTGACGGACGAGGAACGCCCCCTCGCGGAGCCTGTCCGCCTCGGCGCGAAGGCGAGCCCGGGTGACTTCGGCCGTGCCGGCTCCCGCAGCCGCGCGCGCCTGGAGGAGCCGTGTCCTTCCGCCGGCCACTGCCCACTCCACGTCCACGGGACACCCCAAGGCCTCTTCCACCCGCAGGGCCATCGAGGCGACCTCGCGCAGTCTCGCCGGTGAGAGGACGGGGGGGCTGTCTCCGGCGCTCTCCTCGATCACCGACAGGTCTTCGCTGCGCAGCCGGTAGCGCTCGGGAGTGACCTCGCCGGAGACGAGCCGGTCGCCGAGCCCCTCAACCGCCTCCACGCTGATGACCCGTTCGCCGCCCGCCGGATCGACGGTGAAGGCGACGCCGGCCGCCTCCGCTCGACACATTTCCTGAACCACCACCGCGGTGCCCTGCAGATGCTCCAGCCCCTTACGCTTGCGGTAGGCGACGGCCCGCTCGCTCTCATAAGAGAGGAAGACACGCTCGACCGCTTCCACAATCCCCTCGAGCGAACCCACGTTCAGGACCGTGTCCATCATCCCCGGCATGCTGTGGGCCGCGCCCGAGCGCACCGCCACAAGGAGCGGGTCGACGGCCGCTCCCAGCTTGTGGCCTGTCTCCCCCTCGAGCTTCTCCATCGCCCGAGTGATGGTCCCCTTGAGGTCGCCGGGGAGCACACGCCCGGCCTGGTAGTAGGCTGCGCACCATTGCGTGGAGAGGGTAAAGCCGGGAGGAACGTCGAAACCTCGCGCCGCCAGGGCGTGGAGGCCGGCCCCTTTCCCGCCCAGGAGCGCTCGCAGCGCCTCCGCTTCCTGACCCTCGCCGCGGCCCCCCAGCAGGACTTCGAGCCCCTCCACGTCCGAGCGGCCAGGGGCGAAGTGCTGGACCGAGCGATCGCAAGACACGTCAGGGACCTCAGTCCGCGCCCAGGCAGAATACTTCTTCGCCGGCGGCGACCAGGATGCGCCCGCGCTCGAGCGCGGCTTCGACCGGCGGCGCGGGGAGGGCCACATCCCAGACGGCATCGCGGGTCAATGAGTCGATGCAGCGCAGGGAGGACCCGACGGCGAAGACCACGAGGTCAAAACCGAGGATGGGCGGCAGAGGCCCGCCTCCTGCGGCGCAGTTCCCCCCCAGCGCGATCGGGAGCCGCTCCTTCCCATCGAGAGGAAGAAAGTAGGCCCCGCCCGATCGGCCGGCGTAGCAAACCGCTCCCCGCACCGCGGCCAGCGTACCGGCGGGCACCTCGCCTGGAAGCGGGATGCTACGGATGACGGACCCGTCCTCGGGCCGGAGGACAAAGAGGGTGCCTTCGCGGTCTCTCTCTGCGGGGGCGAGGATGGACTCGCCCCAGAGTGTCGCCGGCCCCCACCTCGAGCCGGGCTGCTCCTGCTTCCAGAGGAGGCGGCCATCGAGGGCGCTCAGCGCAGCCAGCGGCTCCGCGCCATCGCCGCCCGCGATCGGAGCGAAGACCCTCCCTCCCGCGACAAGCGGAGACCGGGCGCCGCCAGCGGCCTTCGACTCCCAGCGCCGGCTGCCGTCGCTCGCGGAGATGGCGAGGAGGGAGGAGCGCAGGGAGTTGATGACCAAGTCTCCGCCGAGGGCGATCGGCCGTGCGCCGCCCAGCGGTTGCGAAGGGGCCTTCCAGACCTGCCGCAGGAACGCTCCCTCCGCCCGACGCTCGGCGCTCAGGCAGACGAGCGCCCCCTCGTCCTCGTTGAGCGCCATGGCGGCGAAGATGCGCTCGTCCATGCGGACGGCGCCCATCGGTTGTCCCGCCTCCGGCCGCTCGGCAAGGAGCGCCCCCTCGTCGTCGAGCCAGGAGAAATGGGTGCGTCCGGCCCCGGCCGCCGCGATGAGCCAGCCCTCGGGGAGAGGGAGGACCGAGACCTCACCGCTCCCCGGACAAACGCGCCGCCACAGAATTTTCGCCGCAAGCGGCATGCGCGTCCCATCGCAGGTTCCTGCACGGTCCGCTCCACCCCGGAAGTGGCTCCACGGGAGGCTGCGGGGTCCTGCCCGCTCGCAGATGATGTGGAGGCTTCCCCGGACGCCGGCCAGGAGCCGGTCGCCGGCCACCGCCAGCGCGCTCAACTCTCCGGACGCCGGGCCATCGCCTCGACCGGAAAGGACTGGCACATCAATAAGCCTGTCGAGCCGCCCAAGGCCCGCGGCGTAACGGAGGACTCGCCCGCCTTCAAGGAGGAGGTAGACGGAGTTGTCCCCCACCGCAGCGGGACATAGTGGCACCGCCTCCAGGGGAAACGTTCCAACTACCCGGCCGGTCCACCGGTCGAGGATGCGCAACTCGCCCGGCAGTGTGAGGACCACACCGAAGTCCCCGATGCTGAGATCGAGGCCCACCGGCCATCCGGCATCCACCGACCAGACCACCGCGCCGCCGAACCCATCCGGACGCCGCGGACGGGGTGAGGGGTCGATGCCGTGGAGCAGCGCTCCGTTGCGCGGATCCATGGTCAGGACGCAGGGCCGGCTGTCGCGAACCGCAAGTCGCACCGGGCTGCCGGGCTCGAAACGGACAAGCTCGCGGATCGAGCCATCCCGGAGGCTCCCGCCGAGGAGAGACTCTTCGTCGAGGAGGAAGAAACGCCCGCTTGGATCGCCGGCTATCCCTCTCGGCTCGCGGGCCGGGCGGCGGGCGCTCCAGGCGATTCGCGGCGCACCCGGCCCGGAGAGGTGGTAGGAGACTACGGAGTCCTGGAGCACCACCAGCGCGAGGTCGTCGACCAGGGCGAGGTGCTGGGAGGGAGTGGCGGGGAGGTCGACGCGGCCCAGGAGCGCGCCATCCGCGCCGTGAAGAAGGCACAGCTCGGCGGCCGCCGTCGGGGTCCTCGCGGCCGTCGCCGCCACAAGACCGGACCTCGGAGCCTCGGTCCCGGGCAGCCGCTCGAAGCCGATGGGCCCGGCGAGGAGAGCCGAGCCGAGCATCCGCCTCCACACAATTCTTCCCTGCGCAGGGTCGGCGCAGGCGACCTCCTCGCCTCCTTCGAGGATCAGGAGGACTTGATCTCCGAAGACAGCTAGCCGATTCACCCTCGCCCCCAAAGATGGGAACGCGGGCGCGGGGACCGCCTGCGGGGAGCGCACTGGGCCGGGGCCGCTGGCTCGGCACCGGGCGGCGTGGAGGTCGCCGAGGGGAAATCCCTCCACGGCGTCGGGGATGGGTTCCCCCGGCGCCGGCCGCGGCAGGAGCGCCACGAGTTGCGCCGAGCCATACATCAGCGCGGCCCCCACGCAAACGACCAGGCTCGATCGCAGCGGATGCCGCAGGGCCCGCACGGCCAGCCGCCACCAGGCCCTCGGCGAGAGGACCAGGGCGATCGTCATGAGGGAGAGGATGAGGATCTGCGGGAGGATCGCAACGAGGCTGGGGGCGAGCCCGGGGATCACCGCCAGGGCGGTGGCCGGGGCGCCCAGCACGATGGCAGCCGCGATCAGCGCCGCACGGAGAGAGACGGGCGCGGGCTTCATCGATTCTCCTTCGCTCCTCCCTGCCCGATGGGGGGCTTCACACGCCCGTGGCCATGCAACGCTTCAGCGAAGCGACGGCCCGCTCCACCTCCGAGGGCAAGTTGTAGAAGTGGGGCGAGAAGCGCAGCCCTCCCCGGTCATCCAGCGCCCGGGGAGCGCAGCCGATGCGGTCCCTCTCGTAGAGTGCCGCGGCAAGCTTGAACGGGTCCAGGTTCCCGGGCTGGAAGGAGACCACGGCCGCCGCCCGGGCAGGATCGAGGCTCGTCCAGATCTTCACCCCATCGAGCTTGCGCAGCTCACCGATCGCCATCTCGAGGAGATCGCGGGACCGTTTCTCGATGCGGGCGCGGCCGATCCTCAACTGCAGCTTGAGGGCCTCGCCGAAGGCAATGATCGCCGGCTCGTCGCGCTGGCCGAATCCCTCAAAAGTCTTGGAGATCCCCACTGCGCCGGGATAGACGCTCACGATGCTGGCCCATAGCCTCGACTGTGCGCTCTTCTTGACGTAGAGAACGCCCACCTCCTTGGGTCCGCACGGCCACTTGTGCCCACTGCCGGTGTAGAAGTCCGGTTGCATGTCGCTCAGATCCACGTCGAGGAGACCGAACGACTGCGCGCCATCGACGAGGGTGAGCACGCCGTTCTCCCGGGCCATGCTGCACAGCTCCTTGGCGGGGAATCGATCGCCCACCGTGCTCGTGATGTGCGTGAAGGCCAGCACTCTGGTGCGCGCGTTCATGGCCTTCTTGAAGGCGGCGAGGTAGTACTCGAAGCCCGGGTGCGGATTCACCTGATCCACCACCCGCACGGAAAACCCGAATCGCTTCGCCTTCTCCTTCCAGGCCGCGTTGTTGCTCGGGTGGTTGTCCGAAAAAATGAGGACTTCGTCCCCCGGCTTCATGTCGATGCCGCTTGAGACGAGGTTGTTCCCCTCGCTCGTGTTGCGGGTGATCACGATCTCCTCGGGGGTCACCCGAAGGAACTCGGCCAGGAGCCGGCGCGTGGCCTCCTTGCCCTCGGTCAGCTTGACCCGGTTGGCGAAGGAGGGGTCCCGGTCCATGTCCCTCGTGCAGCCGTACATGGATTCGAGCACCGCGACCGGCGAGGGACAGAGGTTGGCGGCGTTCAAGACGCCGATTTCCGGAGGCATGACGAACCCTTGCCGCACCGACAGCCAGTACGCCTCGTCCGCCTCCAGCGGGGCGGGAGGCGGGCCCTCGGGAGCCGGCCACGCGAAGCCCGCACGCGCGAAGAGGGCGGCGGATCCACCCAGGGCGAAGGCTCGCAGGAAGTCCCGCCGGTCCGTCCTCTCGGCCCTTTCGGAAGAGACCTCGGTCATGGCAGACTCCATGATCACCACGAACCGGGGACACAGTCAAGAGTGAGAGACCAGCTACAGGCCCCGTGACGGCCTAATCCGCGTGGACGCCTTCGCGGTATTGCATCCCGCTTCGAAATCCGAGTCCGCCGGGGGCGTCCGGAAACCGCAATGTTCCCCGCGGCGGGCCGCGCTTCCCCCACCGGACCGCCACTGAATAGATTCGGGAAGTCATCTCTTGACTTCCCCGTGGCGCCTACGCGTGATGGGTCGCACACGACGGATCTCTACAGGGTCTCGGTCTCACCCGGCAGGTGACGGGTGTGACGAGTGGTAGCAAGGCTGGAGGTCTTCTCATGCGTGCATCATTCCCCCCGCCAATCGGATCGCAGTCCGTTCTTGCCGCCGTTTTCCTGATCTTGGGTGTCGTTACCCCGACGCTTATCGGGGGGGAGCCGCCGATCGTCTTCGCCTCGCGTTTTGAAGTTTCTAGTGCGGGGAGCGAGCCCGTCAGGAAGGCGACGATCGGCAGGCTCCTCCTTCTCGAAGAGGACCGCCCCCCTCGTGTCCTCGTCAGCGCAAACTCTCGGGGCACTCCTTTCTGGACCCCCAAGGACGTCCTGGACCCCGATGTCTCCTACGACGGGCGGAGTGTCCTTTTCTCCGGGTATTCCGAGAGGGAGAAGAGCTGGAGGATCTTCGAAGTCGGTGTCGACGGCACCGGCCTGCGCCAGATCACCGAGAGCGACCGATCGATGGCCCTGAGCCGCTACGGGACCCTCTCCACAACCTTCGACGACTACGACGACCTCGACCCCTGTTATCTCCCCGACGGGCGGATCTGCTTCGTCTCCACCCGCTACCCCGGGATCGGTCCCAACCACCGTGTCCGCTCGACGAACCTCTACGTGATGAATTCAGACGGGGCGGACCTCCACAGGATAACAACCGAACGGTTTGGAGCGGACACGCCGGCCGTGGACCCCGCAACGGGACAGATCGTCTACGCTCGCTGGTGGCGGAGCGCGCGGCATCCATCGGATGCCCAGCCTTTGGCTCAACCGTACTTCATCCCTCAAATACCGGCGGAGGCGGCGGCGGCTCCGCTTCCCGGCGTGCATCCATCCGCGTTGAGAGCTGGGCGGTGAGCCTCCGCCTGAGCCATCGCCAAATTGCGGCCGCAGCGAGGCGGGAGATCTTTCCTGCCTTCAGGAGACCTGCCGCTGAAAGCGGCCCGCCTCCTGGGCAGACGCGCGCGAGTTCACCGTAGAGCGAGCGGTCGATTGGGAAGGCCTTGCGGGGGTCCCGAAGCACCCCCATGGCAAGCTCGCCCGCGCATTTGGTACCCTACCTCCCTCGTTTCCTCCGGCATCTCGAGGTGACTCATGAATCGCGCAGTTCGACTCGCAACGACTCTCCTCCTCTCCCTCTCCTTCGGCGGGACACCGTTGCACCCCGCCGAGCATCCGGTCTTCGTCATCCTCTGGTTCGACGCCGAGGACTACCTCCTGCCGGCCGATGACGACGCCACGAAGCGGCTCTGCGACCTCCTAACCGCCCGCTCGGTCCGGGCGACGTTCAAGCTCGTCGGCGAGAAGGCTCGCGTCATCGAGCGGCGCGGGCGCTCCGACGTCCTCGCGGCGCTCCGCAAGCACGACATCGGCTACCACGCGAACTTCCACTCCGTCCATCCGACCCCGGCAGAGTACCTGGCGGAGTGCGGCTGGTCGGACGGCGTCGCCGAGTTCGTTCGGCGAGAGGGCGGGGGCGCTGCCGATGTCCGCCGCATCCTCGGCGTCGAGAGGCTGAGCTGTTACGGCCAGCCGGGCTCGTCGTGGGCGCCTCAGACCCTCGGGGGGCTCGATGGGATCGTCGCCACGCCTCACGGGGTCCCGTGCTACGTCGATGAAGGCTCGCACGTGGGGATCAGCGAGGCCCCCTTCTGGTACTGCGGCGCGCTCACCGTGTACAAGATGGGCTCGAACGTCACGCGCATGGACCTCCACCGGGAAGAGGCCCTCGCCGAAGCGACGGATCGCTTCGGGAAGATCCACGCGCGCCTCCGGAGCCAGGGCGGAGGGCTCGTCAGCGTCTTCTACCACCCGTGCGAGTGGGTCCACGCCGAGTTCTGGGACGGCGTCAACTTCTCCCGCGGCTCGAACCCGCCGCGCGAGGAGTGGAAGCCGCCGCGGCAGCTCCCGCCGGAGAAGACCGAGGCCGCCTTCGCGCGCTTCGAGCGTTACGTCGACTTCATGCGCTCCTTGCCGGGAGTGAAGTTCGTCACAGCCTCGGACTTGCCCGAGCTGTACCCCGATCCACTGCGCCCGAGCGCGATCGACGCAGCCGCGATCGAGCCTCTCGCCCGCCGGGTCGCCGAGATGGGCCTGGTCGACTTCCTCCAGGACGCCCAGGGGCGCTTTCATTCGCCCGCGGACCTCCTGACGGAGCTCATCGAGTTCCTCGGGGGAGCGATCGACGAGAAAAAGCCGCCGGGGCGGCTGCGGCTCTCGGCCGTGCTCGGCCCCTCCGAGCCGCCGCCCAAGACAGAAGTCGACTCCCTCGATTGGCCCGCGTTCCGCGACGCGCTTGTGGACGCGCGCGCCGCAATCCGCGCGCGCCGCCAGATCCCGAGCCCGGTCTTCGCCGGCGTCAAGAAGATCGCCCCCGCCGATTTCCTCGTCGCCTGCGCGCGCGCGGCCGTGCGGGTCATCGACTCGGCCAAGGCGGGCAAGCCGCTCTTTCCGGAGCGCATCGAGGTGCCCAGCGGGACGGCGGTCGCGACGGAAAAGCACGTCGCGCAGGACACGCCGGGCCTCTTCGGCGGCTGGATCATCCACAAGGAGGGCTTCCGGGCGCCGCGGATCATGGAGCAGGCGCGGCTCCAGGCCTGGACCCTCAAGCCCGCACAGCTTCTTCCCAACGCGCGATAGACTCTCCCAACCGCTGGCCAACGGCCCGTGTTGCGGAGAGAATTCCGGGTAATCGATCCGGTTCGCCCGGTCGATACATCGAAGAGCGGGTTGTATCGCTTTGGAGAAGTGCGCTGATCAGGGTCGCGGGCCGGTTGAAGGAAGGGTTGTCCACGATGAAAGTCGTACTCTTTTGCGGCGGGCAGGGGATGAGGATCCGCGAGGGAGGGGAGAGCATCCCCAAGCCGCTCGTGACGATCGGTTACAGGCCCATCATCTGGCACCTGATGAAGTACTACGCGCATTACGGGCACAAGGACTTCATTCTCTGCCTCGGCTACAAAGCGGATGCGGTGAAGAGCTACTTCCGCAACTACGACGAGTGCCTCTCCAACGACTTCACCCTCTCGAACGGGGGGAAGAGCCTGGAGCTGCTCTCGAGCGACATCCAGGACTGGAAGATCACTTTCGTCGACACCGGCCTCAGCTCCAACATCGGCCAGCGGTTGATGGCGGTGCGCAAGCACCTCGACGGAGAAAAGGCGTTCCTCGCGAACTACTCCGATGGCCTGACCGACATGAACCTGTCGGAGCAGATCGACGACTTCCAGAGCCACGGCAAGGTCGCCAGCTTCCTCTGCGTGAAGCCGACCGCGAGTTTCCATGTCGTCGAGGTCAACGGCGAGGGAGTCGTCGAGGACATCCAGGACCTATCTAGATCCGGCATCGTCATGAACGGCGGCTTCTTCGTCTTCCGGCGCGAGATCTTCGACTCGATGAAGCCCGGCGAGGAACTGGTCCGCGAGCCTTTCCGCCGCCTCATAGCGAAGAAGGAGCTTCGGGCTTACCGCTACGGCGGCTTCTTCGCCTGCATGGACACCTACAAGGAAAAACAGATCCTCGAAGACTTCTACACGCGCGGGGAGGCTCCGTGGGAGGTGTGGAAGCCTAAGTCGGATATCGCACCGGTTCGGTAGCGGCGCGCGATGAGCCGGTCCACGTCGGAGCGGCGGGGCAGAGAAGGCTGCGCACCAAGCTTCGTGCACGCGAGACCGCCGGCGGCGTTGGCGAAGAGGATCGCGTAATCGAGCGGCCGGCCCTCACTCAAGGCGACGGCGAGGGCGGCGGTGAATGCATCGCCCGCCGCCGTCGTGTCCACGACCCTCACTCGAAACGGCTCGACGCGGTGCAGGACTTCTCCATCCGCACCGCCGATCGCGGCTCCCCGTTTCCCCAGCTTGAAGACCACCACTCCGGCGCGCCGCAGGGTCCGACACCCGAGCGCACGGGCCTCCTGCTCGTTCGGAGTGACGAGGTCAGCCCGCAGGATCGACGCGGGAAGCCGTCTCTCGGGGGCCGGGGCGGGGTCGAGCACGGTGTAGACTCCGAGGCGCCGGCAAAGATCCACAGCGTACTCCACCGTCTCGAGTGGAATCTCGAGCTGGATGACGGCCACTGCGGCCCGTGCGAGGAGCGACCGCGCGGAGCGGACGTCCGCCGGGGCGACCCGAGCGTTCGCGCCGGGGGCCACGGCGATCGTGTTCTGCCCGTGCGAGTCGACGAGGATCGATGCCACCCCGCTCGGAACCCGCGGCGTCGTCCTCACGAGCCCGACCTCGACGCCATGCTCGCGCAGCCCCGCCAAGAGCCGCCGGCCGAATGAATCCTCCCCCACCCTGCCAACGAGGTGCGTTTCGGCGCCGAGACGCGCGGCCGCGACGGCCTGGTTGGCGCCCTTGCCTCCTGGGACGGCGGCGAATTCGCTCCCGATTACGGTCTCACCCGGCTTCGGAAAGCGGCGGCAACGGCAGACCAGGTCCATGTTGATGGATCCGATGACCACGATGGGTCCTGTGGCGCCGCGGCTCCGAACGCGCTTCATGGCCGCGGAGGATAGCACGGGAGGCGGCGGAGGGAAGGGAGACGGTGATGGAGGTGGCGGTGAACCGAACGGTCACCGGGAACGGGAAGGGGGACGGGAACGGAGACGGGACGGCACAAGGGACCGAGGAGTTTCAGGCTTCGGACCCCTTCGCTCTGGCGCTCGTGGGAGCGTCTTCCTATCATGCGCGCCCATGAAGTTCTGGCGGGAGCTGCGGGACATGCGCGAGGCGGAACGGCTGGCCCGGTTTCCCCGAGAAATGAGCGCTGTGGACCGGCTCGCCGAGGTCCAGGCGCGCTGGCCGGGCAGCGCGCGTCTGGGCGCCCTCCTGGCGATGGCCCGCTCGGAAGAGGGGGCTTTCGAGGCCGCGATGGAGCTCGCCGAGAGAGCGAGCGCCGGCCTCGGACCCGCCGCGGCACGGATCCTGCGCGCGGAAGTCCTCCTCGACGCGGGGAGGAGGGAAGAGGCCCGCGCCCTCCTCGAGGAAGCCCGTGCCGTCGAGCCCGGGAACATTGCCGCGGTGGGCCTCCTCAGCGTCGAGATGCTCGTCCCTCGGGGTCCGAAGGATGCAGCGATCGCGATCGCGGCCCTTCCCCCCGGCGCCGTCTGGTGTCCTCCGGTCGCCGCGCGCCTATTGCTCTTCCTTGAGAGCAAGCTGGACCCGCTGGCGAGAGCCGAGAGGCCGCCCCCGGGCCTCCACGCGGCCCGTTCGACGCTCTTTCGGCCGCGCCTCGATGCCGATTCGTTCCCTATCTACTGGATGGACGGCCTCAAAGACCTGCTGGCGCGCCTGCGGGGCGGACGAGCCGCCTCGCAAGAGGCCCGCCGCCGGTCGATCCTCACGCCCCTTCGCGCCGGCGACCTGCGCGCGGCGGCGGCGGTCCTCGGCCCCCCTTCCCGCAAGGATAACGGGAATCGCGCGAAGGCGGCGTGGGAGGACGAAGTCCTTCTGGCGCAGGAGATCGCGTTCCTCGAGGATCGATGGGAAGACGTCGCGCGATTCCATCGCGAATGGCGCGAGGGAGGGGGCGATGTCAAAGCGGTCTACCCGGCGGCGCTGGCCGCCTACGCTCAGACGGCTCTGCGAATGCCCGCCGCCGCCCGCCAGACGCTCCACCCGTCCCTCGCGGAGGGAGGTCCGTGCGCCGAGCTGCGCCACCTCAGCGCGCTCGCGGCCATTCAGGAGAGCCGACTCCCCCGAGCGGCGGCCGAGCTGCGCCGCGCGGCGTGGGACGATGACATCGGGATGGAGCGGCTCATCGATGAGGAAGCGAAGCTCCTGGCGGGGCTCGCATCGTGAAGGCGCTGAGATGACCGGCCTCCCGCAGTCCCCTCCCCCGTTCGACCCCCACAGCATCCTGTTCCACGGCGGCGGCCTCCTCGCCGTCAACAAGCCCTCGGGAATCCCGATCCATCATGGGACCAAGCATCCCTTCGGCCTCGCGGAGATCGTCAACGAATGGGCGGTCTCGAATCCGGGCCAGGTTGAACTCGAGCCCGGCTGGAAAGTCGCGCCGGTCCACCGCATCGACCTTGAAGCCTCCGGAGTCGCGCTTCTCGGGCTGACGCAGGCCGCATCGAGCCTCGTCCAGCAGGCTTTCGCCTCGGGAAAAATCCAGAAGCGCTATCTGGCCGTCGTGGCCGGCCCGGTGGATGAAGAAGCCGACATCGAAGGAGCGGTGAGGAGCCGCCTGCGCGGAGTGTACCGCCACCTCCCATCATCCCTCCACTTCCGCCGGCTCGCTGGGGATGAGCGGTTGAGCCTCGTGGAGGTGGTTCCGCGCGAGGGGAGGACGCACCAGATCCGAAGCCTCTTTGCGGGGATCGGCCGCCCGCTCGCGGGAGACCTCCGGTTCGGAAAGCCGAAGCCCTCGCGCCAGTTCCTGGAGCGTTTCGCCCTCTCGAGCCTCCTCCTCCACGCGTGGGAGCTGCGGTTGCCTCCTCTGCCCGTGGACCTGCCGCGCGAGTTTATCGCGCCTCTGCCGGAGACCTTCCTGAATCTCCTGGGGCAAAAGGGGTGGAAGGTTCCGGAATGATCATTCTCGAGCCACGATAAGCTCCGTGCGTGGCGCGGCATCGTATACTCCGTCGTGAGCGATACCACGGTCATTTCCGCGTCCGCGCTTTCCCGGCAAGCCACGGCGCTCGCGCCGAGCGAACCGCCTCAATCCGCCCCTCCCGATCGGCTGGTCCAACTCGGGATCGCCGTCTGCTTCTTCCTCTCCGGGGCCGCCGGGTTGGTTTACGAGGTCCTCTGGGCGAAGCACCTCTCGCTCTTCATCGGGAGCACCGGGCTCTGCCACACGATCATCCTCGCCTCCTTCATGGGCGGGCTCGCGCTCGGGAGTTGGTTCATCGGACGCATCTCGGATCGACTGTCGCATCCGCTGCGGCTCTACGCCGTCCTCGAGCTTGGGATCGGCTTCTACGGGATCTTCTACCCGTCATTCAGCCAGGTGATGGAGTGGCTCTACTTCCGGCTTGCCGAGGAGGTCGGCTTCGGCGGCACCGGGGGGCTGGTCCTCAAGCTGTTCCTCTCGGGCGCCCTGCTGATCCCGCCCACTTTCCTCATGGGAGGCACGCTGCCACTGCTCGGCCGGTATCTCGCCGGCGGCCGCCTCAACGCCGCACGGGCCGTTTCGATTCTTTACTGCCTCAACAGCTTCGGAGCCGTGGCAGGCACGTTGATCGCGGGGTTCTACCTGATCCCTCAAGTCGGCCTTCGCCTCAGCACCATTACGACCGGGGGAATCAACCTCGTCGTCGCCCTGCTGGCCATGCTCTGTTCCCTGCGCGGCGAGGAGTCGCCGGATGAGACCCCCGCGACCCCTGAGCGCTCGCGGCGCGCAAGGCCGGAGCGCCATCCGCTTGGACCGCGAGACCGCTCGCTCCTCTGGGGAATCGCCGCCTCGGGTTTCGTCGGGATGGTGCTCGAGCTGGCCTGGGTTCGATACTTCACGCAGATCCTCGGCTCATCGAGCCATTCCTTCACGCTGATGCTGGCGGCGTTCATCTCGGGAATCACTCTCGGCGGGCTCGTCGCAGCCCGGTGGCTACCGCGGGTGCACGACCTCCGGCTCTTCTTCGCGCTCACGCAGCTGGGGACCGCATTCGCCGTCCTCCTTCCGCTCGCGGCGTACGAGCGGTTCCCCTACTGGTTCTGGTGGGCGTCGAGCCTCCTCCAGCGGACCGATGGGGCCTATCAAGTCCACCTCGCCGGCAAATACCTCTTCGTCTTCTCCGTGATGTTCGTCCCGACGATCTTCTCCGGCATGTCACTGCCCGCCGTGACCGCACAGCTCTCCCGCAGGGGGGGAGTAGGAGCGCAGATCGGAGTCGTCTACGCGAGCAACACGCTCGGGACCGTCGCGGGAGCGCTCGTCGCCGGCCTGCTCCTCCTCCGCGTGCTGGGCATCCAGTGGACCCTCAAGACGGCCGTTCTTCTGGACCTCGGCATCGCCGCGACCGTCATCCTCGGCCACGAAGTGCAGCGGATCCGGGCCATAGCCGCCGGAGCCGGCGGTCGAGGACGCCAGTGCATCCTCTTAGGCGGCGCCGCAGCCGCTTTGATCTCGGTGCTCTTGCCGAGCTGGGACCCGCGCCTCCTGACGTTCGGGGTCTTCCGGCGCAGCGACCAGCCTCCTCCCACGTTCGCCGCGTATCGCGCCGGGATGGAGCGTTACGAGGTGGCGTACGGCGAGGAAGGAACCGATGCGCGCGTCCTGGTCGTCAAGTCTCCCGACGGGATCGTCTCGCTGGTGACGAACGGCAAGGCCGATGCCTCCAACGGCACGGACATGTCCACGCAGATGCTCATCGGCCACATCCCGATGCTGTTCCATCCGAATCCGAAGAACGCCTTGGTCGTCGGACTGGGGAGCGGAGTCACCGTCGCAAGCGTCGTCTCCCATCACCCCGGCGCTCCCGTCGATTGCGTGGAGATCCTGCCCGAGGTGAAGGAGGCGGCCCGCTGGTTCGCCCCATGGAACAACGAGGTCCTCGACAACCCGGAGCTGAACCTGGTGATCGACGACGCACGGAGCTTCATCCGGACGTCCAGCCGCACGTACGACGTCATCGTGAGCGAGCCGCCCAACCCGTGGATGGCCGGAGTGGGCAACCTCTTCGCCCGCGAGTTCTACAAGGACTGCCTGGCCCGCCTCCGCGGCGATGGTCTGATGGTCCAGTTCTTCCACGCGTACGAGATGTCCGACGACCTCGTGCGCGTCATGGCCCGGACCTTCGTTGAGAGCTTCCCTCACGTCTACACGTTCAACACCGGAAGCGCTCAGGCCGACTTCATCTTTCTCGGATCGAGAAGCGCGCTCGCGGTGGACTTCCGTCGATTCCGCGAGCGGTTTGATGCGCCCGATGTGCGAAAAGACCTGGCTCGGATCGGCATCCGGAGCCCGGGCGCGCTCCTCCTCCTCCAATCCCACTCGCCGGAGACTCTCGTCCGCTTGACGGGATACGGGAGGATCAATACGGACGACATCCCGATCTTCGAATGCGAAGGACCGCGCGCCTTCTTCACGACCCGTAAGAGCGAGGCCCTGGCCCGCCTCGACGAGAGGCGGGGTCCGGGGGAAAAGCTCCTCCTGCGCCGATATTTCAAGGAGTTCCCCCCTTCGAACGGGGAACTGAGAGACCTCGCCGGGATCTTCCGGACGGGCGTCGTCGAGAACGGTGCGCTTCTCGGCGCATCGCTCAAAGCGTACCTGGCCCGGGTGCCCGGCGACCTGGACGCGTGGCTGCTCCTCGGGGAGGAGCTCGTTCGCGCTGGGCGGCCCCACGCGGCCCTGGCCGCCCTCGATGAGGCGCTCGAGGAAGCGGATGGCAGCCCCAAGGGGGCGCTGAAGTTGCTGCGGCTCCAGGTCGCCGCTTTGCGGCCGCTCGAGAAGGAGGAGGTCACCGTCCTCTCTTCGGGCGGCGGGTTTTCCAGATCGAAGAAGGCCCTCCAGCGCTGTATCGAGCTCGATCCTGCGCACGAGGACCTCTATTGCGTCGAGATGGCCAAGTTGTCGGTCTTCGAGGGCGACAGGAGCGCGGCCGGTTTCTGGGTCTCCCGCGCGATCCGGCACCGCCAAGATAAGCCCCAGGATGCCTCACCGGAGATTTCGCAGGACGAGATCGATCAGCTGAGGCACTGGGCCGCCGGGCAGTAACGGTCACACCATGAATTTGTGGGACAACCCAACCATCAATGGGTCCACGGAGTCGGCGCGGTGAGTCATACGGTTCCTTCCGCCGCCCCACAAGACGAGGAGCAGCAGCCTGCCGGCGTCGAGAACATCACCGGCATGAACTGCATGTTCAGCGAAGAAGAGGTCGCCAGGGTCCTGAAGGCGACTTACGCCCGCGGCGACCGATTCATGCGGGTCGTCGTCCTCGCCCACATGGCCGTCGCCCTGGCCCTCGGATACTTCTACGACACCTGGCTGGTCACCCTCACGGTCGGCCCGGCCGCAGTCCTGATGTTCTTCGCCAGCGCCCGTTTCCTCCCGCGGAGCTTCGCGACCCGCTGCGTCGCCGGAATCGCCCTCCAGATTTTTCTCGTGCTCTACATCTACCAGCTCCACGGTCTGGCCGAGATGCACTTCTTCTACTTCATCGCCTTCGCCCTGATGGTGCCGTACCAGGACTGGAAGTGCATGTGGCCCGCCGCGGTCTTCATGGTCACCCACCAGGTAGTCTTCTCGCTTCTACACTTCGGCGGCGTTCAGCTCCATTACTTCGAAGATGGCCACGTCGGACCTACGAAGCTCTTCCTCCAGCTCGGGATCGGAGCCGCCCAAGCGGCGGTCTGCGGTTTCTGGGCACGCCTGCAACAGAATCAAACCCTGCACAACGCTTTCTTCGCGGTCCAGATGGAGGCCAGCAGCCGTTTCATTATTGAAAAGCTGACGGAAGCTCGAAGCGCCCAGTCCGCCGAGGAAGTCATCAGCAGTTATCTCGCCGACACCGTGGATGAGCTCATCGACGCGAAGGCGCATGCGGAGCAGGCGACGCGGGCCAAGAGCGAGTTCCTGGCGATGATGAGCCACGAGATCCGCACTCCGATGAACGGTGTCCTGGGGATGGCCGGCCTCCTTTTGGACACGCCGCTCGACCCCCAGCAGCGGGAATACGCCGAGACGGTCCGGACCAGCGCCGAGGCGCTCTTGACGATCATCAACGACGTCCTCGATTTCTCGAAGATCGAGGCCGGGAAGTTCAACGTGGAGACGATCCCGTTCGAGCTCACGCGCGAATTCGAAGATGCCTTCGAGCTTCTGGTGCCCCGGGCCCGCGAGAACCGGCTGGAGTTCTACTTGCGGTTCGGCCGCGGGACCCCGAGCTTGGTCATCGGCGATCCGGGGCGCCTCCGGCAGGTCCTCATGAACCTCGCCGGCAACGCCCTCAAATTCACCCCTCGCGGCCACGTCGCCATCAACCTCGACTGCAGTCAGGCGACGCCGCACGATGTTCTCTTGCGCGTCGCGGTCCAGGACACCGGGATCGGAATCCGTCGCGATAAACAAGAGAACCTCTTCCAGAAATTCAGCCAGATGGATTCTTCGACCACCCGCAGATATGGAGGGACCGGGCTCGGGCTCGCCATTTCGAAGCGGCTCGTGGAGCTGATGGGAGGATCGATCGGCGTGGAGAGCGATAAGGGGAAGGGATCGACATTCTGGTTCGAAGTGCGGCTGCCCCTGGCGCCTGCCGAGGCGGAGCGTCAGTCGAGAGCCGCTTCCGGCGGCCAGCTCGCAGGAGTCCGCGTCCTGGCCGTCACGGGGAAGGACGCGATGCGGCGATTCCTCGCCGAGCAGCTTGACGCCTGGGGGGCGGATGCGGAGGTGGTCGGATCGATCCCGGAGGGCACGGTGCGCCTGCGCGCCGCTCAGCAGTCGGGCCGCCCCTTCCAGGCAGCCATCGCCGACTTCTCGGGACTCGGTCTCAACGGACACGAGATCGATCCCGCGCTCCAAACGGAGTGGAGCTTCACCGACCTTGCGCTCGTGGCGCTGGAGGATGGAATCCGGCGCTCGAGCGGAGGGCAGGCGCCGGGGGATGCGCGGATCCGTCGGATGAACGTTCCCGTTCGCCCCTCGGCGCTGCTCAAGGCCGTCCTCGGATCGATAGCCCGCGAGAAGCCCGCGGAGATCGATCTCCCTGTGCGCCAGCCGGCCGCCGCGCCGAGAGGGCGCGCAGCGGAGGAGCCGCCCAAGGGCCACGTCCTCCTAGCCGAGGACAACGTGGTCAACCAGAAAGTGGCGGTCTGCATGATCGAGAAGCTCGGGTACCGAGCGGACATCGCCGCCAACGGCAAGGAGGCCCTGGACCTCCTCGACCGGAGGCCGTACGACCTCGTGATGATGGATTGCCAGATGCCGGTCCTCGATGGGTACGAGGCGACGGCGGAGATCCGCCGGCGCGAGGGAACCGCTCGCCACGTTCCGATCGTCGCCATGACCGCCAACGTCATGCAGGGGGACCGCGAGAAATGCCTTGCGGCGGGGATGGACGATTTCGTCCCCAAGCCGGTCCGTGTCGAGGAACTGCGGCGAGCGCTCCACCGCTGGTGCCGGGCCGGGGCTTGACGCCGGAGGCGGCATGGCCAGGATGACCGGCCATGTCGTCCAACCCCGAGCCGCCGGTCGCCTGCCGCCGGCCGCTTTCTCCGCCGAACGATGGCGACGCGTTCCCTCAGCCGGTGGGAGCCTGTTCCTCGATGGCCGCAAGGGAGGTTTCGATCCCGCCGGCGGCGTCGACGGCCCCCAGGCTTTTCTGCTCTCGGAGAGGGAGATCGAAACTCCTCGCCACCGCCTGCGTCCTCTGCCTCGGCGGGGGCCTCATCGCACTGGCGGAGTTGCGGACCTCCACGGGAGCGGCATCGGGACGGACCCTTCACGGCGAGGGGAACCTTCACGGGTCGAGGGGACCGCGCCCTGAAGGCAAGACGATCCGTCTCGCCACATTCAACATTCAGGGTGGAAAAGGGCGAGACGGCCGCCGCGACCTCGATCGCACGGCGGAGACTTTGAAGGGGTTCGACATCGCCGGCCTGAACGAAGTGCGCGGCGGCTCTCCGTGGGATCCGAGGGATCAGGCGCAGCTCCTCGGAGAGAAACTGGGCCTCGCCTATCTCTTCGCCCCCGGGGAGACCCGCTGGTGGCGGGGAGCCTATGGAAACGCAGTGCTCTCGTCCCTGCCTGCCCGGCTCTGGATGCGATTCCCGTTGCCCCGAGCGAGGGAGTCGAGTCACCGCTCCGTCCTCTGGGTGGAGTTCGAGCACCGAGGGCGGACGATCCCGGTCCTCATCACCCACACGACGCCGCAGCCCGAAGAAGCGCAGCGGTCCCTTGTCTTCGAGATGTTCCTTTCCCTCGACGAACCGGCCATCTTGATGGGCGACTTCAACGCCCGGGGCGACCATCCGGAGATCCTCCGCCTGCTCGCGACCGCCGGGGTCCGCGGCACCGCGGGGGAATCCGCAACCGGAAGGAAGAACGGCAGCCTCGACTGGATCTTCACCCGCGGCCTCCGCTGGGTGGAGAGCGGGGTCCGCGACGAGGGGGCCTCCGACCACGATTGCCACTGGGTCGAGCTGGATCTGGATTGATCGGATGCTCGAACCCACGGGCCAGGGCGGTGCCGCAGATCGCGGCGATGGCATCGCCTCCGGGCCGCGGGATCTCTCCCTCGGACACTGGGCGGTCCTCGCCGCCTTCGCGATTCCGGTCCTTTTCTTCAACCTCGGCGGCGCGCGGCTCTTGACCTACCACGAGAGCTTGCAGGCGGGCGCCGCAAAGGTCATGGCCGGGACGGGCGAGTGGCTGATCCCGCGGCTGGGCGGCGAGCCGTGGCTGGAGAAGCCTCCGCTCCCCCACTGGCTCACGATCCTCTCCGCCCGCCTCGCGGGAGGGTTCGGCGAGGCCGCGGCGCGCGCGCCGTCCGCCCTATCGGGGCTGATCCTCGCCTTTTTCCTGGCGGCGCAGACTGCCCGGTGGTTCGGAGCAACGGCCGGGCTCCTGGCCGGGTTCGTCCAGGCGAGCGCGGTCTACGTGCAGAACCACGGCCGCCTCGCGGAGGCGGACATGCTTCTGAGCGTCCTCGTGGCCACGGCGCTTCTGGCGTTCTCGAGGGCCAACGACCCTCCGGGCGCCGGCGTGCGTACGGCGCGCCCTTGGATGGTCTCGTTCTGGATTCTCATCGGTCTCACCCACCTCGTGAAAGGTCTCTTCTTCGGCGCGGCGATCGCGCTTTCGATCTGCCTCGCCTGGGTTGCCTGGAGGCGCGACGGAGCGGGCCTCCGGAGGCTGCTCTCGCCGGCGGGGATTCTCTGCGCGGCTGCGATCGGTTCCATCTGGCCGCTCCTCGTCCTCCCGCGGGAGCCCGCGGCGCTCGACCTCTGGACACACCACCTCCTCGGGCGCGCCACCGGCGACGATTCCTCCTACGCGAAGCCGTTCTGGTACTACCTCTCGAGCTGGCCTTGGCAGATGCTCCCCTGGACGCCTTTCCTCGTCCTCGGCGCGCCTGCCTCGCTGCGGCGCGCCTGGCGGGAGCCGCAATCGCCCGACCGGTTCCTCTGGTGCTGGGCCATGGTCCCATTCCTCCTTCTTTCCCTCTCCGTCGGCAAGCATCACCACTTCCTCATCCACGCTCTCCCCGCCCTCTCTCCCATAGCCGCGCTCGGCCTCCTGCGGGCCGGTGCCTGGATCCGGGCAAGCGGCCTGGTCACCCTTGCGGCGCTTGTCCTGGTCGGCTCGCTCGCCGTCCATCTCTGGGTCATGCCGCGCAGGGACCCTTACCGGCCGGAGCGGGAGTTCCTCCGCGAAGTGGAGTCGATGGTCCCGCTTTCCGAACGGCTCCTGATCACGGGGGGGCAGGAGATCGCTCGCCCGCTCTTTTATCTGACCAGGCCCGTGGAGGGAGTCTTCCGGCCGAACGACCTGCCGGCGCGCATCGGTGGCCGTCAGGCGGTTTACGTGCTGGCGCGGGTCAGCTTCGGGCCCGACCTGGCCCGTTTCGGCGCCGTCCGGGAGATCCACAGGAGTCTCCCGAGCCCGAAGCAGAGGGAGGCGGAGAATCCGCTCGTCCTCTGGCGGCTGGAGACCTCGACACCCGGCCGGTAATCGGACGCGACCCCCATCCGTCCGTTCGACCCGCTCGCGGGGCGATGATATTCATCTTCACACGCGCGTGGAGGTACCCATGATCGAGCCCGAAGGATTCAAAGAGCCCCTGAACTTCAACTCCGCCTTCTCCGGGCTGTGCCGGAGCGTGCGCCGCATGAACCCATTGGTGATGGCGCTCATCTTCTCGGTCCTGGTCCTCGCTCCTTCGGCCGTCGTCACCCTGAACTGCCACATCGCCATCGACGATGTCTTTCGCGAGTTCGCGAAGGCGTACGACGCGAACATGCCCCCTCTGCGAATAGAGAAGGGACGGGCGACCGTCGAAGGCAAGGAACCGGCGATTTATCCTCCCCCCGACTCGGCCGCGTCGAAGGCGGGCGGGCGGAAGTTCATCGTGATCTACGACACGACCGGCGAGACTACGCGGATCCCTCGCGAGTACGAAGCAGGCCTCCTCGTCACCGAGGACGCCGTGTACACGAAGGGCTCCAGCGGCGAGACGCGCGAGGTGCCGCTCGATGACCTCTGCGCGCTGACCGGCGACTTCGTCATCAACGGCGAGTTCATCAACCGCAAGAGGGACGAGTGGACGGGCTGGGTGACGGTCCTCCTCGGCGTTCTCATCACGATCTACCTGTGCATAGCCAAGCTGATCCAGACGCTCATCTTCGGCGGTCTGGCTCTCGTGGCGACGCACGGGCGCGGAAAGCTCACGTACGGCGAAGGGCTCCGCTTCGGTCTCGCCTCCCTCGTACTCCCAACGGCTCTCGACACCATCCAGCTCATCGCCGGAGCCCATCTGCCATCGGCCTTGTTGGTCTATTTCCTTACCGCGGGAGCATCGACCTGGCTTGGCGTGCGACGAGCGCTCGCCGCTGGACCGGAGCTTCCGGCGGAAGACCAGGACCCCGGCGAGTGGGCCCACCGACAGAAAGACTCGGTCCGCCCGGGTTCAGCGCCCGAACGGACCAAGTCTCTGCACGATGTGAGCCTCCAGGAGTAGCGCGGCCTACTCCTCGGGCTGCTTCACTCGCAGGCCGGGAAGCGGCAGTCTCCGAGCCGATCGGCCGTGGGATCCGTTCCGCACTCCGCAAACGGCGGGCGCAGCGCCGGGCCTCCCAGGAAAGAGAAGAGGAGAGTGTAGACCGGGTCGGTGACCTCGAGCGCGCCGTTATCGTCGGCGTCCTCCGCGTCCGGGCAACTCGAGCACTCGCCGCCCTGGAAGAGGCATGCGAGCGTGAAGATCGGGTCGCCGATGTCGAGGGACCGGTCTCCGTTCGAGTCGCCGCGCCGGAAGTGGGCGCCGGTCGTCTGCGGAGCATTGACCCGGACCTTGAGGGTCGCGGTCTGCGCCGGAGCCTCGGGTCGCCGGAACGTGACCAGCGCGTTCACATCGCCCGGCAGGAGGGCCGGATCGACCTCGACCACGACGCCGGACGGCGTTTGACCGCCGGCGGCGCTCAGCTTGAGCCACGGCGGGGTCGGATCGGCCGCCCAGGCGAAATCCTGCGCCGGGTTCGTGCTGAGGACGTCGATGAGGGCGTTCGTCTCGCCCGTCGAAACGTCAAACTCCACCGAAGAGGGGTCGACCATGAGCCCATCGACCGGCTCCGGCAGCTCCGTCGGATCCTCCACTACGGTGACGGCGACCGAATCGGAGGCGAGGCCTCCCTGACCGTCATTCGCGCGGAAGAAGATCGTGTGCGCGCCGACGGAGAGCGTGGCGACGCTCACAGAGCTTCCGTCGCCGAGGGGCCCGTCGATGCTGGAGATCCACTCGAGTTGCTCAGGGGGCATGGTCCCGGTGTCGATGTCGTACGCGTCGCCGATGAAGAGGACCGTCTGGCCCGCGGCGACGGTGGTGGCCGCCACCGGGGTCGTGATCTCCACTTCGGGGATGTGGTTGGCGACGAAGAATGGCCCGTCGGAGTCATCGTACGATGAATTGAGTCCATCGGACGCCCAGATCCGTAAGAGCCCTGCCTTCCCGCCGATCAGGATGCCGGCATCCAGCTCGGCGCTGTTCCCCTGGAGGCTTTGAGCTACCAGGTCCCAGGTCTTCCCGCCGTCGGGGCTGTACTGGAGGTTGAAGGCGAGCGGATCCCTCTCCGGATCGCTCGACTCCCAGGCGACCGTCACCGAGTCATCGGCGCCGAACTTCTCGCCGCCGTTCGGCGACAGGAGCTTGACGGACGGGGGCGTCGGACCGGCGTTCATCTCGCGGAGGACCTTGCCGTCCGGGTTCAGGATCTCCAGGCGGACCGAACCGTCCGCGAAGGCCACCATCTCGCTGAAGAAGAGGAGATCGACCTCGGGCGAGCCCTTCGGACCCGGACCCTCGTGCATGTGGCTCGGCTCGAAAGGATGGCGGGCGAGAATGGAACCCTTGGCGTTCTTGAGGAGGATCATGAACTTGCCCTGGGGCTGGACACCGCGGATCGAGGGCACACGAAAGACCGGCTGGAGCTTCACCTCGTTCGTGCTCGGACGGATCGATCCGACGACCATGAGCTGGCCGCCGTCGACGATCCCGCCCGGGATGAGCCCAGCGATATCGATGCCGGCCGGGAAGTCGAGTCCGCCGCCGCCTCCGCCCTGGAAGGTGTTCATGAGGGCTTCGTAGGTGAAGTCGCTCATCCACTGGTAGTCGCAGTAGGTCATCACGTCCTTCCAGGACGGCTCGTAGACCCGGCGGTCGAGGATGTCGAAGCCGTAGAGGGCCGTGTTGCCCGAAGAGGCCGGGCTGATGCCGCCCGAGCCGTAGGGATAGGCGGAGCCGCCGGAGGCGCCGCAGAAGTTCGCGTGGGGGCGGCCGTAGGTGTGGGCCATCTCGTGCCCGCCGTACCAGTCGCCGTAGCTGCCGTCGTCATCCCATCCGGTCACCGGGTCGGCCCACCCTCCCGTGCCCGTGGGGCCAGAAGCGACGAAGCTCGGGATATCGAGCGCACAACCTCTCATGAAGTCCCCGCGGTCGTCGACCATGCCGTAGTAATGGGCATTCATCGGGATCGAGGAGGTCCCGAAGATCGCCCCGATGAGGTCCCAGACCTTCTTCGTCATGAGGTAGGCGTTCACCCCGTCGCAGTCCGGGAGGCCGCTCCCCATGTAGTGGGTCCGGTTCCAGACATTGAGCTGGCTGAGCGGATACGCGCGACGGATCCAGCTCAGCATCTGATTGCGCTGCCAAGTGGGCGGATAGTAGGTCGTACCGCCGAGCTTGTATCCCATCCGGTAGACGACCATGTTCACGTCGGGGACGGACTCGAATGCGACCGTGTCGGAGGCGCTGTTGTTCAAGTAGGAAAACTCTCGGGGCGAGCGACCGCGCCAGGAGAGGACAGGGTTCAGCGTCGCGGTCAGCGTGACCGTTCCCACGCGGAAGTTGGAGGGGAGATGGAAGAGGAACGAGTCGTTCAGCTCGGCGCGGTCGGGGGTCTCACCGATGGTGATCTGCCCGCCGGATCCGTTGACCGGGTTCAAGGTGACGGAGAGCGAGCCGCGCTGCGCGTGGAGCTGGGCGAACGTCAGGTGCGAGCCGTTCGTCGAGGTCGCGTGAAACCGAACGAAGGTGTCCTTGTCCCTCACGAGGCGGACGCTGTTGTTCAGGTCCTGCACGGCCTGCGTGACTTCGAGGCGGCCCGCGACGAGGTCCGTGGTGGGCAATGGAATGAGCGCCGTGAGATCGTCGAAGTAAGAAGCGTTCGTCACTCCGGTGATCCGCAGCGACCGGAAGGGCGGAACCCGTGTGAGGCTGGAGTCTCCCAGGATCAGGGTCTCATAGCTCTTCGCCGAGTACGGCGGGGAGGCGAAGCCCTTCGTCCGGGCCGAATCGACGGGCTTTCCGAGGGCGTTGCTGCTCGCGAAGGCCTCCACCACGAGGGGCGCCGCGGATCCCATGTCAATCTGGAAGGCCTTCAGCTCGACCGTATGGACCGGCGTAGAGAAGTTCACGATGACCGCCACAGCCTTGGCCGGACCGGTGGCTCGCTCGGTCAGTCGCAGGTTCCCGATCCCCGAGAACGGCACCGCCCGCGCGTCGTTGACGTACTGGACGACCCCGGCGGGGTTCACCGTCCGGTCCGTCGAGAAGCGGACCATGAATCCGTCCTGGAAGAAGTCCGGGTTGAACTCCTCATCGCTCCGATCGAAGGTGAAGAGGAGCGTGTCGGTACGCGGAATGATGACGAAGCCGGTCGAGGCGAAGGACAGCGCGCAGACGAGCAACGAACTGATACTCATGGATGACTCCCTTCGGTTAGAGGCCTACGCTCCTACCGGGGGAGTTCGCAGGTTCTCGGCTCGGGAATTCGGAGCGGATGCGCTGCCGTGTCCGCCGCCGTGGCATCGGGTCCACGGCAATGCTAAACTCTGAGTCAGCCTGCCGGTCCGAGAGTCCAGAGATGTAGGGACTAGGCCATGGACCGAGGCAGGCTCGAGCGCCGAGGCGTTTCACAGAGGCGTCTGAATGAAATCACCGAGGGTCGACCTCCCCGATTCGGCGGCCATCCGGCCTCCGATTCATTACCCGGAGTCGGATGGAAAGCCCGTGGGGGAGACTGACTTTCACATCACGGTCATCTTCTACCTGCGACAGGGTCTCCGGCAGTTCTTCCTGCGCACGGAGAGGGTCTATGTCGCGGGCAACATGCTCTTCTACTACGAGGAGGGCAATCCGAGTGCGGTCACCGCCCCCGACACGTTCATCGTGAAGGGCGTGGCCAAGCACGACCGGCGGATCTACAAGCTCTGGGAGGAGAAGGTGGCCCCGAGCGTGACCGTCGAGGTCACCTCCCGCTCAAGCCGGATCGAGGACCTCGGGACCAAGAAGGGCCTCTACGAGATGCTGGGCGTGCGCGAGTATTACGTCTTCGACCCCCTCGATGAGTACCTGGAGCCCCGCTTCCAGGGTTTCGAGCTTGCCGGGGGCTTCTACAGGCCGATGCCTCTCAGGGAAGACGGCGACCTCGTGAGCAACGAGCTGGGTTTGATCCTTCGTCCCGAAGGGCCGCTGTTGCGGTTGGTGGACCCGGCGACGGGCTGGAGGGTCCCAACGATGGAGGAGGCCTTGGAGCTTGCTGAAACGGCGTCGCGGCGGGCCCAAGAGGAGGAAAACCGGGCTCGGGACGAATCAAAGCGGGCTCAGGCTGAGGCCAGGCGGGCTCAGGCTGAGGCCAGGCGGGCGCAGGATGAGGCGTCGCGGGCTCAGGCTGAGACCTCGCGAGCACAGGCTGAAGTGCGGCGCGCCGATGCCGCCGAGGCGGAGTTAGCCCGCGTTCGCGCCGAGCTTGAGGAGCTGCGGCGCAGGAGGGCCGGCGGATAGGCGCTAGGGCGGTAGACGAGCCGGCCGGGTCGGGGAATCCTTGGGCCGCTCGTAATTCCTTTCCCTTCGGAGAGGGGCTCGATGGAATCCCCCGGGCGCAGAAGACTCCGCATAGCTCCATTAACGGCCGCTCTCCATCGCTCGAGCTGCTGCAGAGAGAAGGAGACGGTGCGGCCTCGGACGGCCGGCCGCTCGGCGTAGAGCTTCAGCTCCTCCAGGAGACTCTCCAGGTAGTCGGAGACCGCCGAGCCCTCCACGCCGGCGAACGAGAGGTAATAGCGGTAGTCGCACTTCTTCTCGCAGAAGGGGATATGGATGTAGAGGCCGAGCGGCGCCGCAGGGCCGGCTTGGTCGAGGAGCGACTCGACGCCCTCAATCTGAGAGGCCTCCCAGGTGGAGAAGGGAGGATACGCGGCGACGAAGTAGTTCCCCCTGCCGCTTCCCCCACCTCCTCCGCAGTTGGAACGGACTCTTTCAGCGCGGGAGCCGGCCTCGTTTCCATCAGGTGTCCTCGGCGCGGCTCTGCAGGAACCGCGACCGCAAGGCGCCATCTTTGGGAAGAGGGCGCGCCGCCGCCGTGACCTCGGTCACGCCTCGCCCACCGCTCGGCGCCCGACTGGAGGTCGGGATCTCCACGCGACCGTCCCGCATCGGCTTCCCCCCAGCTCGGTCGAGAAGTCGGACGCCGTTCGTTCCCGCGGAAAAAACGGGGACGCGATCGAAATAAGTCCCTCGCTGCGCGGCTCGAACGCGTGCAAGCCGAGATGGCGCATAGTCGGCACATCGTTTTCCGCATAAACCGCTTCCTCGCTCCCTCGATCGAATTTTCCGCCAACAAAGGGATGACCGAGAGAAGCACCGAGCCGCGATCGGGTTCGTCTGAAACGGAGGTCCCCATGTTCAACGCGACTTCTCGTCCATGCACGCGCCGGGGCATCGCTCTCGTTTGCTCCGCGCCGCTCGCCCTGACGCTCGGATGGCTCGCCTGGGCGCCTCCGGCCGAGGCGGGAGCCGCCTTCCGCCGTGGCGACGCGAACGCGGACGGGACGCTGTGGGCGGGCTTTGACCTGACTACACGAACATGGCCCTGGGGGACAGGGACCTCGATGGGTTCACAGACTGGAACAACGAGGCTTCGCGTCCGTTCGAGGTGAATCCGTAGACGGGTCGTTGGGGGTCGGGAAATCTACGGCCTGATCGTAATACCTATTCCGATCGAGAGGGGACTTGGACGACACCGTCTTGAGCCGAGAATCCCGCCTAAAACCCTTTGCGGCGGTCTTCTAGAGCCCTGCCTACCGCGTATGGACGAAGAGGCACGGGCTTTGCTTTTCGTGACGCCAGAGATTCATTTCCCTCTCAAGGACGGATCGAAAACCAAAACAACCCTCTTCTATCAGACCCCCTCAACCCAAATCATCCCCAGGCCTGCGCGACCCACGCAGGCCTGGCGGCTTTTTGGGGGGTCGCCAGGCGCGCGATCGGGCCGGTAACCGCTCCGCCCGGGAACAAAGGAGTCGGCGAAGGCCTACATCTTCTCCAGCCGTCTTGCCGAACATCTCTGCGGGGGCGCTGCGGGGAGATCGTTCGGAGGAAAAGCATGCGTCTGTTTTCGCTCGCGGTTCTATCGGCTGCGCTGTTCGGCTGCGGAGTTTCCTCGGCGGATACGAGCAGGGTCCAGGAGATCAAAGCCTACCTCCTCAAGGTCGTCGAGGCGCAGAAACGCTACTGCGCCGCAAACCAGACCTTCTCTCTGAACATGAAGGAGCTGACGGACTTCGACGACTCGCTGGGAGATCCACCGGCCGGGTACACGGTGAAGGGCGGCGGCGGGCTGGCGATGGCCTTCGGCTTTGAAGTGCACGCGACGCCCGAATCCTCGGGGCCCCACTTCTACGTCGACGACTCGGGCATCGTCCGCTGCTCCGACTGGGGGAAGGCGGATCGAAACAGCAAGCCCGTCGATTGATTCCGCCCCCAGCCGGGCTGGACCGTCACGACTGGAAACTTGCCCGCCGCCGCCCGGAGGCGGGGGGTCAGGTCCCGTTCGATCACGCCGGCCATAGTAACGGGGAGCGGGGACAGTTCAAAGTGAGACTTTGAAGTGGCCCAGCGTGCACGGGACGGCTCGGGACCTCCCACCGAAGGGTCTCGCTGGGAAGCAGGCGGCGCCGCTCACCCCTTGCACGGAAGCGGATCGCCGCCCGTCGGATCCGGGCCCGCCTCGGGGAACGGCGCCGGCGGCTGCGGACCGGCAAGGAACTGGAAATTCAGGCTGAAGACGGCATCCGTGATCGAGACTTCGCCATCGTCGTCGACATCGGAAGCGTCCTTGCAGGACGGGACGGTC